>LCWY01000030.1_pt1 | contig 24424 bp, 18 predicted proteins | sample 348741 | NCBI WGS metagenome assembly LCWY01 (sample SAMN03565343, study PRJNA281982) | anaerobic digester metagenome | biome: Anaerobic digester; feature: Alkaline_Metagenome_Assembly_A; material: Alkaline anaerobic digester sludge; isolation source: anaerobic digester run at haloalkaline... | reverse complement strand
TTTGGTCATTGATGATGTATTTGGTGATGAGCCGGCTCCTGACACCTTCACAGTGACCTTCGAGGTGATGGATGAAGACGGCAACGCCATTGAAGATGCCGTGGTGACCTTCGACGGGGTAATGTACGACCCCGGGCACTATGTGATCGACGACGTGGAAGAAGGCACGTACGACTACATGGTCGAAAGGGACGGTTTCTTTACGGTCGAAGGCACAGTGGAAGTTGATGGCGATGTGACGGTGGAAGTGACACTGGTGGTTGATGATGTGTCTGTTCCTGATACGGAAGCACTGAGCCTGAAGGTGTATCCGAATCCGGCACAATCTAATTTGTATGTCGAAGCAGATGCCACCATCACAGAGATCCGCATGATAGACATATTGGGCCAGGTGGTTTACAATACTTCTGTGGGTAATGATGTACACCAGATCAACGTAGCTGATTTTGAAGCGGGTGTATATTTCATCCAGGTCACTACCGATCAGGGTGTGGCTACCCAGAGAGTACAAATCACCAGGTAAGTGATTAATTAATTATCTGACAATATCAATTGTCTGATGCAAAAAGGGCTGCCTTATGTGGTGGCCCTTTTTGTTTTTGTGGCTTCAATCAACGGGCGGGAATCGGAGTGTCGTTTCGATAAATAGTAAGCACTCTTTTTTGGAAAGCATATAAAATATTGATAAATTTACATTTTTAAATGTCGTTTGTTTTAATCTTTGATTAATTTGCTGAGCAATTATTTGTTTTTCTTAGGAAACTTGGTAAAGCTTTGTTCTGTACAAAAGTTACTCAAGGTCACTCAAAGGTTGACAAATAACAGACCCGTTTCGCTTGAGCGGTATAATCTTTAATTTTATAAAACAGTTTTGTGAATCATCAAGACTAAACATATTATCATGAGACACCCCTGTTCTGTTATTAAAAAAATAATGTTTGCCGTTATAACTGTTTTAATTGGACAGTCAGTTGTTTTCGGGAGCAGCAAAATTCATGACATACGCCTTGACCGGTTTTTCAGCGGGCCAATTGCCCAGACAGACTCAGAATATTATGTTCATGGCGAACTTGCCTTTATCGGGTCAGGTATTTTTGAGTCCCTTTTTATGCATTATCAGATTGACGGAGGTGAAGTTCATACCACCTTTTTTGACAACATTGGCCTGAACCCGCAAATACCGTTTTATTATGAGGCAGATGAACACTGGGTGCCATCATCGGAAGGTAACTATGATCTTGAATTATGGTTTTCGGGATTGAATGGTGCCCCCATTGACGAGGGAGTAAGTGACACCTTGCTGATAGAGGTTGCCGTATATGAATATCTTCCTGCCAGGGAACTGGTTCTGCTGGAAAGCTTCTCAAGTCAGAATTGCGGAAGCTGTGCGATAGTCAATCCCCAGATCCGCACTATGGTAAACAGCAACCCTGAAAACTATTCGATGATATTTTACCATCCTCTCGGTTATGAAAACAGCCCCCTTTATCTGTTCAACCCCCGCGATCACGATATACGAAGGGATTTTTACGGTGTTACATATACACCCCTTGCAAACATAGGGGGACTGTTTTTTGGGCCTGCTGAATTTGTGAAGGAAGACATGATGGATCTGGAAATGATGAAACCGGCTGCTTTCGAAATAGATGCCAGTTATTATTTTGATAACGACACCATTTATGCTGAGGCTAGTGCCTTTTCACATGCAGATTTTCAAGATCAGGATTTGCGTCTTTTCATCAGCCTGACGGAAGATGAGGTACATTTTGATGAGCCACCGGGAAGCAACGGCGAACAAAGCTTTTATCATGTGATGCGGGCCTTCGTTCCCGATGCGGGGGGCATTCAGCTGGGAGACCTTGATGCAGGGTCGGAGTTTGCCATTGAAGTAAAAAGACATTTGGATGTAAGCATCGTAGACACTACCCGGATCCAATTGCTCGCCTTTATACAGGATATGGAGACCAGGGAAATATTCCAGGTCAGCAGGCTCTATTATGATGAACCGGAAGAAAATGATAATGGCGATAACGATGGAGATAATGGTGATGATGATAATGACGACAACGGGGATGGAGATGAGACTTCTGTACCCGGTCCGGATGCTCAGCCAGACCTGCTTGTTTATCCAAATCCTGCAACCAGCTTTGCGTTTGTGAAGCCGGATAAAAACCTTGCTATAAATAATATTCGTATTTTTGACCTCCGGGGCAGGGTGATTTTGACCAAAGAGATTAGAGATCAGCTTATATCCAACTCATTTCGCATCGAAACGGAAGCACTGGAGCCCGGAATATACATAATAAAGGTTGAGACCGACACGGGAGCTTTTCACGACAAACTTACTATAACAAGGTAATCAAATGACAAGAAACAAGATCCTGATCACCCTTTTTGCATTGTTTTTAGCCTCTGCAGCATTCGCGCAACGGCATTCAACACTTCCCGAACTTACCATAGCTACATTGGACGGCGATGAAATCAATACGCTTCAGCTCGACAACGACGGTAAACCCTTTGTGATCAGCTTTTGGGCTACGTGGTGCCGCCCCTGCCTTAAAGAATTGAATGCCATCGATGAGATCTATCACGAATGGAAGGATTATGGATTTAAACTGATTGCTGTCAGCACCGATGATGCCCGTACACAACCCAACGTCCTCCCCATGGTTAGCGGCAGGGGGTGGGATTATGAGTTCTATATTGATGAAAATGGCGACTTCAGGCGTGCCATGGGTGTGAACAATGTGCCACATACCTTTATCCTGAACGGAGAGGGGGAGATTGTTTATCAGCACACGTCTTTCTATGATGGCATGGAATGGGAAATGTTTGACAAGTTAATTGAACTGCTGGACTGATGATGAGAGGCAATAGAAGCAGTTTGCTGCAGGCTTTTCTGTTTTTCTTAGCCGGCATGATCCTGATACATGTACAGGCCGTCCGGGCAGGAGATTTTTTATCAGAGCTTCGTATCTGGGGCAATGTTGACCTTGAAGCACAGTACTACATTTCCGACACATTGATAGGTGCCCCGGATGTGTCGGAAAAGATCCTCATGAATGGCTTTGCAAATGTAAACATGTCTTACCGGGGTTTCAGCATGGGCATCCGTTACGAAAGTTACCAGAATGCTTTGCTTGGTTATGACCCACGCTACCGTGGCAACGGTATTCCTTATCGCTTTGCTTCTTACTCACAGGAAAACCTGGAAGTGACAGCCGGTAATTTCTATGAACAGTTTGGCAGCGGGATGGTGTTGCGCACCTACGAAGAACGTGATTTAGGCGTCGACAATGCCATGGACGGCATGCGTCTGGTGTACCGTCCTGCTGATGGGGTAACGCTGAGAGGTGTTATTGGTCAGCAACGCCTGTATTTTGATACAGGACCGGGCATTGTCAGGGGCTTTGATGCACGTGTAAGGCTCAATTCGGTGCTCGGCTTCCTGGAGGAAAGCAATAACCGCTGGACTATAGGAGGCAGTGTGGTCAGCAAGTACCAAAGCGATCAGAACCCCTTATACCATTTGCCTGAAAACGTAGCAGCTTTTGCCGGGCGCCTCAACTTCGGAAGAGGGCCTGTGAGCCTGTCGGCTGAATATGCCCATAAAGTAAACGACCCTTCTGCTGAAAATAATTTCATCTATAAAGATGGCCAGGCTTTGCACTTAAATGCTTCCTATTCACGCCGGGGGGTTGGACTTTTGCTGTCAGCCAAGCATATAGACAACATGGGTTTCCGGTCAGACCGGAACGCCACAGGTAATGATCTGAACATTAATTATTTGCCGCCGACTACGAGGCAGCATTTGTACTCGCTCAGTGGTATGTATCCCTATGCAACCCAGCCAACGGGTGAGTTTGGTGTCATGGGTGAGCTAAATTTTACCATTCCTCGTGGAACCCCGCTTGGAGGACAGTTCGGCACCTCGGTGACATTGAATTACAGCCAGGCACAATCCATTCATAAAGAAGCCATTCATGACACTATTCCCATAGGAGCAAGAGGCACAGACGGCTACAAAAGTGATTTTTTCAGGCCGGGCGATGAGACCTACTTCCGGGATTTCAATGTGGAAATCTCCCGGCGCTTTTCACGCACGTTCAGAGCCCTGTTCTCGTATGCTTACATCTTCTATAACCAGAATGTTATTGAGGGTTACGTAGACAGGGAAGATGTAAAGGCCCATATCTTTATTGCCGACATGAGCTATCGTCTGCCGGATCGCCGCAGCCTGCGCTGGGAACTTCAGCACCTCTCCACTGCCCAGGATAACCAGAACTGGGCCATGGCTATGGTAGAGTATACTATTGCACCTCATTGGTTTTTTGCCGTCAGCGATCAGTACAATTACGGAAACGACGATAAAGACCTGAGAATCCATTATTATTCGGTTAGTGCGGGGTTTTCAAGAGGGGGGAACCGTTTCAGCCTGTCGTATGGCAAACAACGTGAAGGCATCGTATGCGTGGGAGGTGTGTGCCGGCAGGTTCCGGCCTCTAATGGGTTTACGCTTAGAGTCACCAGCAGCTTCTGAGGGTACGTTTCGACGTTTTGAAAAAATTGTAAGAAATGAAAAGATACAAAGCACTATTAAAATCCTTATTCGTCGCTGTGGTGATGTTTTTTGCAGGGTGTGATAAAATTGATCCACCCTATACTACCGAGGTAGATCATGATCACAACGGAGAAAACGGAGAGGTGGTCAGCCGGGTTTTGCTCGAGGAGTTTACCGGACATCAGTGTCCCAACTGCCCTGAAGCCAGCAAAGCAGCAAAAGACCTGAAGGCATTATATGGTGACCAGCTGGTAATTTTGACCATTCATGCCGGTTGGTTTGCGAATACCGACGATGACCTTTTTAGTTACGATTTTACAACGCCGGTGGGGTCTGCCCTGGCCGACCATTTCAATGTGCAGCAATTTCCCATTGGCCTGGTAAACAGAACAAGATTTGGAGGCAGCTTGCTGCTGAGCCATTCAGCCTGGGCAGAAGCCATCCCCCAGCTCACTGATCAACCTCCCGGCTTTGACATTCATATAGATAGTGCATATGATCCGGATGAGAACACACTGCAGGTGGATGTCAATGTGTATGTTCTTGAAAGCTCTGACTGCAACTACCGCCTGTCGGTTTTTCTTACCGAAAGTGGCATTGTAAAACCTCAGAAAACGAATGACCCGGATTATCCCTCAGGAGTCATTGAAGATTATGAGCACAATTATGTGCTTCGTGCGAGTTTCAACGATGTGTGGGGTGAGATCCTGAATGATGCATCCATATCACCGGGAATGTCTTTCACAAAAACCTATTCCCTCAATTGGGACAACGAGTGGATCCCGGAAAACAGCAAGATCGTTGCCTTTGTGCACCATGCGCTGACTGAAGAGGTAATGCAGGTGACAGCTTCTCCGGTTGTTCCGGAGTGATGCCTGAAAACTTTCCGGCGGCAATTTTTCCGATCACGCTTCTTCTTAATCGCTTGCCCGTTTTCAAGCTTGCCCTGGATAGCATACCTTCCTTAACATACAATCAGGATTTACATTTTGAAAAGCTTTTATTATATTGCACAGAATCCTATCTGGCAACTTAAACTATCGTAATCATGAAGAAATTATTTACACTGCTAACAGCTTTTGTTTTTTTATCTGTAATTCCACTTTTTGTCGCCGGCCAACCTGGTTCCCAGCGTGGTGGCAGCGAGTGGACGATCATCAATCAGTATGAGATTCATAATAATGCCGGTGGTCTTGCTTCTGACGGTGAGCTCATTTATATCGGTTCCCTGTATGGTGGGATAGGTGACCAGGTTTACACCTTTGACCCCCAAACCGAAGAACTTGAGTTTCTTTTTTCCGGGCCCCAGGATAATGCATTCGGATTGACATTTGACGGTGAGTATTTATGGACGATCAGCCGGGAGATCAACCCGGCGCATGCACTCCAGCTTGACATGGAAGGCAACCTGGTCACTTCTATCGAACTGGATGAGAATTTTATGTCGGGGATTGCCTGGGATGACGGCACGTTATGGGTTGGGATCTATCATCCCAATCCAGGTACCATTCAAAACATTGATTTAAATGGCGATGAGCTCTCCAGCTTTGTCCCGCCAACGGATCAGCCTGGGACCTGGCCATGCAGGGAGATTCCATTTGGATTGCTGATTTCTGGAATGACTTTATTCACCTGGTTGAGTCTGATGGTACGTTGGTGGAGTCATTTCCATATGACGATCACCGTGTAACGGGCATTTATTATGATGGTGCGTTTTTGTGGTATATAGGGCGCACCTCTATGGGGGAGAGCACTTTATACCAGGTCGATCCATGGGGGATGGGAACACCGGTTATCCAGGTGCTTGACTCCTACCACTTTGGTGATGTTACTCTTGGTGATCATGAAGAATGGGACATGCTGGTCCATAACATTGGTACCGGAGAGCTTATCATTGATGATATTACCTTCCCGGAAGATAACGAATCTTTTTCTGTTGATGTCAGTTTTCCGGTACATATTGATGCGGGTGCGTCAACACACATTCCTGTCATTTTCGACCCACAGGAGATAAACATGTATGAAAAGATCATGAGCATTCACAGCAACGATGTGGCCACACCTGTCACTGAGGTTATCCTTAAGGGAAACGGGCTGGCTTCAGGTGCATACCTGTACGCCCATCAGGAAGAGATCGACTTTGGAACAGTCCGCTTAAACTCCAGTTCGAGGGATTTCCTTGTGTTGCAGAATATGGGAGATGAGCCTATGGTAATTGAGTCTATCGGCTTTTGTATATATGATTTCTGGTGGGACTGGACTGTTGAGTTCCCTGTAATCCTTGATCCGGTGGAGGTTGATTCCCTGCCTTTCTGGTTTCAGCCGGCAACGGAAGGGTTGCTGGAAAGCAATGCAAACATAAACTTTAACAACGACGAACAGTCGCCCTATCAGATTCCGCTATCCGGCGAATCTGTCGACATGGAGTTTCCAATGGCTGCTGTGGTCTGGGATCTGATGCTTCCCGGCCACTCGGTGGATAACCCGCGTGCTATTCTTAGTGTGCCGGATGTTAACGACGACGGTGTTGACGATGTGCTGGTATGCACAAGGGGTTTAACGTTGTATATGCTTGCTGGCAATGCCAGCGATACCCCGGATATCCTCTGGTCGAAACACATAGGTACTGTTGAGTATCCCAAAGCCGTGAGGTTAACGGATGACCTTAACGACGACGGTTATTATGACATTGTTATCGGTACTGCCTATGGCGACCGCGCCGTAACGGCCTTGTCGTCGCGCACCGGCGAGATCATCTGGCGTTTTGAAACCAACATATACGGTGGTGGTGGATGGGTCTATATGATCGACACACGTTTTGACTATAACGGCAACGGTGTGCGTGATGTGCTGGCTGCAACCGGCGACGATGGAGATGGAACCGGCCCAAGGAGGATATTCCTGCTCGATGGCAGCAACGGTGAGATAATATGGGACACCCCCATGGGAGGTGCTGCATACTCGGTCCTGGCGGTTGAAGACTTCACAGGCGATGGTGTACCGGATGTGGTTGCCGGCGGACAAACAGTTGCACAGGAGGGTCGTGTTATCGGCATCAATGGGGCCAACGGAAACATCGAATGGGACTTTACAACAGCTGGCACTGCCGTCTGGGCATTGGAGCAAATTGATGACATTACTGATAACGGCATCAGTGACATCATCGCAGGCTCATTCTCAGGCCATTACTATCTTATGGATGTAACTAATGGCGAGGTTGTTCATTCAGGCAACCTGGGCAATGCAATTATTGTGGACTTCTGGCTTGCCGGTGACTTAAATGAAGACGGGTATGTGGATGTGATTCCCTCTTATTCCACAGTCAACCAAGCCCGTGCGATCAGCGGAAAAGACGGTCAGTTCATCTGGTCTACAGAAATCGCTGACCAGGGCTGGGCCGTTTCACCCATGCGCGACATAGATGGTGACGGCATTAACGACGTGGCTGTGGGTACGCTCTTTAACCACAACTACCTGTATTTCCTTTCAGGTGCCGATGGAGCAGTGCTTGATTCGGTGCCCATGCCCGATGCGGTGGATGCCATAATGGCTGTGCCTGATATCACAGGCGACAATTCGATGGAGGTAGTTGCAAGCTCGAGGAACAATTATGTGGGTGCTTTTTCGGGAGGCACTAAAGTGACACTGACCTATTATGACGTCACCTTCGTTGTATCTGACGACCAGGAGCCCGCCAACCCTTTGGAAAATGCAACCGTCGTTATTACTCAAACCGGTCACACCGGAGCTACTGATGAAGAGGGAATGGTAAGCTTTGAGCTTATTGAAGACGAATATGATTTTACTGTTACAAAAGAGGGTTATTTTGCTCATGAAGGGTCTTTTGTACTTGATGAAGATAAAACCATTGAAGTACAAATGGTAACAGATGAGACAGGAATCGATACAGTGGATGAGGGCAAATTGGTAAGGGCGTATAATTACCCAAATCCCTTTTCAGATATCACCAACATCACATTCACCCTCACAAAACCTGCCCATGCGGCCATATACGTATATGACATGACAGGAAGACGTTTCAACATTGCCCCTAATACCTTGTATCCATCGGGTGTGAACGAAGTAAAATGGAACGGCAGAGGACCCGATGGTCAAGCACTCACTGACGGGGTGTATATCTTTGAAATCAAAACCGACGACCATACTTACCGCGACAGGATGTTCCTGTTAAGGAATTAATACCGGAACAGCGGTTGGCTGCATACTCCAACAGGCATCAACCGGACAGCAAAAGCGGACATCACCTCAAGGGGGATGCCCGCTTTTATGTTCATTAGCAATGATGTTGCCGATTCAGCTAACAAAGCAAGGCCATCTTATAGCCGAAACCATTCATTAGCACATTGGCACATCAGCACATTAACAAATTATCTTATTTGCAGGCTCTTAGTCGTCACTCCGTCCTGGTATTGAATCCGCAAAAAATATGTGCCTCTTTGCAGCTGGCCGACATTCAGCGAGTGTTCCCTGGCATCGGGATATACTGATTTGATCCGTTGACCTGTAATATGATAAAGTTCTATGACGGAGATGATTTCGCTGCTTTTTATTGTCACCCTGTCGCGGGCCGGGTTTGGATACAGGGTGATGTCCGGTGTAGCGTCCAGGTCTGCAACATCCACCGATAAGCTAAAGACCACGTGTACGGTCATGTCGCCTGTGATGTTGGTGAGAAGATATTCTTCATCGTCACCAACGCTGCTACCATTAATCAATATATCGGCCACGTGGTGGTCTGCATCGGGAAACATCTGTATGTGCAGGTCATCTCCATGAGATACCGTTATATCGCCATACGGATCAACGGTTCCATTACCTTCGGAGGTAATGGAAACAACATACGTGTTAAGTGCAAATTCGGCGTGAATGGTGTGCCCGTCCTCAACTACATTTTCGAAGGTATATTCCGTAACAGCCCCAACACTTTCGTTGTTTACCAGCACGTCTTCAATGTGATTTCCTGGCAGGGGTTCCATGGTGAATGTAATGTCTTCGCCGTGCAGAACCTCTACAACCCCAAAAGGATCCATTCCGCCATTGCCGCTCAGGGTGGCGTGAATGGTATAGGTTATAAGGTCGAAAACGCCAGTGATATGTCTGTCCTGTGTTACCATGAACTCATATTCTTCGTCTTCGCTTATTATTTGTCCGTCTTCAAACCAATGCAGGAAATGATAGCCCTCGTTGGCTTCGGCCGTTAGTGTGACAAAATCACCATAGAGGTATTCACCGCCGCCAGTAACCGTTCCGGCTTCATCAAGGTTAATATCAACCACTATATCAAAACGAAGATAGTTCATAGAAATATCCAGGAACTGATCGGCATCGGTGGTTATTACTACCTCACCGGTAACGGTTTCGAATCCTGTTTTGCTAACAGAGTAGTCATAAGTGCCCGGAATCATTGGCAAAACGATCTGGCCGTTTTCATCTGTCATATGTCCGCCAAAACCGTCTATCATAAAGAATGCGCTTGCTACGGCATCTTCAAATTCGTCTTCAACGCTAACATTCAACGTCACCAATTCCGTATCGTCAGAAACGAGAGTCACATCCACTGTCATATCTTCAAATCCAACCTCTATATAGCCTTCGGCGGTATGGTACCCTGTTTTCTCAACCTGGTATGCGTGCAGGCCAACGGGCATGGCTTCAAACGTATAGTCCCCCGGTGTATTGGTCTGATCGCCCAGTGTAATGGTTGCGTCATCTACCGGGGCACCGTTTTCATCGGTGACGTTAAAAGTGACATCGAACTCACCCACTTCGACATTGACGGTAACGGGAATGGTAATGCTTTCGCCGGCATTGTTCTGCACCAGGACGTCTGCGTGGTGCGGTCCTAATTCAAGGCCGCTGGTATCAAAAATGAAGTCGATGTCCTTGTTGGTTTCCGGTTCCACGATACCTGACTGCGGGTCAAAGCTGAGCCAGTCGATTTCGTCTGCCAGGTAAATGAGCCCCCTGATGTTCCAGTTGAAGTCCAAAGCCGGGTTCAGGTCAGGAAGCTCCTGCCAAACGTTATTAAAGAACATCCAGCCACCCTTGCCTTCCACCATGGGTCCGGAGTCGACGGATGCGGGATGGCCTCCTGTGGTCTGTATGGCATAGCCGATCCAGTACTCTTCGCCTGCTTCAAGATTTACCAGATCGTTCATGATATGCAACGACCATTCTCCGGGTATGACATCGTCAGTAACATCGGCAGAATAGATCTCGTTGCCGGGCCCTGAGTCTGAACCTCCTTTCCAGACTTTTACTTCAACCTGTGAAAAATGATCAGAATGAATATGGTATCTTACAGCTCCAAGCTGGTATATCTCATAATACCCGGCCAGCTCTTCTGCGGTAAACCTTGCTGCGGTTGAAAAAGAGGTAGCACCTCCGGTTCCGATTCCATTGTTATTGTAGCCGGTGTCGTGATGTATTTCTACGTAATCATCTGATTGTTTGCCACCAGTGGAGGGGTAGGCAAAAAGAGCAAACTCCAGGTCCCCATCACCGGGGTTTGAAAAATTAACGGTAAAGTGTTCGGTGGCTCCTTGTGGGATAGCAATGTTTATTTCATCGGTATCGATAACAATTTCCGGGAAGGTGATCAGTTCCATTTCGATATGGATGATCTGCCGTCGTGGGTCACTTCAAATGTTTCCACGAAGGGATGGTAGCCACTTTTGTAGGCGCTGATCTCATACATGCCCTCATATAGGGTGAGGTATGCAATTCCGTTTTCATCCGTTACGGTTTCCTGTCCGGTATAAGGTGTGGAAAGCATTACATCACTCAAGGGGTCTTCCCCGTCGGTAACCTGGAACTCCACCTCCAGTGGTGGAAACTCAATGCGCACCAGGAAGTCATCCACCAGCCACCAGTAATCGGCTGATCCTATCCATTTGAATTTGAACTGCACCCCGGATTCACCCTGTACAATGTCTGTGATGTCAAATTCAGATACCACGGGGTTATCCCCGTTATATTGGTTTGGGTTGGCATCATGCCATCTGTAGAGTTCTGTTTCTGTATTGAAGCCGTCGGTACTCATCAGGATGCTCACGTCGGCATTTCCGAATGTGCGCGCACGGTGTTCAACAGAGAAAAGAATGTCGTTTTCAACACCTGTGAGATCGATCGGAGGGGAGATCAGATGGGCTTCTTCGCTTACTCCGTGTTGTCCATGCGCCATAGAATTTACCATTACGTAGCCGTCATCGGCGGTGGTCGAGTTCAGTTGTCCTCCGTAGGCTCCTCCTTCATCTGTCCATTCCCAGCCCGGGAAGCCGTCGGGTCCTTCAATAACTACGTTTGACCATTCAGCGGGAATGGTACCGTCTCCGAAGGTTTCGTAGTGCACGATCTGAAATTGATTGGGATCCGGTGTTTCAATGATGTTGCGGATCCAATCCTCAAAATAGCTTACCCGGACATAAACGCCCGGATACTGAGCCAAACCGCAATTGATTCCCCAGCTGACAATTCCGGCTGCTTTGTACCATCCTTCACCATCTTCAACCACCATGGGGCCGCCGCTGTCTCCCTGGCAGGAGTCCATCCCCGGAGCTCCTGCTATGATCATGTCGTCGGTGATCAAATGATTGGGGTAAGCTGTATCTGAGACGTCTACGATGGGAACCTCAATGGCTTGCAAATGGTCAGGGCTTGGGCCTCCGAAAGACAAGGATCCCCATCCGCTAACCTTGACCATCTCACCGGGGTCTGTCATGCCTTGATCTGCATCTTCCTGGGAAACGATGTCCACCTTAGCCATGTCTGTCTCTTCGGTCAGGTTCATTTCGTCAGCCAGCCGGATAAGTGCTATATCGTATGAATAGTCGGTCGGGTCATACACTTCGTGAACAAAAAGTTCCTCTGCATTAAAGTAAGCACCCTGATCTGAATTCATGTTGGTAAAACCGGCGCGCACACGCACGTGACCTGGAGTGAGATAGAAAAAACTACCATCGGCTTGTTCAAACACCAGGCAGTGTGCAGCGGTAAGTATCCATTCGTCATCAAGAATGATCCCGCCACACATGTGGCTCCCACCGTATTGCGGGGTAAGCTGTATGGACGTTTGCCAGGGATATTCACTTATCATAACATCTTCGCCGCCAACGATACGGCTGCTTCCTCTTACAAACTGCTCGAGAAAACGCTCCACGTTAACAGGGTCCAGCAAAGGATCTGATTCAATATCCTGATTATATTCTTTGTTTTCGGATGATTCAATGGAAGAAGCGTCAACTTCGAACATTTGTGCATGCAATCCCCATGGGATCAGCACGAACATCAGTAACAGCATGACGGTTCGGGTAAGTGTTTTTTTGTTCATCGTGAATAGATTTGGATTAAAATTGTTTACAGCCACAAATTTCAATACCCGGTGCATACTTTTCACCGGGTATTATTTTGCGTCCTGCAAACTTATCAATAATTCACGAGACTCTCCCTATTCAGAAGTGAGTTTTTTGGATTCTAGCGTGTATTTTTTAGCCCACCCGCCAACCCTCCTGCCACTACCTCCATAGTGAAGTTGAAAAATATACGCTTTGCGACCATAACTAAGTGTTATGGTATCAAAAGTATAAATAATACTTCAAAAAATAAAAAATATATAACAAAAAATATAAATATAAAATAAGAATGCTAATGAATCGCAGCTTGAAATACGGCACTGTTTGCCTGATCTTGTTTGAATACAGTAATATATTTGGATGTGTAGATGCCGAAAAAGTGAACAGGGGCTTATCCGCTGACAGTTTCGCCAAGTGGCCGGAATCCTTTACCCAGAATTTCTGAGGCTTCAATCACTGTTACGAATGCATCCGGGTCAATTTGGTTGATAAAATCCTGTAAAACGGCCATTTCCCTGCGTGTAACATTTACAAAGATGATCTTTTTTTCATCTTCCTGATACATTCCTTTGCCTTCAATATATGTACCGCCGCGTTTCAGGTCTTCCAGGATCTTCCGGGCAATTTCCTCATATTTGTTGCTGACGATAAACAGGGTTTTCTCGTAGGTGAAGCCTTCCATCACCACGTCGATTACCTTGCCTGTGATGAAAATGACGATCAGGGAATAGAGGGGAATGGTCCAGTCGCCGAAGGACAATAATGCCAGTAGAACGATCAGTGCGTCTACGATAGCAAGGCTTTGCCCGACGGGGATCCGTGTATATTTGGTAATGATCATGGCGAGGATACTTGTGCCGCCTGATGTTGCCCTGGCTTTGAAGATGAGTCCCAGCCCGATCCCGATAAATACACCGCCAAATATACTGGAAAGCAGGGGGTCTGCTTCTACCAGCGGCTCGGTTCCATACCACAATGCTATTCCGTCAATAAACCCGGAGGCCAGAAAGAAACCCACTACTGTTTTGACGCCGAAACGGGGCCCCAGTATTTTTACCCCAATAATGGCAAGGGGGATATTCAGCGCCAGGCCTGTAAGCCCGATAGGAAGATTCATTACATGGTATAAAATGATACCTATTCCGTATACACCTCCCGGTACTATTTTATAAGGGCTTACGAAAAGGACATAGCCACTGGCCATGATAAAAGCTCCCAATACAATGAGGGCATAGGAAATAAACCATTTGCGCGAAAAAATTTTTTCTTTATTCTGGAAAGCCATATCTGAAAATTTAGCGTAACTTCGTGTGGATTTTGAGGCTGCAAAGATAACGGCTTTTTTGTATGGAGGTCCGGATGAAGAAAAAACATGCCAGAGCCCTTGTTTCCGTTCATAATAAAGATGCGCTCAGTGAGATCATACCCTCTCTGGCAGAGGTGGATATTGAATTGGTTTCAACAGGGGGAACGGCCTCTTATATTCGTGAAATGGGTTTCCCGGTTACAGATGTTGAACATCTTACATCTTACCCTTCATTGCTGGGCGGGCGTGTAAAAACCTTGCACCCGGCCATATTTGGAGGTATTTTGTGCCGGCCTGCAAACGATGCGGACCATGATGACCTGAATAAATTCGGGATATCTCCCATCGACGTGGTTGTGGTCGATTTGTATCCTTTCCATGATATGGTTGCCAGGGGTGCTTCCCTGGATGAGGTTATTGAGAATATTGATATTGGTGGCATATCTCTCATAAGGGCTGCTGCAAAGAATTTTGAGAATGTGCTGGTTGTTCCTTCTGCAGGATGTTTTTCAGATGTATCTTTGCGATTGACTGAGTTCGGAGGGGAAACCACCCTTTCCTACAGACGCCGGATGGCAGCCATGGCCATGCATGTATCATCTCATTATGATACGGCTATTTTCCATTACCTGGACGAGGGAGACCACAATTTCTTTAAAGAGAGCCTGGAAGATTCATTTCCTTTGCGATACGGCGAAAACCCCCATCAGCAGGCTGTGTATTACGGCAACCTGGATGTTTTTTTTGAAAAGCTGGGTGGCAAATCCTTATCATACAATAATCTCCTGGATGTGGATGCTGCCATGGCCCTGATCAGGGAGTTTGTAACACCTGCCTTTGCGATTGTAAAGCATACTAATGCCTGTGGCGTTGCAACGCGCGACACCATTGAGGAGGCCTGGGAAAAAGCCCTTGCGGCCGACCCTGTCTCTGCTTTTGGCGGCATATTGATATCTAACAGGCATATTACAACGGAACTGGCTGAAAGTATCCGGGAGGTGTTTTTTGAAGTGCTGATCGCCCCTTCCTATGATGAGAAAGGGATGGAAGTGCTGACATCAAATAAGAACAGGATCATTTTGCGCAGCAAGCCCGGGCTTTTTCCTGATCACAGGTATCGTTCACTTTTTGATGGTGTGCTGTTGCAGAGCCAGGATCACAAAACCACCTCCCCAGGTCAGTGGCGGCAGGTAACTTCCCATGGTATAAAGGACCCGGTACTGGAAAATGACCTGGTGCTGGCAAATACCGTGGTCAAACATTTAAAATCCAATGCCATAGCGCTGGTTAAAAACAATATGCTTCTGGGCATCGGGTGCGGCCAGACTTCACGGGTAGATGCATTAAAGCAAGCTATTCAGAAAGCCAGGCAGTTTGATCATGATCTGGAAGGAGCCGTGATGGCCTCTGATGCTTTTTTCCCTTTCCCCGACTGTGTGGAGATTGCAGACAAGGCAGGGATTAAAGCTGTGATTCAGCCCGGGGGATCGAAAAGAGACCAGGACAGCATAACGTATTGCAATAAAGCCGGTATAGCCATGGTATTTACCGGCAACAGACATTTCAGACACTAATTTAAACAAAATAAAAGGACTGTAATAAATGGGATTGTTTTCATTTTTAACAAAAGAAATTGCTATAGACCTTGGCACAGCTAACTCTATCATTATTCATAACGACAAGGTCGTTGTGGAAGAGCCTTCTATAGTAGCGATTGATCGCACAACGGGTGAAATGCTCGCTGTAGGCAGCCAGGCGATGATGATGCATGGCAAGACGCACGAGAACATCAAAACATTGCGCCCTTTGCGGGATGGGGTCATTGCTGACTTCCAGGCTGCAGAGGCCATGATACGTGCAATGATCAAGATGACGGAAAATAAAAAACCACTGTTTCCACCGTCTTTGCGAATGGTAATATGTATTCCTTCAGGAATCACCGAAGTCGAGGAAAGGGCTGTTCGTGACAGTTGTGAGCAGGCGGGAGCCAAGGAAGTACGTCTTATTCATGAGCCGATGGCTGCTGCGATCGGAATTGGAATCGATGTGCTTGAACCAGTCGGCAATATGGTTATTGATATCGGGGGTGGAACCACCGAGATCGCTGTAATAGCTCTCGGGGGCATAGTTTGTAACAAATCCATAAGAATTGCCGGCGACGACTTTAACACCGATATTATGGAGTTCATGCGCAAACAGCATAATATACTGATCGGGGAAAGAACTGCCGAGAAAATCAAGATCGAAGTGGGCGCAGCGCTTAATGAGCTCGAAAACCCCCCACCTGATCTTCCTGTTCATGGACGTGACATGATGACGGGTGTACCCAAGGAGATAAATATATCTTATACGGAGATAGCTAATTGCCTGGACAAGTCCATTACAAAGATAGAAGCAGCAGTTATGAATGCCCTGGAAATGACTCCGCCCGAATTGGCTGCCGATATATATCGCACCGGTATTTACATGGCCGGTGGGGGAGGTCTGTTGCGGGGCCTGGATAAAAGGATCGCGCAGAAAACCAGGCTTACCGTTCATGTTGCAGAAGATCCCTTACGGGCAGTTGCAAGAGGTACCGGGATAGCCCTGAAAAACTTTGATAAGTTCCCGTTCCTGATCAAGTAAGCAGGGATAACTGCAGGTATATATTCAAAATTGCTTAAAAGCTATGCGCAACCTGTTGCAATTCATATACAGGTACCACTTTTTCCTACTTTTTGTGCTGCTTTTCACGCTGGCCATGGTGTTAAATGCGTCGCGCCAGCACTACAAACAGGCATTTATATGGCATTCCGCGAATACCTTCTCTGCAACGTTGTTCCAGGTCAGGGCAAATTTAGCATCCTACTTTCATCTCCGGCATGTGAATCAGAGACTTCTTGAAGAGAATGCAAAACTCCTGGATCGGCTTGAAGAAAATTTCGTTGTTGCAGAAGATACGACACGGATTTATTATGACAGCCTGTCGCAAAGGAGATATACATACACACATGCCGACATCATTCAGAACTCCGTTACGCGCCGGAACAATCATATTACCCTGAATAAAGGGCGTGACCACGGAGTTCTTCCGGATATGGGGGTCATTACCCCTTACGGTGTGGTTGGCGTGGTAAAGGCTGTTTCTTCGAATTTTAGTTTGGTGAACTCACTGCTGCATAGCGAAACAATGGTCAGCGTCAAAATTGAAAAAAACGGGCATATTGGCAGTCTTCAGTGGAATGGCGAAAACTACCGCATTGTGGAAATGGCGTACATACCCCCGCACGTTGAGCTGGAAGAAGGCGATACGGTTGTTACAAGTGGATTTTCTACGATTTTCCGGAAAACATCCCTGTGGGCGAGATCATAGATTGGAAAATCAGACGGGGTGAGACGTTTTATACAGCAAAAGTTAAACTGCATCTCGACTTTAATAACCTGGCCCACGTTTACATTGTAAAGAATCTTATGCAGGAAGAACAGGAAGAACTTGAAAACCATGCTTCCCCTGACATCTGAATTGTAAAATAATGATTAGGTAACCCTTGTTTTCATCAGACTGCCGGCCCTGGGGTCCTGTTTTTCTTAAAGAGGCTATAGATGCATTAAAAAAAACTCAAATGAATCTGCTGAAACTGATTTTCCTGTTTCTCTTATTGCTGCTGGTTCAGGTATTCATATTGAATCATATACATTTTCGCGGGTATATCAATCCCCAGATATACATCCTCTTTATTCTCATTCTTCCAGCCAGGATCCCCGGATATGCCTTACTGCTCACTGCATTTTTCACAGGCCTTGTAATGGACCTGTTTACTGATTCCCTGGCCATACATACAGCTTCAACATTGTTTGCTGCTTTTTGCCGGCCTGCTGTTTTAAGACTGGTTACCGCAGGGTCAAAACAAGATTCAGAAACGGATCCTTCTTTCGGGTCAATAGGTGGTTTGTCTTTATCCATATATTCCGGAATTATTATTATCCTCCATCACAGCATGCTGTTTTTCCTGGAAATATTCAGATTTACCGAAATAGCACAAACCCTTTCCCGGATTTTTCAGTCTGCCATAATCACCTTCATCTTTGTGATCATAGGATTTGCTCTTCTGGAAAAGCGTGCTGGTTCTCAAAGTCGTTGATTTAAGCCGAGCAGGTTAAAAAATCTTAAACATCTGGACAGCAGCGGTATTTGTTTCTATCTTTGAGATGGAACTAAAGTTTGTTGCCGAATATAATGAAACGGATACTGTTACTTGCCTTGTCTTTTATGCTTTTGGCCTGTCAATCGGGTAATAATACCGGTGAAACAGGCTACTTTATTGTAAAAGGGCATCTGGAAAATGCCAGGGAGATCAATCTGTTTTTAGAGGAACTTACCACAAACGATTTGATCCCCCTGCATACATTCACCACGGATTCGGCCGGGTTTTTCTCTCACCGACAACCGGCAAACGAAGCTGGTTTCTATGTTTTACGTGTGGATGAAAATGAAAACATTACCCTTGTTGTTGAACCCGGTGAAGAGATACACATTAAAGGAGACGCGAATACCTTATCCGAAAGTTACCGCATTGAAGGGTCACCAGGGTCTGTTCTGTTATCGGAGTTGAACAGGCACCTAAGGGATCAACACGAACTTGTTGACTCGCTGGCAAAGGTATTCCGGGAGAGTCAATACCAGGATGACTTTATGCAGGTGAGGGAGGAGCTGAAGGAATCCTACAGGGAAATTTTTTCGGCGCAGCAGGAATACGTCAAAAAATTCATTCGCAGCAATCCGCGGTCCCTCGCTTCGATTATTGCGCTTTACCAGTATTTTGGGAATCGATTGCTGTTAACCGAAAGCGAGCATTTTGAGTATTATGAGCTCCTTAGCCAGTCTCTTGCCAGAGTCTATCCAACCAACAAGCACGTCCTGGATCTAAGCCGCCGGGTGAACCTTCATCGCCGGAACGAAGCGAGGCGAAGACTGGCCAGCGAGAACATTGCTCCCGGGAAAGAGGCCCCGGAGGTTATCCTTCCATGTCCGGAAGGGGAGATGGTTGCGCTCTCTTCTTTGCGGGGAAATTATGTGCTGGTCGATTTCTGGGCAGCATGGTGTGCACCCTGTCGCGAAGCAAATTCTAAACTAAGTGACATATATGAAGAATATCGCGACCATGGCTTTGAAATTTATGGCATTTCTCTTGACCGGACCCGTGAACAATGGCTTCAGGGTATAAAAGATGATGAGATCAACTGGATACAGGTTAGTGATCTCAGGATATGGAACTCTCCTGTGGTTGCTCTTTATAATGTCGAAAAGATACCTTTTTCTGTGTTGCTTGATCCTGACGGAATAATTATCGAAAAAAATCCCACTCCGGAAAAGCTAAGGGAAATCCTCTCGGCAGTCTTTGAGGTGTAGATAAAGGTCCGGATGTTTTATTGACAGCCCGGTCCGGTGAGTTTACCAGAGCTTTTCAACGTCGTAAGCTTCCTCCATTACTTTTTCATAATGATCTTCAGGCAGATCCCAGCTAAGCATGGTGGCCTTTTCATTCAGCACAGCCAGTTTTCTGTTTTGGGCATCAAAGATCATAGTTCCTTTATAATTAAAGGAAGGAGGATAATAGATATGAATGCTTATGGTAACATCCAGGGGTGAGGTGTTTTGCAATTTGTGGATCACATTGTAGGGCTCGTAAATGATCTCTCCTTTTTTGTAGGTTTTAGTTGGATGCAGAAACACTTTTTTCTTTCGGGGGGCGTATCCGTAAATGGTCTCAGCGACAATGCCTTCGAGAGGAATTACATAGCCCCAGAAATTTTTGTGCTGATGAATAGGAAGAAGAAACTGCGGCGGCCAGGTCATTAAAAAAATCTGGAACGGATCCTCACTGACCTGAATACGGTTGTAATCTGCAAGATCTTTGCCTGCTAAAAAATCCTGATAGTCAAGCCCTGAAAAATCAATGTCAGCAAGTGTGTTTTTCACCAGGGCAGGATCTATCTTTTCACCCTTCAATCCTTCTAGCTTTTGTATGAGGTTCTTCATTTTCAGTATGTTTTGGTTAACGTTTTTCAGAGGGACGCTGATTTAGCTGTTTCGGGTGCATAAAGATAAGATAATATTACGAAATGGGTATATACCGTATCAGCGTTTTTGACCTTGTTTCTTGTTCTTATTGTTGCAGATGAGAGAAATTTGATGTAGGTTTGTTTGCTGTTATTGTTTTTTCAGAGAGCCAGAAAACCATTAAGCAGATCATGTCAGAAAAGGTATATTTTCTTTCAGATAGTCATTTGGGGATCCCGGATAATCTTTCGAGCCTTGCCCGTGAAAAAAAAAATGGTTGCATGGCTTGATATGGTTAAAAAGGATGCGTCAGCCATCTACCTTATGGGTGATATATTTGATTTCTGGTTTGAATACAGGAGGGTGGTACCCAAAGGATATGTCCGGCTGCTTGGAAAACTTGCAGAGCTGTCGGATGCCAGCATCAGCATACATTATTTCACAGGTAATCATGACATGTGGGCGTTTGATTACTTTGAGAAAGAGATTGGGGTTATTATGCATCACGAACGCTGGATACAGTGATCCTGGGAAAGAGATTTCATCTCTCGCATGGTGATGGACTTGGCCCGGGAGATAGAGGCTACAAGTTTCTGAAGGCTGTTTTTTCATGTCGCTTTTGTCAGCGTTTGTTTGCAGCTCTGCATCCTGCAACAGGAATGCGCCTGGCAAATTATTTTTCCAGAAAAAGCAGGCTTGCCAACAGGCCTTCGGATGAGCAGTTCCTGGGAGAAGATAAAGAGTGGCTTGTTATATACAGCAAAGAGCTGCTGAAAAAGCGGCATGTTGATTATTTTGTATACGGCCATCGCCATGTGCCGGTAAACATAGAGATTGCTCCCGGTGTAAGGTACATTAATACCGGTGATTGGTACAATCACTATTCCTATGCTGTTTTTGACGGCAGCCGGATGGAGCTGTTGTCATTTACTGGTGCTCCTCACGCAGAAGATCATTGATCGTTTTCACGGGGTTAAACGTGATCAGCGGGACTTCCACGAAAACGGTGTTCCAGTTGGCCATTGCTCCATTCCAAAGGCCTGGTCTTTCCAGGGCCTTCAATTCTTTCCCATCCTTTGATTTATGACTGATAAATCCTGTTTCGGTATCGACAAAGTCGGGCAGGTGGTATTTTTTGCCTTTATGGTTTTTAAACGAACATACGATGTCAACGGGGTTAAAGTGTGTCGACTGCTTCAGCAGATCTGCCTGTTTGGGGTCATCTGTGTCGATTTGTGACTTTTCTGCGATCTGGAGTGAGCGGGTTCCTTGCCGGGGGTCGGCGACCCAGAAGGGTCCGCCGCCGGGTTCACCCTGGTTTTGCACCATTCCGCAAACGCGCAATGGACGGTCCATATAGTGCTGCAGCGCCTCTGATCCATGCTGATTGTCTTCCGGGAAAACCCCGGGATCAATGTTCAGACCGTTAACCGCAAAATCCACAGCCTGAAGATACTGATCTGCATTCAAGGTGCCCTTTTCCAGCTGATCCATCCAATACGAAAGCTCTTTTTTTAGTCCTATGAGCATACCTCCGAGAAGCTTTTTATAATAGACTGTGTTGTTTTTGAGTCTGTCCGGAACTACGTTGTCAATGTTCTTGATAAAAATTATATCATCGTCGAGGTCATTGAGGTTCTCGATAAGTGCGCCGTGCCCTCCCGGCCGGAATAGCAAGCTGCCGTCCTCTTCCCGGAAAGGCAGATTATCCGGGGTAACGGCGATGGTGTCAGTAGCTGGTTTCTGCACCGACCAATGAATTTCGTATGAAACACCAAACTGATGTTCGTATTTATCTTTAACTTTTTCGAGCTTTTCCTTAAAGGCTTGAATATGTTCCGGTGACAGTGTAAAATGGATTTTTACATTTCCTTTATTGTCTGTGCCGTATTCAGCCCCCTCTGCCAGGTGTTCTTCCATGGATGTACGGCTGGAGGAGTTGTATTTGTGGAAAGCAATAAGGGCTTTGGGGCGTGCTGCATAATCAAGTCCGGGATCAAACAGCAAATACTCGAGCAGGGGCAGATAATTTTCGGATTGCAGCAAATGATCAGCATCCAGGTCATCTTTATCCATGAGGATCTGCAGGTCTTGCCAGAAGGCGAATTTATGTATTCTTTCAAAAAACTGCCTGGCCTCAGGTTTTGATTGCAGCAGGTCCTTAGGGTCTACACCGGCGATAAGGAGATCGCGCCAGGCAAAAACATCCTTAAACATTCTGGAAGCAGCCCCGCTGGCGGGCACAAACTTAAGAAGCTTATAGTTACTGCTTTCCTTTTCAAACAGATCCACATACCCGTCCAGTGCGTTTTCTTCAATTCTGCGGATACCGTCACCAACCGTAGCCGGCTTTACCAGCTTCAAGGATGGAAAACCCTTTTTAAAGTGGTTGATTTGTTCCAGAAAGGCTTCTTTTGTGATGCCTTTGCTTTGCAGTTGTTTAACATCCTGTTCGTTTAACATAGTATCCGGCAATTTTAAGGGTCAGCTTTAACAAATGTATTAAATAATTTGCAAAAACGGAACGCATGGTCTTTTCGACGAGTCTATGATGGAAAGATTTTTGTATTTTCGCTCTAAAAATCCTCTTAACCATATGTTTGACCCGACACAGAAAGTATCTCCTCCGGTTCTGGAATCCCAGGCGAAAAAAATCCTGAAGAGTGGGGTTTTTGAGAAATTGCTGCAAAGCGCTCCCAATATCATCATGATCCTAAATGAGCAAAGGCAGGTGGTTTACCTTAACAGGCATCCTGTATCGCAGTATGATTATGAAAATACTACCGGGGTGGGCCAAAGGCCCGGGGAATGTCTCGGGTGTGTCAATGCTCCGAGGGGTGAACTGGGATGCAGTTCTTCTGAGTTTTGCAGGGTTTGCGGCTTTAATGCAGCCATTACGGCAAGCCAAAGAGGTTCAGAAGGACAGGATGAGTGCAACATAGCCCTTACAAACGGGTCTTCCTTAACATTGAGTGTCTCTACCAGGCCCTTTGCTTTTGAAGGGGAGACATATATTTTCTGTACGCTTGAAAATATCAGCGAAAAAAAGAGAAGGCAGATGCTTGAAAGCATATTTTTGCATGACATTCTTAACACTGCTGCAATTTTGAGAGGGCTTTCCGAGACTTTCGAAGAACTTCCCCGCGAACAGGTGAAGGATATGCTGAATGAAGTTTCTGGAAACATTACCGACGAAGTGCAGTCCTACCGGTTGATAAGTAACGCTGAAAGTCAGCTTTTAAAGCCTGATTATTCGTTACTTGACATTTCTGACATTATTGCAGAAGTGGTCAGGAGCCTTCAGAGTATGCACAGGTACAAATTCAGGCAGGTGGAAATGGACGTTTCGGTGGCGAATATTGTTACCGAAAGGACCTTGCTCAGGAGGGTGCTGATGAATATGATCAAAAATGCCCTCGAAGCCAGCAACCAGGATGATGTGGTCAGGATTTACGCTCATTACGATAAAAATGAAGAAGTGGCGAGAATATCGGTGGAAAATCCACAGGTCATTCCCCAGAACGATCAGCTCAAACTGTTTCAGAAATCCTTTTCCACCAAAGGCAGGGGCAGGGGATGGGGCACCTATAGCATAAAAATCCTCACTGAGAAATACCTTAACGGAAGTGTTTCCTTTGTTTCGGAAAAGGGTAAAGGAACCATTTTTACCATTGAAATACCATCTCTTTCTGAATCCGGGAGTTAAGCTGATAAAAACATTACGGGTAAAAAGGCATCAGACTGTCTGAGATCTATTGCCGCTGGCGCATGTCTTGTCTCACAAAAGAAGCAATGTGCTCGACACCAATATCTTTTGCCAGTATCCTTTTGTCTTTATCAAGAATATATACCTGGGGGATCGCAAAAATCTGGTAGGTGTCCAATATCCGTGCTTTGTTGTCAGTGTCATGCAGATGAATCCATTGTTCCGGGTATTCTTCGATGGCTTTTTTCCAGTTTTGCCTGTTTTGCTCAGTATTGATTGCAATAATTTTTACGCCCTCATCCCTAAGTTCTTCCCAGGTGCTTTTCAGGGCAGGAGCTGCACGCAGGCAATGGGGGCATTCTGAGTCCCAGAAATAGAGAATCAGGTAGCTGGCCTCTATGTCGTGCAACACTACCTTTTCTCTTTCTACATTCTCCAG
>LCWY01000026.1_pt1 | contig 25031 bp, 20 predicted proteins | sample 348741 | NCBI WGS metagenome assembly LCWY01 (sample SAMN03565343, study PRJNA281982) | anaerobic digester metagenome | biome: Anaerobic digester; feature: Alkaline_Metagenome_Assembly_A; material: Alkaline anaerobic digester sludge; isolation source: anaerobic digester run at haloalkaline... | reverse complement strand
AAAACAGAAAAGCGTTTGATTTGTTTGCGTTTGGTGGAAATATTGCTATTCAGGTGGCGTGGGTTGCTGGTCGAGGGCAACGATGCGGTACAGGTCTGTGCGCCTGTCGTTCCAGTTGGTCACCGTGCCGCGGTTGCGGTGCCTTTTAAGTAACTCCAGGTCGATGTCGTTGATTATGACGGTTTCCACGTTTGGCGTGCACTCTCCCGCAATGGCATCCCGGGCAAAAGAAAAATCAGAAGGGGTGAAAATCCCTGATTGCGCATATTGGATATCCATGTTGTCTACTTGCGGCAGGTTTCCCACGGTACCGGCGATAGCAACGAATATTTGGTTTTCAACACACCGGGCTTGTGCACAGTACCTTACACGCAGGTATCCCTGGCGGTCGTCGGTGCAGAAAGGCACAAAAATGAGGCGGGCACCCCGCTCAACGGCAATGCGCGCCAGCTCCGGAAACTCGATATCATAGCAGATCATAATCGAGATCTTGCCTTTATCGGTATCAAAAACTTCCAGGCTGCTTCCCGGTTGCACGCCCCACCATTTTTTCTCATTGGGCGTGATATGCAGCTTGTACTGTTTGCCGATCTCGCCGCTGCGTTTGAACAGGTAAGCTATGTTATGCAATTTGTCTCCTTCAGGTGTAAAATGAGACCCTGCTACGATGTTGATATTATATTTGATGGCGAGTTCGCTGAAAAGCTCCAGGTATTGCTCGGTGAACTCTCCGATCTTACGTGCTGCCGTGCCGGGCTCTTCTTTGGGGAAGAGAGAGAGGAGCTGGAGGGTGAATATTTCCGGAAAGAGAACAAAATCGCTTTTGTACCCCGAAGCCACATCCACAAAATATTCGCACTGTATAGCAAATTCGTCGAAGTTCTTAATGGGCCTCATCTGGTATTGTACAACACATATGCGCACCGGGGCAGCGGCCAGAAACTGTTTCTCTTTTTCTTCCTGGAAGTCGAAGTTTGTCCACTCCAGATAGGTAGCATACCCCGCCGACTCATTATCATCATCGATATACTGTTTGATGATCTTTTTAAGCGAGAATCCGTTGGAAAGCTGGGGTGTAAGCACCGGGTCGAAGAGAGCTCTGCTGGTTACCCTGTCTACATATTGAGTGATGCTGAGTTCATCCTGGTGGTTTTTATAACCTGGGAGCCTGCCTCCGATAACTATGCGCCTCAGGTTTAACTGGCGGGTGAGATCCTTCCTTGCTTCATACAGCCTGGTAGCAAGCTTCATACCCCTGAACTCGGGATGTACCATGATCTCCATCCCATACAGGGTATCTCCTTCGGGGTTATGTGTGCCGATATTGCCAAAATCACAAATTTCATCCCACGACATATTCATATCGAAATCGTCGGAATCGATGATAAGGCTGCCGGAAGATGCCACCACCCTTTCATCGATCTCTATAACGATCTGACCTTCGGGAAAGCGTTTCAGCTGGTTTTCGATGTTTTCGCGTGTCCACACTTCCATGCCGGGGAAGCATATTTTTTGCATAGACACCAGCTGGTCGAAGTCTTCCATACGCAGTTTGCGCAGGGTCAGTTGAAATTCAAAGTCGTGAAGATCAATTTTTTCCATCTTAGTAGTCTTCCCTTATATCTATAACCTCTCCATCCCTGAAGTTGTCGGAAAGCAACAGATGAGCCAGCTTTTTGCCGGCGAGTGCGGGAGGTACCAGTTGTCCTGTCTCTTTCAAAGAGACGAATTTGTCGCGATGGACAAACTCGCGTTCAGTAGCAGACCGGATGGTGGTTTGCATTTTTGTGTCAATAATTCCCGGGGCCACCGACATGGTTTTTACGGGATGTTCCTCTTCCTTCTGTTCCTCGGATATGCACCGTCCGAACATGTCGAGACCGGCTTTGCCGGTACAATAGCAGCTCCATCCGTAGTAGGGATTTTGTGCTGCGCCTGATGAAATGTTCAAAATGCGCTTTTCTGTATCCCAGCCCTGGATGTGCTTGATGAAAGCAGAGGATAAAAGCATGGGCGCCAGCAGGTTGACGCGCAGGTGTTTTTCTGTTTCTTCAGGCGGGCACTCTTCCACGCGGTTCACCGGCTGAATTAGCCCGGCATTGTTAACAAGATATATTCCTTCGGCCTCCTGCTTATCCACTTTTTGAAATATCTGGTCCATAAGTCCAGGGATCCCTTGTGTATCCGCAAGGTCGTACAGGAAAAAAGTCCAGCGGAACATTTTTTGCTGACGCCATTTTCTTTAAACTGTCGCTTTCACTGCGGGATATGCAAAGCAGGTGATGCTGCTCACCCAGCAGTTCCATGGCAAGGCCTTCTCCCAGGCCCCTGCTGGCACCTGTGATGATAAAGTATTTCATAAACTATTGTTTTTTTCAACTTAGAAACTCCACTTGTCATTCCTCTCTCTCCATGAACCCCACCGACTTTATGGACCCTGTGTGCGGGTGAAACTCGATAATCAGATCTTCAACAGGAAGGTGGGTGACAATGCCAAACTGATTGATCAGCATCCGTGCTTCTGCCCGGGTCCTGTCGCCAACAGAGATCACCAGGTCTGCGTACTCCGGAATCCTGTAATGAAAGCCTTTTGAGCCTTCACGGCCAATACCTTGCCGGAGTTGCCTGTGGATAAAATCGGTTGATTTACTCCTGTCGTATGCGATTGTAACCGGCAGTCCGTCCGGGTTGTTATTTTGCTGCACGCCGTCGGACGAGGAAAAATAGAAAAGGGTGTGCCTGGTTGCAATATTTTCTTTGTGTGGTTTATGCACAAAGCGATAGCGTATGGTATCGGATGCGGAGATGCCGGTAAACAGGTCGAGGTAGTCGCTTTCCATCCTGTCCATTTCGCCATACATAAACTCCAGTGCTTCTTTTGAATAGTTTATTTCCTGGAAGCCGCTGACCAGGTCAAACTTCTTTTCCCGCAATTCCAAAATGTATTCAGCCACCTCGCGTGCCCTGAACTCATCGCTTTTTTCGACCCACGAACTTCTCAGGGTCTCGCGCTGAATAGCGATGGTGTCGAGAAAAACGTGTTCAATTACCGTATCTATTTGTTCCTTAAGGTTGGTGTCGATAAAATAGTTAAAGGTGACATCGGTACCAAAATGCCCAACGTCGTGGCTTTTAATCAGCGACTTTTCCAGCTCTCCGTCTTGGTATTCCTTATTAAAACTATACAAAAGACCTGATTCGCTGAGTGCCATGAGAAACCCGCTATCCTCCTCTTCGATCCTGCCGGGGATGGTCACAAAATATGCCTGTTCGGGGTCGGGTTCTGCATATTTGCTGACGTTTACTCCGGTGATCTCATAACGGCGTGATGGCTCCATGATCACATCTTCCAGTCCGAGGTATTTTCGTGCATAGGGTGCATAGGGCCCCGGGCGCTTAATGGTTTCTGTAACCTCCACGTCAACGGTTACAACTGTTTGCGGGAGGAAATAGTAGGCCATACTGCCATCGTGGTTCCTGTCCAGATCCGTGATATGCCCGGTGGTGATCATAGGCGTGTAGCTGCTGCACCCCGCAAATCCCAGGATTGCAGCCATGAAAAACAAAAGTGAAATCCTTTGCATCAGAAAGCATTTTTAGGTCTAACGAAGAAAGTCAAGTGCGGCATTTTTGTCGAACTCAAGCGTAGGCTGATCCTGTCGGAACACCTTTATGGTCTTGGAGCCAATATACCTGATGTCATCGCCTTCGATGCGCAACATCGTTCCTTCTTTGAGCCCCACCACGATTATGTCGGGATTTGCTACCAGGAACTCGCGGATTCTGTCCTCGCGGCTTTCTCCGTTGTGGTTTGGGATGATCGCATCCGTATAGTGCGGATTAATCTGAAAAGAAACCAGGTTCAGGGTATCAAAGCTCCTGGGCTGGATGATGGGCATGTCGTTGGTGGTTTTCAGGGAAGGGCATGCAACGTTGCTGCCGGCACTCCATCCGATATAAGGAGTACCTTCACTGGCTTTCTTGCGAATGGCATCCATAACACCTGTCTCATGCATCATATGAACCAGGTGAAAAGTGTTTCCCCCGCCCACAACGATTGCTTCGGCCTCTTCGACAGCAGCTGCGGGATTGTCAGCCTTGTGCACGGAGTCTAGCTCATAGCCCAGCTTCATAAAGATGTTTTCCACCTTAGAGGTGTATTCATCGTACGTTATACTCACCCCGGCATAGGGGATAAACAATACCTTCTTTACGGATTCTCCCAGGAAGTCCTTGATATGCGGTTTGGTATAATCGAGATACTCTTCGCCGTAGTTTGTTGAATTACTGATCAATAACAATCTTTTTGTCATGTTTTTGCGTCTTTATATGTTCAATTCAATGGGTTATCTTGCCATTCGATTAATCATACCTCAAAGGTATAACAAAAAAGCGTATTTCAGTAATCTGTACCGCGTTTCAGATTAAGGGCGCCGGGTGTTGCCGGCGGGCTTGGCAGGATCTGCTAAAAAAGAGGTCTGTCAGCCTTACACCTGTGCCAATGCAGGTTAAGGTAGTCAGACCCCTTTTATCATAAACTTTGTGATCCTGTGATTCAGGCAACTTTTTCTATCATATCTGCAACGCGGCTTGCATAGCCGAATTCGTTATCGTACCAGGAAACGACTTTCACGAATTTTCCATTTATCACCTGTGTAAGCAATGAATCGACCACAGATGAGTGAGTGTTTCCAATGATATCGGCAGATACCAAAGGTTCCTGGCAGAACTCCAGAATGCCTTTCATGGGGCCTTCTGCCGCTTGTTTAAATGCATTGTTGATATCGTCTTTAGACACTTCGGTGTTGAGTTCGCAGGTGAGGTCTACCACAGAGCCATCCGGTGTGGGAACTCGCATAGCGAAACCGTCCATCTTTCCTTTCAGCTCGGGAATTACGAGGCCTACTGCTTTGGCAGCTCCTGTGGTGGTGGGGATGATAGACATTGCGGCGGCGCGAGCACGGCGCAGGTCTTTATGAGGTGCATCCAGGATGATCTGGTCATTGGTGTAGGAGTGTATGGTATTCATCAACCCCTGTTTGATGCCAAACGTGTCATTCAGGACCTTTGCCACTGGTGCAAGGCAATTGGTAGTGCATGATGCGTTGGAGAAGATCTGATGTTCCGGTTTCAGGTCGTGATCGTTTACACCGAGTACGACAGTTGCATCCACATCATCAGGTGTCTTGGAAGGTACGCAGAGGATTACTTTGCGTGCTCCTGCTTTCAGGTGTTTGCCTACACTCTCCCTGTCGCGGAACACCCCTGTTGCCTCTACGACCACGTCGATGTTGAGGTCGCCCCAGGGAAGGTTAGACGGGTCTTTCTCGTCGAAAACCTTTATGGTTTTGCCATCGACCACCAGGTCGTTACCTTCTGCCTTCACCTCGCCGGGAAATTTGCCGTGCACGGAATCATATTTTAAAAGGTGTGCCAGGGTAGCACTGTCAGTAAGGTCATTTACAGCAACGATTTCCACGTTGTCCCTCTCCATGACCGCCTTCAGGGTCAACCTGCCGATGCGGCCAAATCCGTTAATTGCTACTTGAATCTTCTTCATAATACCTTATTTTTTAATTTTTTGAAAAAAGGATCGTAAAGATACAAAAAATCAATTAATCCGAAAAAATGAATTGATACAAATGAAACGAACCATGCAATGGAGTTGTTCTGCAGGGGGATGGCTATCAGGCTCGGGGCACCGGATGCTGAGCACTGAGAGCAAGAAGGCTTTTAACTGTTGCCAGGAAACCCATTGAATACATTCACTTTCAGACATTTTGACATTTCGACTTTCAGACATTAATTAAAACACATGAATAAACGCCAAAAGCCATATCAGTCAAATGCAGCACCTGTATACTCCAGAAAAATATTCATTATCTTTGCATCGTGTAAAATAAAAGGACTTCATCATAGTTATTACACTATAAAACAACTTACTAAAAAGAAGGCTAATGTTACTATCTTTTTTGTTAAATATCCAGGTTGGCTCAGAAGAAGCCCTCACTGATACGCTGGCGCACACCGGTGCTGAAGCAGCTGAACCCACCCTGTCATTCTGGAGCCTGGCTCTGCAGGGCGGGATTGTGATGATCCCGCTTGTCATTTTATCTGTTGTGGCAATTTATATTTTTATTGAAAGATATTTTGCCATAAGCAGGGCGTCCAATGAGGAGACAAACTTCATGAACAACATTCGTGATTTTATCCACAACGGGCGCATTGATTCTGCCAAATCCCTCTGCCGGAACAATCAGTCACCGATCTCACGGATGATAGCCAAGGGTATTGTACGCATAGGGAGGCCGCTCAGTGACATTAATGCTGCCATTGAAAACGTGGGTAAGCTTGAGATAGCCAAGCTGGAAAAGAATATCGCGGTACTGGCCACCGTGGCAGGTGCTGCTCCCATGCTGGGTTTCCTCGGAACAGTAATGGGCATGGTGCGGGCCTTCTTTAATATGGCACAGGCAGGACCCAATATTGACATCAGCATGCTTGCCGGGGGTATATACGAGGCCATGATCACCACGATCACCGGATTGACAGTTGGGATTATAGCCTTTATCTGTTATAACATCCTTGTGGCCAGGATTGAAAAGGTTGTTTTCATGCTTGAGGCAAGAGCCACCGAATTTATGGATTTACTCCACGAACCGGCTTCTTAACATGAAAGGCCTGAGACAGGACGCAGATAAACAGGATGCCTGGCAAGGCTGGCATGAGTTAGCAGGAGTCAGTAAACAGTAAGACAGTAAGTTAAGAGTAATGCAATGGCAATAAAAGCAAGGAATACACGCAACCTGCAGTTCAGCATGGTGTCAATGTCTGACCTGGTGTTTTTGTTGTTGATATTTTTTATGTTGACATCCACACTGGTTGCCCCCAGTGCCATAAACCTCCTGCTGCCTTCAAGCGACAGCCGGACCATGGCACCCCAAACGATCAATGTGCACATAAACGAAAACAGGCAAATCTTCCTGGAAGCGGATCCGGTTGACCTGGAAGGCTTGCAGGAAGGACTGCTGGTTTCTCTCGATGGCATTGAAGAGGGCACTGTGGTGTTGCGTTCTGATCATACAGTACCCGTTCAGGATATAGTAAATGTTATTGATGCTGTGGAAAGCATGAACAGTGAATATGGCCTGCGTCACCGGGTAATTCTGGCAACTCAACCTCGGCAGTAATGGAACTATCCAATCATAAAGATAAGGTCCGTGCGCTTGCAGGGACGGTCATTTTTCATGCCGTTCTGCTGATGGTAATTTTGTTTTTTGGGTTAAAGCCACCCCGTCCCATGCCTCATGAGCGCGGTGTGCTGGTGGCCCTGGGATACACCGAAGAGGGAAGGGGAGACCGGCAACCCCTTTCGGCTCCTCCGCCTGTGACAGCTCCAGCACCGGCCACACCGGAAACAGAGCCTGACCGGGTTGTCACACAGGACACGGAAGAGTCTGTTGCCCTTCCCGACGCGGTTGATGAGCCACACACCGCTGAGGAAGAACTGGAAACGGAAATTCCAGACCCCGTGACGGAGCCTGAGGAGGTGGCAGAGCAGGAAGAGGAACAGGAACCTGAGCCCCAGCCTGACCCAAGAGCTATGTTTCCCGGCCAGGATCAGCGCAGCACAGACCGGCAGGAACACGGCGAGACCGACGAAGAAGGAGACGAGGGAAGCCGTGAGGGCGTGATTGATGCAAATGCATTTGAACAGGAAGGGGGCGGCGAAGGAGTCGAATACAGCCTGACCGGCAGGGATGCCAATCTGTTGCCGCGGCCCGAGTATACCACATTGGCCCAGGGCAGGGTAGTGGTACGTATCGTTGTAGACCGCGACGGCAATGTGATCAGGGCAACAGCCGGGGCACGGGGCACCAATACAACCAATGCAACCCTTCATCGCCTGGCAGAGGATGCTGCCAAAAGAGCACGCTTTAACCGTTCACCGAATGCACCCGAAGAACAGATCGGGACCATTACCTATATCTTTATCCGGCGAAACTAGATGTCTTACCAGGACACACTGAACTACCTCTTTAGCCAGCTGCCCATGTTTCAGCGCATAGGACCCGCTGCCTATAAAGCCAACCTCGACAACACCCACGCCCTTGTCAATCATTTGCAAAACCCCGAAAAAGCATTCAAAAGCATCCACATAGCCGGTACCAATGGGAAAGGATCTGTGGCACATATGCTTGCGTCCGTGATGCAGGCACAAGGGTTGAAAACAGGACTTGCTACGTCGCCGCATCTTAAAGACTTCAGGGAACGGATCAAAATTAACGGAGAAAAAATCCGGGAAGAGGATGTGAGCGACTTTGTCAATCAACACAGGCCATTCTTTGAAAAGATAAAACCTTCATTTTTCGAGATGACAATTGCGATGACCTTCGATCATTTTGCAAAGCAAAGGGTGGATGTTGCTGTGATTGAAACAGGGATGGGGGGAAGGCTTGATTCTACCAACGTACTGCAACCTGAACTCTCTGTCATAACAAATATTGGTTTGGATCATACCCGGTTCCTTGGTGAAACGCTGGCCATGATTGCCCGGGAAAAAGCCGGCATTATAAAACCAGACACTCCGGCCCTGATCGGAAAACGGCAGGGAGCAGAGGTTGAAAGTGTATTCAATGAGGTTGCCGCCAGCTTAAATGCACCGGTTCACTATGCCGACGAAAGTTTTACCCTTATTGGACACCGTATGACAGAAAACCGGGGCGTACCCGGTATGGATGTTGAAATACTGCACAACGGGAAACACCAATCCTTTTTTCTCGATCTTACGGGAAAGTATCAGTTGGAGAACCTGTTAACTGCTCTGGCAGCTATAGATATCCTGAAAAAAAACGAGCGAATTGAAGTCTCCGACAGGGCAAAAGAAGAAGGCCTCTCTTCCGTAGTACAAAGCACAGGTATCCAGGGCCGGTGGCAGGTTATAGGGCAAAACCCCCTGACGATTTGTGATACTGCGCACAACAGGGAGGGCATGCAATATGTGACGGAGCAGATCCGGCGCCTGTCTTACAGCAAACTCAGGATGGTGATTGGCATGGTGGAGGACAAGGATACGGCTACCGTTTTATCCCTGCTGCCTGAAGACGCTGCGTACTATTTTTGCAGGCCATCGGTGACCAGGGGTATGGATGCAAAGAAGCTGGCATCTGATGCCAGCTTCTGGAATCTTCGGGGAAGTGTATTCAATAATGTACCCGCTGCCCTTGATCGGGCACGGATGGAAGCCAATGAGCAGGACCTGATTTTTGTCGGCGGCAGCACCTTTGTTGTTGCAGAGGTACTTTAGTTTATTCTCCGCCTTCTTCCTCTTCTTCCTCCTCAGCTTTCTTTCTCTCCAGCTCTTTTTTGGCCTCGCGCCTGCGCTCTTCCAGGATCTTTTCCCTGGCACGTTCCCTGGCCAGGTGAGATACATACTCCTGAAGTTCCTGGTCCTGGCGGAACTCATTGAGGATCTGCCGGTACTTGTCCATGTTGATATCGTAGTCCTCTACCACTACCTGCACCATGCCTTGCATTTCGCGCTGAATCTCAGTTACATGAGGTGCAACCTGGTTGAAGGCCTCTATTTCTTCGTTGGAAAAATTACCGCCCTGTAGCGCCCCAATCTGAGCTGCTCTTGCAATCTGGTCAAAACGATCACGCGTCAGGCCATGATCCTCGATGGTTTCATTAATACGTTCCTGGGTGCTTCTCTGCAATGCACTCACCTCCTGGTTGGCATCGAAGAAGACTAGCAAGGTTTCATCGTCAAAGGCAAATTCAACATCAGCCCATGGATCTTCCTCTTCTTCTTTTTCTTCTTCAGCTTCCTCTTGTGCAATGCTGTGCGACGGCATGCTAAAGAACAAACCAAATACTATTAACAGAGCCCAAAAGCTTTTTGCTGAAGTGAATACGGTTTTCTCGATGGTTGTCATAGTTTACAGTGTGTTTTGGATTTGTTATTGTTGACTGATCAACAAAATTAATCATTATTCAAAAAGCAAAGCATAAAATTAAGTTAAAATAGACAAAAACCCGGCGTTTGTTTATAAACTATTCACTGTGGGTTAATTCTATTATCGCATATGCCATGGGATCAAGTACAATATTTATGCCATGCTGCATTATGGAATCCCATGTTGTTTGTTGAAGGGGTTTGTGATCTGTTTCTGAGCTAAGATATAATTTGGTTTTTTCGGGAGCCATAAGTTGCAGGAAATGCCCGGGTATGCTGATCCTGGCTTCGACAGCATCCGTGTGCGAAAAATTTGCCGCCACCAGTGCAACTTGTTTTTTTGTCCATCTGAGAAATGCGTAAAGGCAGGGGTGACTCCCTGTATTGGCCCACATTAGATCGTAAAAATGACCCCTTACGAACACTTCTTCTTTGCAAACCTGCAGGATCTGACGGTATTGTTGCCTGATTTTCTGTTCTTCCCTGCTGAGTTTCTCCTCGTTGCAATTCCCATGGTTGTACCATTTCTGGAATGAGGGCACGCGGCCATAGTCAAAAATAGTAGTTTTGCCGTCATCTCCGCTGAAGCCGCTGCTGCCTTCGGCTTTTTCCCCTGTTTCCTGGCCAAAATATACCATGAGGGGGCCTTTGTTCATGGTAGCTGCAACTGCCATGGCGGGGATTCCTGCTTGCGCATTCCCGGCAAAGTGGTGCGATGCAATTCTTTCCTCGTCGTGATTTTCCAAAAAACGCAACATTGCATCATCCATTCCCCCCAGTGATTGCCATACCGTAGTGATCCTGCCGGCAGGTGCTCCCAGCATGACGTCCTTCAACGTATTATAAAACCCCACCTTGTCGTAAAGAAAGTCAAAACCGGCTTGATGATAGCTGCGGTATGCATCGGGATTATATATTTCGGCTATGAAAACCAGGTTCGGAAATTCCTGTTTTACTTTTGCTATCATCCATTGCCAAAACTCTGCAGGAACCATCTCTGCCATGTCACAGCGAAATCCGTCAACGCCTTTGCTTGCCCAGAACCTGACAATGCCATGCATGATCCGCCACGTGTCGGGCAGGGGGTCGAAATGCCTGCTTCCTCCGTCATGAATATTGACACCGTAGTTGAGTTTTACCGTTTCGTACCAGTCGTTGTATGAGGGGGTTGATGAGAAACAGTCGTTGCCGGTGGCTTTGGCCGGGTCTTCGGAGAAATTATGCGTATTGTTTTCCCTGGATGTTGGCAGGGAATAGACTTCATCGGGCAGTTTGAGCTTCTCACCGGGCAGATAATAAAAGTTGTTGTCTTTATGAAAGGCTTTATCTGTCTGGTCGCCGGCGCCGAACCGATACTCTTTGCCGGCTTCCTGGTCGCAATCGTATTTTCGTGCCACATGATTGGGAACAAAGTCGATAATTGCTTTCAGGCCTGTATAATGGCACCTCTCCAGGAGGCTCTCAAATTCGGCCATTCGGGTTGCAGGGTTCCTGGCCAGGTCCGGGCAAACATCAAAATAATCTTTTATGGCGTAAGGCGATCCTGCCCTTCCCTTTACCACCAGGGGGTTGTCTCCGTGAATTCCCTGTTCCGGATAGGCGCTGCAGCTTGCGTGCTCCAGCACCCCCGTGAACCATATGTGGGTGGCACCAAACTCTTTTACTTTCTGCAGGAATTGCTTGTCCAGGTCCCCAAACTTCCCGCAACCGTTCTCCTGAATTGTGCCCCAGGGCTTTATGTTCGTATGGGTGTTTCCGGCCAGCCGGACCAGTAGTTGGTATATAATGATTTTTGTGTTCATGGTTATGGGGATTAAAAATGGCTTATCTGTTTTCGGCCCTGCGATTTCGTTTAAGGGAAAAAATCATCCGAAAAATTGAGCAGGAAGATTTTTTGTGTGGCCCTGGTAAAAGCAGTATACAGCCATCTCAGGTATTCTGTGTCTGGGGTTTTGCCCGGTATATATCCCATCTCCACAAAAACATTTTTCCATTGACCTCCCTGCGCCTTGTGGCAGGTCAGGGCATATGCATGCTTCACCTGCAGAGCATTCAGATAGGGGTTTTTCCGGATGTTGGCAATACGTGTGCTTTTTTTGGCTATGTCCGAATAATCTTCAGCAACTGTTTCGAAAAGTTTTGTTGATTCCTGTCTTGACAATGCCGGCCCATCGGCATCCAGGGTGTCCAGCATGATTTTTACATCCAGGTCGGGCATTTCGGGATAATCGGTCATCTGTACCGTGACATCTGCGAACCTGAAACCATAAAGCTCCTCTCTTTTTACGATTCGTTTGATTTCCAGTATATCGCCGTTGGCAATGAATCCGGCATCGGTGTTTTCCGGTAGCCAGAAGTAGTTGTTTTTCACTACCATCAGCAGGTCTCCGGCATTTATTTCATCTTCCATAAACAGCACTCTTTGCCTGATATGCCGGTTATACATGTTAGCTCTTTTGTTCGACCGGCATATCATAAGTGCTTCCTCCCGGTTTTGGTTTGTGAAAGCGGCATCTACCTCATCTGCCGCGTCCTGGCCTTGCACCCGTATTACATCACTGAATCCTGTTGTTTGTATTTCAGGAAACCCTTCTGTTGAGCTGGCAAGCATTTTTCGAAGGCTTGTAGCATTGTAGAGGATCCCACTCTCAAGCGATTGCCTTACCACCTGCTTTAGCTCAAATGCATTGACGATCAGATGATACCGTTGCCGGAGGAAGTTGACATCCAGGGCAGGGCTTTCCAGTGAAAAAACTGGCGGCAGCTGGGCGGTGTCTCCGATAAAGATCAGTCTGCAACCTTTTCCGTTGTACACGTATTGCAGGAGGTCGTCCAGCAGGCTGGCACCCCCGAAGAGGCTTGCCTGTTGACCGGGCTGGCTGTTCCAGGGTATCATTGAAGCTTCGTCCACCACAAAAATGGTGTTTCGAAGGGTGTTTTTCTGCAGCGTCACTGCGAGCGCTCCTTCCCTGTCGGTTTGCAGCCTGTAGATCTTTTTATGAATGGTATATGCTTGCCTGCCGGCATATGCTGCCAGCACTTTGGCTGCCCTGCCGGTTGGCGCCAGGAGCATATAGTTAAGGCCGACCGAAGGCAATATGTTGACCAGGCTGCTGACGATGGTTGTCTTGCCGGTGCCGGCATACCCTTTCAGAACGAAGAGTGAGCTGCTCTCGCCGCTGCTGATAAACTCCGAAAGCTTGTGGATCAGAGCTTCCTGATCATCTGTCGGATCATAGGGAAACTGTTGTTTTATGGATTGGTAAATGTCTTTTTGCATGACAATTTATCAGAAAGGATAGCCGATACCCAGGTTAAAGTTCCATTTGCCGATACCGGGGATACCATCGGCCCACCTGTCTTCTTTTGGCAGTGCAGGGTTATGGAGCGGGAAAGCTGCATCAAGCCTGACCAGGAAAAAATTAAAGTCGAGCCTTACACCTGTCCCGAGACCGACAGCAATTTCCCTGAAGAAGCGGTCGAAGGAAAAATCACCTTGGGGGAACTGTTCGTTTTCTTTCAGGAACCAGACGTTGCCTGCATCCATGAACAATGCTCCGTGCCAGTATCGGTATACAGGGAAACGGTATTCTATGTTTGCCTCAAGCTTGATATCTCCGTATTTGTCAAATCTCAGTGCATCAGGTTCCTCGTATCCGCCCGGACCGAGATTGTAGATGCTCCATGCCCTCACGCTATTTGCACCGCCTCCGTAATAGCTTTTTATGAAAGGCATCACATCGGTATTTCCGTAGGGCAGGCCCAGGCCTCCCATAAGCCGGAACACAAGGGCCTTGTTTTTATCCAGTACCCGGTAATACCTGAAGTCGGCATCTCCTCTCAGGTATTGGGCAAATGGGATGTCGCGGATGGTATAGCTGTTTTCTTCGTTTCGGGACAGGTTAAACACATCGGAAGCAAGGTACATCAGGTTACCGGCAGATTCGAGGTTGGTGCGAAAATATACAAAATCTGTTTCCCTGTCGATCTGCTGTGTGCTGTAGGTAAAGTTGTATTTGATTCCGCCGATCAGATGGTCGCGGTACCGGCTTAAAATGAGAGGGCTGTCATCCGGGATGTTGGCTTGCAGGATAGAGTCGTTGAAAATCTTAATAGAGCTTATTTCCAGGGGGGTTATGTTGTGCTGCCTCCGGCTGTCCTGGCTCCAGCGCACTCCGTAACTTAAATTCAGCACATACCTTGTGTAATCCGGCCTTTGCCTGTAATTAAAACCGGATAGAACAGTGGTCTGTGGTCTTGCTGTACGTGAAACTCTGTCAAAACTGAAAGGAGGCAACAGCTTGGGAAAGTCCACCGAAACTTCTGCTCCAAACTCTACAGTGTTAAAAGGCAGCCGGCTGAAAACCTCCTGGTCGGCTGTTTCCCCCGATACCTCGAGTGCCCCTTTTAGCCTAAGATTTAATATCTCAGCGCCGCCAAATACATTTCTGTTCTGATAAAGAAAATTGCTTCCAATCCCCAGGTTCCCGGCAGTATTCATTCCCTCTGCTTCTATGGTGAATGCGTTGGCGGGTGCCCTCGTCAGCTCGACCTTTGCGTTCATCAATCCCAATGTGTCATTTGCCAGGCTTCCGGGATTATCTGACTCGCGGAACCGCACGTTGACATACCTGAAATTACGTAAGCCCGCCAGGTAGTGGTGCGTTTGTTCAAGCCGCTGCAAATTATACATCTCACCCGGCTCAAACAGGATGTTGTTTGCAATGGTGCCGGGCCTTATCTCAAGTGGGTTGTTGTGCAGAAAAGTGTAAAAAGCTTCGTTTTCAGCCGTGAATAATGTGGTGTCTGCATACTCCCTGTCCGGGCTAAGCCTTCTGTATTCAGGGAATACATATACGTTATTGATCTTAAACCTTTTGTGTGGAACTACCTCAAGGCTATCCCTGTGCCTGGCGAATTGCCTGCGGGGATTGTTGATTATTACCTCAAGGTCTACCTGGTTGGTGTTCAGGGTGCTGTCGACCTGGAAAAAAATAAAGTCGCGGGTAAAATTGAAAAAACCTTCGTTTTTAAGATGTCTTGTAAGTCGTTGTCTTTCCTGGTGCAGTATGTCGGAGTCATAGCGCTCACCTCTGCGGATCATGGAGTTCACGGTATCTGCATACACAAAACCTGCCAGGTGGCTGTCTGGTATCTCATATTGAATATCGCGGATGGTATAAGGCGTATTGCCTTCCACCCGGTAGGTCACTGTGGCACGTTGCCTTCTGGTTCTGACATCGTAGTCTACTTCGGCGTTAAAGTATCCCATGTTTTGGAGGAACAATTCCAGTTGCCTGACCGAATGATCGGCAAAGCCCGGGTCATAGATAACAGGAGGTTCCCCGATGGTGTTTTTCAGCCAATTCGTAAATCTGCCTTCTCTTCCCCTGTCGGCGAGCTGATAGACACCAAGATGGAACCGGTAAAAACCAAACAGGCGCCGGTTGGGGCTTTGCTGAAGGAAATTGCGTAATTCATGGGTCCGGACCTCAACATCTTCCGCTTCGATGCGGTTGCGGTTAAGCAAATACTGATCCTCAGGGATGTTTCTGGTAGGGCTGCAGGCCCCGAAAAACAGCAAGGCCATGACCACCAGAATCCATATATGTTGTTTGTTTTTATGCACGGAACCTGTTGTATGAAATTTTAACCTACAAAATTAATCAATATATGACTTATCCGGAAATAATCTCAATGCTGCCGTAATGGGAACCTAAAAAAACGTTGTCACGGGATGTCTTTTATACGTGCATTTTCCTTAGTTTTGCAGGAAAATATTCCCAATGGCACTTATTCAGTCGATATCAGGTATTCGCGGAACGATAGGTGGATTTCCCGGCGAGGGGCTTTCTCCTGTTGATGTAATGAGATTTTCTGGTGCTTACGGCATGTGGTTGAAAAATAAATACGGCAACCGGCCCATCCGGGTGGTTGTTGGCCGGGATGCCCGGATATCCGGTCCGTTGGTTGCGACGTGGTTATGCTCACCCTCCGTGCCATGGGCATTGATATCGTGGATGCAGGCCTTTCCACGACACCTACGGTTGAAATGGCCGTTGTTCATCTGGGTGCACAGGGCGGGGTAATCATTACGGCAAGCCACAACCCTAAAAACTGGAATGCTCTTAAACTGCTTAATGAATCCGGTGAGTTTATGACAAGCCGGGAAGGCGAAGAGATGCAAAAGCTTATGACTATTGAGCAATTCTCTTTTGCTGATACGAACGGCCTTGGACGTCATCAGGTAAACGAGACCTTACTTGAAATGCATATTGAGAAGATCCTGGATCTTCCGCTTGTAGACAGGGAGGTAATTGCCAGTGCCGGGTTCAGGATAGTTGTTGACGGAATCAACTCTACAGGCGGCATTGCTGTGCCCTTATTGCTTAATGCGCTGGGAGTAAGCGAAGTGCATGAGGTGTTCTGTGAGCCCACAGGTCTTTTCGCGCACAATCCCGAACCTTTGCCTGAAAACCTTGGGACCTTGTCGTCGGAGGTAGTAAAGCTCAATGCTGATCTCGGGTTAGCAGTTGATCCGGATGTAGACCGTCTGGCGATAGTGTGCGAGGATGGAGAAATGTTTGGCGAAGAATATACCCTTGTTTCGGTGGCGGATTATGTTCTTTCGCATACTCCTGGTAATACTGCCAGCAATCTTTCTTCAACGCAGGCATTGGCAGAGCTGACAGAGAAATTTGGTGCAGAGCACAGTTCTGCCCCGGTTGGAGAGGTAAATGTTGTGGAGGCCATGAAAGCCAATAATGCCGTCATAGGGGGTGAAGGGAATGGCGGGGTCATTTATCCGGAACTTCATTATGGCCGTGACGCTTTGGCAGGCATCGCATTATTCCTGTCCCACCTTGCAAAAAAGAACATTTCCTGCAGCCGGTTGAAGCAAACATATCCACAGTATCATATCTCCAAAAACAAAATTGAACTTCCCAAAGAAACGGACCTGGTGAAGCTTATTGATGCCATAGCAGAGCTTTACAACAGGCGGAAGCAGGACAGGAGGGACGGTTTAAAGATCTGGTTTGACAAGGAGTGGGTGCATCTCAGGATGTCAAATACCGAGCCGGTTATCAGGCTTTATGCAGAGAGCGATAGTTCAGTGAAGGCGGATAACATAGCCAATGCTGTCAAAAGAGATATCAGCGAAGCCCTGAAAACGCTCTGATAACCTCCAGGGCCTGGTCAATGGTTTGAACGGGCTTTACTGTTACCACCAAATGTCCTTCCGCTTCACGCACCTGCGAGCGCCCCGGATTTTCATTCACATATTGAAGGATCTGTCCAAATTTTTTGCTTTGATAAAAACGTTCGTTATCCCGTTCAGGCAGGTGTGCTATCAGTTTGTTTGACTTAAGTATGATCTTGCTGATCTCTGATTCCTGTGCAAGCCACCGGAGCCTCACTGCCTTCAGCAGGCCTTTCACAGATTCAGGGAGAGGACCAAAACGGTCTTGCATTTTATTTGCGAAGTCCGATAACTCATCCGGTTCTGTTATACTGTCAAGATCTTTGTATAAGTTTAGCCGCTCTTCGATGCTGGAAACATAATCGCTGGGGATCATAAGCTCCAGGTCTGTTTCGAGATGACAGTCGGTGGGCTGTTGTTTTTCATCATCATCAGATCCTTCCGTTGCAAATACTTCTTTAAATTCTGTCTCTCTCAGCTCCGTAATGGCTTCATCCAGGATTCTGTGGTAGGTTTCGAGGCCCACTTCTGAGATGAATCCGCTTTGTTCCGCCCCAAGGAGATTTCCTGCCCCCCGGATATCAAGGTCGCGCATAGCGATGTTAAAGCCGCTGCCCAGCTCTGAGAATTCCTCGATGGCTTTCAGGCGCTTCCTGGCTTCATCGGTCAGGGTGCTGAACGGGGGGGCAAGCAGGTAGCAGAAGGCTTTTTTGTTGGATCGTCCCACGCGGCCACGCATCTGATGCAGATCGCTCAGTCCGAAGTGGTGTGCGTTATTTATAAGTATAGTATTGGCGTTTGGTATGTCAAGGCCGGATTCAATGATGGTCGTGGATATCAGCACATCGTATTCGCCATGAATGAAATCTACCATGATCTTTTCAAGCTGCGTGCCTTCCAGCTGCCCATGGCCCACAGCGATCCTTACGCCCGGACATGCCCGTTGAACAATATCCGCCACTTCGCGAATGTTCTGAACCCTGTTGTGAACAAAAAACACCTGGCCACCCCGCGAAACTTCGTATCCGATAGCTTCTTTTATCAGATCATCATTATAAACATGTACTTCGGTGATGATCGGGTACCGGTTTTTAGGGGGTGTGTTGAGGAAAGAAAGGTCGCGTGCTCCCATCAGCGAGAATTGCAGCGTACGCGGGATGGGGGTGGCTGTCATTGTAAGGGTGTCTACATTTACACGCAGTTGTTTGAGTTTTTCCTTGGAAGTGACCCCGAACTTTTGTTCTTCGTCGATAACGAGCAGTCCCAGATCCCGGAATTCCACATCTTTGCTGAGAAGCCGATGGGTGCCGATAAGGATGTCAACCTTACCGTTTTTGGCTCCTTCAAGGGCTTGCTTTTTTTCTTTGTTGCTGCGGAACCTGCTTACATAGTCTATGTTGCAGGGAAAGTCGGCCAGGCGTTCACTAAAGGTGTAGTAGTGCTGCAAAGCCAGGATGGTAGTGGGCACCAGGACAGCAACCTGCTTTGAGTCGCTGACCGATTTAAAGGCTGCCCGGATAGCTATTTCTGTCTTGCCAAAGCCTACATCCCCACAGATCAGCCTGTCCATAGGTATAGCCGACTCCATGTCACTTTTTACCTCCTGGGTAACTTTTTCCTGGTCGGGGGTGTCTTCAAAAACAAAAGACGCTTCCAGTTCGTGCTGAAGATATGTGTCAGGGGAGAAGGCATGTCCTTTCCTGGCCTTCCTTTTGGCATAGAGCTTTATAAGGTCAGCAGCGATGTCTTTTACCTTCTTTTTCGTTCTGTCTTTCAGCTTTGTCCATGCATTGCTGCCCAGCCTGTGCAAACTTGGCGCCACCCCTTCTTTGCCTGTGTAACGCGAGATGCGGTGCAGGCTGTGAATGCTTACATACAGGATGTCGTTGTTCTTGTATACCAGCCTGATTGCTTCCTGCATCCTGCCGTTGACTTCAATTTTCTCCAATCCGCTGAATATCCCGATGCCGTGGTCGATATGTGTCACGTAATCGCCTGGTTTGAGACTATGCAGCGCTTTTATGCTAAGGGCCTGTTTGCCTGTGAACTTGTCGCGAAGCCTGTATCTGTGATATCGATCAAAGATCTGATGGTCGGTATAGCAGGCCAGGTTGTTTTCCAAGTCAGTAAAACCTTCGTGAAGACTCATGAGCATTGGCTCGTAGGCAACATCCACAGGGTACTCTTCGGAGTCAGTTAGCGTTTCAAAAATGGTTCTTATGCGGTTGATCTGCTTCTGGCTGTCAAATAAGATGATGTTTGTGATCCCCTCTTGCTGGTTTGCGACAAGGGTGTTGATAAGCAATTCAAACTGTTTGTTGAAATTAGGCTGCGGCTGGTGATGAAAGGTGAAGCGCCGGGCATTGTCTTTTGCAAGGAATGGCCGTCTGAATTCAATCAGCTTGCAGGAGGTTAACTCGTTAAGTGCTTCATCGCCGATCAGGTAGTTGTCCTCATCGAAATAACCTCCCTTAAATCCTGCATGTATTATTTCTGCCAGGAGGGCAGTGTCTTCTGACCATACTATTGTGTTGGATGGCATCGTCCTGAGAAGCGATTCCTTGTTGCTGTTTGTCTCTTTTTCCAGCTCATGCAGGTCAGGCAGGATGCTTATGGTGTCCAGTATGTCACGGGAGAGCTGGTTGCCCGGATCGAATGTTCGCATGCTTTCCACTTCGTCGCCCATGATTTCGATGCGGAAAGGATAATCATTCGAAAAGGAAAACACATCGACGATGCCGCCCCGTATCGAAAACTGGCCGGGCTCCACGACAAACTCAACACGTTCAAAGCCATATTCCACCAGGACTTCCATGAGGAAATCAACCGATAGCTCATCGCTTTTATTAATGCGGAACGTGTTCTTCCTGAGAGTATTCCTTGATATTGTTTTTTCTGCGAATGCTTCCGGGTAGCTTACCACTACGATGCTTCCGTTTTCGCCAGACATCCGGTTCATCACCTCGGAGCGCAGGAGTATACCTGCTTTATCCGGTTCATGAGAAACAGCCGGCTTTTTTAAGGAAGACGGAAAGAAGAAAGTCCGTCGGTTTTCGTAGGTTTGGTCCCTTTCTCCCAGCAGGTTCTCAAGGTCATTAAAGAAATAGGCTGCCGTTTCTTTGTCGGGCAGCAGAAAAAGAAACGGTTTTTTTATTTTTTGCACGGCAGCAGATGCGATCACGCATGCAGAAGAACCGGAAAGCCCTTCCAAAAAGCCAACATCGCTGCCTTTCTTTCTCAGAAAATCGCTAAGCTCCTTAAATTGAGCACTAGCGGTAAATCGTTTCAAAAATTGATCAGGAGATAACACGGGTTAACTATTTAGGAGTCTTCCTTCATGTAAGTTTCCACCTTTTCGACCATTTCGCGGGGGCCAACAAAGAAAGGCGCACGCTGATGAAGCGTTTCAGGTTCTATTTCCATGATACGCTTGAAGCCATTGCTTGCTTTACCGCCGGCTTGCTCTGCCAAAAATGCAATGGGGTTGCATTCGTAAAGCAAACGCAGCTTGCCATCGGGCATTTTAGTAGTTCCGGGATACATAAAAATGCCCCCTTTGATCAGGTTTCGATGGAAGTCGGCAACAAGTGACCCGATATACCTCGAGGTATAGGGCCTGTCTGTTGGCGCATCATCCTCCTGGCAATACTTTATATATTTCTTCACACCCTGGGGAAAATAAATATAGTTCCCTTCGTTGATGGAGTAGATCTTTGATTTTTCAGGGAAGCGCATATCGGGGTGTGACAGGCAGAAAATTCCGACGGAAGGGTCGAGAGTGAATCCGTTCACTCCTTTGCCTGTGGTATATACGAGCATTGTGGATGACCCGTAGATCACGTAACCGGCTGCAACCAGGTTGATCCCCGGTTGCAAAAGATCCTTGCTTGTGCCTCCACCAACTTCAGTAACACGGCGGTAGATGGAAAAAATGGTTCCGATGGACACGTTAGACTCGATATTGCTGCTTCCATCCAGGGGGTCCATGGCCACTACATATTTGCCCAACTCGGAAAATTCGTTGCTGAAAGAGATCACCTTTTCATTCTCTTCGCTGGCGATAGCACAGCATTCGCCGCCTCCTTTGAGGGCTGTGATAAACATTTCATTTGCGAAGACGTCGAGTTTTTTCTGTGCCTCTCCCTGCACATTATCTTTGCCTACCGTGCCCAGGATATCCACCAGGCCTGCCGCGTTGATCTCCCTGTTAACAATTTTCGCAGCCGTGGCGATATCGTTCAGGAGCCTCGTCAGGGCCCCTTTTGCACGGGGGTATTCTGACTGCCTTTGTATGATAAACTCTGTCAGGGTGGTGATTTTTGCTCGTGGTACCATAATACGGGTGATTTTTCAGTTGCTGATTGGGGTTTTATATTTTCTGTTGATCAAATGATGTCCGGCAGTTGATCCCTGAGCATTGCAAGAGCAGCATTTCCTGCCCGGATGATGTTTCTTTCCCTGTTATCGCCAAACTGGTACAATTTGCTTACCACCTTGCCGCCTCTTTCAGATACTGCGATCCACACAGTTCCAACGGGCTTTTCTGCTGTGCCTCCGTCGGGGCCGGCGACGCCGGTTACCCCGATCCCGTAGTTGGTTTTCAGTGTTTCCATGACACCTTTTGCCATGGCCTCTGCTACCTGGCGGCTGACTGCACCGTGCTGGCTCAAAAGCTCCGCCTGCACGCCCAGGATCTCAGACTTTACCTTGTTGTCGTATGCCACAATGCTGCCGGTGAAATATGCGGAGCTGCCGGGAATGCCAGTTATCCTGTGTGCAATATAGCCCCCTGTGCAGCTTTCTGCCGTAGCCACTGTTTCTCCGCGGTGCTTCAGCATCCTCCCCACAACATCTTCAAGCGTATCATCGTCGTACCCCCATATATATCCTGGGATGATCCTGATGAGTTTGTCGATCTGCTCTTTTATCCGCTTTTCAAGGAGCTCTGTGTCCGGGCCTTTTGTTGTTAATCTCAGCTTCACTATGCCTGTTGACGGCAGGTACGCCAGCTGAATGCCGTGAGGGAGCTCTTTTTCCCAGCCTGCAATAAGCCTGGCCAGGTCTGACTCACCAATGCCGTGGGTTTGCACATTTCTGTGCAGGATGTATTGTTTGCTTTCTTTTGAACCCAATGAGGGAAGCACATGTTTGCTCATCATTTCCTTCATCTCATAAGGCACTCCGGGCATAGCAATGCAATGACCGTTGTCGTTTCTGAACCAGAAACCCGGGGCCGTGCCCACAGGGTTTCTTATGATTTCTGCCTTTTCGGGCACCATTGCCTGGTCCCGGTTAAGCTTGCTCACTTTCCGGCCCCTGTTTTTCAGAAATGTTGTGATGTCTTCGAGCACCTTCCGGTTCAGCACCAGGTCGCTTTTAAAAAACCTGCACAGCACATCCCTGGTAACATCATCACGGGTGGGGCCCAGTCCGCCTGTCATCAGCACCAGCGACGAACGGCCTGCCCCTTCTTTCAGGGTGTTGTAGATGGCTTTCCTGTCATCTGCTATCACCCGTATCTCTTCCACTTCTATACCGGCGTCGTTAAGCGCAGATGCCATCCATGCCGCGTTCGTGTTCACCGTCTTGCCGATCAGCATCTCCTCTCCGATGGATATTATAAAAGCCTTCATTGTTTAATTATGTCGAAATGTCAAAAGGCCGATAGGTCGTGCCTTCGGTTGGATTATGGACATTGCACGCTCCCTGACTGCCGGGACTTCGCTAACGCTCAGCAATAACCTTTGTTCTTCTGTTAAGCCGGAAACAATTCTCAAAAATAATCAATAATGCAGAAGATGCATGCATCAGAAAGGATTAGTTTAGCGAATTGCTTACCTTTGTCTTCTAAGGACAAAACCTGAGCGATATGAGCAAATTTAAAGAATCCGAATTAATTTTGAATCCGGATGGAAGCATATACCATCTGAAGCTGAAGCCTGAGCATGTGGCACAGCGGGTCATCGTGGTGGGAGACCAGGGCAGGGTAGACAAGGTTTCAGGGCACTTTGACAAAGTTGAACATAAGATACAAAACCGGGAGTTCAAAACGCATACGGGATATTACAAGGGCGAACGTATTACGGTTTTATCTACCGGGATTGGCACTGATAACATTGACATCGTCATCAATGAACTGGACGCCCTTGTAAACATTGACCTTGAGAAACGGGTCGAAAAAGAGAAACATACCTCACTGGACATCATCAGGCTGGGTACATCAGGAGCCTTGCAGGAAGATATTCCTGTAGACACGTTTGTTGCCTCGGCATTTGGTTTGGGATTTGACGGGCTTCTCCATTTTTACAAATACGACCGGGCGCTTGCCGGGCAGGATATGGAGGAAGCTTTTGTTAAACACATGGGATGGCATGAATATATGGCTCGTCCGTATATATTTTCCGGTTCTGCTGATTTGCTTAAGCAGGTAGCCACCGAACTTAAAACCGGCATCACGGCGACCGCCCACGGCTTTTTTGGCCCGCAGGGAAGGGAATTACGTATACCGCTTGCTTTTCCTGATCTTAATGAAAAGCTTGCGAACTTCTCTTTTTCAAACCACCGTATCACCAATTTTGAGATGGAAACGTCTGCTATATATGCGCTGGGCACGCTTTTAGGACACAGAACGCTTACCGTGTGCAACATTATTGCAAACCGCGCCCGGGGCGAATACAGCAAGGATTATCAGAAATCGGTAGACCAGATGATAGCTTATGTGCTGGAAAGGCTGGTTGAATAAATTTTCCGGAGTATGTCAGCACCGGGTTCTCATAATGAGATACAGGCTCTTGTGAGCATGATGGACGATCCTGACCCCCTTGTTTATAAGGAGGTGTCGGCAAAGATCCTCCGTTATGGGGAGGAGGCCATGCCTTTTCTTGAGGATGAGCTTATAAAAGCCAGGGAGGAGACCTCGCGCAGCAGGCTGGAGCGGCTGATGCAGCAGATACATCTTCAGCAGGTCTCCCGGGCTTTGGCAGACTGGCTGCACTCCTCCGCGCAGCAGGATGTGCTGGATGCCTGGATACGTGTTACCCGGTATCGCTATCCCAATTTGGAAGAGGGCCTTGTGCTCGACACTATCGAAACAATTCGCCGGGATATCTGGCTCGAAATGAATGATAACCTGACTGCACTGGAACGTATCAAGGTCTTTAACCATGTTTTTTATGATGCCCATGGTTTCTCGGGCAACATGGATGATTATCATCACCCTGATAATTCGTATATAAACAAGGTATTGGAGACCCGGAAGGGTAATCCGCTAAGCCTCAGCATTCTATACATGGTTTTGGCGAAAGAGATGAATATGCCTGTGGTAGGTGTAAATTTGCCGGAGCATTTTGTGCTGGCATATATGGGTGAATCTGTTGATCCGCAAACCCTGCAGATTGAATACGACAAGCCCCTTTTTTATCTTAATGCCTTCAGCGGCGGGGCTGTGTTTTCAGAGATGGAGATCAACGAGTTTCTTCATAAGTTGAAATTTGATCCCATGCCTTCCTTTTTTCAGCCCTGCCCGCACTCTCAGATCATTTTGCGTATGCTGAACAACCTGGTACTGGCCTACGAGCTTCGGGGCGATGCCCGTCGAAAAGAAGACATGATAACTCTGCGCGATCGCTTTGAGACTCTTATACGCTAGCCATGGATGGCTTAGTGGTTACGGGGGTTCATAAACGTCTCGGGTAACCTCAAACCTCAAATCCCGAATCGCTGCGCTTTCGGGACTTCGCTGCCGCTCAGCTTCAAACCTTTTATATAGCCCGGAGTCGCCTGTGCAGTCCAATGCTGCGCCAGACTTTACCTACCCCGCCATGGCCTTTTTGATCTTATCCAGTGGTATTTTGTCGCTTTTGCCTTCCAGGT
>LCWY01000024.1_pt1 | contig 25430 bp, 20 predicted proteins | sample 348741 | NCBI WGS metagenome assembly LCWY01 (sample SAMN03565343, study PRJNA281982) | anaerobic digester metagenome | biome: Anaerobic digester; feature: Alkaline_Metagenome_Assembly_A; material: Alkaline anaerobic digester sludge; isolation source: anaerobic digester run at haloalkaline... | reverse complement strand
AGAGGTGATCCAGCACAGTATGATCACCAAATCCATAGAAAGAGCTCAAAAGAAGGTGGAGGAAAACAACTTTGGGATCCGGAAGCGGCTGCTGGAATACGACGATGTGATGAACGCCCAGCGGGAAGTGATCTATAAAAAACGCAGAAATGCACTTTTTGGCGACCGCCTCGCCGTTGACATAGCGAATATGATGTACGACACCTGTGACCAGATGATACTGGAATACCAGGACATGGGCGATTTTGAAGGTTTTACCTTTGAATTGTTACGAACCTTCGGTATGGAACCTCCCTTTCCGGAAGAGGAATTTCTTGAAACAAAAGGCGGCAAGCTTACAGAGGCATTGTATGCAAAAGCCTCGAGACATACAAGCAGAAAAGCCAGCATATTGCAAATACCGCCTTTCCGGTCATAAAACAGGTCTACGAGAAAGCTTCCGAAAAATACGAAAACATTGCCATCCCAATAACCGACGGGATGAAGACAATGAACATGATTGCCAACCTGAAAAAGGCATACGAGACCGATGGCCGTGAGGTTGTTCTTGCCATTGAAAAAGGCATTACCCTGGGGATCATAGACAACTCCTGGAAAGAACATCTCAGGGAGATGGACGACCTGAAACAATCTGTGCAGGGAGCTGCCTATGAACAGAAAGACCCTCTACTTATTTATAAGTTTGAGTCTTTCGAGCTTTTTAAACGCATGATAGGCAAGGTAAACAAAGAGATCATCTCGTTCCTTGGAAAAGCCCGGCTGCCTGTCAAAGACCCGGCCCAGATCCAGAGGGGCACGGATCAGCAACGAACGGACACGAGCAAACTTCAGGAAGGTCGCAGCGATCTCCCGGGAGGGAAGGGCGGCAGACAAAAGACACAGCCCGTGCGTGTCGAGAAAAAAGTTGGCAGAAACGAACCCTGCCCCTGCGGAAGTGGCAAAAAATTCAAACAATGCCACGGAAAGGCAAGCTAAAGAGGATACTAACAATCAGGCCCTATGTTTACTTCAAAAACCAGTTTACGTGTACGGTACGCCGAAACTGACCAGATGGGCTTCGTTTACTACGGCAACTACCCCCAGTATTACGAGGTGGGAAGAGCCGACGCCATGCGCCAGTTGGGTATGACATATAAGGATATGGAAGAACGGGGCGTGGTGATGCCCATTGCAAGGATGGAAATCAAATACATACGGCCGGCAGTGTATGACGATCTTCTGACCATCGTGACCAAAGTTCCTGAAATGCCTTCATCACGAATGCATTTCGACTACGAAATATATAACGAAGCAGGCACCCTGCTCAACAAAGGGACAACCGTTCTCGCATTCCTGAATAAAAAAACCGGGAAACCCTGCCCGGCCCCGGATTGGTTCGTTGAACGGCTAAGTCATTATGCAAAAAAATGAATTCTAAACCAATAGTATCATGAGAGAAATGAAGGTGGTTTTGGGTGAAAACCAAAAAGTGGAAGCACATTTCAAAGGACATGTTATTCAGACGGATCAGCCGCGAAAAGGCGGGGGCGACGAAAGCCATCCGTCTCCTTTTGACCTCTTTCTGGCATCCATAGGAACATGCGCGGGCTTTTATGTCAAATCATTTTGCCGGCAACGCGGAATAGACCAGCAGGGAATAGAGATTATTCAACACATGCACGTTGACGAAGCAACACGTATGATAGATACCATCGAAATTGAAATCATACTTCCTGAGAGTTTTCCGGACAAATACAAAGAATCCGTTATTAAAGCTGCCGGGGCATGTTCGGTTAAGAAACATATAGCCAACGCGCCTGAGTTTGTCGTAAAAACATCCTAAGCCTGGAGCTTACCGTGTACCGGAATGACAAAGATCCTTTCCTGGCAAACCAGGTACATCTTTTGTGCTTCGACTTTTCGACATTTTGACAAAATAGTAACACATGAGAACCCTCGTTATTGGTGCAAGCCCCAACCCCCTGAGGTATTCGCATAAGGCTGTAAAGCGCCTGCGCGAATACGAGCATGATGTTGTGGCCATAGGCAAACGAAAGACACAAATAGAAGACGTTGAAGTTCTTACAGGGACACCACCCCTGCAAGACATACATACCGTTACCTTGTATGTCGGGCCACAAAATCAGGATATGTATATCGATTATATCCTTTCTCTGAAACCCGAGCGTATCATTTTTAATCCGGGCACTTATAACGACCGCCTTGAACAGTTGGCAACAGATGCCGGAATCGAATGCATTGAGGATTGTACCCTGATCATGCTCAGTTCAGATTCGTATTAACGAAAGATCAATAATTTTAATAATATCTATGGATACAACAGACAAAGGTTTTAATTCAAAACTCATACACGCGGGTATGTTCGACGACCAGTTTGGAAGTGCTACCGTACCCATTTACCAGACAAGCACTTTTCGCTTCAGGAACGCAGACCATGGTGCAGCCTGCTTTGCAGGAGAATCGGATGGCTATATCTACACCCGCCTGAACAACCCCACTATCGACTCGCTTGAAAAACTTGTTGCTGAATTGGAGAACGGGTACCGCGGAATTGCAACCAGCTCCGGTATGGGCGCGGTAAATACCATATACAGCGCATTTTTACAACAGGGCGACCATATGGTAAGCACGGATGCCGTTTACGGGCCCTCGCGGGTCGTGATGGAAAAACATTACAGCAAATTTGGTATTGAGTCGACCTATGTCGATACATCCGATGCTGAACTGGTCCGGAAAGCAATCCGGCCCAATACGAAAATGCTCTATATCGAGACCCCTTCCAATCCGACAATGACTGTGACGGATATCAGGGAGATGGTGTCAATTGCCAGGGAACATGGGCTGATCACCGTGGTTGACAATACATTTTGCTCTCCATACCTTCAAAAACCCCTCGATTTTGGTGTGGATATCGTATTTCATTCCATCACAAAATTTTTGAATGGGCACGCAGATATCGTCGGAGGTATCATTGTAAGCAGAAATAAGGAATCCGACGACCGGCTCCGCCCAATGATGATCAACCTGGGTTGCAACATGGACCCGCACCAGGCCTACATGGTCATCAGGGGCTTAAAGACGCTCTCTCTGCGTATGGACAGGTCTCAGGAAAATGCCAGGGCCATTGCGCGCGTTCTTCAGGAACACCCGAAAGTTGCCTGGGTAAAATACCCCGGACTGGAAAGCCATCCGCAATACACCCTGGCTGAAAAGCAGATGCAGGGGCCGGGTGGAATGATCAGTTTCGAGATGAAAGGGGGGCTGCTGGCAGGAAAAACCCTTATGAACGAAGTAAAGCTTTGTATGCTCGCCGTTTCACTTGGTGGCGTTGAAACCCTTATCCAGCATCCGGCTTCCATGACCCACTCCAAAATGGATAAAGGGGCCAGGGAGCAATCCGGTATAACAGACGGTTTAGTAAGACTCTCTGTTGGTATTGAAAACCTGGAAGATATTCTGGCAGACCTGGCGCAGGCACTTGAAAAAGTTTAGAACAGCTTCAGTCCAGGAAAAATAACCATGGCTGCCTTAAAAATATTCCTATTTTTGCACTGGTTTAACCATTTGGTTCATCATACACACTGCCTGATTGTTGGCAATCACACTTGGAAAAAGTGTAATTATCGAAGACATCTTCAAACTTTCATTAGTAACGAGACATTCTTATGGAAAACAAGGAGCAACTGAACCCCGAAAACCCAAACCACACAAGCGGGGAAGAGCATCCAGCCGGAAAGCCGGTTGAAAATTCAAAAGCCGAAAAGAAAAGCAGCCCGGAAGACAAACAGGAAGAAAAACTACCTGCCGGGCCTCAATCTGAAGAAAAGCAAGCTGCTGAGCCTCAATCCGAAGAAAAGCAACCTGCTGAGCCGGTTGCAAAAGCCGGGAAAGAAGATGCTGCAACGGATGGATCCAGGGACAGTGCCAGCACTTTGAAGGCAGAAAAAGATCAATCGGGGGAAACTGATACCGTAGACCAGGAGGCTATTGCTGCTGATAAAGCAAAAGAAGGCGCTGAGGGGCAAGTTGAGCCCCCGGAGCAAGAAAAAACAGAGGCTGCTGAAAAACAAAATGAGGCTGCCGGTGGCGAACAGGAGGAGACCGCTAAAGGCGAAAAGGAGGAGACCGCTAAAGGCGAAAAGGAGGAAGTTGCTAAGAGCGAACAGGAGGAGACCGCTAAAGGCGAAAAGGAGGAAGCTGCTAAGAGCGAACAGGAGGAAGCTGACAAGGGCGATCAGGAGGAGGACAGCGAGGAACTGGCAGCACAGTATGCTGCGATGGGCCGTGAAGAGCTTGTTCAAAAAATCGAAGATCTTGTTGGCAATGAGGATGTCGCTTACATTCGTAAACATATAGGCTTTATAAAGGCTTCCTACCGAAAGCTGCTGCGTGACGAAAACATGGCTGTTTACGAACAGAGGTTGGGCAGTGAGGACAGCCCCGAGGATAAAGAAATTCCGGTTGACTCTTTAACAGAGCGTTTTGATGCGGCTTTCGCTGTTTACAGGGAAAAGAAAACCGCTCATGATAAAGCTCTTGAGAAGGAGATGCAGTTGAATTTGCAAACGAAGGAAGCCATCCTTGAAGAGCTTCGCGAGCTTATTGACTCTGAAGAGGAGCTGAAAAAGACCTATGATCAGTTTCATGCCCTTCAGGAGCGGTGGCGTTCGGTGGGACCTGTACCCCGCGGTGCCAAAGGCACACTTTGGAACAACTATCATTTCCTCGTAGAGAAGTTCTTTGATAAGGTGAACATCAACAAGGAGCTAAAAGACCTTGACCTCAAGAAAAACCTGGAAACAAAAACAGAGCTTTGTGAAAAAGCTGAAGAACTGCTTCTTGAGACCAATATCACAAAGTCATTTCAGCAGTTACAGAAACTGCATGAGGCCTGGAAAGAAACAGGGCCCGTCCCGAAAGACAAAAAGGATGAGCTTTGGGACCGTTTTAAGGCAGCCACCGATAAATTGAATAAGCGCCGGCAGGAGCATTATGAAAGTTTGCGTGAGGAACAGAACAAAAACTATGCGGCCAAGCTTGTTCTATGCGAAAAAGCCGAGGAACTTGTCACAAATCTGCCCGAAACACCAAAAAAATGGCAGCAGAAAACAGACGAAATAAATGAGCTGTTTAAGGTCTGGAAAACGATCGGTTTTGCTCCCAAAAAGGTCAATAATGAAATCTGGAACCGCTTCCGGTCATCGCTGGATAGCTTTTTTTCCGGCAAAAAGGAATTTTTTAAAAAATACAAGGATCAGCAGAAAGACAACTACAATCAAAAGCTCAATCTTTGCCTTCAGGCTGAGGCGCTAAAAGACAGCGAGGACTGGAGGGCTACCACTGAAAGCCTTATTGCGTTGCAAAAAGAATGGAAGCAAATTGGTCCGGTTCCTGCAAAATTTTCTGATAAGATATGGAAACGCTTCAGAGATGCCTGTGACACCTTTTTTAACAAAAAATCCAACCATTTTGCCAATATTGGTGAAAAACAGGAAGAAAACCTTAGTAAAAAGCAAGACCTCATCGCGAAGATAAAAAACGCTGCGTACGGCGACGACAACAAAGAAAACCTTGACATTTTAAAAGACTTTCAGCGGCAGTGGATGGAAATAGGACATGTGCCGATTAAACACAAAGACAAGATACAGGGGGAATTCCGGAAAGCCATCGACGAGCAATTCGAGAAGCTTAACATCAGTAAAAAAGCCAAAAGTACCCTTTCATTCAGGTCTAAGATCGAAAGCCTGAAAAGTGCACCCAATGCCGGAAATATTATTCAGAAAGAACGCAACTTTCTGTCCAGCAGGATTAAAACCCTTGAAGGCGATATCAAGGTCCTGGAAAACAATATAGGCTTTTTTGCCTCTTCCAAAAAGGCAGATGTTCTGAAAGCAGAGTTTGAGGAAAAGATCGATAAAGCCCGCAATGAGATCTCCGTTCTCAAAGAAAAAATGAGGATACTTTCCGACAGCTAATTTGTCAGGTTTTGTATATTTGTCAGGTAACGACAATACAAAAAATTGCTGAAAATGCTTAACAAAGCGTTCCTGACGTGCGTGGTTTGTGTTTTTGCCGGCTTTTTACCCGTTCAGGCTGCAGATTTTGGCATACGTGCAGGGATTAATTATTCATCAGTCCCTTCATCTGATCAATTTCCATTCTTCAGCTCCGGATTGCTTGATCACAGGCTGGAAGTTTCCAGGAGCAGCCACAGTGGCTTTCATTTTGGTGTTTTTGCTGGCTTTTCCTTTGCGAATGTCTTCATTCAGCCCGAATTAATCTTTGAAGAAACAAAGCAGGAGCTTCAGCTGGTAAGAGAAGACCAGACGATTGATCACAGGGATATTAACAGGTTTAAACCCAGGTTCAGTAACCTGAAGATCCCTGTTACCGCTGGTATTCAGCTTGGTATCCTGCGCGTTGGGGCCGGACCCTATTATGCCTACCTGTTAGACAATACCCGGAGTTTTGTGAGTTTCTTTGATACTGATGACACATTGGTTTTCCATTATAATGAATCCAGAATGGGCTATCAGGTAATGGCAGGTATTAAAATTGGTAATATCAGCCTTGATTACAGATTTGAGGGTTCTATATCGCGTCTGGGCGATTGTTTTGATGTCAATGGATCACCTTATGACTTCTCTATAAGACAAAATCAGCATGTTATCAGCCTGGGAATTGTCGTATTTTAATAGTACCTGAAATGTAAAGCTTTGGTAATACGACCCGGCAGGAATACATATGCCGGCGGTTATCTGAATATAATCGCTTTTACAGGGGATATGCGGGAAATAATGTAAGAAGGGATAATAAGCATGGCCATGGAAACCAAAAAGGTTCCCAGGTTCAGCAGCAAAATGTGGTTAAGAACTATATTTACCGGCACCTCAGCTACGTAATATGATTCGGGAGATAAGGTTAAAAAACCTGTTGAGGCTTGAATAACTGCTAATCCTATTCCGATAATGTTGCCCCATAACAAGCCTCTTGAGATAAGCATCCCCGCATGATAGAGAAATACCCGCCGTATCAGCGTGTTTCTGGCTCCGATGGCTTTTAGTATGCCAATGGCATTTGTTTTTTCCAGCACGGTAATAAGCAGGGTTGTGATCATATTGATGCCTGCCACCAGGAGCATCAAAACTATGATAACATACACATTCATGTCAAGCAGGGCAAGCCAGTCGAAGATTTGCGGATACAGTTGTTTGATACTCCTTGCTTCGAGGTGGTAGGGGATCATATCAAGGGTTTTGTCTGTAAGCTGGGGTATCATGTCAAAGTCATCCACCAATACTTCGAACCCCCCGATCTGGTCATCATCCCAGTCGTTAAGTCGCTGGATGTGCCGGATGTCCCCCAGTATAAATACCCTGTCCAGCTCTTCCAATCCGGTATCATAGACCCCCGTGATATGAAGCCTTCGTATACGTGGCGGATCCTGGATAAAGTAAAGAAACAGGTCGTCACCGGTTTCGAGGATGAGCCTGCGGGCGATCCAGTCTGATATGATGACGCCGTCGGAACGGATGCTGTGTTCCAGTTTCAGTGTATCGCCATCAATAAGCCTGTTGCGAAAAAAGGACCAGTCAAAATCAGGCCCTATGCCTTTGAGAATAACACCATGGATGTCGTCGTCTGTTTTAATAATTCCGGGTTTGGTGGCAAACTGCTGGATGTGCCGGATCCCTTCCGTGTTTTTGAGTTCATCAAGGAAAGCCTGTTCGCTGCGTATCGGCCTGGGTTCAAATGAAACGTTGTAGTCGTAATTGGTTATCTGGATGTGCGAGCCAAAACCAATGGCCTTTTCCCGGATCTCGTTCTGAAATCCGGTGACCACTGCCATGGCGACGATCATCACTGCCAAACCAAGGGCGATACTGATAATTGCGATCTTTTTTATCAGATCGATATAGCTTTTGCCTTCCTTTGTACCGCCCAGGCGTTTGGCTATGAAAAACGGGGTGTTCACGGAGTTGCTTTTTTCAAAAGTAGTATTTTTAACTGACTTTGAAAACAAGCTCATCGTCAACTTTATCAACCATTATAGTATCACCGGCCTTGAATGTTCCGGCCAGGATCTCTACCGACAGTTTGTTAAGCACTTTTCGCTGGATGATCCGTTTGAGCGGCCTGGCACCAAATTGCGGATCAAACCCGGCTGCAGCAATCCAATCTGCGGCAGAATCACTAATTTGGATTTGCATGTCGTTTTCGCGCAGAAGTGTCCGGACGTATTCCATCTGCAGTGTAACGATTCCCCGGATCTCCTCTTGCGTCAGGGGTTTGAACATGATCGTCTCGTCGATGCGGTTCAGAAATTCGGGCCTGATGCTTCGTTTGAGCAATGTGAAAGCCTCCTGGCGGCACTGATCGATTACTTTTTCCCGGTTTTCATCCGTCATGCTTTCCATTTTTTCCTGGATGAGCCCGGAACCGATGTTGGAGGTCATGATTATGATGGTATTTTTAAAGTCTGCTGTGCGGCCTTTGTTATCTGTGAGCCGGCCGTCTTCAAGCACCTGCAGAAGGATGTTGAACACGTCGGGATGAGCCTTTTCGATCTCATCGAGCAGAATGACAGAATAGGGCTTTCGCCTGACAGACTCTGTAAGCTGGCCACTTTCCTCGTATCCGACATATCCGGGGGGTGCTCCAATGAGTCGGCTAACGGCATGGCGTTCCTGGTATTCCGACATGTCTATTCGCACCATGGAATTTTCATCGTCAAAAAGAAACTCTGCCAGGCTTTTGCCAGTTCGGTCTTCCCAACCCCGGTGGTTCCCAGGAATATAAAAGAGCCAACCGGGCGTTTGGGATCCTGCAGCCCTGCGCGGCTTCTGCGTATTGCATCTGAAACAGCTCAATAGCTTCGTCCTGGCCAACTACTCTTTTGTGCAATTCGTCTTCCAGCTTAAGCAGCTTCTCCCTTTCGCTTTGCAGCATCCTGCTCACAGGGATCCCGGTCCAGCGCGAAACCACGTCTGCAATATCCTCTGCACTTACCTCTTCTTTTATCAATGCGGATTCTGACTGCATGTCACGCAGCTTCTGATGAAGCTCCTGAAGCTTTTCTTCCGATTCCTTGATCCGGCCGTACCGCAATTCTGCCACCTTGCCAAAATCCCCGCTGCGCTCAGCCTGTTCTGCCTCAAAACGATACTGTTCGATTGACGCTTTGTGTTTCTGGATCTCGTCCACCACGGCCTTTTCGTTTTCCCATTTGGCTTTCAGCCTGTTCTTCTCTTCCTGCAGGTTGGCAAGTTCTTCGGTCAGGATTTTCAGTTTGGCTTCGTCTTTCTCGCGTTTTATTGCCTCCCTTTCGATTTCCAGCTGCCGGATTTTTCGTTCGGCTTCGTCAAGTTCTTCCGGCACCGAGTTCATTTCCAGGCGTAATTTCGATGCAGCCTCGTCAATAAGGTCAATAGCCTTGTCGGGGAGAAAACGGTCAGAAATATACCGGTGTGAGAGTTCAACCGCGGCAATGATGGACTCGTCCTTAATACGAACCTGGTGATGGGTTTCGTAGCGTTCCTTCAACCCGCGCAATATACTGATGGCATCAGGCTTGGAGGGCTCATCCACGATAACGGTCTGAAATCGGCGCTCCAGGGCTTTGTCTTTCTCGAAATAGCGCTGATACTCTTTCAATGTAGTGGCACCGACAGCACGCAACTCTCCTTTGGCCAGAGCAGGTTTCAGGATGTTGGCTGCATCCATGGCCCCTTCTCCGGCTGCACCGGCTCCAACAAGTGTATGTATCTCATCAATAAACAAAACATATTCGCCGTCTGAGGACACTACTTCCTTAACAACGGCTTTTACGCGTTCCTCAAACTCACCTTTGTATTTGGCACCGGCAACCAGCGAGCCCATATCCAGTGAAAAGATCTTTTTGGATTTCAGGTTTTCGGGTACATCGCCATTGATAATACGGTGGGCAAGTCCCTCCGCAATGGCTGTCTTACCAACCCCCGGCTCACCTATAAGGATCGGGTTGTTCTTGGTGCGCCGCGAGAGGATCTGAAGGATCCGGCGTATCTCGTCGTCGCGCCCAATCACCGGGTCCAGCTTTCCGCTCTGTGCCATGTCATTGAGATTGTTCGCATATCTGCTCAGGGCATTCAGACGATCTTCTGCCGTCTGGCTGTCGACAGTGGCGCCCTGGCGCAAGCTTTTAACAGCCTCCTTCAGGCCCTTCACCGTTACCCCGCTGTCTTTCAATAATTGCGCGGCATCGTCAGTCCCCGAAAGAATACCAAGCATCAGGTGCTCAACCGAAATATACTCATCGCCGAACTCCTTCAGCATGCCGTTGGCTGCCTGAAGGGCCCTTTTAGCAGAATCAGCAAGATAAGGATCCCCGCCGGCTACCTTTGGGTAACGCCCAATGATACGCTCCAGTGCCTGCTGAATGACGGCAAGCGATACATTGTTCTTTTTCAGCAAATGAGGAGCTACGTTGTCATCAACGGAAAGAATGCCTTTTAAAAGATGGGCACTCTCAATCGCCTGCTGCTCGTATCCCATGGCGATCTCCTGCGCTTTCTGTATAGCTTCCTGTGATTTAACTGTTAAACGATCAAAATGCATATTATCTCCTAAATTAATTATTTTCAAACTAAAAGTATTGTCACGATCTATTGAATCAAATTGCACGCCACAAGAGAAATTCAACCACCTGCAAGCCAAAATGACAGGTTTTTTTGTTGAAAACTGACAGTGTTTCAGCAGCTGATTTTGAAAGGATTTTGTATTATTGCTGCATAAAAATGAAGAATGAAAAATGAAAAATTTAGAAACCCTGTCTCGTCCTGAAATAGGTTTACACTTTTTGTAAACAAAAATCAGGACGGGCCAAACCGCAGCACTTAAGCTTTCCGACACTCAGGCTGTACAGCATTTGTGCCGCTGAGCTTAAGTAGTGAGCAGGGACCTTTTGACGTTTCGACATCTTGACCTTTTGACGTTTTTTACTATGAAGAAAATAAAACTGCACTGGCAAATTCTGATTGCATTGGTGATCAGCATATTTTTTGGATATTATTTCAGGGACAACGTGCACTATGTTACCTGGATGGGCGATCTCTTCCTGCGTGCGCTTCAGATGATCATCGCTCCGCTGATCCTCTCCTCGATCATATCCGGAGTCCTGAACCTGGGAAGTTCAAAAAACCTGGGTCGAATGGGTGCAAAGACCATTGGCTATTATATGGTTACAGGCCTTATTGCAGCCATTGTGGGTATTACCGCGGTAAATATCGTACGTCCGGGACACACCGCGGATATTCGTTTGCAGGAAGAGTTCGTTCTCGACGCCGATCCTGCCACCCTGGGGCAGACCCTCCTGGAGATTGTCCCTACCAATATTTTTCAGGCACTTGCTGAAACAGACATGTTGTCTATAATTTTCTTTGCCATTCTTTTTGGCTTTTTTGCTTCCCGGCTGAGCGACAAGTACAGAGCGCCTATTGAGAAGACTTTTAATGCCATTTTTGAGGTGATGATGCGCATTACCATGTTTGTTATCCGCTTTGCACCTTTGGGAATTTTTGGAATTGTTTCGGGCATCGTGGCTGAGCAGGCGGATGACCTGATAAATATCTTTTCCAGCATGGGTGTATACATGCTTACGGTGATCCTGGCGCTGATGGTGCATTCTATGGTTGTTTTGCCTTTGCTAATGTATTTTCTCGGGGGGATCAACCCGCGAAAGCATTTCCAGGCCATGACTGTCCCGCTTCTTACCGCATTTACCACTTCAAGCAGCAGTGCAACGCTGCCTCTTACCATGGAAGCAGTTGAGCAACGGGCGGGTGTATCCAAAAAAACATCGAGCTTTGTCCTGCCCTTGGGTGCAACCATCAACATGGACGGCACGGCGCTTTACGAGTGTGTTTCCGTCCTTTTTATTGCCCAGGTGATTGGGATGGAGTTAAGCATCGTGCAGCAGCTGATCGTTGTCATCACGGCACTGCTCGCCTCGATCGGTGCCGCTGGTGTGCCGATGGCAGGACTGGTTGTGATAACCATCATCATGTCGGTGTTAGGAATGCCCCTGGAAGCTATCGGACTGATCCTTGCCGTTGAGCGGATCCTCGACATGTTCCGTACCTCAGTCAATATCTGGAGCGATACCTGCGGAGCTGTGATCATTGCCCGCTCGGAAGGAGAAACCTTAAAGGTGCAATATCAGAAGAATGGAAAACAGGAACAGGAGACATACGCTGAATAACCCCAGGCATCCGGGAGAAAAAGAGAGATCAGAAGAGCAATCAGGTTGATGGGATCCACACACCCTATTGGTACAGGTCGAGCAAGCCGGGCGGGGGGGTGAGTATGATCTTTTTCTCTTCGTGGTTAATGGTATCGATCAGTTCATCTGCTGCGGGAATGAGTATCTCTTTCCCTTTTTTCTCAATGCTGAAAACGGGATTTCCCGGAAAATCCATAATTTTGGCTATTTCGCCAATGTGCTCTCCGGTGGACTGGTAGGCCTGGTATCCGATTACGTGCTGATTTTGAAAAGTTTTTCTGTCGGAAGGGGGCAATACATCAGGGGCCAAATAAATTTCCCGTGCACATAACTCCCTGGCCTTTTCCACTGTATCCACGTCTTCAAAGAAAATGACAGCCTCCCTGGCAGCAGGCCGTATATTGATATCCTCAATAAAAAAAGGCACCAGCTTTCCTTCGATCAGTATGAATACCGTCTCCAGGTCTTCATATCTTTCCATATCACTGGTGTCAAAACCGGCCAGCAACCCGCCTTCCGTACCGACCGCCTTCACTATATAACCCAGGTAATACGCGTCTTCTTTTTTCATCAGCTTATACTATTTCAACATATTGGTTATCTGATGTTTATGTTTTTAACAGGACTGCCATTGGCTTTTAGCTTTCTAGCCAATAGCCAAAAGCCTGCTTTGTCTGAACGCCCTCGTGACAATAATCATACTCCTGTATGTCTAAAATCCTGTCATGGGCGTTACATTTTTAAAAAGTAATGTTGAGAGGTCGAGAGGTTGAAATGTCAAGAAAAACATCCCCCTGTGTTTTTAAGTCTTGCCATGGGCATTTCATGTGTTTAATTAATGTCGATAGATCGAGAGGTCAAAAAAACAATCCCCGGTGTGTTTAAGTCCTGTCATGGGCATTTCAGGACTGGGGAATATGATGAAAAAAGAGCCGGTACAACCGGTATATCGCTTTGATGTCAAACGGTAACCAGGGGTAACGGCTCTCTTTGTAGCAGGTGATCTTGGTCGGGGGTTCAGCTATTGCCGGATACGACCTTATGATTTATCGTCTGTCTTTTTGTCTTCCTTTTCTTCAGCCTTTTTCTCTTTTGCCTCTTCTTCTTTGGCTTCTTCTTTCTTCTCCGCCTTCTCAGCCTTTACTTCTTCTTTTTCTGCTTTTGCTTCGGCTTTCTTCTCTTCGGCGGGCTTTGTTTCTTCCTCTTTCTTCTCCGCCTTTACTTCTTCTTTTTCTGCTTTTGCTTCAGCTTTCCCGCCGGCTTCGGCTTTCTTCTCTTCGGCGGGCTTTGTTTCTTCCTCTTTCTTCTCCTGCGTTGCATCTGCGGCCGGAGCTTCTTCTTTAGCTTCTGCCTCTGCCTCCGCTGACTCGGCGGCTGCCTCTTCAACCTTCAGGTTTTCCTTCGCTAATTTTTTGGAAAGCTCAGCAGCCCTTGTCTCGTTGATCTTCCTTTCTTCATCAAGGCGTTTTTTCTTCTTATCCTTCTCTGAAAGTTCGGCGTCTTTGCGGGCTTGCTCAATTTTAGCTTCCTTCTCCCTAAGCCATTCCTGGAACTTTTCTTCAGCTTCTTCCTCTGTATGTGCTCCTTTTGCAACTCCTTTCAGCAGGTGATGCTTCATCATCACACCTTTTGTTGATAAGATGCTGCGAGCCGTGTCAGAAGGTGACGCTCCCACCTGTACCCAGTGCAGGGCACGATCAAAGTCAATTTCAATGGTAGCAGGATGGGTCATGGGGTTGTAAGTGCCAAGTCTCTCAATAAATTTACCGTCCCGGGGTGCACGACCATCCGCTACTACAAGATGATAAAAAGGTTGTTTCTTTTTACCTTTTCTCTGTAGTCTGATTCTTGTTGGCATTTTTGTGTTTTTAAGAGTTAAAAATATTGATTTTTAAGAAGGTGCAAATATCGTAGTTTTTTCCGAATAAAAAAAATGTCATAATGCTCTTTTTGGGTTTTCACACGCCAAATTTTGTATAATTTTAAAAGCGGAAAGGGAAAAAAATGTCGGAAAAACAATTCACTCATTTACACGTACATACACAATACTCAATTTTAGATGGGGCAGCTTCCATCGACCCGTTGTTGAAAAAAGCGGCTGAGGATGGCATGCAGGCACTGGCTATAACCGATCATGGAAACATGTACGGGGTTCTGGAATTCACCCGGCTGGCCAAAAAATACAATGTAAAGCCTATCATTGGCTGTGAGATGTATGTGACAGAAGGCAGCCGCCGTGAGCGGGAGGGTAAAAAGGATCGCAGCGGGCACCATATGATCCTCCTTGCAAAAAACTACCAGGGCTACAAAAACCTTTCAAAGCTTTGCTCCATTGGATACCTGGAGGGCTTTTACTACACTCCCAGAATAGACAAGGAGGTCTTGTTTGCATACCACGAGGGTTTAGTTGCCACTTCTGCCTGTATTGGGGGGGAAATACCCCAGGCTATACTCAATAAAGGCGAAGATGCTGCGGAAAGCATCCTGCTTCAGTACCTGGATGTTTTTGGAGAGGATTTCTACCTGGAATTGCAGCGTCATGGACTTGAAGAACAGAAAACCGTTAACGATGTTCTTGTCAGGCTTGCCGGCAAGCATGGCGTACAGCTGATTGCCACCAATGATTGCCATTTTATTGACAGGGAAGATGCCCGCGCGCATGATATCCTGGTTTGCCTGCAGACCGGCAGAGACCTGGAAGACGATACACGAATGAAATATTCGGGTGAGGAGTATCTGAAAACCCGGCAGGAAATGGCGGAATTGTTTTCGGATGTTCCGGAAGCCCTTGATGGCACCGTAGAAATCACCAATAAGGTTGAAGATTACGATATCACACAAAAGGTGATGCTTCCCGTTTTCCCGCTGGCCGAAGGATTTGATACCGAAGACGATTATCTGCGACATCTTACCTATGAGGGGGCAAAAAAACTGTATCCCGAAATCACAAAAGAGATCAAAGATCGCCTTGACTTTGAACTTCAGGTAATTAAAGATATGGGGTTTGCAGGATATTTTCTGATCGTGCAGGATTTTATAAACAAGGCGCGCGAACTCGAAGTCGCTGTAGGCCCGGGCAGGGGAAGTGCTGCCGGCTCTGCCGTAGCTTATTGCACAGGTATCACCGCCATTGACCCGATTAAATACAACCTCCTTTTTGAGCGTTTCCTTAATCCCGAGAGGATCTCCATGCCAGATATCGATATCGATTTTGATGACGAGGGAAGGGAAAAGGTGCTGAATTATGTGATAGAAAAATACGGGCGGGAGAAGGTCGCCCAGATCGTAACCTTCGGCACCATGGCTGCACGCTCCTCGATCCGCGACGTTGCCCGTGTTCTGAAGCTTCCGTTAGCCGAAGCCGACAGGCTGGCCAAGCTCGTACCGGAGCGCCAGGGTACAAGTCTTACCAATGCATACAAGGAAGTTCCGGAGCTGGCAAAAGCCCTTAAAGAGGCTCCGCCCCTGGTCCGGGAGACCCTCAGGTACGCCAGGGACCTGGAGGGCTCCAACCGCCAGACAGGTGTACACGCCTGCGGCGTCATAATCGGGCCCACTGACCTTATTGATTGCCTGCCATTGAGTACCCAGAAAGATACCGATCTGCCCGTCACACAATACGAAGGTAAACATGTGGAATCGGTCGGCATGCTAAAGATGGATTTTCTCGGACTGAAGACTCTTTCCATCATGAAAGAAGCTGCCAGGAACATCGAAAAACGATACGGAACAATGATTGACCTGGAGACCATTCCGCTCGACGACGAGAAAACCTATGAGCTGTATCAGCGCGGAGATACCATCGGCACCTTCCAGTTCGAGTCACAGGGTATGCGCGAATACCTAAAGGAGCTGAAGCCCACGAACATTGAAGATCTCATCGCCATGAACGCCTTGTACCGCCCGGGTCCGATGGATTTCATCCCCATGTTCATTAAAAGGAAACACGGGCAGCAAAAGGTAGAATATCCGCACCCCTGGCTCGAAGATATCCTGAAACCGACCTTCGGGATCATGGTTTACCAGGAACAGATCATGCAGGCAGCACAGATCATGGCAGGATTTACTCTGGCAAATGCGGACATTCTCAGACGAGCTATGGGTAAGAAGAAGATAGAGGAGATGGAACGCCAGAAGGTGTTTTTCATCGAAGGAGCCATGAAAAAAGGAGTGGAAAAAGCAAAAGCAGAGCAGATCTTTGAAGTGATGGCGCGATTTGCGGAATACGGCTTCAACCGCTCGCATTCAGCAGCATACTCGGTGGTGGCATACCGGACCGGCTATCTGAAAGCAAATTATACGGCCGAATATATGGCCGCAGTCCTTACAAACAATTTCAGCGACATCAAAAAGATCACATTCATCATGGAAGAATGCCAGCGACAGAAGATCCCTGTCCTTGGCCCCGACATAAACGAAAGTACCTTCAACTTCGTGGTGAATGACAAGGGAGAGATCAGGTTTGGTCTGGGGGCCATCAAAGGAGTAGGGGAGGGAGCTGTCGAAAACATCGTCAGAGAGCGGGAGATAAATGGCCCGTACAAAAATATTTTTGATTTTGCCAAAAGGGTAAGCCTCAGAAACGTCAACAAAAGGGTCTTTGAATCACTGGCCAGGGCAGGAGCCTTTGATCGCTTTGAAGGCGTCCACCGCGCACAGTTCTTCTATACCGAAGACAATGGTGCAAGTATATATATAGATAAGATCATAAGACATGCGAACAACATCCAGCAAAGAGAAAATACATCGCAGATGAATCTCTTTGAAGAAACCAGCGAGGTGTATTTTCCTGACCCCGATCTGCCGGATTGTGAACCATGGAGCAAACTGGAGATGCTGAAACAGGAAAAGGAGGTTACGGGGATGTATATTTCCGGTCACCCGCTGGACAATTTTAAAATCCACATGAAGAGTTATTGCAGCCATAACGTGGGAGACCTGAAAAATATCCACGCGTTAAAGGGCAAGGAGATCAGTTTCGCTGGCATCATAACGGCATCTGCACATAAGCACACGAAAAACGGCAATCCCTACGGAACTATTCAAATTGAAGATTATTCGGATTCGCATCAGATTTTCCTGTTTGCAGAAGACTACCTGAAAGTAAAGCATTTTATGGAGGTTCAGAACACTGTACTTGTCAAAGCGCGGGTACAGCCCAACCGAAGAAATCCGGGTCAGCTTGACATCAAGGTGAAAAGCATGAGCCTGCTCAGTGACCTTGTCGAGATGGACCGTTCTGATCTGTTGCTTCAGCTGCCTGTGGCCGATATAGATAAGCCCTTTGTAGAGCGGTTGCATCGTACGGCCAAAAAACACAAGGGAAAGTCGCGGCTCAAAGTATACCTCATGGATCCGGTGGACAACAATTCCATTGAGTTGCTTTCCAGGACGGTAAAAGTAGACCCTGTAGGTTTTCTGCAGGAATTGTTAAAACATTATGAGGTCAATTACCGTTTAAACTAAGCTTTCTTTTGTGCCGGCAGCATGTCCTGGTTTTCTTTCCTGCTGATTGCAATGTATTTCCTGGGGCAGGCAGCCGAAGGCTTTAATTTGGTTTTTTTACGAAAATGGATACCTGACAATTTATATCTTTGTATTGACAGAAACACTTAAAAGACAGATGTATGGAACTTGAAATCACTGATTCCAACTTTGAAGAGAAAGTTTTAAAGACAAACAAACCCGTAGTTCTGGACTTTTGGGCCGAATGGTGTGGTCCCTGCCGGATGGTTGGTCCCATCGTATCAGAGTTGGCCGAGGAATATAAGGACAAAGTTGTTATAGGGAAGGTTGACGTTGACAGCAATCCGGATGTAGCTATGAAGTATGGCATCCGCAACATCCCGACAATTTTGTTTTTTAAGGATGGTGAGGTGGCTGATAAGCAGGTCGGCGCGGTCCCGAAATCTGTCCTGGCCGGCAAGATCGAAAGTCTTCTGTAGGGTCCGGAAAACATTTTTATTGCTGATTTCGATAAACACGGGGCCCTGTCTACTGCAACGGGGGCCGTCTAAAACTGTATTCTTTTGATAAAAAAAATTGATCCTGAAGTTCCCGGACGTTTCGGCAGTTTGGAGCTTTTGGCCCGCCAGGTGGTGGAGGGTTTCATCACCGGCATGCACAAGAGCCCTTTTCATGGCTTTTCCGTTGAATTTGCCGAGCACAGGATATACAATGCCGGAGAAAGCACCCGGCATATCGACTGGAAGCTCTATGCCCGTACCGAAAAACTGTTTGTAAAACGTTTCGAGGAAGAAACCAACCTGCGTTGCCAGATCGTAATTGACAACTCCTCGTCAATGCATTTCGGCAGCAAAAACAAAAGCGAACGCAGCCAGACAAAACTCGATTTCTCAGTAGAATCAGCCGCAGCTATCATGTATCTGTTGAGAAAACAGCGCGATGCAGTCGGATTAAGCATAGTATCAGACAAAACGGAGCTGCATACCCATGCCAGGTCGAGTAGCGTGCACCATAAAATGTTGTACGGACACCTGGACAGGCTTTACCGGGAATCCGGCGAACGGGAGCAGAAACGAACCAATACGGCTGACATGCTTCATTTGCTGGCCGAAAAGATCCATAAAAGGTCGCTCGTGATCATTTTTTCTGATATGATGGATAACAAGGCAGATCCGGATAATATGTTTTCCGCATTGCAGCATCTCAAGCATAACAAACATGAGGTGATCCTTTTTCATGTATACGAAGGACAGCAGGAGCTTGGCTTTGATTTTCAGAGCAGGCCCTATCGCTTCGTAGACATGGAAACCGGGGAAACGGTAAGGCTAAACCCGGGAGATATTAAAGGGGATTATGTGCAACGCATGCAGCAGTATTTCAATAACCTCCGCCTCAAATGCATGCAATACAAAATCGACTTTGTTCCCTCCGACATCAACAAAGGCTACGAGGATATCCTGATGTCCATGCTTGTCAAACGGTCAAAGCTCTACTAAGCTCTGAAGCCAGAGGATAGAGAAAATCAACATTGGTTGTAAGAATCCCCTGATGTCCATGCTTGTCAAACAGTCAAAGCTTTACTAAGCTATTAAGCCAAAGGATAGAGAAATTCAACATTGGCTGTAAGAATCCCTGATGCCGATGCTTGTCAAACAGTCAAAGTCCTTCTAAGACCTGAAGTTTGATTTTAGAGGACATCCACGATCTTACCGGTAGCGTAGGCCCCTTTATCGAGTTTGCTTTTCACCTGTGAGAAGGCATCCAGCGTATATTCGACATCTTCGAGAGTATGCACTGCCGTTGGGATAAGCCGCAGGATGATCATCTTTGGGGATCACGGGATAGGCAACCACAGAGCAGAATATATTGAAGTTTTCCCTGAGATCATGCGTAAGGTTTGTACCTTCGGGTGTGTCTCCGCTGAGCACCACCGGGGTAACGGGAGATTCGGTGTTTCCAATATTGAACCCGCGCTTTTTTAGTCCTTCCTGCAGGGCGCTGGCTATGGTCCGGAGTTTTTCCCGGAGTTCCGGTTTGTTGCGGATCATTTCCAGGCGCTTTAATCCACCGATGACCAAAGGCATGGGCAATGACTTGGCATAGATCTGGCTGCGCATGTTGTACATCAGGTAGGTAATGAGTTCTTTGGGGCCAGCCACAAAAGCACCGATGGAGGCAAAGGCTTTGGCAAAGGTTCCGAAGAAGACGTCGATGCCGTCCTGCACGCCGAAGTGTTCTCCGGTACCGGCACCGGTTTCGCCCATGATGCCCACACCGTGCGCATCATCTACCAGCAGCCGGAAATCAAAGTCCTTCTTCATGGCCACGATCTCATCGAGTTTGCCAAGGTCGCCCGACATACCAAAGACTCCTTCCGTGATGACCAAAACTCCTCCGCAGGTCTTTTCTGCCAGCCTGGTAGCCCTTTCCAGTTGCTTGCGCAGGCTATCCATGTCGTTGTGCGGATATACATAGCGTTTGCCAAGATGCATACGCAACCCGTCAATGATGCAGGCATGCGATTCCGAGTCATATACCACCACGTCCTGGCGATCCAGCAAGGAGTCGATCACCGAAACCATGCCCTGGTATCCGTAATTGAGCAGATAGGCAGACTCTTTTCCAACAAAATCAGCAAGTTCCTGTTCCAGCTTCTCATGATGATCTGTCTGGCCAGACATCATGCGGGCGCCCATAGGCAGGGCCATCCCATACTCTTTAGCAGCCCTGGCATCCACCTCACGGATCTCAGGGTGATTAGCCAGCCCGAGATAATTGTTCAGGCTCCAGACAAGCTTCTCCTTACCCCGGAACATCATACGATTGGAGATCTCTCCTTCTAACTTTGGGAAAGTGAAATACCCATGGACCTGGTCGGCATACTGGCCAAGAGGCCCCAACTTGCTTGTTACCTTAGTAAAAATATCAGTCATACCAAATAAAACGTTTGTGTTATCAATATTTGCAACAAAAATAACAGAATATCCGTTGGAAACCAACTTCCTTTTGGTTTCACCCAACATTCTTGCTCAGCCAGACAAGGTTTTCCCGGTGTTTTGACCCGGACAACTGTTAAGCCTCAAATTTCAAATTCTTATGCAGTTTTGGGAAGAATACCCCCGGGTTGGGGCAGATCCTCCTGTATTTTTCTTTTTCACTGACGAATGCTACGCCGGGATAATCCCCTTTCATGCCTTGCATATCTGTTATTACCTGGAAGTGCAGGTGAGGGGGCCAGTCGCCGTTCACCGGGGCTTTACCCAGGCGGCAGAGGATCTCTCCTGCCTTGACATGCATGCCTTCCTCAAGGCCCCGGATCGACTCCAGGGAAAGGTGTCCGTAAAGGGTAAAAAAGGGTTGCCCTTCCAGTCGGTGTTCCATGATAATTGTTGGGCCATAGTCACCGAAGCGTTTGTTATCCTGAAAACTGTGCACCACGCCATCCACCGGAAGATACACGGGAGTGTCCGCGTCTGTCCATATGTCGATGCCGAGATGTATGCTCCGGGCTTCCTCTGCCTTCCCTGCAAACAATGGACTCCGGCGATATACCTCCCTGTCTTCCATATAACCCCCGCAGGCATACCGGAGGTTGCGTTTTTCCATCTCATCGAAAATTAAATTGCCCAGGCTATGCGTATTGGAATAGTCCAGGTTCTTCATTTTCGGATTGGCGGAAGTAAGGTCGAGCATCATGGTATTTTCCTGGTCCGGTTCGGGTTTGAACAGGGGGAAAAAACGGTGGTGGTGTGCTGAAAGAGTTTTTTCTGTGATCATCAGAGGAATTTTTCCTTAAATAGTTTTTCCAGTGCATACATATCGTCCCTGTGGTTGGCTGCTTCCAAAAAGTCGAGTTCTTTAGCTGCTTTGTCCATTTTACGTTTGCTTTGCTGTATCGCTTTTTGGAGCTGTTCTTTACTCATGTACTGTACCACAGGGTCTGCCGCTATATCTATGGATTCTTTACCGGCATAGGCTTTAGCCTTGCTGCGGGCATCGACAACGGCTGTTTGTCCGTGTATGGCCTCCACAGATTTCCGGATCTGTGCCGGGGTGATATTGTGTTCTTCGTTGTATTTCAGTTGTTTTTCCCGCTTACGGTTGGTCTCGTCTATGGCCGCTTGCATGGACCGGGTAATGCGATCGGCATACATGATCACCCGGCTGTTGATATTTCGTGCAGCACGTCCGGCTGTCTGAATAAGGGAGCGCTCCGACCTGAGGAATCCTTCGTTGTCGGCGTCAAGAATAGCAACCAGTGACACTTCAGGCAGGTCAAGCCCTTCGCGCAGCAGGTTTACACCGATCAGCACGTCGAAATTGCCCAGTCGCAGGTCACGCAAGATCTCCACACGCTCAATGGTATCAACGTCTGAGTGGATATAGCGGCATTTTACATCCGCATGGGTAAGGTATTTTGTAAGTTCCTCAGCCATTCGTTTGGTCAACGTCGTTACCAGCGAGCGCTCACCCTTGTCGCTGCGCTTGTTGATCTCCTCCAGGAGATCGTCGATCTGGTTCAGGCTGGGTCGGACATCTATGGGAGGTTCAAGCAGGCCGGTGGGTCTGATCACCTGTTCCACCACAACCCCTTCGCTTTTCTGCAATTCATAATCTGCGGGGGTGGCGCTAACGAATATAGCCTGGTGAATAAGCTGTTCGAATTCTTCAAATTTAAGAGGCCTGTTATCGAGTGCGGCCGGCAGCCTGAAGCCATATTCCACCAGGTTCTTTTTCCTGGAAAAGTCTCCACCGTACATTGCGTGGATTTGCGATACGGTCACATGGCTTTCGTCAATGACCATCAGAAAATCGTCCGGGAAGTAGTCAAGCAGGCAAAACGGCCTGGACCCGGGCTTTCTGCCGTCAAAATACCGGGAGTAGTTTTCGATTCCGGAGCAATAGCCTAATTCCCTGATCATTTCCAGGTCGTAGTTCACCCTGTCTTCAAGGCGCTCGGCTTCCTGCTGCCTGCCAGTATTTCGTAAAAAAGCAGCCTGTTCCACCAGGTCATCCTGGATGTTACGTATGGCATCCTTCATCCTGTCGGGTGATGTAACGAAGATGTTTGCAGGATAAATGGTCAGATGCTCCAGTGGTTCCAGAGAACGGCCGGTTTCGGGGTCAAAAAATTCCAGCGATTCAATTTCATCACCCCAGAAGACGATACGTGCCGCTTTGTCTGCATAGGCGGGAAACACATCCACCGTATCACCCTGAACACGAAAATTCCCCCGGGTAAATTCCGCTGTGGTCCTGCTGTACAAACTGCCAACCAACCTGTGCAGCAACCTGTTGCGGCTCAGCACATCGCCGGTGTTCAACAGAATCGTATTTTTATTGAAATCGTCCGGATTGCCAATGCCGTAAATACAGGACACCGAGCTTACTACGATGACGTCCCTTCTGCCGGAGAGCAGTGCACTGGTAGTGCTGAGCCTGAGTTTTTCAATTTCATCGTTAATGGAAAGATCCTTTTCAATATAGGTATTTGTGGTAGGAATGTATGCCTCAGGTTGGTAGTAATCATAATAGGATACGAAATACTCAACTGCGTTCTCCGGGAAAAAGTGTTTGAATTCGCCGTAAAGCTGTGCCGCCAGGGTTTTATTGTGGCTCAGCACCAATGTTGGCCGCTGTACTTCCTGCAGGACGTTTGCAACGGTGAAAGTTTTGCCGGATCCTGTCACTCCCAGCAATGTTTGAAAAGGGACACCCTGTTTTATGCCCTCCGAGAGTTGTGCGATCGCTTCCGGCTGGTCGCCTGTTGGGGTAAAATCGGATATGATATTGAATTCCATTACCGGGGTGTATTCGGGGTAAGATAATTATTTGTCGCCCATTTTAAACAACATCTCTTTTTCCTCCCTGGTCAGGCTGTCGTAGCCGCTATGAGATATCTTGTCAAGGATTTTGTCAAGTTTTTGACGGTCTTCTGCTCTTTTCCTGTTGTATTCTTCATCTGTTTCCGGTCTTTCACGGGTGTATTCTACCCGCATACGGGGTTTTTTGCGGAACAATCCGCCGATCTTTCCAAGGTAGTAACCGATAACAAGGGCCGGATCCTTACCTGCTTTAAGCAGGCTTGCGTATATGGCGCCCCAGGCTGCTCCCCCCAGGTGTGCAAGATGTCCTCCGGGATTGCCCTGGTCTATGCTGATAATATCAAGAACCACGAAAAAGATGGCAATGTATTTAAGCCGGATCCTTCCCAGGATCAGAAGCGGAAGCTGATAGTTCGGCATATAGACGGCGATAGCGATGAAGATGGCCAGCACGGAGGCAGAGGCCCCGATAGCGACAGAATATGCCACAACATCCTGAAAGACAGGAAAAATATTAAAGGAGAGGATGTAAAACAGGGCACCGGCAAGGCCGCCGATCAGGTAGGTGGCTGTGAGCCTGTCCTGCCCGATGAAGTCACTGAAAAGCCGGCCTCCGACATACAATACGATCATGTTGAACAGGATATGAAAGAACTCCAGGTGCAGAAACATGTATGTAAAAAGTGTCCAGGGCCGGTGCAGGACCACATGCACATTGGATGACACCCCAAGCCAGTGGGTCATGGCGTCTCCGGCACCATCCATATTCCAGAGGAAGAAGATCACCCTGATCAGATTTATCAGGATAAAGATTGCCACATTGATACCGATGAGGCGCGCTAACACGGTTCCACGAGTGAAAAAGTTTATTATTTCCTGAAATATTGATTGTTGCATATTTTGGTCTAATCTAAAACGTAATGTTCCCTGCTTAGTAATAAATTTGCCGTTTTCGTCGCCAGTAGCGGATAAGCAGGTAGCCGAAGAGCATACCTCCAAGGTGGGCGAAATGGGCAATGTTGTCGCCAGGGCGGCTGACTATTCCAAAGTAAAGCTCCAGTGCACCGTAGGCCATAACAAAATACTTCGCCTTAATGGGGATGGCAAAAAACAGGTAAATATAACTGTTGGGGAAGAACATGCCAAAGGCGAGCAGGATGCCAAACACAGCTCCGGAGGCACCTACGGTGGGTATAATGTATTTTCGGATATATCCTGCCAGGGGAGTGGCAATATCTGATCGGATGGTTTCCGGCGGAGATTCTACATAGTTCCTGAGTTCTGCAGGCGACAATCCGGCATTGAGCAGCTCATTGCGCAGGCTGAGCAATTCAATGTAATTCACACCCAGATGCAGAAACGCAGCACCAAAACCGGTGATCATGTAGTAGATCAGAAAGCGCCGTGAGCCCATCAGGTTTTCTATGGCCGTGCCAAACATCCACAAAGCAAACATGTTGAAAAAAATGTGGTTGAGGTTGGCATGCATAAACATGTGGCTCACAAACTGGAAAGGCTGAAAATAAGGAGAGCCGGGCATGAAAAGCCCAAGCTTCCGAAACAGGTCAAGTCCGTATGCTGATTCCAGCGAGATGGTTGCGAAAAAAAACAAAGCATTAATAATAAGCAGGTTTTTCACAACCAGGGGCATTAAATTGAATCCTCCAACTCTGTATTGCATTATAGTTCCTTTCTGTTATGATAATGATCTTTGCCTGATGCTTCTTTGAACGTTAGTCAGTAAATGGACTGATTGAAAGGGCAAAAATACGATTTCTGTACTATTTAAATCGATCTGAGAGTTCTTCGTTTGAGATAATCTGCAGGACAGGTTTGCCGGCCGGAGTATACTGTGGCATCTCACTGGCGAAAAGGCTGTT
>LCWY01000023.1_pt1 | contig 26857 bp, 27 predicted proteins | sample 348741 | NCBI WGS metagenome assembly LCWY01 (sample SAMN03565343, study PRJNA281982) | anaerobic digester metagenome | biome: Anaerobic digester; feature: Alkaline_Metagenome_Assembly_A; material: Alkaline anaerobic digester sludge; isolation source: anaerobic digester run at haloalkaline... | reverse complement strand
CCCGGAATCAAAATCTAAAAACCAAAGAAAAAAGATAACCGCCTTCAGATTCAACGATGTAACCGGAGGGCGGTTTTTGGCATATAAAATTGAAAAGGAAAGGATCTCTTTTAGTTCTTGATTCTTCGAGCATAACCCTGAATTCTTGATGGAGAAATCGTTGAAGAATCATCCTTTGCTTTTGCTACTGCCTTAATAATGAGCTTTTCCAAAAAATTCATCTTCTGAAAAACAAACTCTCCTCCGAAATGGTCCTTCACTTTCGCATGTTTCACCAATTCCTGAGGGAAGACTGCATCCAACTGAGAAAGTGCTTCCTCTCCTTCTCTCATTCCGCAGGTAAAAAGTCCCAGATTTTTTGTTTTCAGCTCTTCGGCATGCTGTGTACAAAAGATTTTCACCTCTTCCTTCAGCTTACCCATATAGACCGGTCCACCAATGATCACTGTTGAATAACCTGTAAGATCAACGTTTTCCTTTCCTGTGAGCTTCACAAGCTCAATACTCCCTTCAATACCTTCCAATGCTTCAGTCAGCATTTTCGCACATTCTTCCGTACTTCCATATTTACTGGCATACAATATGATTGTTTTCATCACAATTTCCTCCTCTCTCACTAATGATCCTTCAAGGCATCTTCTATGGCTTTCAGAATCGTATAACTGCTATGAGTTGCACCGCTGATGATATCCACCTGCAAGGACTGTTTTTCCAGCACCCGGTCGATGATCTCTTCCGCTTTTTCCCCAAATCCATAATCATGTTCTTCCAGGCCCAATCCGACGATTTTATGATCATGCACCTTAACAACGACTACCGCCTTTAAGGGTTTCGCCACATATTCACCGTAATAGATTCCATTTTCAACGGTTTCAAGATTCAGCTCGCCGATCTGATCATCAGGCAGTTCCCAGGAGCTTACCATTGCGAATCCGCCAACAATCAATACAACCAAAATGATTCCAATTACTATAAACACTTTTTTCATTATCTTCCTCCTTATTCCTTCTGCTATGCGGATTGACTATTCCTTAAAATCTTCAAGATTATCCGCAATTTTTTTGAAACCGCTTACCATCACCCTGAGTTCTTTCTCTGTCATATCTTTGAAGAAACTATGTAGAAACAGAACACTTTCATCCTCCATACTCTTCCAGAAGCTGTCGCTCTTCTCCGTCAATGTTAACCGGATTGCTCTTTTGTCCTCATCATCGGGTTCTAAAGATAACAATCCCTTTTCTTCAAGCTTTAATGCCAGCTGCTTTACATTTTGGTGGGAGGTTCCCATAACTTTTGTCACTTCATTGAGGGTTGGCGGGGATTGAAAATGCTCCTGCAAAATAATCGTTAAGAGCCACTGTTTGGTTGTAATCCCATGTTTCCCCAAGGTCCGATCCATCAAAGCCTGCAGTTTATTGGATATATAAAATATCGATCCGTAAATATAATGCTGCTTTCCTATCGTAGTTTCAGTTTCCATGTTAACCCTCCGCCAAGCAATTTATGTAATATGTTACCTGAATTACTATACTCCCATTATTCAACTTTGTCAATATAATAACGAGAGAACTTGGTTTTAAGCTATTTAAGTGTCCGATTTCTTTACTAAGGAGATGTAAAATCGAAATACCACCTTCAGGTTCATTGAACCGACTGAAAGTGGTACTCTGTTCATAGCTTTATTCCTCTTCTTTCTCTCCCACATACTCTTTGGCCTGCTTGCCGGTTAAATGTTCAACATCAATGGCGATGATGTGGGATTGATTACAATCCCTGATTTTCTCATCTTTGGACTCTTTCGGCTGATCTCCCGAATATTTTTCCACTAAGGCGTTAAACCCCTCAAACCATTCGTCTCCTTCCACAATCCGTGCCTTACCGAAAGCAATAGCACTCCGGTAATAACTGGTGTACTCTTCACTGACGATGGTATCTTCATCCACCACTGTAAAGGAGACTTTAGGATTTTTTATGATTCCATCAATCTTCTCTCCCACCTTTGCGGAATGAAAGTATAGTTTTCCCTCATCATACACATAATTTAAGGGAACCCCGTAGGGATATCCGTTGTCACCATAACACGCCAACGTACCATTGGTTCCACAATCCATTATTGCCTTGCTTTCATCTAAGGATAAAAGCTGTTTAGCTCTTCTCATTTCTCTAAACATCGGTGTTCCTCCTTGTATTGTTTCTCGATTCTCTATTATTATCCATCGGAATACATTTGATTTACCTACCCATCTATTTTACACTACTTAAGCAAAAATGGGAAACAGCATATTCACTATTTATGGTATACTGACAGTATAAATGTTCGACAATCAAGCTTTAAAAGGAGGTGCAGGATGAAAAAAAATTACTCTATTCGGAAGTCCCCTGTGACCGGGATGCGAACCTGTAAGAGAGTATCTCTTAGAAAACGGAATTGACTTTCAGTACATTGATATTACCGACAGTATGAGAAGTTTGAAGATTTTTCTTGCCTTCAGAGATAAAGACCCTTTCTTTAAGCCTATTAAAAAGAAAGGCAGTGTGGGGATTCCCACTATTATGGTAGGACTAGGCGAGGCTTTTTATGAAGGTCTTCCCGGGATGGATCTTGGCCCGCTGAAATAGCCTGATCTGAAAGGAGGTCTATATCGATGATCGGACCCTTGATTAAAAAACACCGTCTGGATAAAAATTTAAGCCAGGAGTCCTTAAGTAAAGGAATCTGCTCCATTTCATATCTCAGTAAGATCGAAACAGGACAGACTGAGGCCAGTTACCAAATCCTCTCCATGCTTCTTCATCGTCTTGATATTCCTATGCCCGATACCATTCAGGAGCTTGAAGAGATCCGAATAAAGATTCAACAGGGAATCAAGGCCCTGCTTTTTAGTGACCACGAACATAAAACCCGAATACGCAGAGATCTGGAAAGAATGAACAACCTTCTCTCATCTTCACCCTTAGCAGTTGATTGGAATATCTTCCAAGGATATCTTGCAATGGAGAATCATCAGGAAGAGGATGCTTTGGAAGCTTTGGATGCTTTGAAGAACTTTTTTCCCCTATTTCACAGAAGATCAGCGTTACCATTACTACATTTTAAAGGGGCTTTACGAAATCGAGAAAGTCCGATTTTCAACCGCCCTGGAGGCCTTTAAAAAAGCTCAGTTCAATAAAAGAGACGGCAATATTTTAAGCCATATTTCCATTACCTCTTTTTACCTTGGTGATTATATCACCACTATCAGCTTAGGGCGTGAAGCTTATCAGCTTTTGATGGAGGAGGGAAACCTGCAGCACGGTGTACAGCTTAGCATCATTATTGCTGCAGCCTACTCAAATAATGGACAGTTGGATGAATCATTAACGGTCTACAGGAGGTTGATCCATTTGACTCTCCACAATGACCCTGAAAAAATCAGATATACCGTCTATTATAATCTTGGATCCACTTACTTAGTGGAAAAGAAGTATGAGCTGGCAAAAAATAATCTTTCAAAAGCGAAAGATCTTCTGGAAACGAAAAATGTATGGAGGAGAGTCATCCTTTATCAAAAGCTGGTTCTCTGCCATATAGGATTGAAGGACCTGGAAACAGCCCGTGTGTATCTTAAAGAACTGGAGAGCATGCAGGAAAACCAATTCCCCCAAACCTCATCCTCTTTGCTGCTTTCCATTCAATGGCTGCTTCTTTACCTGGAGGATGATGATCCCCGTGGAACAACCCAATACCTTGAGAGAATAAAAGAGACTTATGAAGCTTCGAGAAAAGACTCCCATTTCGGCTTTCAACTTTTTTACGGAGAATTTCTGATCGAAGCCTACAGGCTTCAGAGAAAATATAAAGAGGCTCTTACCGTCAGTGACGATTTGCGAAGAAAATGATATTTTCCTGTCCATATAATTTTAGCAGTATTAAACATGCTTTTTAAATATATTTTTCCCAAAACTACCCCCTTATTATGGATTTAGTAGAATGATACACTAAAACTATAGAAAGGGGGATTTTCTATGGTGCGAAAACTGACCTTTAGAAAATACTTAAAAATTCTTATAAAAACTCACTACTATTTAATGGAAGACAGGGATCAATGATGAAAAAAACCCTATGGACAAAAAACTTCTCAATGATCATACTCGGAACAGTAATCTCTGCCATCGGCGGTGTAGGACTAAGTCTTGCACTTTCAGTAACTGTATACATTGAAACCCAATCCACAATGCTCATGGGCCTATACAGTGCCTTTACCATTATCCCATCCATCCTTCTTCCGATTCTTTTAAGTCCATTTGTGGATCGATATTCCAGGAAAAAAATTATTGTAAATCTTGACTTCCTTATGGGATTGATTTTTCTACTCTTTGCATGGGCCACCCGGACAGGATTTTTTCACTTTTCCTTTTATGTTTTTATGGGACTTGTAATGAATCTCAACGGTGTGATCTATAGCCTAGCGTACAAAAGTCTGTTCCCTAATCTGATCCCAAAAGGAATGTTTCAAAAAGGCTATGCCATCGGAAATCTGGTTTACCCCATTACCAATGTCGTGGCTCTTCCGATTGCAACCATTATTTTTCAATTCTATGGAGTTGCCATCCTCTTTATGATTGAAGGAGTACTTCTTCTTTGTGCTTCGTTTTTTGAACGCCAAATCGATCTCGAGGAAACCTCAAGGGATCGTCTGGTATTTAAGATTAAAGAGCATATTACGGATATCCGCGAAGGATTTTCCTACCTTATCCGGGAAAAGGGCCTTTTCTCCGTTTATCTCTTCTTTGTCATAATGATGTTCGCTGACGGGGTTAATATTCTGATTTATCCTTACTTTGAAGACCACAGTATTCTATCCGTTGTCAACTACTCTATGCTCCTTTCATTTCAATCTGCAGGTTATATGTTTGGAGGCTTTGTCCATTACTATATAAAAATCCCCCCACTATGGAGATATCGTTTGTCCGTCATCGTCTACTTCGCCTTTGCTTTATTAGGGGGCGGTTTCTTCTTTATGCCTTTTCTCCTGATGCTCATCTCCAAGTTTCTTTTGGGTTTCCTCGGTATGAACTCTGCAAATATCCGCGTAACTTCCATCAATCAACATATTGACGATGGGATGAGAGGACGGATGAATGCGGTGTTCCATACAATGATCAGCATTTCCGTTCTTTTTGGAAAGCTTCTTGCCGGTTGGCTGGGTGAAGTGTTTCCCTATGAATTCGTTGCCATAATCTACGGAGGCCTCATAGTTATCGGTGTCTTTACCTTTATTCTGAAGAACCGCTCCTCCATTGAGCCGATTTATAATCAGGAGGTATGATTCCATGTTCTTTTTCTTATTGCTTTTAAAATGAGGATGTCGGTCTTAAGACTGAAATCGATCCACCCTGAAGGATGAATGGAATAGAGCCTTCTGGCGGTTCTTTCGATCATGATTTCAACCTATAATGGACCAGAATGAATGAGAGAAATGAGGAATGAAGAATGATAAAAGTAAAATACCCGGTTATAAACCCCTTCAAAATTGATGTTTCCCCTATGGAGCGCTTGCTGCTTGTGAATTTCGAGAAAGACCCTGATTCCGTCTATATGGGCTTTGAGCCTCAGGTATTCAACGATGGAGTCCACGGAAAAGGCCATTTGGTTATAGGCTGGAGGCTGGACGGCAAGGTGGACGTCTATCATGAGGCAAGCCTGTTCCTGGACCCGAAAACCTATAGCATTACAGGAAAAGGATTGGGTAACATGGTTGAAACGGATTTTTCAAAAGCATTGTATGAAGTAAATGAGAGAGGTGTAGATGCATTCTACGAATTCGAGGATCTTCATCATAGAAAGGTGAAAGTCCTCGTTAAGGAAAATTTCACAAAAAAAAGAAAACCTTTCGGCTTACTGGCCCCTATGGGTGCCGCAGTGGAAAACCCTTTTTCTATGCCCCTGGTTCTGCTTCATGATTTTTATTTCGTTCGGAAAAAATCAACAGAGATTCACATCCATATTGGTGAAAAATCTCATCAGGCCGATGAGTTGCCTTTGCCGATCGATGGATCGAAAATGCTTTTCACCCGTTATAGCCCGAAGCCCCTCATCGTAACCTTCAACCCGGCTTTCGACGGTATAGTCACCTCTACAGAAGTTGAACCTGAGAAGGGAAGAATTACCTTACCCGAAGATGAGGTGGACCTTGAAATAGAATGGGTGGATCGTTCTCCCCGAATAAAACGGATTATCCGGAAAAATAACATCCATCCTCTTATCCTGGAGTTTACAGAGGCTTTTCCTGATATTTTTGGATTAATGAAGGAGGACAACTTCAAACCTATCGTTAAGGGAGGCTTCTCCATTCAGTTCCATCCAAGTATCGGAAGTGTTGGCGGCGAATACTCCGTTGAAAAAATCCATGATCAAATAAAGATTACCCTTATTCCCTCGAAAGGTTGGCATCCCAGGCCGACGAAGCTCTCTCTTTTCATTCTATATAATGTTGCAAAAATCTTTAAAAGCTGGCCAAAGACCTATGAATGGACAGCATTGCTGAAGGAAGATGAGGAAGGTCGACTTTTTATGCAATCGAAATGGAAAAGAACCTGAGTTAAGTGTTCCTGTTGACAGTATTAAGCCCTATTGCCTGCTTGGTAATCATTTTAGTGGAATATTCATTGAATTTTATGTTACACTAAAAGGAAAGGGGGAAATCAAAATGGATATTAAGATTCTTGGAACCGGTTGCAAAAAGTGCAAAAAACTCGAAGAAAATGTTCGTGAAGCAGTGAATTCCGAGGGCATGGATGCTTCCGTTGAAAAGGTGGAGGATATGCAGGAAATCATGAAGTACGGTGTAATGTCCACTCCTGCCCTGGTGATTGACGGTAAAGTGAAAAGCACAGGGAAGATTTTAACGGCTGAAGAGATTATCAAACTCTTTTAAAAACACTGGCCTGAAGGTTTAAACAACAAACCTTCAGGTCTTATCATTTTTTGAGAATCTTCTCGGGAAGATCCCTGGTTGCCACGATATTGACTCCCGTCTCCTGAAAATTTTCCAGAAGAATCTGCCCCATTTCCACAGGGGCTTCAATGGACATCCCGTCAATGACTTTCATCAGGTCGAAGATCAAACCTTTGGGCAGAGGCTTGTCCGTCTTAACCGGTACCAGAGGGAGAAATCCACCCTTGACCGTTACGGTTGTGGTGATAATCCGTCTTGGATCTTTCAGCTCCTGCTCCCCATACTCAAGCCCTTTTTTACATTTATACCCTTCAATCACGTATTTATCCTCATCCCTGATGATCTCCAGTTTGCATCCCATGGGACAGGCAATACAGGTGATTTCTTTTTCCACGACTCTAGTCATTTTTCTCACCCACAATCTCAACGATAATTTCTCCATTAAGCTCCCTTAACTCTTCCGGGTCAAGGGTAATCTGAACCATCTCCGAGGGAACAATCAACCGTTCCCTTTTCTCCTTTACAAGACGATCCCCTTCCTTGACCTTTACCCGGGCTTTTTTATAAATCACGTCACTTCTGAGGAAAAGCGTGACACCATCGGGATCCTCCAGCATGAGTTTTTGAGGCAGGGTATAGGTGACTCCTTTCCCCGGTCGGGTTGGAATCTCCTCTCCCCTTGGAAGCTCATTTCTTGCAAAGCGGGCAGCATTTCGACCGGCAATACGGCTTTCCTTTGTGACAAAATCAACGATATCATGGACATGAAGTACATTCCCACAGGAAAAGATTCCCGGAATCCCGGTTTCCATAGTGCTGTTCACAATTGCACCCTTTGTTCCTGAATCCAAGGGAACGTTTCCTTTTTCGGAAAGCTCGTTTTCCGGGATCAGACCCACGGAAAGGAGCAAAGTGTCGCACGAGATGATTTTTTCTGTCCCCTCGACAGTACGCCATTGATCATCAATCTGACTGATGGTCACTCCTTCAATCCGGTCCTTGCCATACACTTTTTGAATCTGATGACGGAGAAGCAGTGGAATATCATAATCTTCCAGACACTGGGCAATATTCCGGTAAAGACCGCTGGAATGAGGCATCACTTCCACCACAGCTTTCACCTTTGCACCCTCGAGAGTCATTCTTCTTGCCATAATCAGACCGATGTCGCCGGAACCGTAAATCACAACTTCCCTTCCAACCTGATAGCCTTCCATGTTTAAAATTCGCTGGGCCATTCCCGCATTATACACTCCTGCCGGTCGATAGCCCTGAAGATCAATGGCTCCTGCGGTCCGTTCCCGACATCCCATGGCCAGAACCACGGATTTCCCTTGGATCACCTGAACTCCCTCATCACCCAGCACCGTCACCTTACGATCTTCGGTCAAGTCCAGAACCATGGTGTTAAGATAAACGTCAATTTCCTCATCTTTTACCTGATTAATAAACCGTTGGGCATATTCGGGTCCGGTAAGCTCCTCCTGGAATTCGTGAAGTCCAAAACCGTTATGAATGCATTGGTTAAGGATCCCTCCCAATTCTCTGTCACGCTCTAAGATCACTACAGATTCAGCCCCTGTTTTTTTCGCCTCCAAGGCAGCACCCAGACCTGCAGGTCCTCCTCCGATTACAATCACATCCGCCATCATTGCAATGCTCCTTTCAATTTTCCCGCCAATAGCTTTGAGTGCGGTCCGTCCTTCAAAATTTTCTCCATGGGGAGTTTCAGTTCCCTTGCCAGAATCTCCAGCACCCGGGGTCCGCAGAACCCTCCCTGACAGCGTCCCGATCCCGGTCTTACCCGTCGCTTAATACCATCCAGGGTTGTTGCTCCTCCTGGACGGTGGATGGCCTCGATGATTTCCCCTTCCGTAATCATCTCACAGCGACAGATGATTTTTTTATAATGGGGGTTTTTCTTTAGAATCTCCTCTTTTTCTTTATTGGTCAGCTCTTCAAAATGAGGAATTGCTCTTCTTTCTTCAATGAAGGATTCCTTTTTCTTCAGAGGTATGGTCTCCTCCACCCATTTCCGGACCTCCTCAGCGATGGCCGGAGCTGATGCCAGACCAGGGGAATCGATCCCAACAAGATGAAAAATCTTTTTATTGGCTTTTGAGGGTTCAATCATAAAGTCGCTTCCCTCAACGGATGCCCTGATTCCCGAGAAGATACGGATACTTTCCTTTATGGGAAGGCCCGGAACTCCCTTTGTGGCCGACCGGTCGACTTTTCTGATCCCCTCCTTTGTGGTTCTCGTGTCCTCAGGATTGTCAACACTCTCCGAAGTGGGTCCAACAATAATGTTTCCATGGACTGTTGGAGCCACCAATACTCCTTTTCCGTCGGGAGTGGGGGTTTGGAAAATCACATGGGAGACCAAATCCCCCACCTTCCGGTCCAGAATCCTGTATTCTCCCCGGTTGGGTGTGATTGTATAGTCCTCATCTCCGGCCATTCGTGCAATTTTGTCTGAGTATACGCCGGCACAGTTGATGAGCATCTTTCCTTCGAAAACTCTCTTCGTTGCTTTAACACGAACTCCATCCGTCAAATGTTCGATGTCATCAACCTCTGTATTTACAAAAAGCTCCACACCGTTTTCCATGGCGTTTTCAAGAAGCGCGTAGGTCATGTTAAAGGGACAGGTGATTCCCGCATTTTTAGCATAGAGAGCCTTCGTAATCTCTTTAGAAAGAGCCGGTTCCTTTTTCCTGGCATCCTCTCCGCTAAGAATCTCCATTCCTTCTACACCGTTTTTTCTTCCGTTTTCCATTAATGCTTCAAGTTTTTTCTCATCCTCGTCGTTAAAGGCCAGGACCATTGAACCGCATTGTTGATAGGGAAAGTTCAGCGCCTTCGAAAGTCCAGGATACAGCTCTACTCCTCTTCGGTTCAGTCTTCCCTTCAGTGTTCCGTGAAGAGCATCATAACCTCCGTGAACGATCGCACTGTTGGCCTTTGTCGTTCCCTGGCACACCTCCGGATTTTTCTCTAAAAGTGCAGTTTTTAACTGATATTTTGATAACTCCCGGGCAATGGCGGTTCCTATCACGCCGGCTCCCACGATGATTACATCATACATAGTTTTCCTCCTTCACCCTTCGTCACTTCTTTTCCCATCCTGCAGCACATTCCACCGCCTTGGTCCACTTTCGATAGAGTGCCTCCTTCTTTTCCTTTTCCATTGATGGTACAAACTCCTGATCCATTTCCCACTTATCCCTGATTTCCTCGAGATCCTTCCAGAATCCCACTGCAAGTCCAGCAAGATATGCTGTGCCCAGGGCTGTGGTTTCCGCTACCGCTGTTCGTTTTACCGGCACACCGAGAATATCTGCCTGGAAGTCCATCAGAAAATTATTGGCTGAAGCTCCTCCGTCCACTTTCAAGGTTTTCAGTTTGATCTTCGAATCCTCTTCCATGGCAGTGAGAACATCCTTCGTCTGATAGGCAATGGATTCCAGCGTGGCCCGAACAATATGCTCCCGTCGAACTCCCCGGGTTAAACCGACGATTACCCCTCTTGCATACATATCCCAATGAGGTGCTCCGAGACCGGTAAATGCGGGGACAACATAGACACCATTGGTATCCTCAACAAGATTGGCATAATACTCACTTTGAGCAGCATCGTAGATAATTCTCAGTTCATCCCTCAACCACTGAATTGAGGCACCGGCGATAAAGATACTTCCCTCCAAAGCATAGGTAATCTTCCCGTTCCGTCCCCAGGCGATGGTTGTCAGGAGTCCATTCTCCGATCTTACCGGTTTTTCTCCTGTGTTCATCAGCATAAAGCATCCGGTGCCATAGGTATTTTTGGCCATGCCTTTCTCAAAGCAGGCCTGACCGAAGAGTGCCGCATGCTGATCTCCTGCATCTCCGGCAATTGGAATTTTTGCTCCGCCGAAGGTCCGTTCATCGGTGTATCCATAGATTTCACTGGATCCTTTAACCTCGGGAAGCATTGATTTTGGAATCTCCAGTGCTTCTAAAAGCTCATCATCCCATTCCAGGCTATGAATATTAAACAGCATGGTCCTTGAGGCATTTGTATAATCTGTGACGTGAACCTTCCCTCGTGTCAGGTTCCAGATCAGCCAAGTGTCAATGGTTCCGAAAAGAAGCTTCCCCTTTTCCGCTTTCTCCCTTGCTCCCTCAACATGATCGAGAAGCCATTTGATTTTTGTTCCGGAAAAATAGGCATCGATGACCAGACCGGTTTTATCTCTGACAGTTTCACTTAATCCCCGTTCTTTCAGTTCATCACAGAGATCCGAGGTTCTTCTGCATTGCCAGACAATGGCGTTATGGATGGGCTTTCCCGTTTCCCGGTCCCACACCACAGTCGTCTCTCTTTGGTTAGTGACCCCGATGGCAGCCACCTCATCGGGGCTGACTCCGTTAACTTCCAGTACCTGACGGGCAACACCGCTTTGGGTTCCCCATATTTCCATGGCGTCATGCTCCACCCATCCGGGTTTTGGATAAATTTGAGTAAACTCTGTTTGACTTGTCCCCACATTCTTCCCTTCCTGATCAAAGAGAATCGCCCTCGAGCTGGTGGTTCCCTGGTCCAATGCCATGATATACTTTTTCATTGATCTTCCTCCCTCTATGATTATGATTTAAAATTCTCACGATTTCTTATTGTTTTACCCTGCTTTGCTGCGGTTAAATCTAAAATCGGTATGTAAATTAACTGAAAACAGACTGATTCAGGTATCCCGCCTTTATACGGTAATCGACAAGCAAAAAAGGACAAAAAATAGAAGAGTCACTTCAACGACTCTCCCATCCAATGTCCTTGTTTCGTTCACTGTTTATGGCATTTGTCAAAAGTATATCGAATTCCGGAAGAAATGTCAAGAAAACAGCTGAATGATTCAAAAGTTTACAGAAATTCTACAGGATGGATTTCTACAGGGTCCACAGCACCTTTTTCGTAGTGGAAATCCCCACCCCTCCTGCTTTAATCACATCCATCACTTCCTCTTTTGTTTCAATGAGACCCCCTCCTATGACAGGCAGATGGGGCATCTCCTTCTTCAAGCTTCTGATTCCCTTTGGGATCACTCCAGGCATTACCTCTATAGCGTCAGGTTCCGTTCTTTTAAGACTTCGTATATTGGCTTCGATGGAGATGGAATCAATAAGAAAGACTCTTTGAATCACTCGCAAGTCCCTTCGAACCGCCGCTTCAACAATGGAGTTCTTCGTTGTGAGAACTCCGCAGGTGTTGCCGAAGCTATTGTAAAAATACTCCGCAACAATTGGATTTGATGCCATTCCCGTCAACATATCCGTATGAACAAAAGGGAATTTCCCCTGTTTTTTCAGCTTTTTTACAATTGACTCCAACCGGACAATATCGGTATTCAGCACAAAAACAAAAGGGAGATCTGCTTTTGCCAGATCATCGAGATCCGTTTCCTTTTTTATTGCCGCAATTATGGGACTGTTCTCCAGCTTTTCAAGAAATTCCGCTTTTTTCATCTTTTCATCTCCTAGGATTTCGATTGATTCCATTCTTTAAATGTTATTCGTTCCCGTGGTCCAAAAATCCTTCAATCTCGTAGAGAAAGACTCCACGCTCATCCTCATAATAAAGGACTCCCTGATGATGATAAATTTCCATTGCACTGTACCCCCAAAGTCCGGGTACTAAGGAGGTGGTTTCTTCATTGTTTAAATGCCTCGTAAAGTTCCGGGTGATCAGAAACATACTCTCACGATCACGGTCAAAATGGAATCTCTTCGGAAAATTAACGGAAAACTGCTGATAAAGCTGTTGATCATTAATACGAAACATGGAGCCCTCCATAAATTCATTTACATCGTAGTAGGTTAGAGCATGCTTTAGAACTCCATACTCCATGGCCTCCTCCAGAGAATGGGCTTTGAGGGTTTGATTAATTCCTTTAAGGTTTTCGTAAGAGAAGTCGAGGAGAATCAGATCAACGGACTCGTCCTTATTTTCACCTTCACCAAAGGCAGCGATCAGAATATCCTCTTCCTGATGATATCCTATTGCCATCAACCCTTCTTCCCCCCGAAGATCGATATGATAAGCCGGTTCAAGCACACTTCCTGTATCTTTCCATACCAGAATTTCAACGGGGCGCATCCCATTGGCATCCTGCTCGACTTCCTTCACGAAGTAATAATTCTCTCCCATAGGAGTAAGGCGGGTTTCCCAATATGCCTCCAGGTGTCCAGTATATTCAGGAGAAAAGCCGTTCTTTCCTCCAAATTCACCCAGGGAGGTCAGGGAAAAATCATGGAGATCTGCGACCCACCATTCCTTTAAATGGGTCTTTATGAGGAGTCGATCCTCATCCAGGGGATGAAGAAACTCCATCAACACATTTCCTCGAAAACTCTGAGTGATCTCATCATCTTCAAGGATTTCTCCCCTCTGAAGATCATAGATACGGAAGGCTTCTTTACTGATGTCAACTAATGAATTGATCTCTGAGGAAAACACGGGATAGGTCATCAAGACTCCATGCTTTTCACTGAAATAATGATTGAGTCCAAAGTGGCTCCCGGAATACTCGAGGTCTTCCAAAATCTTTCCAGTTGTAATATTTTTCAATGTGAAAAAGAAGGTTGTGGGCATACCGTACTCATAGCGGGAAAGCAAATGATGAACTTCCTCCTTGACAAAAAATACATCATTGCTCATAACACTATAAAAGTCGTTGATTACAGCTGAATGTAACCGTGTTCCCTCCCCTGTTTTCTCAGCAATCTGCACCTTTGATTTCCAAGGGGCATGGCGCAGTACGTAATATCCTTCCCGTTCATCGATTTGATAGTGGTTGGTAAGATCAATACCCTGGTCATCAACGGGAAATTCGGCATCCTCAATTTCTATATCGATGGTTTTTTCTCCTGTAACAGCATCAAATATTTGAAAAAACATCCTGTCATTCGATTCAATAAGGAAGGCCAGTTCTTCACCATTGTAATTTCCAGATAGAATTCTTTCCTCATCAAAGCCCAGTACAAGAATCGGTTCAGGCCACGGTTCTTCAAGGATTGGACGATGACCGGTATAATACCCCTCCAGATCACTGAGGTAAAGCCTCGGGATGGTAATTCCATCGGGACCATAGGCAAATCCATGGAAATATATCTCGTCCTGTCTATTCCTAAACACCGCTTCATAGCCATACTTCTCATCATAGGATCGCTCATATGGACGGAACTTTAATGTATGCAGGATATTGGTCCTATCTGATGCCTCCTGTAACTCTTCCCAAAGCAGGCTGATCAGAGATTCCCGATCAACAATTTCCTCCGCCCGATGACGAAATTGCTCTGGCTCTCCAATGGTGCTGAGGCGATTAAGATTATTCGTTCGATAACCGAAACTGTAATTGACCTCATTTCCTTCTCTTTGAGTCTCCACGTGAAAGTTCACATGCTTAAAAAAATCATTTTCCAGGAGGAAGTTTTGGAACTCTTCTTCGAGGGAACCTTCAGGGTAGTGATGGTGCTCAGGGGTATAATCAAGAAAACTCATCACCTTCCCCAAGTCCTCTGCAATAGTGGGCAAAACATTTCGTGGGATTATAAAATTAAAAGCCTCAGGATTCTCTGCCTTCCAATGTCCCCGATCTTTTTGTCTTATCCTTACCTCTTCCTGAAGATAGATTATTTCCCTGGAGGCATTCTCAATGGATTCCCCATGAACAGTTCGCAATGATGCTGCGGGCGAAGTGTTTGTCCATACCTCTTCTTCTATCACTCGATGATACAGCTGATCATATACTTCCTTTAAGTTTGGTATTGAGAGGGTAATCTCGTAGGTAACCTCGTCCCGTCTCTCTCTGACCACTTCCACACTTTCCAGTTCGATGGAGTCAATAATCATGGGATCCCCCTGCTCCTCCATTCCGTTCTTTGCGACTTCCAAAGCTTCTTCCAGGGCTGCCAGCTTTGCATTGGCCTCTCCCTGCCGGTTCATCACAATACTCCCTATCACCACTCCGATGATGACGAGGATCAGTACCCCCAGCAGAATTTTCAACTCCCTATACTGTGCTTCCATTGAACTCTCCCCCTAAATATGTAAAATTATGACGCTCTCTAATGAATACAGTTATTCTAAGCAATTTGCTGCGAAATAATCTCTTTTTTCTATTCTATTACAAAAATAGAAGAAAAGCAGTATTTTTGTGTCGCGACATGCCAACAAAAAGGTTCCGCCTTCAATTTCAGTGTTGAAAATGAAGGCGGTTTATGTATGCCGAACTGCGAGATTGAGCATATTTATCGAATTTCTTCCAATAGATCGTCGACCCCTCTTATCCATTGTTGAACTGTACTTGAATGCTCTTGCAATTTCACCGGATCCTTTTCATAGCCTTGAAGCAGTTGATACTGTCGTTCATAATAGCCTTTGAGCTTCTGAATTTCCTCACTGCAGGAGATGATCCCATCAACCTTCCCTTTTTCAAGCTCTTTTTCCAACCCGATCATATGATTTGAAAATTGGTCTGCTGATATTCCCAGAGTTTTTTTGAAATCCCTTAATACCCACTGCCGCTCAAACACGTTTCTTTCCATCCACCCTTTGTATTGTTCTTTATACACATCGATGACCTCCAGGGCAAGAGGGATGATTCTTTCATGATTGTAAACTCTTTTACTCTTTCCATCCTCTGTATCTTCGTAAAACCCGAAGTCCATCAACGCTTGAATTGAGCTGATTTCCTGTCCGTTATACTTACGGGGTTTCAGAACCGATAATGCAAATCCTAAGCCGGCTTCCTCAACACCTAAAAGATGCTTGTCGTTCATTTGATAAAATTCCTCTGTACTAAGTCCCATTCTATCGGAAACAAGTTCGATTGCCTTCATTGCTGTGCAGGTCTTCACAAGTCCCGGTCCGATGGAAAAGGTCACGATTCCGGTATCCTCCAGTTCTCCACATAGAGTATTGGATAGTTCGATTTGAGCTGTTTTAAACACTTCGTAGGCACCCATATAAGGTGCCGCACCTGATGAGGAAACAAAGACAATGACCCCTGCATCCCTACTTTTCATAGCTGGAAGAAACTGCTTTGTGAGTAACAATGGGGCTCTGAAGTTCACGGCATAGCTCTTATCCCAAATCTCTATGTCTACCTCATCAACGGCTCCCATGGGAGTAATCGTAGCATTGTGAAAGATCACATCGGGACAACCATATCGCTCTTCGATCACCTCAGCCATCGAAAGAACTTCCTCCTCCTTTGATAAGTCGATCTGGTAAAACTCTGCCAACCTTCGTCCTGCAAGCATATTTAAATTCGTCTCCGCTTCAATTCCTTTTTTCCGATCCACCTCAGCAATGATGACCCTTGCTCCCATATGCATCCATGCTTTTGCAGCTTCCAAGCCGATTCCTCCTCCTCCGCCTGTAAGCAGAATAACTTTCCCATCAAGGGCTTTCTTCAATGAATCGTCCTTCACGATCAGCATCATCTTTTCCTCCCTTTTCTAAACCATTCTCTCATCTCCTAATACGGTATTATAATTGATTTTGTTGCTTCCATTTAGAAAGACCCATTAGCCTCGAAAAAAACCGCCTTCCGGTTTATAGATACCGAAAGGCGGTAATTTATGGTTTGATTAAAGGTTCAATGATTTAAAACAATGTTTCGATTTCACTGTCATCCAACAGCTCATCGAGATATGCCATTTGTATTTCCTGAGCCTTCTGCTGCTGCAGCTGCTCGATAATCCGGGGCTCGATTTCTTCTAAAGGCGTGCTTTCCTGACCCTGCTGCTCCCAGCTTGCCTCCAGTTGGGCATAATACTCTTCCACTTCCTCATCGGTCACTTCAATCTCATCAAAATCGAGTACAACTTCAAATAAAGAACTGATCATCAGGTTATCATAGAGAACATTTCTTAAAGAATCTTCTGTCAACCCTTCGAGTTCCATAGCTTCCTGAAGACCTTCCTCTCCACCGAATTGCTGTGTCAGCTCATCAATGTTCTGATCAATTTCCTCATCAGTGACTTCGATTCCCTGATCTTCAGCTTCCTGCAAGAGAATCCTCTGATTGATCATCGTTTCAATTGCTTGCTGTTGAAGCTGCGGTGTAATCATTGCAGCCTGTTCCGAATCTTCAAAATCAATTCCGTACTGCATTGCAGCCATATTTTTCGTTCGTTCGAACTCCTCTTCATACTCTGAAAACAAAATATCTTCTCCGTTTACACGAATGACTGGGTCATCTCCGTCAAACTCACTAAAATCAATGCCTTCCTCCGGAATCATTTCTCCCGTGTCTTCACCATTTTCTCCGGGAACTTCCCCGTTATCCTCATCATTTCCTCCACATGCAGTAAAAAAGAGAACTCCCACGAGAAGAACAGTCAATACCATTAGCTTTTGTTTCGTCAAAAGTAAAACCTCCTAATTTGTGTTTATAGACAATTGTTCCATCAAACTATGACTAACAGTGTAGAGGATGATTGGTGATTTGTCAAATTTCCACAACAAAAATCTCTAATATCCTTCACGGGGATTTTCCGGTTGGAGATCCTCCAGTTCAAAGCTGCTGATCAGTTTCCCATGAACCGCTAATCGTGCATCATCAAAGGTATAGTTGCAGGTTGAGAGAGTAATAATCCGATCCTCCGGTTGAAGAACCCAATCTTTTGAAAATTCGGAGGATTCCATGGTGTACTCAATAAATGCTGTTTGTTCTTCCGCTGTGGGAAAATCCGGCATAATGTAATAACTGTTGGCATCGGTTACATAGACGGAATACACTTCCCATACCGTGATGCCTTTTTCGGAAAAATAGAAAATGATTCCTTCATCATGAAAAAAGGATTCATTTTGAAACTGATTAATGCTTGTGAACATGGATCCGTCTCTCATTTGATGACCATAGATGACCGTGTTTAAGTCAAAGTTTCGGGGATCGTTTCGAAAATCCATGTAGATGGCGCCTCCCGCATTATAATTCCCCCGGACATTATGGTGGAGATAAAACTCATTATCCCTTCCCTGAACCACGGGGTAATCCACTTCGGTTCCGTTAACCCGAATCCATCCCACTACATGAGTATTTACTTCCTGAAGATCTCTCAGTTGACGGTGAATCTTTTCAATGAAATTTTCCCGTTCTTCAACACTCATTCTGTCAAGGCTTTCCCGCTCACGAAAAATCTCATCGTTGAAGTCATGATAAAACTGCTCGTGGACCAATTCATAATCCCGGGCATTTCTTCGGTACTCCAATTGTTTCGTGATAATTTGGTATAGAGAAAAAGCCAATACCATGGACGCAAGGACCAGAATGATTTTTCGTTTCATCGGATTACCCCTCATTCACTAACTCATGGTAAAACATTATTTGTTTTACTCATTCATATTATATAGAATCTACAGTCAATCAGCAACAAAGTAGAGCCTACAGCTTCGGAATCAGATCCTTCCATATTGCCCGGAGAATCTCCTTGTGATCCGTTTCATTATGAGAAGTGACAGTCACCACAGCATTGTAATCCTTCAAAATCACGCATAGCTGACCATACATGCCATCAGCTCTATAGGTATTGGGTGGAGTACACTTCCACACCTGATATCCATAGCCTCCCCGGGTTTCCGGATCATTTTTTGATGCGGTATCGACCAAATCAGAGTGCATTCTTCCAACATAGTCGGCAGGGACAATTTCCCTTTCTTTATATCTACCGTTTTGCAAGAGAGTGACACCTATCCGGGAAAATTCCTCCGTGGTTAAATAAAGCCCGCCGGAACAGGATGTATGACCTAAATCACAGGTATGCCATTGGGGATTGTGAATCTCAAGTTTCTCAAAAATCCGGGGCTTCAAATACTCCAACATCGTCTCTCCGGTGACTTTTTCCACAATGCGCCCCAGCATATAGGTGGCGAGGTCTTCATAAAAAAATGTGGAACCCGCTTCGTTATTCATCTCTGTGGAAAAGAAAAGCTCCGCCCTGTCCATTCGGTTATAATTGCTGAAATCTTCGGTCTGGTGACCTGAAGTCATTTGCAGCAGATTTTTGAGGGTAATTTTCTCAGAACCGGGAGTGGCTATCTCTTTACACTCCGGAAAAAAGTCCAGGACCCGATCCGACAACCGAAAAAGTCCTTCCCCCTCAGCGATGCCGATGCCTACAGATACAAAGGTTTTCGATGCGGAATAGAGATTTTCCCGATCATTGCTCCTGAATCGAACTTCTCCAAGAGATATACCCTTTTGAACGACATGAATACCGTAAACACCCAGATTCCGTTCCATTACTGATAATCGAAAATCTGTAAAAAGTTCCATGTTTATTCCTCCTTATGAAGAATGGTACGGGTTACCGGGACATTGCCTCATACTCTTCTTTTGTCAGACCAAAGAGAACCTCATCATGGTATTTTCCATCGGTATATATCATCTGACTTCTTCTGCCCTCTTCCTTACAGCCCAGTTTATTTAGCATTCTTGATGATCCTGCATTCCCATCAATGACACTTCCGTAATATTTATTCAGTCTTCGCTCAAAAAACCCATAACTTAATAGTATTCTCATCGCTGCAGTTCCGTAGCCTTTCCCACGGTGATCTCCATCAATCTGCATTCCGATGCTGAAAGTTCCGTTCTTTTCATCGATGGAATTCATGTTAATCCCGCCAACATTTTCTCCTTCATGATTTTCAATCGTAAACATCAATCGACCGGTGTCTGGTTTGAAATGAATAAAGTGTTCAATCATCTTTTTTGCCTCCTCAACGGTTGGGGGAAGCTCCACTTCATAATTCAGCAATCGCCGGGCCGGTGTGTCAAACCGGTTATAGTAATGCCCTTCCCAGTCTTCTTCCTCAAAGCTTCGTAATCTTACCAGTTCGTTTTGCCAATAATACTGTTCATAGTTGATCTCTTTCATAAAAATCCCTCCAATAATCTTATTTTTGATATTTCTATCAAGAGGTATACAGTATATCATCACAGAGAAAGGCCACATATTTGTTCTTCTCCTGATCGATATACATAGTTAACGGCATCCCTTTTTTCCCATGAAGATGAATCGGCACCTGGGTTCTGTACATGGTATTTCCGGAGATTAACGTTAATGTCGTTGTATGTACATGATTTCGGCCACCAAGATCCCCTATGGAGGCTCCCAAAAGGAGACCCTCTCCCGTACCCATGACATCAATTTTTACTTCCGGCCGCTCACCGATGATAAAATGAGTGGGCTTTAGTCCCTCATATTCATCCGTCGTATCGATATAGTCCACCGTGTCCTCCAAAAGAAGGGTTTTCTCATCATACAAAATCCCCTCCTCCAAATCATACATGATAAAACCCCGGATCTCGAATTTTTCCCCGAGCCAATAGGATTCCAGGCTGAAGCGATTTTTCAAGTGGAATAATCGATAAATGTAGTGTTGATCGAACTCATTAGGCTGAAAATCACGATAAAAACCGGGATAATCCCCATCCCCGTGTATCATGCGTTCCTTTTCCTCCCTCCAGTACTTTTGAAGTTCCTCCTTTAACGCCTCTTCCTTTATCTTCCCCAATAGCGATTTCAAGCTATGTCTTTCAGCAATTCCCATTTTTAATTTTTGATAATCCAGATCTCCATCCTCGATCCGCCGGTTCGTAAGAGCGACATATATAATTCGCCTGTTTCTCTGCCCGATGGAAAAGGATCCCGGATGCATTGCAATTCCATAAGTGATCCCTAGATGTTTTCCGTCTTTCGTGCATACATTAAAAGCCATAATTTGCCTCCTTGAATTTGTTTTGTGAAGTTCTTCTACTGCCTTCGATCGTATGATAGGTAATACTTTTCAACTTATGATTTCATAATTTTCTTCACCGCAGCAACAAACCGTTCCATCTCTTCCATAGTGTTGTAGGCGGAGATCCCGGCTCGAATAAAAGAACCTTGATCGACGATTCCCAGTATTTCTGCCAATCGATAGGCATAAAAATGTCCGTCAGCGAGAAAGATGCTGGCATCTTCACACATACGGGTTGCAAACTCCCGGGGTGTCATTGTATCCACACGGAAAGCCATGGTTGGGGTTTTATTCACTGAATCATCAGCCTGGTAGAGGGTCAGTCCATCGATGGTTCTCAGCTCTTCACGAACGGGTCGAACCAGATAGTCCTCATATTTTTCCATCGCTTCATACCCTGTAATGATCTTATCTTTCATTGTATGCCCCTGACCAAGATCGGAAATAAACCGGATAGCTTCCGTCACTCCCATAATTCCCTCGTGGTTTTGGGTTCCCACTTCCATTTTATCCGGCGTATATCCCGGTGAGGGAACCACCTTATAAAACTCCAATTGATCAAAGAGCTCTTTTTTAATCATTGCCAGGCCCACATGGGGGCCAAACATCTTGTAGACGGAGCTGAAGAGCAGATCAATGCCCAGGTCCTCACGGTCAACATAAAAATGCGGGATTCCGTGAACCGCATCCACCGCTACCACAGCACCCTTTTTCTTTGCTGCTTTGGAGATGGTTTTCACATCATTGATGGTTCCGATACAGTTTGAAGCCAGACCCACTGCCACAAGTTTCGTCTTCTCTGTGATTAACTGATCCAAAGTGGAAAGATCCAGTGTTAAGGTTTCTGTATTGAGAGGAATATATTTGACAGTAACATTTCGATCCTCCGCCTCTAATCTCCAGGGGTCAATATTGGAGTGGTGCTCGATCTCCGTCAGAAGAATTTCATCCCCTTCCTCCCAGGTTTTTGCAATCGCCCGGGCGGCATGGAACATCATGGTTGTCGCATTCGGTCCGAAGGCCACTTCGTTTGCCTTCCCGTTAAAAAGGGCTGCGACAAATTCCTTCGCTTCCCCGATTTTATCCATGGTTTCGATGGATGTTGGGAAAACTCCGTGAAGATTTGCTCCGCCCTTCATCATATACTCTTGTACAGCATGGATGGCCTCAACCACGGTTTGGGACCCTCCCGGTCCATCCAGATACACAACCTGCTTTCCCTTATAGGTTCTTTGCAGCGCAGGGAATCTTTTTCTTACTTCATTGATTGGATATTTCATGACATCCTTCTCCTTTCGGGTCTTCTACCTTACTATTATTCTACAGGACGGTGGAAAACCCCTTTTTTAGCATGAAAAAATCGCCCAAGGATCTAAACCGTTTCCCTTGGGCGACTCACTATGATATCCTGCTTTGATGTGCTTTTCTTTTGATATCTCTGAATATTAAATTGAGCAGGGACTATATCCGCAGTCCTGACATTCGGAGCAACCGCCGGAATGTTTTAAGGTTCCGTCGCACATAGGGCAGTTGTCGGGATCCTCTTTTATCTGCTCTTCGGCCAACATTCGGATTTCCTTCTGAAGTTCTTCAATTCTGTTCTTCTTGTTCACTGATTTGTCGGTGGTCAGAATTCCGGCCCGGGCGCATCCGTCCCGGTAGATGGTTATCCCTTTTAACCCTCTCTCCCCGGCGTAGAGGTAAAGATCCTCCACCTGTTCAACTGTAAAATCATGGGGAACGTTCACCGTTGAAGAGATGCTGGCATCGATATACTGTTGCCACGTGGCCTGTACCTCAATTCGTTCTTTATAATCAAGGTTTGAGGTGGTCACGATAAAGTCAGGCAGCTCGTCCTCATAGGAAAGATTATTCTCATCCATGTAGTCCTTAACGATAGGTGTAAAGACTTTATAGTAGGTATCTTCATGGTGCAACGACTCAGACTTTCTGGTATAAGATACCTGAAAAATGGGCTCCACTCCGTTGCTGCATCCCACAAGAGTTGCGATACTTCCTGTTGGTGGGATTGTCAACAGTTGTGAGTTTCTTAGACCGTGCTCTTTGATCAGTTCAAGGACATCCTCATCGGCATTTTCCTGCAGGAAGGGTGATTTCAGCATGGCCTCAAGATTAAACCGTGGAAAGGGTCCGTCTTTTTCAGCAAGAAGCGCAGACTCCCTTAATGCTTCGTTAACCATGATTCGACCGATCTGGTGAATCAATGAAATAGATTCACTGCTTCCATAGCGTACACCCATCTTAATGAACATATCCGCAAGACCCATAATTCCAAGTCCGATCTGTCGCAGTTCCCTGGACATTTCCTTTTGCTCTTCAAGAGGATGAAGCTCCATGTTCTCATCAAGGATCTCGTTTAAATAAATTACACCATTTCTGACCATTTCTCCGAACTTCTCAAACTCAAAGCGTGCATATTTGGTAAAGGGGTGTTTTACAAACTCGCTTAAATTGATGGATGATAAATTACAGCTTCCGAAAGCCGGCAATGTTTCCTCTGCACAGGGATTGACACCTGCAAACTCAAAAGAGGAATCCTCGCTCATCATGTGCCATGAATCGATTCTGTCTTTGTAAAGAATACCGGGTTCCGCCATATTCCAGTTGTTGTAGGCAAGCTTATGGAACAGCTCTCTTGCTTTTACAACCTTTCGGATCTCCTCGCCGGAGGCTCCACTTTGAAGTACAGTTCGTAATCATCGTCCTCCCTTACAGCCTTCAAAAATTTCTCATCAACATTGACGGAAATATTGGCATAGGTGACTTTGCTCAGGTCGTTCTTCACATTAATAAAGTCTTCGATATCAGGATGATTGCAGTCGAGATTCAGCATTAAAGCGCCTCGTCGTCCTCTCATGCCGATCAGTCCTGTTACCATTGAATATAAATCCATAAAGCTTACGGCACCTGTGGTTGTGTTGGCCGCATTGTTTACTTTGGAATTCTTCGGTCGCAGTTTCGAGAGGGTAAGACCCACACCTCCGCCGTAGGAGTAGGTTCTTGCAAGGTATTTTGCCGTATCAAAGATGGATTCAATGTTATCCTCCACCTTGGGCATCACGTAACAGTTGCTGAGAGTGATCTTTCTCCCCACCTGATCTAGACCTCGACCTACCAGGATTCTTCCCGCAGGCATAAACCTTTTGTCTTTAATGGCCTTCTTTACAGGATTGTTCCCTGCGCTGACCCGATTGAGAAAGTCATCAAACGTTTCTGCATCATATCGGTATTTTTTTTCGTAAATATCCCGCTGCAGGTCTGACATGTTCCAGCCCTGTTCCCTGAGTTTTGCCCGTTCCTCACGGTAGATTATGTATTTTCTGGCTACCTCCGGTCTGGATTTCATCAGCTCGACTTCGACGTAATCCTGAATCTCCTCAATCGTTACAGATTCTTTTCCAGTAAAGGCTTCGATTGCATTTTCTCCGATGCTTCGTGCAAGTCCTTCGTCCACACCCTTTTCCGTTTCATTCATGGCTTTTCTGACGGCAATTGAAATTTTTTTCCGCCTCAAAATCCACAACCTGGCCATTCCGTTTTTCAACTTTCAACATCTCATTCTCCCCTTTCCGTTTCATGATGCATGATTATGAATAACTATATGTTGTATGCTGTTAATACATCAAGTACAACATATATATAATTTAGCACAGATAAGGGAAATTTACAAGATGGTGTCACGAAAAAAAACCGTCGGTAAAAAACCGTCTGATGGAGTAATCACACTAAATGAATCCTTTCAAAAACTTTTGGCGCAGCTCCTCATCAAACTTCTCAATGGAATAACGGAGCATGGTTCGAGGCATCTTGGAATAATGTTCCTTTAAAAAGTTGTATTCCGTTTCAAAATCCCGTTTTCCCACTTCCCGCAACATCCATCCTATCGCTTTATGGATTAAGTGATGGGGATGATCCATCAACAGCTTAGCAAGCTCCAAGGTGTCCTTATAGTCATTTTTGCGAATAAAGTAAAAGGTTGCGATAACCGAAGCCCTCTGCTTCCAAAGATGATCAGCCTCTGCAAATTCATAAAGGATGCTTCGATCCTTGTCATAGAGGTAAGCTCCCAGAATTTTATCCGCCGATGCATCCACCAGATCCCAATTGTTTACATAGTCCATATTCTCCACATAACAATGTACAATTTTTTCCCGTTCGTCTTCGGTTTTTGCTTTCTGGAATTGATGGACCAGCATGATCAATGCGGTTAGGCGATACTCATGAATCGAGTCTTGCAATAGCTCTTTCAGCTCATCCAGAGGGACATCCTTATAATACTTTTTCGCAACCTTCCGTTGCAGCGGGACCCTCACCCCTAAAAAGCGGTCACCTGCTCCATACCCTGCAGGGGCTGCTTTGAAAAAACCCGGAAGAAAGTCTGCTTTATCCTGATCAACGTGTTTTCCCAACTCCATTTTCACCTTATCAATTGTCTTCATCCTTTAACCTCCTTTTTGTCTGCCGTCTTTCAGTTATTGTCTGAATTTCTTAGTTACTGGAGAAATCACCCCCAAAAACTAAAAATCGCCAAAGGGATCAATTTGGATTCCTTCGACGACTCTTGGTTTTAATCCAGTGAATTTTTTACTGTTCACTGTCATACCTTTCTGCACCCCGTTTTTTGGTATAGATTCCATAAATTTTAATGCCTCCTCTTCATCAAGGGTTTCGTAATACTCGATGATTTCCGAGAGTCGTTCATATTCATCAATGGAAAAAAGGACTGCATCAGGCCGGTTGTTCTTTAGAATAAAAAGTTTACCATACTTTCCCGCCTTCTCACGACAGGCTTTGTAATTTTTTATCATGTCTGAATTCGAGACAATTGTTTTACTCGAAAAGATCATTTACCTCATCACCTTTGCACGTATTGGGGTCCACCCATGATTTCCTACTAATTTATCATAGATTACAAACTTATGCAAAACATTTATAGACCCGTTGCCTTACTTTTTACCACCAGTCGATACTCGTTGTCTGTATGGCAAGTGATTAATGTCAATGCAAGAGGACTGTCTGATGCTAATTTTTCCACTTCATAGGGCTTTATAATCAATGTTTCGTACACTTCATATACGATTGTTCTGCCGGACAGATCAGTCAATTCGATCAAATCCCCAATTTCAAGTAAATCCAAACTGCCGAAGTGGGTTCCGTTCTTATAGTTATGACCGATGACAATGAAGTTTCCCGGTTCATTGGGTTCCGGTCCGTGAAACTTGTTGACTGAAATATCAAGCAAATCATAACTCCATTCTGAGAGAACCGATGCGTTCAGCCCGATCTTTTCTGATTGAACTTTTGCAATCGCTGTATATCCGGTACCCGCTGCCTCTGCTGCCTCTGAAGAAAGTTCCAGAGGGTTCACAGGCTGTTCTTCATTGTCATCTTCAAATATCCCCTGCTCTTCAGAATGTTCTTCATAGGTGTTAGGTGGTTCCGAAGGATTCCGGGGCTTCTCTTGATCATTTCTCAGAAGTACCTGCTCAACCTCTTCCAATGATTGCTGAGCGTTTACCTTTGCACGATTCCCTTCCATATACACCGAATATGCACTGATCAGAGCAACAGTTAATAATATTCCACTGATGAGAAATGCGATTCGATGAAACTGAAGGGCAAGAAAACTCTTGCCCTTTTTGTCTCTCTTTTTTTTAGAAAGGTTAATCATTAGATTCTCTTTCTTTCAGTTGCATATACCAGACCTGCACCGGCAAAGATCGCCGCTGCAACTCCTATGAACAATGCACTCATATAATTTGTGGATTGACCCGTTTGCGGGATAGGTGTGATTTCTTCAGAACTGTCGTCTTTTGTATCGTCTACCGGAGTTTCATCCACTGGAGTTTCATCCACTGGAGTATCGTCATCCGATGTATCGTCGACACACTTGTTTATTGTATTATTCGCTAACGTTACTGCACCATTTCTTGCCAACAACCGACCTTGAATTTCCGCGCCGGTGTCCACTGTAATTGATGTCAATGCAAGGATGTTCCCTGCAAACTCAGAGTTAGTACCTAATGTTGCTGAACTTCCCACTTGCCAAAACACATTGTTGCAGCTCGCACCGTTTATAAGCTCAATCTTACTATCTGTCGCAGTTGTTAAA
>LCWY01000021.1_pt1 | contig 27735 bp, 17 predicted proteins | sample 348741 | NCBI WGS metagenome assembly LCWY01 (sample SAMN03565343, study PRJNA281982) | anaerobic digester metagenome | biome: Anaerobic digester; feature: Alkaline_Metagenome_Assembly_A; material: Alkaline anaerobic digester sludge; isolation source: anaerobic digester run at haloalkaline... | reverse complement strand
TTTTTGTCCTTTTGTCTTTTTGTCTTTTTGTCTTTTAATCTTTATAACATTTTAAACCTTTATACACATGCATAATAAAACCATTGGAATCCGCCATGAGGATAAATATGAAATGGAGCGCCGCACGCCCGTCACGCCGCATCATGCTGCCAAACTGACAAGGGAAGAAGGCCTGAAGGTAATTGCAGAAACATCTCCAAAAAGAGTTTTTTCAGACCAGGAATACATTGAAGCGGGCGCACAGGTAGAAAAAGACCTGAAAGCCTGTCCGGTGATCTTTGGGGTAAAAGAGATCCCTGAAAAAGCTTTTGAGAAAGACAAGACCTATGTCTTTTTCAGCCACGTAATAAAAGGGCAGTCATACAACATGCCCATGTTGCAGAAAATGATGGACCTTGGATGTAATTTGATTGATTATGAGTGCATTGTTGATGACCAGAACAAACGCCTGATCTTTTTTGGCAAGTATGCCGGGCTGGCAGGAATGATCAACTCGTTGTGGAGCCTCGGACAGCGCCTGAGAGAATATGGCTATGCGGAAAATGCATTTCTGGGCATCAAACAGGCACAGCATTATAACTCCCTCCAGGAGGCAAAAGCAGCAGTTTCAAAAGTGGGCAGGCAAATTGCCGAAAAAGGGATCCCTGCGGAGCTGCAACCCCTCACCATTGGGTTTACAGGCTATGGCAATGTATCCATAGGCGCCCAGGAAATCGCCAACCTCCTGCCTTCGAAAGAAATCACCCCTGCTCAGTTGCTCGGGCTGAAAAACAGATCCATGCTGCCCGGAAATATTATTTATAAGGTAATATTCAAGGAAGAAGACATATCCCGCCATAAGGAAGGAAAGCCGTTCGACCTGCAGGATTATTTCACGAACCCGCAAGACTATGAGAACGACTTCGAAAAATATATCCCTCACACCACGGTGCTCATGAACTGTATGTACTGGGACAGCCGTTATCCCCGCATCGTGACGAAGAAATACCTCAGGGAGCTTTTTGCGGCCGGAAAGCCCAAACTGACTGTTATCGGTGATGTTACGTGCGACCCCGACGGCTCCGTTGAATGCACTCATAAAGGGACTGCCATTGAGGATCCTGTATTTGTGTATGACCCGGATACCGATAAACCCGCCATGGGCTTTAAAGGGCACGGCATCCTTGTGATGGCAGTCGATATCCTGCCAAGCGAACTGCCCATGGATGCCTCCGTTTCGTTTGCAAATGCCCTCTACCCATTCATAAAACCCATTGCAGAGGCGGATTACTCAGAAAGCTTTGAAAACCTGAAGCTCCCGCCGGCTATAAAAAGGGCGCTGATCCTTCACCGCGGAGAGCTTACTCCGGATTACAAATATATCGGCAAGTATTTGAAAGGATGAACAAGCGGAAATGATCAGCAAATACGGAGATACTTGCAAAAAAATGATTCGTCAACACATAAATTTTAACCATAAAAAGTTTGAGATATGAAGAAAGTATTGATTCTGGGTGCCGGGATGGTAGTTAAACCCATTGTGACCTACCTGCTGGAAAAAGACGTATTGGTAACCGTTGCAAGCCGAACCAGGTCAAAAGCAGACGCTATGATCTCGGGACATAAAAATGGTACAGCCATTGAGTGGACCGTGGATGACACAGAAACGCTTGACAAAATGGTAAAAGAGCACGACCTTACCGTCAGCCTGCTTCCCTGGCTGCACCACATCATGGTTGCCAAGCATTGTATAAAGCACAGGAAAAACATGGTGACCACGTCTTATGTAAAGCCCGAAATGAAAGCACTTGACCAGGAGGCTAAAGATGCAGGAATCATCATACTGAATGAACTGGGACTCGATCCGGGTATTGACCACATGTCAGCCATGCGCATTATTGATCATGTGCACGATAAGAATGGCAAGATAGAGGAGTTTTATAGCATTTGCGGAGCCTTGCCTGCACCGGAAGTTGCCGGTGACAATCCTTTCCGTTACAAATTCAGCTGGAGTCCGAAGGGCGTCGTGCTGGCAGGCAATAACGACGGCCGCTACCTCCGCCATGGTAAGGAAGTGTATGTCCCGACCGAAGACCTCTTCAAAAATCCTTTGCAAATTGATTTTCCAAAAGTTGGCAAGTTAGACATCTATCCCAACCGCGACAGCATGCCTTATATCGATCTGTATGGCATTCCGGAAACGAAAACCATGATGCGGGGCACCTTCCGGTACCCCGGATGGTGCGAAAGCATGGATGCAATGAAGGCACTCAAGCTGCTCACCAACGACACCTATGACTTTACCGGAAAATCATACGCAGAAATGCTTGCCATGCTGATAGGCTTGGAAAGTGCTGCAAACATCAGGGAACAGGTGGCCGGATACCTGAACATCCCCGTGGATGCTCATGCCATAAAGGCAATGGATTGGCTTGGCCTGTTTGAAGACAATCGGATGGGCGCCGCCAGGATACACCTTTTGAGATCGTATCAGATCTTATGATAGAAAAAATGATGCTTGGGAAAAAAAGAGCGCGACATGGTAGCCATGCAGCATGTGTTCCTGGCGTCTTATCCCGATGGGAAAAAAGAAGTGATCAAGTCCTCTATGCTGGACTCCGGAACCCAGGAGACCGATACGGCCATTGCACGCACCGTGGCCCTTCCGGCCGCAGTGGGAGTGGAAATGGTACTAAACGGCGAAATAGCAGAAAAAGGAGTGCACATCCCTGTCATTCCGGGAATTTACAACCCGATCCTCGATGCCCTGGAAACAATGGACATCAGGATGGAAGAACAATTTGGGCTTCCCGAGAGTGAAATAATAAAGTAGTTTGCTCAAGGGGCGCAATATTACCCCCGCAAAACATTATCTTCCAGCCAGTCTGCTATTTTTCGGTCATTGGAAAGGTGCGGCACCTTGTTTTGCCCGCCCAGTTTACCGATGGATTTCATGTAGCGGTTAAAGCTTCCATCCGGAAGGCTTTCCACAATGGCTGGCTGGAGGATGTTTCCTGAAACCAGGTCTTTATAGTAAGGGTTTTGCTCCTGCATCTTTTTATCCAGCACATCTGCAAACCGCTCCAGGTCATCGGGCTCTTTGCTGAATTCCACGAACCATTGATGACAAGGGTCACCGTCAGGGTTATCTACCAGTGGTGCCAGGGTGAACTCGGTAACCACCGCACCGGTGGCTGCAGCAGCACCTGTAATGGCATCTTCTGCCTCCTGCGCAATCACATGCTCTCCAAAGGCAGAGGTGAAGTGGGTGAGCCGGCCCGTAGAAACGAAACGATAGGGATCGGTTGACACAAAGCGTATGGTGTCGCCGATGTTATACCCCCATAATCCGGCGTTTGTACTCATGATCATGACATAGTTCACGTCCTTCTCCACATCCCATAGTGCGACCCGCGGCGGGTCATCATCATAAAACTGATCGGCGGGAATAAACTCATAAAAAATGCCGGCATCAGGGATCAGCAGCAAGCCCTGCGAAGGCCATTCGTCCTGGAAGCCAATAAAGCCCTCAGAGGCAGGGAAGGTCTCCAGCGAAGGCACCTCCTTGCCTATCAGCTCAAAGAACTTTTTTTTCGTAAGGCTGGAAGTTCACCCCGCCATAAACAAACAACGAAAAGCCCGGAAAGATCTCAGCAATCGTGCTTTTCCCGGAAGTGGCAATCAGCCGCTCAAAATACATCTCAACCCAGGGCGGGATCCCGCTTATAAGGCTCATGTTTTTGCTGAGAGATTCCTCCACGATGGCATCCAGCTTTTCCTCCCAGTCTTCAATGCAGTTGATGTCATAGGACGGCAACCTGCGGTTACGCAGATAGGCAGGTACATGGCGGTGTGATATCCCCGACAGTCTGCCGGTGGGAATATCGCCGCTGGTATCCAGCTCCGGACTGCCGGAGATAAAGATCATCCGGCCACGCAGAAAGTCGGTGCGGCCCGTCTTCCATAAATACATGAGCAAGGCATGCCGGGCCGAATGCACGTGATGGGGCATGGAGTCTTTGGTGATGGGAATGTATTTGGCCCCGGAAGTGGTGCCCGATGTTTTGGAAAAGTACATGGGCCGGCCGGGCCAGAGTACGTCTTTCCCACCGTTCAGGATCTGGTCTATGTATGGACGGAACGCTTCATAGTCACGGACTGGAACGCGTTTCTTGAAGTCTTCGTGGGTCCGGATGTTGCCAAAATCATGATCCGCTCCAAAAACGGTGTCGCGGCCTTTTTCGACCAATTGGGTAAACATTTTCTCCTGTAGTCTGGCAGCATCCCGGTACCATCGGTTAAAGCGGGATTTGCTGAGTCTGGCAACCAGTTTGGCTCCTGCAGATATAAGCATAAAATGGAAATTCTTTGTATTAAAAAAAATCAATAAATTGGTGTCTTATGGGGATGTGATTCCCCATGATCGTATACCGGGATTCAGGCATTTTGTTTTCGGGTCAGGTATCGCGGGTAATATCCCTGGCTGGCATTGCTGCTTCCAGAAGGCGTGTGATCAGGCTTACATATACTTCAATCCCTTTATCGAGGGCCGCAATGGGAAAACGTTCATCAAAGTAGTGTATTGTCTCCATCAGTTCCTCTGGCATGATGGCCGGCAACAGCCCATAAGCAGGGATTCCCTGGCGGCGGAAAAAGCGGTTGTCATTGATAGCCACAAACATGAAGGGGACGACCACAGCATCGTCAAAAACCTCATAAAGGCTTTCCTGCATTGCATCATAGAACATGCCCTGAGGTGAGACAGGCGAAGCGGGACTGCTTTCCAACACCCGGATCTCCACTTTATAGGGTTCAACAATACGTTTAACATGAGCGATAAAAGCCTCCTGGTCGGTTTCAGGCAGAAGCCGGCAGTCAAACACAGCCCTGGCCCTGGATGGGATCTGGTTATAGGCCCCTTCTGAGCTGGTAAGGCTGGTTAACGTGATGGTGTTGGTAAGCATGGAGGCGATCAGGGGCTCGCTTCTGACCAGGCGGCCAAAAAGCGGCCCGTAAAAGTCGATGCGTTGCATCACCCTTTTCATGATACCCCTTTCGTGCTCTGCCAGAAGGCCCAGTGCCTGAATGACTATAGGAGATACCGTGATCTTCGGTTTGGCTTCCAGCAAAGCGCTTGTGGCCTTCACAAGATCCCTTGTGGAATAATGGTCCCTGGGTACTGACCCGTGCCCGGAGGCCTGCACCTGTGAAGAGGCCTCTAGGAACATCCTTCGTTTTTGTGTAACCTCAACTCCGAATACCGCTTTGTCAGGAGCAGCACCAATAAGCCCTGTAATTCCGGCGCCCCCTTCGCCATAGACCACGGCCGGGTTCAACTCTTCCAGGAAATATTCCGTGATGATGCGTGCCCCCTTGTCTCCTCCGGTTTCTTCCCCCGAAACGGCAAGCAGACTCACGTTGTAAGGGAGGTCCTGCTCCTGGGCAAGCTCCACGAACTGTTTGATGGCAAACACCTGCATCACTCCCATGGCCTTGTTGTCGATGGCGCCCCTGCCCCAGACCTTGCCATCGGCGATCTTACCTGAAAAGGCAGGGTAAGTCCATCCTTCCGGCTCTCCGGGCGGCACCACATCTATATGGGTCATAAAAACAATGTTTGGCTTGCCATACTCTAAAGGATACAACGACGCAGCAAAATTATAACTGTCCGGCTCATCAGTGAACACGTGCACGTGAAGACCCTGGTCACGGCAATATTGTGCAAAAAACTCCCCCGCTTCCTTCTCCTCACCGGATACGGAGGGAATTTGCACGTAAGTACTCAACAGCTCAGCCGGTTCCATCGCTGCCGTTTCCGTCGCTGCCAGGTCCGCGGCAAACCCCCGGGCCGGGACGGATACCAGGAACCAAGCAACAGCCAGGAACCATATACCGGCAGCATGGCTTTTATTCATGTGTTTTTTCCTTGCTGATGTTTGATTTCTGTTCATTAAGTTGATAAATATAATGGGGTCTTAAAAATATTGACAAAAAGTCCTATTCGTATGCATAAAGGTAACAAAAAAGCACGCATCTGTTATTATGGTTTTGATAATTTCACAGATGCACACAAATTCCTCAGGCACAACCTTAAACCTCAAACCTTACATAAGATCTAGCATATGAATTACTGGGGTTCCCTGCTTCCTCTCCGCAGCCCAAGTGCTGCGGCAACTGTTGTCTCCTGCTACTTCCTACTTCTTACTTCTTACTTCTTACTTCTTACCTCCTTACTCCTTACTTCTCTTCACCCTTTAAAATGGAAGCTTCAGACTACCTGACTACCTTATCCCAGCCTGTTCTGGAAAGATTTATGTATATGACAACCGCCGCAATAGCGGCTACGCCTAAATAAATAAGGGCCTGTACATGATCACCAAAGATCAGCCGGCCAATCCCGAAAAGGCTGAACAGTACCAGTACACAGCCCGCGATGTAATTCACAAACAGCGTCTTATAGCCCTTATCTCCACGCACGTGGGGCATCTCCCCGGCCATGATCTTCCAGCCCGGTCCGCCCGGGTGCACTTTCTCATAAAAGCTTTTCAGTGTATTGATCTCAACAGGTTTGGTAAGATAGGTGACTGCCAGCCACACCAGGGTAGACCAGGCCACGATGATGATCAGGGTGCTTTCGTAACTCAGGCCGTAGCGAAAGACGAGCATCGGGTATATGGCATAGGGAGCAAGCATGGCAGCGATCTCCGACCATGCGTTGATCCGCCACCAGAACCAGCGCAGCAACAGCACCAGTCCGATGCCACCGCTGCAGGCGAGGATAAAGCGCCAGGCATCGCTGATCATCTCAAACTGTGTCGTGACGATAAGAGAAAACAACATCAGGATCACTGTGGTGATGCGCGACACCTTCACATAATAGCGCTCGCTGGCACCGGGCCTGATGAATGGCCTGAACAGGTCGTTGACAATATAGGATGCGCCCCATACGGTTTGGGACGACATGGTAGACATATAGGCAGAAAAAAAAGCTGCCAGCAGGAGGCCAAGCAAGCCTGCAGGAAGCAGGTCGCGGATCACCATCACGTAGGTGGCTCCCTTGTCCGCCTCGTGCGGGAACATTACAAGAGCTACCAGCGCCACGATGATCCAGGGCCATGGACGAATGGCAAAATGAGCCACCTGGAACCACAAGGTAGCCAGAAGGGAATGCTTTTCATCCTTTGCGGACATCATGCGCTGGGCCACGTAGCCGCCACCGCCGGGCTCAGCCCCGGGGTACCAGCTGGCCCACCACTGCACGCCAAGGTACGCCACCAGGGCTACCACTCCCATCTGCAGCATGGTTTGACCATTTTCCACGGCGCTGTCGCCGGCGACGACAGGGAAAAACTCAAACACCCGGCCGGCATCAGCAAGCTGTGTCTGCAAGCCCGAAATGCCACCTACATGATCCAGGGCAATGAAGGCCAGGATGATGCTCCCTCCCATCGCGATCACAAACTGAAAAGTATCCGTTACCGTTACCCCCCAAAGTCCTGCCAGGGCAGAATACAGGGCAACAAAAGCCATCATCAGGCCAACCACCATCAGGTGCGAAGAAAGGATCAGGCCCCCAATGCTAATGTGAGACACCCCAAACAAGGTCAGATCCGGAAACATCACCTCCAGGATTTTGACCATGGCAAGGTTTACCCAGGCCATCACTACGGCATTCATGAAAATGCCGATGTATACCGCCCGGAAACCCCTAAGAAAGCGTGCAGGCTTGCCCGAGTAGCGGATAGCCACAAATTCAGCATCTGTCATGATATTTGCCCTCCGCCATAAGCGTGCAAAGAAAAAAACAGTGAGCATCCCGCCAAAAAGCATGTTCCACCATAGCCAGTTGCCACTGATCCCGCTTTCTGCCACCAGTTCAGTCACAGCCAGAGGTGTATCGGCAGCAAAAGTGGTCGCCACCATGCTGGTTCCCGCCACATACCACGGCAGGTTGCGGCCCGAGAGGAAAAACTCGCGCGTATTTCTACCGGCCCGCCGGCTCAGATACAAGCCGATGCCAATGCTGAGAAGCAAAAATGAGATGATCACAATCCAGTCAATCAGGTGGAGGTGCATGGCAGAATAATTTCTATGCGCGTAAATATTTTGTGGCAAAATAACAGTCTTCAAATATAAAGATTGTTGCCGGTTCGTTGTAAAATAAAAAACCGGAAGCACATGTGCTGAAATTATAAACCTGACTTATGCATAATGGATTTCCCCTAAAGGGAAATGCCGTTGTTTTTTGGGTGACTGAATTGTTCAGGAGTTTGCAATTTTATAAAATATGGCTAATCAATGCTTTGTGATTTTGATTTCTCGCAGAGGACCGCTGATGGTTTCGCTGAAGATCGCAGAGTTAAAAACCCATTGATGATAATCACCCTCGTGTGCGATAACATTTCAGGGTGCACATTACATTAAAGACTAGCGCAGGACAAAGACAGAGATACGAAACAGCCTCATTGTACGAATAGAAAAATTTGAATATATTTGTTCTTTATCGCATGTTAATCACCCGAATTATTCATTAAAACCATAATGTGATGATGTTACTTGAAATCAGCGTGGAGGCCCTGCTGGAAGCAGCTGGAAACTTTTTGACCGAATACGGTTTACGATTTCTCGGTGCCGTTATTCTGCTCATCATTGGTTTGTGGTTATCAGGTAAAGCAAGCCGGATAGTATACGGGATGATGGAGAAAAGGGAGGTAGAACCCTCGCTTCGGAGCTTTTTGAAAAGCCTGATTGGCGCATTGCTCAGAATTCTTGTGATCATCACCATTTTCACTCTGGTCGGTGTTCCGATGACCTCTTTCATTGCCATCCTGGGTGCAGCAGGTCTGGCCGTCGGCCTGGCACTTTCGGGCACGCTGCAAAACTTTGCCGGCGGGGTGCTCCTGCTGATCATCAAACCGTTTAAGGTAGGTGATTTTATTGAGGCCCAGGGGTTTATGGGAACTGTTAAAGATATACAGATTTTCCATACGGTACTGCAAACCATTGATAATGTAATTGTTACTGTGCCCAATGGAGGGTTAAGTACGGGGAGTGTAATAAACTATTCCATCAACCCCACGCGCCGTGGCCAGTGGGTATTTGGCATTGCATACGGAGACAGCGTCGAAACAGCTAAAAAAGCGATCAGGGGGGTGTTGGACAATGACCCCCGGGTGTTGAAAGACCCGGAGCCAATGATTTTTCTGTCCAAGCTGAACGACAGTTCCGTCGACATCACAGTCAGGGCATGGGCCAATGCGGTTGATTTCTGGCCCTTCAGCTTTGCCATCCACGAAAAAGTATACGATGCCTTTCAAGAAGCTGGCATCAACATTCCATTTCCCCAAATGGACGTGCACCTTCACAAAAAGGACAAATCATGATTCGATTCATTCTTAATGATATGGAAATCAGCACAGACCATTACACCGGCTCTACCCTGCTGGATTTCATCCGTTACCATAAACACCTTACCGGCACCAAGATCGGATGCCGCGAAGGTGACTGCGGTGCTTGCACAGTGCTCGAAGGGCAACTGGAAGACAACCGCATACATTACCGGAGCATTGTCTCCTGCCTTACGCCGCTGGGCAACGCACACGGTAAACATATTGTCACCATAGAGGGCCTGAACACAGAGCATTTGATTCCAGCGCAAAAGGCCATGGTTGACCACAGCGGGACGCAGTGCGGGATATGCACCCCGGGATTCGTGGTATCGCTTACAGGCTATACCATGGAGGCCAGCCCACCTGACCCTGGTAAGGCCATTGACTCGATGAGCGGGAACATCTGCCGTTGCACAGGATATAAATCCATTCAGCGTGCAGCCAATACCGTTGCCAACATGCTTGAAGAAAAAAATCCGGATAACCCCATCGGGTGGCTGGTGAGCAAGGGGTACCTGCCGGCGTATTTTGTCAGCATCCCTGAGCAGCTTGCAGCTCTCCGGGCCAAGCAAGAAAATATTGCAGACCGGACCATGATGATTGGTGGCGGTACAGACCTGATGGTGCAGCAACCGGATGTGCTCGCGGAGACCAACCCGGCCCTGCTTTTCGACCGAAAGGAGCTAAAAGGCATTTACGAAGAGGACGGTCATTGCGTGGTGGGTTCGGCTGCCACGGCAACAGATATCATGGAGTCGGTGGAGATGCGCACCTATTTCCCGCGCCTGGATGACCACTTCTTCCTGGTATCCTCAGAGCCCATCAGAAACATGGGCACCATCGGCGGAAACATCGTCAATGCCTCCCCCATTGCCGACCTGGTGGCCATGTTCATGGCCCTGGACACGGAACTTGAACTTTTTCACACCGAAACACAGGAAAGGCGGCGGGTGCCCCTGAACACCTTTTACAAGGGCTACAAAAAGATGGACCTGGAACCCGGAGAGATCATCCATCACCTGCGTTTCCCCGTGCCCGGTGAGCACACGCGGTTTAACTTTGAAAAAGTAAGCCGGCGCAATACCCTGGATATCGCCAGCGTAAACACTGCAATTTTTTTGGAGATGCACGAGCAAATAATCCGCAGGGCAAAAGTATCTATGGGTGGCGTAGCACCGATTCCGCTCTTCCTGGAGCAGACAGGTGTCTTTTTAACCGGTAAGGAACTAAATACTGAAACCATTTTGAGGGCGGCCGGGGTATTGCAGGGTGAAATTGCTCCCATCAGCGACATCCGCGGCAGCAAGGAGTACAAGAGGTTGCTGGCAAGGCAGCTGTTTTTTGCCCATTTCATTGAGTTGTTTCCCCACGCCATCAGGCAAGAGGATCTCAACATAAAACAATCTGCAGGATGATAAGAGGGTTTGAAGTTTGAAGCTGAGCGGCAGCAAAGTCCCGAAAGCGCAGCGATTCGGGATTTGAAGTTGCCCCGACATTTCGACTTTTTGACTTTTCGACTTTTTGACTTTTTGACATTAACTATGAAAAACATTGATTCCATATCGCACGTAACCGGCAGATCGCTTTATGTAGATGATATTCCGGTACGTACGGGCACCCTGTACGGTGCTGTTTTTGCTTCGCCCGTGGCCCACGGTATTGTGAAAGGCCTGGACGTAAGCAAAGCAGAAAAAATGGAAGGTGTGGCAGCCGTTTTTACCGCAGCAGACATACCGGGAGAAAACCAGATCGGGGGGGTCATCCCCGACGAAGTGTTATTTGCGGATGGCAAGGTGGAGTTCAACGGCCAGCCCATGGCCCTGGTTGTGGCGCGCGACGAATTGACGGCACGCAAGGCCGTGGCAGCAATCAGGGCCGATATCGAGGCGCTCGAACCTGTCACCGATGCGCGCGAAGCATGTGAGAAAGGTATGCTGCTGGTGCCGCCGTCCACTTTTCAGACGGGAGATGTCGGGTCTGCCTGGGATCAGTGCGCCCATATTTTTGAAGGCCGGAGCGAATCCGGCGGACAAGAACATCTGTATATCGAAATGCAAGGTTCCTATGCATACCTGATGGAAAACGGGCACGTCAAGATCCGCTCTTCTACCCAGGGGCCTACCCACGTGCAGAAGGCGGCTGCCAACGTTCTGGGTGTTCCCATGCACCAGGTCGAAGTCGACGTAACCCGGCTTGGTGGCGGCTTCGGCGGAAAGGAAGACCAGGCAACAGCTTATGCCTGCATGGCAGCTTTGGCAGCTGCCAAACTGGAAAAACCGGTCAAAATCATCCTCCACCGGATGGACGACATGCGTATGACCGGCAAGCGGCATCCCTACAGCGCAGACTTTACGATCGGCCTTTCTGAAGATTTTAAGATCCTGGCATACAAGGCAACGTTTTACCAAAACGGGGGTGCCGCCGCAGACCTCTCCCCCGCCATACTCGACAGAAGCCTTTTTCATTCTACCAACACATATTACATCCCAAACTCAAAAGTTACCGCCTACTCCTGTAAAACCAACCTGCCCCCAAACACTGCTTTCAGAGGCTTTGGCGGTCCGCAGGGAATGTTTATCATTGAATCTGCGATTGCAAAAGCTGCACACGAACTCAATGTTCCCGCAAGGATCATCCAGCAAAAGAACTTCATGAAGGAGGGAGATTACTTTCAATATGGGCAGGTAGCCAAAAATGTGAATATAGGTAAATGCTTCCAGCTTGCTGATAAAGAATACCATATGGTGGCAATGGCCAGGGAGGTTGATCATTTTAACAAATATAACCAGTGGAAGAAAAAAGGAATGGCTCTTATGCCCGTATGCTTCGGCATTTCTTTTACCAACAAATCGATGAATCAGGCCCGGGCACTGGTACATGTATACCAGGACGGCAGCGTAGGCATCAGCACAGGTGCCATTGAGATGGGACAGGGAGTGAACACCAAGATTCTCCAGGTTGCAGCCCACACACTATCCATCAACCCGGAAAGGGTAAAAATAGAAACCACCAACACCACCAGGGTTAGCAACACCTCACCCACCGCAGCCAGCTCCGGCGCCGACCTCAATGGCAAGGCTACCGAGATGGCCTGCAAACAGCTGTCGAGCCGGCTGAGAAGAACAGCCGCAATTCTGCTCAACACAAAACTCACAAACGTCTCGCTCCGGAACGAGTGGGTTTATGTGAATGGAGTGAAAAGTGAGCTCTCCTGGACAGAGTTGGTAAAAAAAGCGCACCTCGACCGGGTATGTCTTACAGAGCAGGGGCATTATGCCACTCCCATGGTTGATTTCGACAAAAAGATATCCAAGGGGCATCCATTTGCATACCACGTATACGGCCTGGCCATTATCGTCGCAGAAGTGGACTGTCTGCGCGGCAATTATCACTTTGACAAAGTTCTGATGGTACATGACTTCGGAAACAGCATGAGCCCCGACATAGACATGGGCCAGGTAGAAGGGGCCCTCGCACAGGGGCTCGGCTGGATGACCATGGAAGAAGTGGCCTACGACGCTGAAGGGAAACTGCTGTCAAACAACTTGTCAACCTATAAGATACCCGATATCTATTCCGCTCCCAGAGAGGTAAAATGTATCCCGTTGCCCACAAAAGGGCCAAAAGCAGCTATTTTGCGCTCAAAAGCCGTGGGAGAGCCCCCACTTATGTATGGCATCGGCGGCTATTTTGCCCTGCAAAACGCCATTAAGGCATTTAACCCCGATTATGTGCCCGACTTCGACGCACCGATGACCATGGAAAAAATGCTGTTGCGGCTCTATCAGTAGATTACAAAAAATACCTCCGGTAATCCTCCGGGGTGTTGATATTCACAAGAACTTCGGAACGATCAACAGGTACGTTCACATGGCGGAAGGCTCCCAGGAAACTCCTAACGCTTGACTTGGCATTGCTCTCCTTTGCCAGGGCTTCAGCCACATGGGGGGCTACCAGCACCGGATGCCCCATTTGGTCTTGAAACACGGGGCGAACGTAATCTGCCTCATCGATATGCCTCACTAATGCCTCCAGGGTTTCCTGCGAAACAAAGGGGTTATCGACGTTGTGAAGGAACACCGGGGTCTTTGCCGGAATTTGCCTTAACCCCAGTTGCACGGAGTGAAAACGCCCCTTTTCGGGATGGTTATTGACGGCTATGCTCACATAAGCAGGCCAGTGACGCCTTTTGCGCTGAAGCCAGGGGAGTGACTCCTGCTGTGCCACGATCGTAATGGCGATGCAGCCAAAATCCAGGTAAGCCGACACGCATCGCTCCACAAAGGTTTGCTTATGATCAAAGGGCAGGGCCAGTTTTGGCTGCCCCATCCGGGAGGATTCGCCGGCGGCCGGAATAAGCGCTGCAAACTCTTTTCTCGCCATGTGCCAAACATTTTCTATTTTTGAAAACCTAAGTCAAACAAAACCAACACAAAAACGCAACCTGCATGTCTGACCGATTGTTTCCCATGCCCATCCAGCATCTGCTGAATCATACCCTGCATGAACTGGATCATAAAGATAGCTTTTTTGGCATTCCTGCCGAACTGTTCTACAAGCCTGTACAAACATCTTCATCATCAGCAAGAAACAAACTATCAGGTAAGGTGTTTAACCAGGAACTACAGACTCCCTTAGGGGTGGCCGCCGGCCCGCACAGCCAGATGGCGCAAAACATCATAGCGGCCTGGTTGCTGGGAGCCCGCTATATAGAGCTGAAAACCATACAAACCCTGGATGAGCTTGATGTTCCCAAGCCATGTATCGACATGCAGGACGAAGGATACAACTGCGAGTGGTCGCAGGAGCTGAAAATCGGACAAAGCTTTGAAGAGTACCTGAACGCATGGATCCTCATTCACATCCTCAACCACCGTTTTGGCTGGGCAGAAAATCCGGGCGTGATCTTCAACATGAGCGTTGGCTACAACCTGGAGGGCATCATGAAGGATAACGTGCAGTGGTTTTTTGAACAGATGGAAGACTGCAGCGAACTTCTCCGGGAGAAAAGGAAGCTTCTGAAGCCGATCTATCCGGCTATTGATGAGGTGAATATCCCTTCAAGGATATCGGACAATGTAACACTTTCCACCATGCACGGCTGCCCCGCCGGGGAGATCGAATCCATCGGGGCATATCTTATCGAAAAGAAAAACCTGCATACCTATATCAAACTGAACCCTACCCTGCTGGGGCCAAAAATCCTGCGGGGGATCCTCAATGATCAACTTGGTTTTTCCACCCGGGTGCCGGAAGAGGCTTTTGAACACGACCTGCAGTACCCGGATGCGCTGCATATCATCAAAAATCTCGAAAAAAAGGCAGAATCCCGGGGACTGGAGTTTGGACTCAAGCTGACCAACACCTTGGAGTCAGCGAACCACAGGGAGGTATTCCAGGAGGGCGTAGACAGCATGTATATGAGCGGGCGCGCACTGCATCCGCTGGCGGTCAACCTGGCGCACAAGCTGCAAAGCGATTTTGACGGAAGGCTCAACCTGAGTTTTTCGGGCGGTGCGGATGCATTCAATATTGCTGAACTGCTGGCCTGTGGCTTCAAAACCATCACCGTATGCAGCGACCTTCTCAAGCCGGGGGGCATGACCCGGCTGCCGCAATACCTGGAAAACCTGGCAGTAGAGGTCGAAACACTCCAGGCCAAAGGCATCGGCGACATCCCGCAAAAAAAGATAGTTAGCCCGGAGAAACAAGCATCACAGAGGGAAGCTGCACTGCATAACCTGCAGCACTACGCGGAACAGGTGGTAAAAGATCCCGCCTACCGGATGGAATCGCTTATTCAGCCAGACATTAAGACCCCGCGCCCGCTGGGCACCTTTGATTGCATCTTTGCCCCCTGCCGCGACTCGTGCGCCACGCACCAGGATATTCCGGAATACATGCTTCATACATCCAGAGGGGAGTTCAGGGAAGCCCACGGCGTGATCCTGCGCACCAACCCCTTCCCGGCTGTAACCGGCATGATCTGTGACCATCTCTGTCAGAACAAATGCACCCGCATCCATTACGACAACGCCCTGTTGATCCGGGAGGTGAAGCGATTCAACTCCCTGCAGGAAGAGCCCGCCTTGAAGCCTGCGGCAAGCAACGGGCTCCGCATTTCGGTGATCGGCGCCGGACCGGCAGGATTGTCCTGTGCCTACTTCCTTGCGCTTGCCGGCTGCCAGGTGGAGGTTTACGAGGCGGCATCAAAAGCCGGCGGAATGGTTTATTACGCCATTCCGGGCTTCAGGCTCACCCCGGAAGCCATGGAAAAAGACCTGCAACGGATTACCGGGCTCGGAGTGAAGATCCATTATAACACCAAGGTAGATGAACAGCTATACCGGCAGTTAAAGGACGAATCGGACTATGTCTTTGCCGGCACAGGAGCACCCCTGGCCTCACCGCTCGACATTCCGGGTATCGATGCCGCAGGCGTGCTGGACCCGCTGCACTTTCTTTTCAAGGTGCGTGAAGGGAAACCCAGCGGTACCGGCAAACACGTGGTGATCATCGGCGGCGGCAATACGGCGATGGATGCTGCACGCACCGCATACCGGCTGGTTGGGGAAGAGGGTACGGTAAGCATCGTCTACCGGCGCACAATTCGGGAGATGCCGGCCGACCAGGGAGAGATAAAAGCGGCGCTGAAAGAAGGCATCAAATTTATGGAGTTATGTTCACCCGAAGAGGTGATCACCAAAGGTGGGAAGGTACACGGCATCCGATGCAGCCGGATGGAGCTTGGAGATAAAGACAGCTCCGGACGGCGCAGGCCGGTGAAAATCGATGACAGCGGGTTTGACATCACCTGCGACACGGTGATCCCTGCCGTCGGACAGGTGGTGGAAACCGGTTTCATGGATGCGGAAAAGCTGGAAACCAGTGACGGCAGCTACCTTACCCGTATAGACAATGTATTTACCGGCGGAGATGCCATGCGCGGTGCTTCCACCGCGATCAACGCCATCGGCGACGGACGCAAAGCTGCAGAAGAGATCCTGCGGCATGCAGGTCAGCACGCAAACCACTCTGCCCCAGAAAAAACTGGAACTCTTGGTTACAGGGAAACCATGATCAAAAGAGCCAGGCGGGCATTTGCACCTGAGGTTGAGGAGCTGCCGCTTAGCGACAGGAAAAATTTCAAGCTGGTGGAAACCCCGCTGGAAGAAGAAGCGATCGTCAACGAAGCCGGTCGCTGCCTGCAATGCGACGAGATCTGCAATACCTGCGTCACCGTATGCCCCAACCTGGCCAACCAAGCCTTTATCACCAGCCCATGGCACGTTAAGCTGCAAAAGGCCGTGCAACAACAGGATGGGGGTTTCAGCCTGGCCGATGATGGCGAATTCTCCATTGAACAGGATGTACAGATCCTGAATATCGGCGATTTCTGCAACGAATGCGGCAACTGCGAAACCTTTTGTCCGACCAGCGATGCGCCATACAAGGTCAAACCCAGGGTACACTTCAGCATGCTGTCATTCTACGCTGACAAAAAGGGATACTACCTTTCCAAGCTTAAAGACCAGCACAACCTGATCTATAAGGATAACGGACGACTGATCAACTTGTCGGCACGCGACGACCACTTTGTATTCGAAACCCCGGAAGCCACCCTCACGCTGGACAAAGAAAGTTTCCAGGTGCGGAATGCTGTTTTCTCAGATAAGACCTGCAAGGAGGTACGTTTGGAGCAAGCCGCCAGGATGCGCATCATCCTCACCGGCATGGAAAGCATCACCGAGGCCCTGCCTTAACCTTAATCCCGAATCGCTTCGTTCTCGGGACTTGCAGCTCGGGGCTTCGTTAACGCTCAGCCCCCATCCTCAAACCCTTTAACCATTTAACCCGGCAACTCACTTGATCACTAATATCAATCACAAAATCAAGCAACCTCAAACTTCAAACCTCAACCTCAATCTTAATCTTAATCTTAATCTTAACCTTAATCTTAACCTTAATCTTAACCTTATATCATGATTGAACTGATTCGAGAGATACAAGACGAGAAGGCCCTGGAAAATGCCTTGGCGCGTTTTCGTGAAAGGGAGATTGTGCTTCCCACATTCAGCCAGCAGAAAGACCCATCCCTTATCCCCGGCAAGATTAAAGACAAGCTAAAGGATATCGGCCTTTGGGAGATCCATCCGCTCAATCTTTTCCGGATCACCTGGAAGAACGAACCCAAAGAAAAGGGTGGTCTCTTCGGTGAGGTGAACCATATAGAAATTCCAAAAGAGATCACCGGTGTTGATACCCGGATCGTGATGATCGTGGGCAAATGGTTCCCCACGGGTGCCCACAAGGTAGGCGCAGCCTATGGCTGCCTGGCCCCGCAGATCATCACCGGCGGCTTTGACCCGACCTACCACAAGGCCGTATGGCCATCCACCGGAAATTATTGCAGGGGCGGCGCCTTCGATTCCAAGCTGATGGGAACTGACTCGGTGGCCATCCTGCCCGAAGAGATGAGCAAGGAACGTTTTGACTGGCTCAGGGATGAGATTGGATCTGAGGTGATTGCCACGCCGGGCTGCGAAAGCAACGTGAAGGAGATCTATGATGCGTGCTGGGAGATCCGCCGGACGCGTCCGGATTGTGTCATCTTTAACCAGTTTGAGGAATTCGGTAACCCGACCTGGCATTATCATGTCACGGGCAATGCGCTGGAAGAGGCCTTTCAGCTTATCCGGAACGAAAACAGCCGGATCGCGGCTTATGTCTCCGCCACCGGGTCAGCCGGAACCATTGCTGCCGGCGACTACCTGCGTACGATCTCTCCGCACCTGAAAGTGGTGGCATCCGAAGCCTTGCAGTGCCCAACATTGTTGAACAACGGTTTTGGCGGCCACCGCATCGAAGGCATCGGCGACAAACATGTGCCCTGGGTGCATAACGTCAAAAACACCGACATGGTGACTGCCATAGATGATGAAGACTGTATGCGGCTGTTCAGGCTCTTTAATGAAAAAGAGGGACAGGCTTATCTCAGGTCGATCGGACTGGATGAAACGGAAATCCAGAAACTGCCTTTGCTTGGCATTTCCTGCATTGCCAACATGCTCTCCGCCATCAAAACGGCAAAATATTACGAAATGAACGGAGATGATGTCATTCTGACCGTTGCCACCGACTCTGCTGAACTGTATCATTCGAGGCTGGAGGAGCTGAACGAATCAGCAGGCCCCTACACAGAAAAGCAGGCCATCAAAGACTTTGAGAAATGCCTGATGGGATGCACTACCGACCACCTGAAGGAGCTGGGCTATTATGACCGCAAGGCCATCCACAACCTGAAATACTTCACCTGGGTTGAACAGCAGGGTAAGGAGGTGGGAGAGCTGAACCAGCTCTGGGAAGACCGGGGCATATGGCCGGAGATTTTCAACCAGGCACACCGCTGGGACGAGCTCATCAACGAATTCAACGAGCGCACGGGCGTACTCAAAACCTTCTGATAAACGGCAGCCAGGCGTTCATGAACTCCTCAAAATGCGTTTCCATGGGGTTGTGGCCCACACCTTCCAGCAGGAACAGGTCGATACCGGGCATGCGCTCCATGATGTCTTTTTGCGACTCCCATGACACCCAGTCATCGGCATCGCCCCATATCGCTTTGGCAGGCACCGCAAGGTCGGCAGCATTGAGGCTTTCAACTTCCCTGTAGTACACCGGCGATGATAGGATGGCCCTGGCTGTGCCTGGAATTATAAGGGGCTGCAGGTAAGCCGCCACCTGTGATTCGGTGGGCTCGGTCCCATAAGCAGAAGCGAGCAGCTTTCCACCCTTTCGTAATTGATCAGCCACTCTTCGGCGAGCGCCCCTGCAATCCACGACAAGGGTGAGATGCGCCTCAGGAAACCCACGTCCCCATCATCCGGTTGCACGTTGCTGAACAAAACCGGCGCCACGAAAGTGACGCTCATAATATCTTCGGGGTACATCAAGGCATAGGCCTGGGCGATGGCCCCACCCATCGAATGTCCGGCAAGATGCCACTCCCGGCTGGGAAACTCCTGTTGCAAAAGCTGATGAATCCTTTGGGCATGGGCAGTCCGCGACTGGTTGATCCTGTGGTTCTTGTCGCTGTACCCGAAAGGCGGAATATCGACGGCGATGATCTCGTAGCCCAGGCTTTGCAGGCTGTCTGCAACCGCTTCCCAGGAAAAGGAAGAGCCGCCGAAGCCGTGGATGAGTATTACATGCCCGGCAGCTTGCAGATGCGAAGCTTCCCAATGACGATAATGAAGCGATACGCCATCCGTATCAATGTACCTGCTGTTACAATAAGGTTGCGCCAGTGACGGGATAACAGTCAACATGCAGACCGCTAAACATATAGTTATGAAGAAGATTTGCTTACATCTCATGCTTTAAAACTGTTAAAGTGATTCAATCCATGCAAAAGAATTGAAAAAACAGAGAATAGGCTATCATCGATATTTTTGCTTCTACAAATTCTGTGAAATCCTACGTGAACCTCTGCAAGAACCCAAAGCACAAACAGCTGAATTTCTGCATATTGCAAAATTAACAACAGGTCAAAAACAAAAGAAGCTGGCCAAAATGTGACATGTAAAAATATAAAAATGCTTCGAGAAGTCAGTAAAAATTAATAAATTGGCTGTTTAACCAGAATTAAGCAGAGATAGAATTATGGCAGATCATTTTTTATTCGAATGCATGGATTGCAGGCAACGATATACAGGTGATAAAGGCACCATCTATCTATGCAAAAGCTGCAGCAGCGGGCAGGTTGCAGGAGAACCACCCCGGGGTGCTCTGAAAACGCTCTATGATTATGATTCCATTATAAAGAGAATTAAAGGATTTGACACCCTCCAGAAAAATGCTTACACCGACATCCTCCCCGTGAAAACCGCTGAGAGTTATCCCCCACTGCGTATTGGCAATACCCCTTTGTATCCATTCAAGGTTATGAACGGCACAACCTTGCCGTACCACCTTTTTATCAAAGACGACAGCCAGAACCCCACCTTTTCCTATAAAGACAGGGCATCGGCCCTCGTATCGGCCTATGCCAAAGAAAATGGCATCGATACCATCGTGGCCGCTTCCACGGGCAATGCCGGCTCATCCATCGCAGGGATATGCGCATCACAAGGGCAAAAAGCAGTGGTGCTGGTGCCTCATACAGCCCCCGAGGCCAAAGTGAGCCAGATCATGATGTACGGCGCGCAAATACTGCCGGTAAAAGGCACGTACGACCAGGCCTTTGACCTCAGCATAGCCCTGTCCGAGAAATACGGCTGGTTTAACAGAAATACCGGGTACAACCCGCTGACCATTGAAGGGAAAAAAACCGCTGCTTTTGAGCTTTTTGACCAGATGCAGGGTAAAACAATAGACAGGATCTTTGTCTCTGTGGGCGATGGCGTGATCATCTCCGGTATCTATAAGGGATTTGAAGACCTGGTAAAACTCGGCTTCCTGGAAAAGGTACCGGTCATTGTGGCCGTCCAGGCGGAAAAAAGCGACAACCTGGTACGAAACATGGATTCAGATACTTTCGAGGCCAAAGCGAGCGATACGCTGGCCGACTCCATATCCGTGGATGTGCCCCGCAATTTTTACATGGCAAAACGTTTTCTGCTGGACTATGAAGGGGAATGGATCAGTGTAAGCGATGATGAGATCATGAAGGCAGCTTCCGTGATGGCGCGAAATACGGGAATCTTTGCAGAACCCGCAGCAGCAGCAGCCTATGCAGGCTTGCTCAGATATGAAAGGGATGACAAACTCCCCGCCGGTTCCAACAATGTGGTGATGTCTACCGGCAGCGGGCTGAAAGACCTGAAAGCCCTCAGGGGGGCGATTCAAGTGCCGGAAGCGATAGAGCCGACATTGCAGGCACTGGAGAAGGTAGTTAGAAGTAAGTAGTAAGTAGTAGTTAGTAAGAAGTAGGCGCAGCACTTGGCCTGCAGTTAAGATTTGAGGTTTGAAGTTACCCGGGGTTAATTTGGAAACCCGTTAACTTTAACCCGGGAGCCTTTTAACCCAGGAAGATGGTTATGGCCAAATTCCGGTAAACAAAAAGATTCCTCACGGAGCCTGTTTTGAGCGAAGTGAATGGATTCGGAATTACGCACCCCAAAATCAAACCCACTATATGATAACCTTCACCATCAACGGCAAAAAACATCACTACGATGGCAACACCGAAGCCATACTCCTGCCATGGCTGCGGAACGAGCTGCACATCACCTCACCCAAAGACGGCTGTTCCGGCGAGGGCAGCTGCGGGGCCTGCACCATTGAAGTGGACGGCAAGCCCAAACTGGCGTGCCGCACCCGGTTCAAAAGCCTGGATGGAGCCACTATCGTGACCACCGAAGGCCTGCCGCAAGACTTCCGCGCCATGATCGGCACTATGTTTGCCCGGCACGGTGCCGTGCAGTGTGGGTTCTGCACTCCAGGCTTCATCATGCGCAGCAAAAAGCTCTTTGAGCAAAAGGAGCGCCCCTCCAGGGAGGTGATCGTGAAAGCCATCAACCCGAACATATGCCGTTGCACCGGCTACATAAAGATCGTTAAGGCCATTGAGCGGGCACTGGATAAGCAGGAGGAAAAGGCCGGGGATGTAAATGAAGCTTCTGTGGGCCAGCGCTGGCCAAAATACCAGGCCGTGGAAACCGCCCTGGGCGACCGTCCGTTCGTGGATGATCTCTTTTTCGATGGGATGGTTTATGGAGCCCTGCGTTTCAGCGACCACCCCAAAGCCAGGGTGCTGTCTGTCGACACCCGTGATGCAGCGGGCATGGAAGGGGTGATCCGCATTCTTACCGCCGACGACATCCCGGGCAAGCGATACAACGGCCTGATATTCGACGACTGGCCCCTGATGGTCAAAACAGGCGAAACCACGCGCTACATCGGCGATGTGATCGCGGGAGTGGTAGCCGAATCGGAGGAGCTGGCCAGGAAGGCCGCCGCTGCAATTAAAGTGGAATACGAAGTGCTGGAGCCGATCTGCGACCCCGAAGGAGCCCTTAAACCCGATGCCCCGGAGGTTCATCCAGGCCAGCCCAACCTCCTGGAATCGGCCAGGATCGCCTCGGGTGACCCGGAAAAAGCTTTTCGTGAAGCTGCCTTTGTGTCCGAAGCCGTCTTCTCCACCCCCTTTGTAGAACACGCATTCATGGAAACGGAATGTGCAGCAGCACTGCCCAAGGGCAACGGAGTGCACCTCTACAGCCAGGGCCAGGGGGTATACATAGACCGCAAACAGGTGGCCGCCATCCTGGGATTGGACGAAAAGGATGTCAGGGTAACGCAAGTTTCCAACGGCGGGGGGTTTGGCGGGAAAGAGGATCTCAGTGTACAGGGACATGCCTGCCTGTTTGCATACCTGCTTAACAAGCCCGTTAAAGTGCACCTCACCCGGCAAGAATCCATTCGCATGCATCCCAAACGCCATGCAGTCAGGATGGACATGAAGCTGGCCTGTGATAAACAAGGAAGGCTTACCGCACTGAAAATGCGTGCAACAGGCGACACCGGTGCCTATGCATCCGTGGGCACCAAGGTGATGGAAAGGGTTGTCGGGCATGCTACCGGAGCGTATGTGGTTCCCAATGTGGAGATCACCTCGGATACTGTATATACCAACAACATCCCAACCGGCGCCATGCGGGGCTTTGGGGTGCCGCAGGTGGTTTTTGCCATTGAAGCCTGTATCGATGACCTCTGCAAAAAAGGTGGATTCGACCGCTGGCAGATAAGATATGACAATGCCCTGCACGACGGTGCCAGGACGGCCACAGGGCAAAAACTGGAAGGCGTGGGCTTGCGGGAATGCCTGCTGGCGGTAAAAGATGACTTCCGGAAAGCCAGACACGCCGGCATCGCGTGTGCCATAAAAAACTCCGGAGTGGGCAATGCCATGACCGACGAAAGCGGTGTCAAAATCGAGTTTCGCAGCCCGGAAAAAGTGGTCATCCACCATGGTTGGACCGAAATGGGACAAGGGATCCACACCATGGCCATCCAAACCCTCCACCAGGAAACCGGGATCGACCCGGCAATCATTGAGGTGCAGGCAGACACCCGGTATGATGTCCCGACCGGGATGACTACGTCCTCCAGGGGCACGGCCCTTCTCGGGAATGCCATTCTCGATGCGGCCGACAAGATCCGGAAAGACCTGCCTTTCGACAAAAACAGGAACAGCATCCCTGGTAATCTGACAGGCAAGGTATACCGCGGCCAATACGTCTGCGACTGGACAAACAAACCCGGGGACAAGGCAAAAGATCCCAAAATTCATTTTGCCTACGGTTATGCCGCCCAGGTGGCCGTTCTTGATGAAGCGGGCAATGTCAGCAAGGTGATTGCCGCCCATGATGCCGGAAAGATCATGAACCCCACCCTTTTTGAGGGACAGATCGAGGGTTCTGTGCACATGGGCCTGGGCTATGCCCTGAGGGAAGACCTGAAATTGCAGAAAGGGGTACCTGTGAGTTTCAAATACAAAGACCTGGGCATTCTCCGCGCCAAAGAGATGCCCCCGGTGAAAGTAATTGGCGTGGAAGCAAAAGACCCCCACGGGCCGTACGGCGCCAAGGGGATTGGCGAGATCGGCATGGTGCCTACCGCCGCCGCAGTTGCCAATGCGTATGCAGCATATGATGGGGAGATGAAGACGTGCCTGCCGGTAAAACGCAATTGATGTTTAACTCTGGGGATATGAAGCAAGTAAGTCCCGTAGCTAGAACAGTTGGGCTGCGGGAATGATCCCGGTCACTGGCAGTAAGAAGTAGGTAGTAAGAAGCAGGCAGAAAAAAGTAAGAAGATGGTGCGATCGTCTGAGAGAAACTTGCCAGCCATATATGCCACGCAAAGACGGCACTGATTTTTCTTTGCGTTTTTTTGCGTATCTTTCATTTTGCGTTCTTATCGAAGGAAAAATACCATGTAAGGCATCTGATAACAACCAAAACACCACACGCTGAAAGAATTGCCCTGAAAAATACATACGCTTGAAACGCTCATGACAGGCTTTTTGACACACAGGAGGATGACTATTGTCACGGGGGAGTTCAAACTAAGCAGGCTTTTGGCTATTAGCTATTGGCAAAAAAGCCAAAAGCTAAAAGCCAATAGCCAATAGCAGTCCTGCTGAAAACATAAACACCAGACAACCAATTGGTTGAAAAATTATAAACACATGAAAACAGATTTGTTCTATGAACATTTTACTCAAAAACACCACATACATTGAATGGGACACCCTGGATTTCCGGACAGGCGACCTTCTCGTGGAAGAAGGCCCAAAGGGTAACATTCGTTGGCTGACAGACGAGAGAGAGGTTGCGGAAGCAAGCCGGCATGAAGTAATAGATTGCTCGGGAAAGCTTGTGACCAAATCTTTTGCGTCCGGCCACCACCATGTCTATTCGGCACTGGCCAGGGGCATGCCACCGCCCCCGAAGCCACCCGCCGACTTCCGTGAGATACTGAAGTACATCTGGTGGACACTCGACGAAAACCTGGATGAAGAGACCATCCGGTACAGCGCCCTGGCAACTGCCATCGCTGCTGCCAAAGCGGGCACCACCTTCGTGATCGACCACCATGCTTCACCAAACCACATAGAAGGTTCACTGGACATCATTGCAGAAGCGTTTGATGAGGTGGGGATCAGCCATCTTCTTTGCTATGAAGTCACCGATCGCGGCGGAAAGAAAAGAGCTGCCAAAGGCCTCAGGGAAAACGAAAGGTATCTTGCGAAAAATCAGGGACTGGTGGGTTTGCATGCGTCTTTCACCGTTGAGCCCGAAACACTTGAAAAAGCCGTGGACCTCATGAATCAACACCAGACAGGCATTCACATGCACCTGGCTGAAGACAAATACGATCAGGCACACAGCCTTCAAACCTACTACCAGCAAGTTACACAGCGTTTGAATGAAGCGGGCGTACTGGACTCCCCGAAAACCATCCTGGTGCACGGCCTTCACCTGGACGCCCGCGAACGGAAAATGATAAGCAAAAAACCTTGCTGGGTTGCTCAAAATATGGAAAGCAACCTGAAAAACAAAGTGGGCACCTTTTCAGGCAAAGGCTTGGGCGACAACATCATGCTGGGTACAGACGGCATGCACTCTGACATGCTCAGAAGCGCAAAGGCTGCCTTTTTCACGGGGCAACTGCACGACATCATCAATTTTGACAGTGCATACCAGCGCTTCCGTAATGTCCACAGGTATTTAAAGACAAATGACTTCGCCGGCGACGGGGAAAACAACCTGGTAGTGCTCGATTACGAGAGTCCAACAGAAGTTACAAAAGAGAATTTTACCGGACATTTTATTTTTGGCCTGGATGCATCCCATGTGCATCACGTCATCAGCAACGGTCGTTTGCTGGTAAAAGACAAGATCATCCAAACCATTGACGCACCTGCGGTGTTAGATAAAGCAAAGGAACAAAGCCGGCGGCTCTGGAAAAAAATGGGGCGCATATGATCTGATTACCCGTATTATACGGTCGAAAGAAAAATAGAATTACTTTTGCATAAGCGCACCGGACCCTTTCTTATTGTGCGCTTTGGGCATACAATAACTTGTCATTTTCATTACTATGGGTATGAATTTACCTGTCAATATCGTCAAAAAATGTACACTCTACCCTCAAATGTCAACAAGGAAACCAAAGAGTTTAAGGTTAACCAGGAACATTACCAGGCCCTTTTGAGCAGGCACCGTTCCATTATGCATGATGTGATGCAGGGAGGGCCCGAAAAGGCAAGAAAGAAACACCAGGAAAGAGGTAAACTCCTGGCAAGAGAACGTATTGATCTTTTAATAGACCCCGGTACTCCCTTCCTGGAGTTGTCCACATTGGCCGCTTACGGTCAGTATGACGACAGTTTTCCGGGTGCAGGCATCGTAACCGGCATCGGCTCAGTGCATGGCCGCGAAACGGTTATCATTGCCAATGATGCTACGGTTAAAGGAGGCACATATGTTAAAGAGACCATTCGCAAGCATTTGAGGGCCCAGGAAATCGCTATGCAGAACCAGCTTCCCTGCGTATACATGGTTGACTCGGGCGGGGTTTTTCTGCCGAACCAGGCAGAAGTGTTTCCCGACAGGGATGATTTTGGCCGCATCTTCTTCAACCAGGCCCGGCTATCAGCCAAGGCTGCCCGCAGATCTCCCTGGTAATGGGATCCTGCACTGCCGGCGGAGCCTATATTCCTGCCATGAGCGACGAAACCATTATCGTCAAGAACCAGGGAACCATCTTTATAGGAGGGCCGCCGCTGGTGAAGGCAGCTACCGGGGAGGAAGTAACACCCGAAGAGCTGGGAGGAGCCGAGGTGCACACTACCCAGTCAGGCGTTGCTGACCATTTTGCCGAAAACGACCAGCACGCCATCTCCATCTGCCGAAGCATATTTGAGACCCTGCAGAGCAAACCTAAACAACACCTCGACAGAAGACAACCGGAAGAACCCCTGTATTCGCCTGATGAGCTGACAGGTATCATACAGGCAGACCCCAAAAAACAAACCAACCCTTATGAAGTAATAGCAAGATTGGTGGATGGCAGCAAGTTTCATGAGTTCAAAGAACGGTATGCAACCACACTGGTTACAGGATTTGCTTATGTAATGGGTCACCCGGTAGGGGTCATCGCAAACAACGGCGTTCTTTTTGCCGAATCGTCGCTGAAAGGGACGCACTTTATAGAATTATGCAATTTCAGAAAGATCCCTATCCTGTTTTTGCAGAACATCACAGGTTTCATGGTGGGAAAATCCTATGAAAATGCCGGCCTGGCAAGGGATGGGGCAAAACTCGTGCACGCCGTGGCCAATGCATGTGTGCCGAAAATAAGTGTCATCACGGGGGGTTCTTACGGAGCAGGCAATTATGCCATGGCAGGAAGGGCGTTTGACCCCCACTTTCTTTTCATGTGGCCGGGCTCCAGGATATCCGTGATGGGCGGCCAGCAGGCAGCAAATGTTTTGGCGCAGGTCAAAACCGACCAGCTGAAAGCGGCAGGCAAAGAACCCGACCCGCAAGAAATCGACAGCATGAAAGCAGGCATCCTGGAAAAATACGAAAGGGAAGGCTCCGCATATTACAGCTCATCAAGGTTGTGGGACGACGGGGTAATAGAGCCTGCGCAAACCCGGCAGGTGATTGCCATGGCCATCGCCACCTCGCTGAACAATCCCTACGGAGAACCCACCAGCGGAATTTACAGAATGTAAAAACCAGAAACAGTAAAACGTAAGCGACAAAAAACCCAGGCTAACACCTTAACCCATGAACCCCATAACGCGTTTATCAGCCATTCTCAGTGTAGCCAACAGATTCCTCACAAAGTT
>LCWY01000018.1_pt1 | contig 31175 bp, 36 predicted proteins | sample 348741 | NCBI WGS metagenome assembly LCWY01 (sample SAMN03565343, study PRJNA281982) | anaerobic digester metagenome | biome: Anaerobic digester; feature: Alkaline_Metagenome_Assembly_A; material: Alkaline anaerobic digester sludge; isolation source: anaerobic digester run at haloalkaline... | reverse complement strand
ATCAATTCTGCTTTGATCACCCTTAGAGACAAGTCCGGCTTTTCTAAGGTTTCTTTTTCTCTTAGGAGATTTCTTCCCTAGAATATGATTAGCGTATGCTTTTGATCTCTTTAATTTTCCACTTTTAGTTCTTTTGAATCTTTTGGAAGCTCCTCGATGTGTTTTCATTTTTGGCATAATAATATCCTCCTTAATTTATACTAGGCTTGTTCTTTTTTTGGCGCAAGAATCATGATCATTTGTCGTCCTTCAAGTTTCGCAGGTTTTTCAACTACGCAAAGTTCGTCTAATATTTCTTTAAAATGATCCATAATTTCCTTGCCTTTATGAGTGTTCTTCATTTCACGCCCTCTGAATCGAAGAGTTACTTTTACCTTATCTTCGTTTTTGAGAAACTTTTTAGCTTGATTTGCCTTGATGTTTAAATCATGTTCCTCAATATTAGGACTTAGTCGAACTTCTTTAACAGTAATGACTTTCTGATTTTTTTTAGCTTCTTTTTCCTTTTTTGCCTGCTCATACTTGAATTTTCCATAGTCCATGATTTTGCAAACAGGCGGCTTGGCTTTAGGGGAAATCTTTACAAGATCCAATCCCTGTTCATTCGCCTTTTCTTGTGCTTCCCTGCCTGACATAATTCCTAATTGCTCGCCGTCATCCCCAACCAATCGCACTTCTTTGTCACGTATTTCTTCATTTAGCTGCATTCCCTTTTGATCTTTAATTTTTATAGCACCTCCTGTGAAATAAAAAAAAACGAATAGTAGAAAACTATTCGCTTCAAAAAATTGTGACTCACCGTAATACGGTTTGTCAAATCAATTCTTATTTACCCTACGAACATTTGTTGTAAGGTGAGAAGCGAGCCTCTACTTTCTATCAACTTAGTAAGTATATCAGCAGATCTTCCATTTGTCAAGAAGATCTGCTGAAATCCTCTTCTACTGCTTCTTCCTCTTATTTATGATCTCATCAACAAGTGATTGTTTAAACTCATCAAAGTTCAATACACCTACCTCGCCCTCGTCTCTGGATCGCACAGAAACAGTTCCATCCTCAACTTCTTTTTCTCCTACAATCAGCATATAGGGAACTTTCTCAAGCTGTGCCTCGCGGATTTTAAAACCCATCTTTTCGCTGCGATCATCAACATCTACGCGAATTTTCTCATTAAACAATTGATTTCTTAATTGATGGGCATAGTCCTTTTGTCGATCAGTAATCGGTATAATTTTTACTTGTTCGGGAGCCAGCCATGTGGGTAATTTGCCAGCAAATTCTTCGATTAGAATGGCTATGAATCGTTCTATGCTTCCGAAGACCACTCGATGAATCATAATTGGTCTGTGCTTTTCACCGTCCTGTCCAATATAGCTAAGATCAAATCGTTGGGGCATTTGAAAGTCTAATTGAATCGTTCCGCATTGCCAGGTTCTTTGAAGGCAATCTTCCAGATGAAAATCAATTTTCGGACCGTAAAAGGCTCCATCTCCTTCATTCACTTTGTAATCCAAACCTTTAGCTTCAAGAGCTTCTCTCAAGGATTCTATTGCTAAATCCCAATCTTCATCTGAACCCATTGAGTTTTCAGGTCGTGTGGATAGTTCAACATGATATTTGAATCCGAATAAACTGTAAACATAATCCACCAATTCAATGACTCCGATTAACTCATCCTTAATTTGCTCCGGTAACATGAAAATATGAGCATCATCTTGAGTAAAATATCTTACTCTCATCAATCCATGAAGCGCGCCTGACAGTTCGTGTCTGTGAACTTCCCCTAATTCTCCCATTCGGATGGGTAAATCCCGGTAACTATGGATCTTTCGATTATAAATCAGAACAGATCCGGGACAATTCATCGGCTTTACTGAGTAGTTGGCATCATCAATTCGAGTGAAATACATGTTTTCCTTATAATGATCCCAATGACCTGACTGTTTCCACAGCTTTTCATTTAATATGATTGGGGTTTTGATTTCATCGTATCCTCTTTGTCTATGCTCTTCTCTCCAAAAGCTTTCCAGTTCATTTTTAATGACCATGCCCCGTGGATGAAAAAACGGGAATCCCGGTCCTTCTTCCCTAAGACTGAATAAATCCATTTCCTTACCGATTTTTCGATGATCTCTCTTTTTGGCTTCCTCCAGTCTCTGAAGATACTCTTCCAGATCTTTCTTTTTCTCGAAAGAAGTTCCATAGATTCTTTGGAGCATTTTATTGTTCTCATCACCACGCCAGTAGGCACCTGCAACACTTAACAGTTTTATCGCTTTGACTTTCCCTGTATTGGGTAAATGAGGACCTGCGCAAAGGTCAATGAAATCTCCCTGCTGATAAAAAGAGATTATTTCACCCTCTTCCAATCCATCAATAAGTTCAACCTTGTAATCCTCCCCTTGCTCTTTTACAAATTCTATTGCTTCTTCCTTGGGTAGAGTAAACTTCTTCACTTCGTGTTTTTCCTTGGCGATTTTTTTCATTTCTTTTTCAAGTTTTTCCAGATCTTCCGGTGTAATTTTATGGTCAAGATCAATATCATAGTAAAAACCGTGGTCAATAGCCGGTCCGATTGCCAGCTTGGCTTCAGGATAAAGTCTCTTAATCGCTTGTGCAAGAATGTGGGAGCTTGTATGCCAGAAAAACTCTTTTCCCTCTTCATCATCAAACTTTAGGAGCGTGAGCTCACCATCTGTATTAATAGGATCCATCAAGTCCAAATATTGGTCATCCAACTTTCCGCCAACAATGTTTCTTGCCAAGCCCTCACTAATTGACTTTGCAAAATCATAAACTGTTATTCCCTTTTCAACTTCTTTTTTCGATCCGTCTTTTAAGATTAGTTGCACTTTTTCCATCTTGATCCCTCCATTTTCTGGTATGCGTAATGATATTCTCAATCAAAAAATCCCCGCCTATGTGCTATAGGACGAGGATATTCCCGCGGTTCCACCTAAATAGATTTTACAATCCACTTAAAAGCCATAACGCAGCTAACGTCTTTTCTTTAGGAAAAGAAACTCCGGGGTAGTTTTCAGATAAGGATATATAAAACACTTCCAGCCATAGGTGTTTTTTCTCTGAGATATAGTGCCTTTTCTTACTCTTCCCCTTCATAGTCGATCAACCAAGTATGATATTAATAGTAAATTATATTCTGTAACCCTAAAAATGTCAATAGTTTATCTCAAGTTTTTAAGTATGTCAGAGAATAATGAACAAAAGAAACCCTTGAAAAACACCAATTAAAAATCCTATAATTCCTCCAAGTGCTTCTATATGTTTAAGTTCTCTTGATGCAACATCTTTGATGATTGATTCCAGCTTGTAGATTGGAAAACGGTTAATACGCTCTTCAACAAGTTTTGCAATATGATGTCTTTCAATACTGTCTTTACTGATGTTTTCAATGACATCAAATAACATTTCTTCTCCTTCCTGATCGATGAGATCATTCACATAAAGCTGAATCCTATCAAATACTCTTATCGGGAGAAAAGATGGAGTGCGACTGGCTATTATCTTGCCTAATCTGAATTTCATGTGATCCATCAACTTGACTCTTTCCCGTTCGGCCAGAACTTCTTCAAGAATATCCTCCATTGAAATGAAATCCTGCTCAATTTTTTCTCCAATTGTTCTCGCAAGATCTTTCTTCCGTTTAGGTATCAGTCCATGGATCGTCCATCCGGTAATCGGAATTTTTACCGGATGGATTGGACGGAACAAAAGCTTAACAGCAATTTTATTGGTTATCCAGCCAATGAGTCCGCCAATGATTCCAACAGCTGTAATATAAATGATCACCATTACGATTTCCCCATTTCAAAGCTCAAGTAAGTTTACTTGCTTTCTCTTATAAGCGATTTTAAATTTTCTTGATTAAATTGATAGGTTTTATTGCAGAAATGGCATTGTAATTCAGCGTGTCCATCTTCATCTAAAATTTTAGACAGTTCATCTTTCCCTAAGCTTATTAAAGCTTTTTCAAATCTTTCCCGATGACAATCACAATGATATGCAATCTCATATTCTTTCATAATTTCAGGAGCGAAGGGCCCTAACAACTCTTCTAAAACCTCTTTTTCATTCTTACTTTTTGCAAATAATTCTGAGACTGACCCAATTTCTTTTATACGCTCTTCTATAATAAATGCAACATTCTCATCAGTTTCAGGCATCAACTGAATGATAAAGCCTCCCGCACTCTTTATTGTATAATCAACGTCCATAATCACTCCTAATCCAACAGCTGAGGGAGTCTGCTCGGAATGCATAAAATATGCCGCGAAATCTTCGCCGATTTCTCCACTGACAAGTGGGTAGTTACTGATGTATGAGTTTTTCATTCCAAGATCTTTAATGATTGTGATTTCTCCATCAGTTCCTACTGCTCCACCGACATTCAACTTGCCTTTTGTAGGCGAATCCACTAGAACTAGAGGATTACCAACGTACCCTTTCACATTTCCTGTTGCATTACTGGTTGCAATCATCGTTCCTATAGGTCCATTCCCATGGATCCTTGCGGTTACTTTGTTGTTTTCACCTTTCAGCATTACTCCTAAAATAGAAGTTGCTGTTAATAACCTTCCCAATGCTGCTGTTGCAACTGGAGAAGTTTGGTGGATCGTTTTAGCGTCTTCTACCATATTCGTGGTATTTGTAACGAAAAATCTTATCTGTCCATCAAGAGCAGTACCTCTTATTAATTTACTTGTCACGGTTTCCCTCCTTCTCATGCAAATCTCTATCTGCACAGTTAAAAAGACAGATTGGAGATCCAACCTGTCTTGGTTAATGGCAATTTTGCAAGCACCTTAAAAGAACTATTCTTCAACGGCTTTGGTCACATTTGTTGCTTGAGGTCCTTTTTCACCTTCAACAATTTCAAATTCAACGGTTTGGCCTTCTTCTAATGTTTTGAACCCATCCATTTCAATTGCTGAAAAATGAACAAATACATCGTCTCCATCTTCTCTTGAAATAAATCCATAACCTTTTTCCGCATTAAACCACTTTACTGTACCTTTTTCCATTGAATAATTCCTCCTAAATCATTACTTATTTAAATGATACTCTATCATTTAATGTGATTATACTATAGGTGAGTTTCGTCTGTCAACTAACTAACGGCTTTTTCCAACGAGGAAAAGGATTCTTTCAGAGGTTTTAACAGGTGGTCGATCGTGTATGTCGTCATAGACTTTCACCCAGGAAAACCCTGCATTCTTTAACAATGAAGTTAACTCAGAAACCGAATGCGCCTTTTGAACATGGTACTCTTTCATCTTCCGATAAGTATCCTGATCTGATTTAACAAAAATGGTTAACTCCATTTCTACGATAGACTCTTCTTCAAAAAAGACTGTTCTCCCACAGATAACTAATGTTATCACGATCTTCACCAAAAGTGTTATTTCCAAGAATCTTTTCAAGCTTATATCGACTGCTTATATCAAAGATAAATAATCCTTTGTCTGAAATAAGCTTATATACTTTCTCGAAAAAACCCTCCAGATCCTTTTGATTAACCAGATAATTCACCCCGTCACAACCACAAAGAACGTGATCATAAGTAACGTTTGTGGGAAAACTCAGCATATCATGTTGAATAAAGGATATACCACTGCCAAAATCAACTCGTTTTTCTTCAGCAACCATTAACATTTCATTGGATCGATCGACACCTGTAATTCTGTACCCTCTTTTATTCAAGGGAAAGGACAAATTTCCGGTTCCACAGGCAAATTCAAGAATATGTGTCGAATCTTTGGAGTATGGAACTGAATAAGTCCGAATTAACTGGTCAATGCGTTCTGACCATAAGTCATAATCCACATTATCCATCAATTCATCATACACACTCGCTAAATTTGAGTATCCTTCCAAATCGTCGACCTCCTTATACACCAGATTTTATGATCTCATAAAATTGATAGCCGACAAAGAAAATAAAAATTCCTATAACAGGATATATTGGCCATAAATCTTTGAATAAAGTACTGCCCTCCCTGATAGAATCATCTTTATCCGTCTTTTGCTCCGATGAAAAGATCATTGCATGTCGCTCCTCATATTGTACAGGCTTTCTGAATCGTTTTAGAAGTAATAAACCAGCAAATCCTGTTCCTAAAGAGATAAAACCGAAGATTAGAACAGCAAAAACAATTTCTGTTGTATTTATGATTTCAATACCTCCGGATTCAGCTAACCCATCAAGGTCCTCAATCCACTCTTGACCGATCTCATTTATTCGGTTCACAGCGAACCCTAAACTTACTGCAAAAGCATTGTTGAAAATGTGCCCAATAATTCCAGCCCATATAGAATCGGTTACTAAAACCAGGTACCCGAAAACGACTCCAAAAAGAACTGTTGCTCCAAGATTGTAGATGTTGAAGTGAAATATCCCGAAAAGAATTGCTGTAAACAGAATTGCAAACTTATAACTTACTCCTTCAAAACTTCTTAAGAGAAAGCCCCGAAAAAAAGATTTCCTCACAAATCCCAGCTGAAATCGCAATGATGAACAAATAAAGAATATATTGACGAGGATCCGTTGGAGTAGGAACCTGAGGAATATTCAGTGACCCAAATAAACTTAAAAACAGCATCACCAATGTATTCAACAAAACAGCAATCGGATAGATTAACAAAGTTATGAGGACAACATAAACTCCATCTCTTAAGGATAACTTGCGAATTCTTAAGGCTTTTCTTATATTAATATTTTTCCATTTTAAATAGACAATCGGAGGTAATGCAATAATCAGGTACTGAGTGATCAGTATTTGCAACTCAAAAGGTAACGCTGACGAACTGATGAGAAGACTGATTCCTACAAAAAGTAACCCTAGAGCAAAGAACAAAAGGCTTCCATCATATACCTTTAATCTAATCATTCTTTCGATCCCTTCCTGTAACTGCAAAAACGTACGGGATATTACGGTAATAATCGCCATAATTCAGTCCGTAGCCTACAACAAATTTATCAGGAATCGTAAATCCTACATAATCAGGAGAAAGTTCAACTTTTCTTCTTTCGGGTTTGTCCAACAACACGCAGCATCTTACACTGTTGGGACTCTTAGCAGAAATATGATCCATGACTTTTTTCATTGTTAAACCGGAATCTGCTATATCGTCAGTAATAAGTACATCATATTCCATTAAATCTTCTTGGATATCTGCTAAAATACTTACCTTTCCACTGCTTTCCGTTGCATCACCATAGCTTGAAGTCGTCATAAAATTCACCTTAACAGGGATGCTGAGCTTTCTTACTAAATCGGCAGTAAAGATAAAACTTCCCTTAAGTAAAGAAATCACATAGAGTTTTTTATCTTTATAGTCTTCAGAGATTTGATCTCCAAGTTCCTTTAGTCTCATTTGAATTTCTTGCTCCGAGCATAAAATTTCCCACTCTTTTCTCTCAATGTCCATCTATACCTTCCTCCTTATTTCGTTTAAAAATTAGAATTGCTAACATTTTATAATGAAAAAAACAGGCTGTCAAATAATTGTGACTGCCTATTTCCATCAGCTCTTAACCCCTCCGATTAAGGGATTGTAGTATATTCTTAATTTCTTTCAGCAAAACGATAATTTTGTTCAATGAATACTGAATTGACACAAGAATGATCAATGCAATAAAGACTACAGCAATATATGGCTCCACTAAAAGTCACCTCCGGAAGAAGTCGCCGCTAAGGCGACTTCTTTGATTCGTAACATAAGTATATTATTGTAAACCATCTGACTAAAATGGATTTGCTTTCCGATCCGTTTCCATTGACTCATTGAAATATTCATAGTGTTCCTTGGGAAAACTGATTGTATTTTTGGAACCGTCACTGATAAAAGGTCTTCTGTTACCGGTTTCAAAATGATTAATCCAGTCGTACATCCCCACATTATCTACATTCATTTCACTGGCTCTGACCCGCTGAATCTTTAATGGGTCAAAGTTTATATGGTAAGGAGAAAAATAGGGTTGCCAACCCACCTCAAGAATAGCAATATGCTCGTAAATGATATCATCATACCCCCCCCGATGAAGATAAGTTTGAAGCTCTTCTTTGCCAGGCCTTGAGCCAAATGGAAGAGCTAATGTATTCACATCGTAATCAGGCAAGTATTCTCTGACCATTTTTGTTAATCTTCCTAATTCTCTTTGTAACTCCTCTGCATCTAAGTCAGTAAAATTTGCATGAGTATAGCTATGGTTTCCAATATCCATTCCGTTCGCAACAATGAATTCAAGTTTATCTCGCACAAACTCCTCTTGACCGAAAGGAGTTCCTCCATTTATAAAGAAGGTTGCCTCCAAAGGAAAATCAGGATTTTCCTCATGAAAATCGACTAAGATACCGACAGCAGAATCAGGGTCGATGATCCATTCACCGGTCTGGTCTTCAATCATATTAAAGTTATTTTGACGACCGTCGTCAAAAGTCAATACAACAGGTTTCATTCCTGCTTCCAAATTGATTTTCCCTTTAGCATAGTCCTCTAGACTAACTGGTCTGAAATCGAGATCATAGAGGTTCTGTAAATCCTGACGGAAATTGTCCGGAGTTCTAACCCATGTATCTTCAGGTTCTGATATATGGTGATACATTAGAACCATTACATCTCCCAATTCATTGGCATTTACTTCCTCAGGGTTTACAACTTCTTCTTTAGTATCTTCTTGAGATGCATTTTCCTCTCCCTCCTTATCACTTTCATGATCTTCTATGGGATCCTCATCTTCTTCAAATTCAATTATATCTTCCTGTTCAGAGTTTTCATAGTCATGATTTCCGTTTTCTTCGACTGAATCGTTTTGTTGATCTTGACATGAAACTAATGTGAACAAAAGAATAATTAGCAAAATGACCAGAAACGATTTCATTTTTACCATGTTAGTATCTTCCTTTCGGTTAAAAATTAGTTTATGGTTTGCCAACAGGACAAGATGCTATGCAAATCCCGCAAACAGAACCTCTTCCTATCCCTTTATAATGATTCTTCATATGATCACTGCAGGCTTTAGGATCATAAATTCTTGAGGACTGCCTTTCATCCCAATTTTCTCCTGAAAGGGCTGAAGCAGGACAAAGATTCACACATATTCTACACTTTCCGCAGAGACCTTCTCTGATCGGCTTGTTTTCTACTAAAGGCATATTTGTCAAAACTGATCCCAGACGGATTCTCGGTCCATATTTTTTCGTCACAATGCTTCCATTTTTACCGATCCATCCTATTCCACTTCTTGTTGCTACAGTACGATGTTGAAATATTCCGCGATACTTTTGGTCATTTTTATTTACGCTTTGAGATGCTGGAACTGCATATGTTTCATATCCCCAGTCTTCGATAAGCAATGTTAATTCCAGGAGTCTTTGATCGATAAAAGTATTAATTGTTCGGTATCGATGAAAATATGTGTGGGTCGGTGATTGATTAATTTCAACTTCTTGCATGATTTTATTCGAAATTGGTAAAGAAACACTGATTCCGTAGTTTAAGTCGCTGAGGTTTCCAGGAAGAAGACCCTTCACGCTGCAGAAACCCCAAAGGGGGAAGCCCACTGCTGAGATCATTTTAATGAGTTCTTTTTCTCTTTCAGACTGTATTTTCATCTGTCGTTGCCCCCTGCGTCATTAAAATAATCCTTTTCAAAAAATTCATTATGTCTTAAGATAGTATAGGAATAGAATAAATGAGGTGATGTGATGTTTTATAATAATGAAAATCAAGCAGAAAATAAATTATTGATTCTCTATCTGCTTAAGCTATCCCCTAGAGCGGTTTATCAACAGCCACTATCGGATCTTATGATTTCCGGAAATCAGATGGACTATTTTACAATTCAACAAACGCTCGGTCAACTAAAGAAAAGCAAATTCATCAGGGAAATTCAAAGCTCCTCAGAACACAGAAAACTAATGATAGAGCCGTTGGGAGTTCAAACATTAAACTATTTTCAAAACCGGCTGTCTAAAAATCAAATTCATACAATTGAAGAACTATACAAGAGGAACCGGAACGCTTTGCTTAATAATATTAAAATTCAAAGCTCTTATGAGAAAATCTCCGACCATCAATGGAAGGTGTCACTTTACTACAAAGATGAAAGAAATGAAGAGTCTCATTTATCCTTTACCCTGAACTCAGAAGATGATGCAAAAGATTTAGTGCTCAGATGGGAAAGCAGGTATCATGCGTTAATTACCCAATTGAAAAAGACTTTACTGAACTCTGGTGAAAGAGAAGTCAGGGAGTAAATCCCTGACTTGTTTACTGCTTCTTTTGTAATACTTCAATACGTTCTTCAAGAGTCTTTAGCATCTCTTGGAACTTATTAAGCTTTTCTTTTTCTTCTTCAATCAAACTATCAGGAGCTTTTGCAAGAAATCCCTGATTACTCAATTTTCCTTCTGCTCTCTTTACTTCAGACTGTAATTTTTTCCTCTCCGTAGTTAATCGGTCAATTTCCTTAGAAATATCCAATAGTTCTTCAAGGGGAATAAAAAATTCGATTTGATCAACAACAGCTGCAACTGCATCTTGAGGTGCGTCGGTTGAATGTTTGATTTCAATAACCTCAGAAACACCTGCTAATGCTTTGAAATATTGGATGTGAGCAAAGATCATTGCTTTTTTCTCCGAGTCCTTTGCAAAAATCATCAGCTTCGCTTTTTTTGATGGGGGAACATTCATGTCCGCCCGTAGATTTCTTAAGCTTTTTATCCCCTCCATTGCAAGATTTACTCCTTCAACCTCTCGAGGATAGTCATTTTCAGAATTGTATTGAGGCCACTGTGCCACGATTACACTTGAGCCGTCATCATTCATGTTTTGCCAGATCTCTTCAGTAATGAAAGGCATAAAGGGATGAAGAATTTTCAGGATATTCTCCAGTATATGGTTCAACATGAATTCAGCTGCCAATTTTTCTTCGGGATTTTCTCCGTATAAACGGGTTTTGGAAAATTCAATATACCAGTCACAATATTCATTCCACACGAAATCATATATTTTCTGTAGTGCAATTCCAAGGTCAAATCGTTCCATATTGTCGGTAACTTCCTTCGTAACTTGATTAAATCTGGATAAAATCCAAAAATCTGTGGAATTCAGATTCTTTTCTACATCTTCATAAACTAATTGTTTTTCACCCCGGTTCATTAAAACAAAACGGGTGGCATTCCACAATTTATTCGCAAAATTACGACTGGATTCTAATCGCTCCAAGTGAAATCTCATATCATTTCCCGGAGTATTTCCCGTAATCAATGTGAATCTTAATGCATCAGCACCATATTGATCAATCGCTTCTAATGGATCCACTCCATTTCCCAAAGACTTGCTCATTTTTCTTCCCTGGGAGTCCCTTACTAATCCATGAATTAATACATACTTGAATGGAATTTCTTTCATAAACTCTAGTCCTGAAAATGCCATTCTTACAACCCAGAAAAATATTATATCGTATCCTGTTACCAAAACATCTGTAGGATAAAATCGTTCAAGCTCTTTTGTGTTTTCAGGCCACCCCAATGTGGAAAACGGCCATAATGCTGAACTAAACCATGTATCCAGTACGTCCTCATCTTGGAAGATCTCATTGGATCCACAATGTTTACAAGCCGTTGGCGTTTCTCGCTCAACCATAATTTCATCGCAATCTTTACAATAGTATGCAGGAATTCGGTGTCCCCACCACAGTTGTCTTGAAATACACCAGTCTCGAATGTTTTCTAACCAATTGAAATAGGTTTTGGAAAAGCGATCAGGAACGAATTGGATTTCACGACTTTTTACAGCATCAATAGCGGGCTTAGTCAAGGGTTCCATTTTAACAAACCATTGTTCTGAAGTAATTGGCTCCACAACAGTACTGCATCGGTCACATTGACCGACACTATGACGATGGTCCTTAATTTCCACTAACTGCTCAGCATTTATCAGATCATCGACAACTGATTTTCTCGCATCATATCGATCAAGACCTCTGTATGGGCCTCCAAATTCATTTACTCTCGCTTCATCATCAAAAATCTTTAACTGTTCCAATCCGTGTCTCTCACCAATCTCAAAATCATTAGGATCATGGCTGGGAGTAATTTTTAATGCTCCGGTACCCATCTCACGGTCTACATATTCATCTGCGATAATGGGATCTCCCGATGTAACAATGGTAAAACCGCTGTTTTTCCGACTAAATGCTGATATCGTTCATCAGCAGGATGTACTGCAACACCCGTATCTCCAAGCATTGTCTCAGGTCTGGTTGTTGCAATTACAAGGTACTCATCACTATCCTTAATCGGGTACTTGATATGCCAAAAATGACCATCTTTATCTATGTGTTCAACCTCTGCATCTGAAAGTGAGGTTCTGCATGATGGGCACCAGTTGATGATTCGGTTTCCTTTATAAATCAGGTCCTTTTCATACAGTTGAATAAACACTTCCTGTACTGCATTACTAAGACCTTCATCCATTGTAAATCGTTCACGGCTCCAGTCACAGGAATTACCCAGTTTTTTCATCTGATCAACGATTTTTCGGCCGTATTCATCTCGCCAATCCCATGCATATTCAAGAAACTTTTCTCGACCTACATCTTTTTTTGATAAGCCTTTTTCAGTACGAATTTTCTCTACAACCTTAACTTCAGTTGAAATACTTGCATGATCTGATCCCGGTTGCCAAAGAGTTTCATACCCCTGCATACGTTTCCAACGAATAAGGATGTCCTGCAAAGTGTGATCCAGTGCATGTCCAATATGCAACTGGCCTGTAATGTTCGGGGGCGGCAGCATAATGCAATAAGGCTCTTTTTCAGAATGTACATCCGCTCGGAAAAAATCACTGTCCATCCAATGTTGATAGATTTTATCTTCAAAATCTTTCGGATTATATGTTTTATCTAATCCACCTTTCATCTTCTTCTCCTCCTTTTTATAAATAAAAAAAACGCCCTTTATGATTACTCATAAGGACGATTAAATTCGCGGTACCACCTTAATTCCTGCAACTCATCAAATGTTCATTGCAGGCTCTCATCTAAGATAACGGATTTACCGTCTAAAGCTAAGCATACGCTCTGACTTTAGAAGCTCATGGGCTACCTTCCTAAACTGACAGCTTTAGCAATCTTTCAGCCTTTGGATTGCTTCTCTTTCAAAGTTCAGTAAAGTACTCCTCCCAATCGATGCGTAATATGAAGTTATCAATATTATATGACATTTTCGGGAAAAGTCAAGAGTAACTCTATTGTTGACCTGTCTCTCTTTCTTTCATCTTACGCAAAGCGAGTCGCAGGTACCGGAAAAAAGAAATTAAAGTCAATGAAATTGTTATGATAATTAGATATTTACCATAGGGCGAATCAAAAGCAATTAAAAGAATCGCTAAATAAAATAGAACCGTAGCTGCTTTCCCAAGATGATCTGCCGGAATAACAATCTTTTCTTTTCTCGTGTAGAGAACCATACCACCGATAATCATTAAAGATTCTTTTGCCACAATAATAGTTAAAATCCAAATTGGCAAAATACCGGCTACCGTAAAACATGCAATGACTGTAATTTGCATAAGTTTATCTGCAAGAGGATCAAGCATTTGACCGATCTTTGTGACCAAATTGTATTTTCTGGCGATATATCCATCCAGACCATCAGTAACTCCTGCCAGAATGAAAATTCCTGTTGCATATAAAATATTATGCTCATTGAAGAAGAAAAACACATACACAAAAACAGGTATTAAAAGCAGTCTCAAGATTGTCAGCAAATTCGGTATGTTCATAGTTCACCTCTACAGATCCAATATTTTCCCTTACTATCATACCACAGGATGCAACGAAAAAACAGTTAGGGAAATAAAATCAGCAGAAAACTTGATAATTACTTATAAGACTTGATAATTTCTTCTGCAGATGAAGTGAAAAAATCCGAAATTTGGTTCATTTCCTCTATTGAATACTGCTCCATTGGATAATGTGAATTAAGCACATTTTCATCAATTCTTCCCTGTTGAATTCTAAAACGCATCGATCCTTTAATCATCTCCTTCACACCTTCAAGATCACTCCAATTTATAACTCCTTTTACAAAAGTCGTTCTAAATTCATAATTTATGCCACTCTCTTTAATAAGAGCAATCGATTCTTTAATCTTCCCCGTATGGTTAGAGCAGTTAGACACTCGGTGATATTGATCCATTGAAGTCTTAATATCCATTGCAATGTAATCAATGAGTTGATGATCAATCAAATCCTTTAACACTTTTGCATTTGATCCATTTGTATCAAGTTTGATCGAAAATCCTTCGTTTTTCAGCAATTGTATATCATTGAATAAAGCTTTATCCAAAGTTGGTTCTCCGCCTGAAATACAAATATGTTTGATATACTTCTTTCTCCTGCGCAATTGAAACAAGAGATCCTCCTGTTAAGGGGAGGACTCTCTTCATTTACTAAGGATCGGTTATGGCAGTAGGGACACTTAAAGTTACATCCGCCATGAAATAAAACAGAGCATGGATTTTTGGGATAGTCAACTGTTGATAATTTATGAAAACCTTGAATGCTCATTGTTTCCTCCTAGTTTGCCTGGTCAATCGAATTTTCTAATGTAACTTCATCAGAAAATTCCAGTCGATCTTTGAACTCTTCTTTTTTCCCTTTATTCCATGACTGGACAGGTCGGTGAAAGCCGACAACGCGAGTCCACACCTCGCTGTCTCTATGGCAGTGAGGGCATTTAAATTGTTCTCCCTTTAAATATCCGTGCTGCGGGCAAATTGAGAAGGTGGGGGTAATCGTAATATATGGTACACTGCTTTTTTCCATGGCCGTCTTGATTAATGCTTTACATGTTTCCACATCGCCCACTTCTTCTCCCAGAAATCCGTGCAAAACAGTACCGCCAGTATAGAGAGACTGTAATTTTTCCTGAAGTTCCAGTGCTTCAAAAAAATCTTTCGTGTGTCCTACCGGTAACTGGGTAGAGTTCGTATAGTAGGGTTCTTTATCGCCTTGGGTGATAATTTTCCCATATAGTTTCTTGTCAAGACGTGCAAATCGATAGGCTGCACCTTCGGCAGGGGAAGCTTCCAAATTCCAAAGACTCCCTGTTTCTTCCTGGAAAATCTGAATTACCTTATTCATAAACTCCATAACTTCAATGGCAAAACGATTCCCTTCCGATGTGGTAATGTCTTTTCCCAATAGATTTAAACAAGCTTCGTTCATTCCATTTAATCCAATTGTAGAAAAGTGATTTTTAAAATATTCCCCTGTACCATCTTTCACATCTTGAAGGTAATATTTTGAATAAGGGTAGAGCCCTGCTTCCATATATTTTTCAAGCATTTTCCGTTTGTTATCACAAATGACTTTCGCTTTTTCCATTAAATTTCGTACTTCTCTTTTGAAATCCTCTTCATTGAAGGAGGTATAACCGATTCGCGCCATATTCAACGTGACGACATTAATTGATCCGGTTAAGGGATTTGCCCCGAATAATCCCCCACCCCGTTTTCTTAACTCACGATTATCCAATCTCAATCGGCAACACACATGCTTCGAACGTCTTCCGGAGCCAGATCAGAGTTCATGAAATTTGCAAAATAGGGTGTTCCGAATTTCCTGGTCATTTCCATAATGCTGTTAACGACTGAGGATTCCCATGGGAAATCCGGGGTAATGTTAATTGTTGGAATAGGAAAACTAAAAGCCCGGCCTGCTCCGTCACCTTCCATCATCACTTCACAAAAGGCCCGATTAAACATGTCCATTTCTTTCTGAAACTCACCGTATTTTTTATCCTTCATCATTCCTGCTATTTTTACATATTGATCTTTTAGTAATGGATGTGGAGTAATATCCAATGTTACATTTGTAAAAGGTGTTTGAAACCCTACCCGGGTTGGAACGTTTAGATTAAAGATAAAACGCTGTAATGATTTCTTGACTTGCTGATAATCAAGTCCATCAAAATAAATAAACGGTGCGAGATATGAATCCAGACTTGATACGGCTTGAGCTCCAGCAGCCTCTCCTTGCAGAGTATAAAGTAAATTAACTAATTGTCCCAAGGCGGATTCAAAGTGTTTAGGAGGCTTTGATTCCACTTTGCCTGCGGCACCCTTAAATCCTTTTTCCAGAAAGGCTTCCAAGTCCCATCCGCAGCAATAGGGAGCCAATAGTCCTAGATCATGAATATGTAAAGCTCCTTTTATGTGGGCGTCTCTATGGTCTTTATCATATATTTTATTTAGCCAGTATTTTTTTGTTATACTTTCTACAATATGATTATTAAGACCTTGCAGAGAAAAACTCATATTGGCATTTTCATTGACTCTCCAGTCATCAAGATTCACATATCTTCGATCATTTCCTCCGCGTCCATAAATAAATTTTTAACTTCCCGAATTTCTTCCTGTTTTTTCCTGTAAAGAATGTAAGCTTTTGCTGTCTTTGCATGCCCTTCCTCAATCAGAACTTTTTCTACGATATCTTGAATATCCTCAACCGAAGGAATGTTTCCCCTGTAAGTTTCACGTAAAACTCCTTCGACAACCTTTGTCAGTTCATCAGCTTTCGTAATATTATTTCCTCCAACAGATTGGGCTGCTGAAAAAATCGCATTAGTAATCTTTTGAGAATTATAATCAACAATCTCTCCATTCCTTTTCTGCACCTTCGATAATGTCATAATACCCCTCCTTTAAGATTGTGTATACTACATATAGTACATTATATAGAAAAGACCCACAAGATTCAATCCCCTGGAAGAAGATTTGTGGGCTTTAAAGAATTGTTCGATTACAATTACTTATTCACCAAGTAACAGGTTCCAACTTTTTTCAATTTGACCTTTTTTGGTATTAAAAAATTCAACACGTCCAGTAACATCTATAGAAGAGAAAGAATTACTATTTAAACTTAGATTCTGCCTCATTAGGTCTGACAGATAGAGCTTTCTAATCAATTGATGGATTGTGCCTTCATTACCATCGATTAACACGCATCTCGCTGGAAGAATTTCCTTGATAATTTGCTTTAAAAAAAACAAAATGCGTGCATCCTAGAACAACGATATCAGTGTCTAAAACATGATTTTCACTGAAAAGCTTTTTTAGATAAAGCTTCGTAATTTGATGATTCGGTCCATATTCCTCAATTAATGAGACTAATCCCGGACATGGAATAGGATGAACTTTCTTTTTGCTTTTAAGATTCACAACTAATTCCTGAAACTTTTCTTCACGTAATGTAAATGGTGTAGCCATAACATGCACGCGACTTGATGGATACAGGTGCAATGCCGGCTTGATCGCAGGTTCCATCCCTATAACAGGAAATGGATAGTGTGAGCGCAAGAGTTTAATTGACGCACTGGTAGCTGTGTTACAGGCAACAACTAATGCTTTAATTCCTTTTCTGTTCATTTCTTCCGCAATTTCCAGAGACCTTTCCTGAATGAATTCCCTGGATTTTTCACCGTATGGTGCATTTGTTGAGTCTCCATAATAATAAAATTTTTCTTCCGGCATCATTTGCACTGCGTTTCTCAGAACACTGATCCCTCCAAGACCGGAGTCAAATAAACCTATAGGTATTTTTCTGTTTATATTCTTCATGATAATCTCCTAATACTTCGGTTTTTTTCTTCTCATGCTGATATTAATCAAAAGACCGATAGCAATGAGATTCGAAAGCATAAAAGTCCCGCCATAACTGACAAAGGGCAGCGGTTTACCCGTTACTGGCATTAGTCCGATTGTCATCATGATATTTGCAAAAATATGAAAGCCCAGCATTGAAATGATACCAATGGCCAGGTAAGAGCCGAAATAATCTTTTTGTTTTTTTGCAATGTGAATTCCTTTAACCAAAAGCAGGCTGTAAAGAAATAGCAAAATTGCAACTCCGACGAAACCAAGCTCTTCAGCAATCACAGCAAAAATAAAATCTGTATGTTTTTCCGGCAGAAAACCAAATTGACTTTGAATACCTTCTCGTAATCCTTTTCCATGCAGCATTCCTGATCCAACAGCATAAATTGACTGTGTAATTTGCCATCCATCTCCCATAGGATCTAGCTCTGGATCAAGAAAGACTAAGATTCTTCTCTTTTGATAATCTGCTAGACGGGGCCAAATCAAAGGAATGCTGGAAATTGCACCCATAATAAGAATAACTATATATCGGTATCTTAGACCTGCGACATAAAGCATAGCAAGAGTAAAGACCGGTATTACAAGACTTGTTCCCAAATCCGGTTGCCTATATACAAGAGCCATTGGTATTCCGGCCATGATCACGATCTTCGTCAAAGTCTTTAATTCATTAATCGTTTCTCGATGTTCGCTAATCACTTTTGCCAGGGCTATAATGATTCCAAGTTTTGCAAAGTCAGAAGGTTGAAAACCAAAAGGTCCGATATATAACCATCGACTGGCTCCCCAGTCATCCGCACCGACACCGGCGTAGAGCACTGCAATTAAAAGCATGCAGGAAAAGACATAAATAAACAGATACAGTTCTCCAAACGTTTTATAATCAATAAAAAGTAAAATTACAATAGCAACGAAGCCTGCTATTGTAGCATACAGTTGGGTCTGAATATATCGTTCAGGATTCACAAGGTTTTGCGTTGCACTTGAAATTGCTATTAAACCAAATATACAGATCAATAATACCACAGTTAATAAGGTAAAATCGATCTTTTTGATGTTTGACCAACGTTCGTTCATTTCTTAATCTCCTACTTCCTAATAAGTCCTATATGCAATATTTCATCAGATGCATCTTGAAATTTTTAAGGTTAGAGTTCATTGCAGCGTTACTGTTCTGAGAAAACCATTTCTTGTCTTCAAGGATCATTTTATCCATCATTTTCCTGGTATTATCTTCCTCCTGTTGCAGTAACTTATGTGTTTTCAACTCTTCCCTGTGTTTTCTGTCCATAATCCATTTCATACCATAGCATATCCCTAATCCTGATACAAGGATTTTTCCCAGAGAATTATACTGTAGATCTTTACGAAACTTTTTTTCGATTTGCAAAAATGAAAAACTTTTAAAGTCATGTCGGTATGCATTATGTTTACTATGATATAAGAAAAGTAGTGGCAGTCCTAAACCGGTTAAGGCAGAAATACTCTTAGATAATGTTCTCTTTGAGATTTCCTCGGTTTTCCCCAAAAGTGACTTCGAAATATCGAAATGATTAAACTGCTCCTCCTTAATGTTTAAGAACTTCATCAACTCATCAAGTAATTGCACTTTTTCTTCAGTCTCAAAACTATTTCCGTATACTATGTGATACGTATCTTCCAATAGCATATATCCCATTATACTTTCTTCCTGTTCATTCAGATTTTCAACCATTAAAGGATAATAATTAATCAATGTTTCTACCATATTTTTTGCGCCGGTAATTGTTTGATACCATTCAAAGATTTTCTTTCTTTCTCTGTTTGGCAACTCAATATATGATAGAACACGATAAAACTCCTCAATGATTTTAGAATCTAAGTCTTCCAGTTCCATAACTCCTGCAAACAATACTTTGCCATACATAAAGCGTATTTCTTTCGATAAATGACGGATATCTTTTATCACAATGTTCCCCTCCTTTATACTTATGCTCTTTGAGTCCAGGTCCCTTTAATCATTTGTTCTACAACATATGCAATCCCATCTTCTTCATTGGTTCTTGTCTGATAATCAGATACGTTGATTACAATCGGATCAGCATTTCCCACCGCAACACCTACGTCTGCAACATCAAACATTGATATGTCGTTTAAGTGATCACCGACTGCTACCATTTCATCAGGTGAAATACCGAGTGTTTCTCCAACTTGAAGTAAAGCCCTGCCTTTGGAAGCATGCCGGTGAAGAGCCTCGATATTATTATTGGAAGAACTTGTGATGGATATTTCATCAATATCGGAAAGCTCATCATTGATTTTTTCTAGTGTTCTCTGATTATTCGAAAGAGCAAAAAATGAATTCATTCTGACCTTTCCCATGCGAATTTCATCCAAACTCAATCGTTTTAACTGTTGGTTGAAAAAAGTTCTATGCACAACTCTTGGGTACAATCGTAAGGGACTTTGATTTTCCTGACTTAAAAATCGTTTTGTCTCAATAAAACGGGAAATAAGACTGTCAATATAAACATTGTCTTGATCTGCTCCATGAAAATATACTTTATATCGCTTAAAAATTTCTACAATCTTAACAGAAGTTTCCGGCTTTAATTCATAGGATGACTTAACTGAATGATCTTTATTGCGAACAATTGATCCGTTGTTTGTTATAAGAAAACAATCAAAAGATAACACATCCAGATAAGGTTTAAGTGTACTATATGAACGGCCGGTGGCGATAACAATTTCAATCCCGTACTCCCGAGCTTTTTTTTAAGGCATCCAGATTCACCGCGGAAATCCGTTTATCATTTGTTAAAAGAGTACCATCCATATCAAGTGCTAATAATTTGTGCTTCATAAACTCGCCACCTTTTACTGTTACTCAGAACCATTATACCTTCTTTTATCCATTTTAAAAACCCTATTTTAAGAACTGGGCAATTCATCAAAGAGATAACAGTGGAATGAGCAATAAATTGGACGATAAGTACACATGAAGTAGCTATTTAGTAGCAACGGGCTCAAAGGAATCGAGAAAGCCACTCATGGTGCTTCAGATGAATTGTTCAAATTTCAACATTATGATATATTATTAACTGTTGATAAAATAAAAATAGGAGTGAGTAAATTGAAAGATTCAAGTAGTGATTTATCGAATGACAATATTAAGCAGTTGGTAGCGGATGAAAATGTACGTTTCATTAATTTGCAGTTCACCGATATTTTCGGGAAACTGAAAAACGTTGCAATAACCACTAGCCAACTGGATTCTGCACTGAATAACGAGGTCATGTTTGACGGTTCTTCAATTAAAGGGTTTGTCCGGGTGGAAGAATCAGATATGGTACTGGTTCCCGATCCATCGACATTTGAAATTTTTCCTTGGAGAACAGATTCTGAAGGAAAAGCAGCAAGGATGATTTGTGACGTTTACAATACTGACGGAACACCTTTTGAAGGATGTCCTCGAGGACTATTAAGAAATGTTTTGGACGAGTTGCGTTCTTATGGCTACGAATACTTTGTAGGTCCGGAAGTTGAGTTTTTCCTTTTCGAACGGGACACAGATGGTAAGCCAAGTATGGAAATTCACGATGATGCAGGCTACTTTGATATGTCTCCTACCGATCTGGGTGAAAACGCAAGAAGAGACATGGTTCTTACATTGGAAAAGCTGGGCTTTGAAATAGAAGCATCCCACCATGAAGCAGCGCCGGGACAACATGAAATCGATTTCAAATATGGTGAAGCTTTAAAGGCGGCTGACCAGATATCAACCTTTAAGCTGGTTGTTAAGACAGTTGCAAAACAGCATGGTCTTCATGCAACATTTATGCCTAAGCCTTTTAAAAATGCTCACGGAACATGTATGCATATAAATCAGTCCTTATTTAAGGACGGAAAGAATATTTTCGAAAAAACCGACGATCCTTTAGGTTTATCTAAGGAAGCATATTACTTCATCGGCGGACTGATAAAGCATGCCCGATCCTTTTCTGCAATAACAAATGCTTCTGTGAACTCATATAAACGATTTGTACCGGGATACGAAGCGCCAACGGATATTGCTTGGGGAATCGAGAACCGTACCCCCCTTATCAGGATCCCCGGAACCAGAGGTTCATCAACAAGAGTTGAGCTAAGAAATCCTGATCCCACAGCAAATCATTATCTTGCTCTGACAGCGATTCTGTCTGCAGGATTGGATGGCATTAAAAACAAGATTGAACCACCGGAGTATTTTGATGGCTGCACCTATGATCTTGATTGTAAAACAAGAGAGGAAAAATCTATTGAACGTTTTCCTGAAACTCTTGGAGAAGCACTGGATGAGTTGGAAAAAAGTCAGTTTATGAAGGAATCTCTGGGAGAACACGTTTTTAATCTGTATCTTAAAGCTAAAAAAGCGGAATGGAAAGATTACAGCCAGGAGATTCATAATTGGGAGCTGAAAAAATATTTAAATTACTATTAAAATGTACTGATCGAACAACAATTAAGGAAGTAGAGAAAATACTCTACTTCCTTAACTATTGTTTTATTTTCCTATTCAGGAATTTTAATTTGATGGTAGGTCTTTTTACCCTTACGAAGCATGATTCTTCCTTTATCGAAATCCTTCAATGTTACGGAGTAATGAATATCGTCGATCACTCCTTCATTCATATAGATGCCTCCCTGCTGAATTAACCGTCTCCCCTCACCTCTTGAAGGGATCAAGCCGATGTCTGATAGAAGTGAAAGGATGTCAACCCCTTCCTCGAAGATTTCTCTCTTAATCACTGTTGTTGGGGCATTATCCGAAACTCCTTTTTGAGAAAACAGAGCTTTAGCTGCTTCCAGGGCTTTTAATGCTTCTTCTTCTCCATGAACAAGCTTTGTCGTTTCAAAGGCCAGCACCTCTTTTGCCTTCTCAATTTCCTTTCCCTCCAAAGCGCTTAATCGCCGAACTTCATCAGAAGAAAGTATCGTTAAGAGCATAAGGCAATTATATACATCCGCATCATTGACGTTCCGAAGGTATTGAAAGAAATCATAAGGAGTTGTTCGTTTTGGATCCAGCCAAATCGTACCCGACTCGGTTTTACCCATTTTTTTGCCCTCATGATTGGTCAGGAGTTTAAAGGTAAGAGCATACACTGAATCCCTTTCAACTTTTCTGACAAGTTCATATCCTCCGATGATGTTTGACCATTGATCATTTCCGCCAATTTGAAGTTTACAGTTATATCTTCTGTATAGTTCCAAATAGTCATAGGATTGCATAATCATGTAGTTGAACTCTAGAAAAGTAAGACCCGAATTGATTCTGGATTTATAACATTCTGCGCTTAACATTCGATTTACTGAAAAATGCCTTCCAATTTCCCGTAAAAACTCTACATAGTTCAATTCCAATAGCCAATCAGCATTATTGACAATAATTGCCTTCCCTTGTGAAAGATCTAGATACTTGGAAAATTGTTCTTTAAAGTATTGAATATTTTCTTCAATCGTTTCTTTCATCAGCATTTTTCTCATATCCTGCTTACCGGAGGGGTCTCCGACCATTGTTGTGCCGCCGCCGAATAAGATAATCGGTATGTGACCTGCATCTTGAAGTCTTCTGATTGCCATGATTTGAACAAAATGACCGAGGGTTAAGCTGGGTGCAGTAGCATCAAAGCCGATGTAGAATTTAACTGACTCTTTTTCCAACAAACTTTTCAGCTCATCTTCATGAATTACCTGTTCCACATAGCCTCGTTCTTCTAACACATCATAAATATTTCTCATCTTATTACCTCCTCAATTGAAATAAAAAAAGCCCTCATCCAATAAGGACGGAGGGCCGCGGTACCACCTTAATTATATCCGGTCAGGATATCAACTCTTGTGCTGTATCGTAGCATCTACGCAGTGCATCACACTGTAGCTCCGGAGTGTAATTCACAAAACAACTTATGCAGATTTTTCACCACCAATCTGCTCTCTGAAAACAAGTTATCCTGCTACTGGCTCTTTCAACACTTCATATTGACTTGACACTATTATAAGTTTTTTTGAAGATTTGTCAATGATTAAAATTACTCATTGTCCAAAATCGATAAATCAATGTGGCAATAACCTTTGGGATTCTTCTCGAGATACTTTTGATGATACTCTTCCGCTTCATAATAATTTTTTAATGGTTCAATTTCAGTTACAATTTTCTTCGTATGGTTATTCTGCTCATGATCTTTTGACTTTTGAATTACAGGAAGGTCATCTTCCTCGACGTAATAGATCCCCGTTCTGTATTGAGACCCGAAGTCCGGTCCTTGTCGATTCTTAACAGTCGGATCAATAATTCTCCAGAAGTGACTTAGCAGCTTCTCCAGTGAGATGAAGTCATCATCATAGGTTACATAGCAGGCCTCGGCATATCCTGTATCGAAATTGCATACCTCTTCATAAGTAGGGTTTTTTGTGTGTCCGTTTACATACCCCACATTCGTCTTAACTACACCTTTGAGACGGGAAAAGTATGCTTCAACACCCCAGAAACATCCTCCTGCTAATACAATTCTCTTCATAACCTTTCCTCCATTCATGGTTCCTCTTCGTCACAAACTTATTAGGTTATTGTCGGTTTATTTAAGAAAAGCATCTACTTAAACAAACCTTTTTTCTTCTTTTTAGGAATAAAATCTTTAATCATCGTCAAGATACCTGCTAACTCCAACAAGGGTTCCAATACATCTTTGTTCAGAGTATCAACAAGGCCTGTAGTGGTTTCAATTGTACCACTGACATCTTCAATTGCTCCCGTAATATTCTCCATTTCACTATTGATCCCCGTCGTTACTTCTTCTACATTCTTAGTAATCACCGGAATGCTTTCCAGGGTCTCATTAATATGTTTTTCGTTCGTTTCTACAATTCTGTTAACCCGTTTCATCGTTTCAACAAATTTCAAAATCAAAAGTATAATCACAATGACGAGAATAATTAACACTAGCATTAAAATTGATTGTAAATCAATAGTAAATTCCATAGAATCCCCCTTCTAATTTTATTCAACTGAAGTTTCTTCCTCTTCTTCGGGCTTGTTAAATCGATTTTTCGTGCTCAACCATATTTCTTCAAGACGTTCTTTTTGTTCCTCGACAAGGATCGTTCCTTTGTCTTTTCCTTCCTCAAGATGATCTTCAAGCATATCTTTGGCTTTTAATAGTTCTTCCTTTGTTTTGGCCCGTGTAACATCACCTTTATCCGGTGCATAAAGAATTCCTATCAGCCCGCCGATTAAAGCTCCCAATGCCAGACCTTTAACCATCCCTTTTCTTCGTTCTTTTTCCTTTGCTTCTTCGATATGGTAGACATCTTTAAGAAACTCAAGTTTTTTCCCGATTAAGCTACAATGCATCTTCACACTTCCTTTCTGTTTAATTCTAAACATCTATCCACAATTATACCCTAGAATAACTGACACAAACAATAAGATCCTTTAAAAATCCCCGTATCCATTTACATCTTCTATCAGATTTTTGCGATAATCTGCATAAAGGTTTTTCAGTTGACTGATTGATTTTTGCATTTCCTGCTGTAATTTTGACGCTTCATCGTAATTCTTCTCTCCAAGAGCTTTCTTGATTCTTGAAAATAATGATAACCGATCCATTCGATCCTTCATCAGTTTAAAGCGCAGTTGATTTATTTTTTCCCAGTTAACCACATCCAAATCAGATACGTTTTGCTCACCATGGATCTTTTTGCAGCTCCGCACTAAAGTAATATTATTCGGGATAATTCGACCAATCAGTTCTTTGATCCAAATATCGATGTTTGCTTCAATAATCGAGTTGATGATGTCTTCTGTGAATACCTCTTCATCATATAACATCTTGTGCTTCTCTTTATAACCGTTAAAAATACTTATGCATTCCCAAACAGTTGCCGGAGATTTTCCAAACATGCTTACACGTTCTTCTTGGGTATAATCATCAAAAACATCTTCTTCACTTCGATATGCCCGTTCTTTATCGAGATAAAACTTGCCCACATTTGCAGGTTTCGAAAACTCTGCTTCAATATCTTTCGTGTCCAGGTCGCTGTTGGCAAAAGCCTTAATACCATCAACCATTGATTGATACATTGCAGCAACATAGACGTAAGTATTCGAGTTTGGACTGGGAGACCGCAGCTCGAACCGTGTAGCCTGAGGCGAACGCATATCTCTTACTAAGCCTAATAGAATTGTTCGGTTTCTCGAAGCAATTTCCGGAGTATGACCGACAGAACCGACAACAGATACCGGAGCCTCAAATCCCGGCTTTAATCGATTAAACGCATCATTGGTAGAATTGATAAACGGATTGATCACATCATAATTTTTCAGTATACCCAGAAAGGCTCCCCACCCAAATACACTCAAAAAATCTTCTTTCAAATCCTTTGGAGTAAAGGCATTAATTTTCTCTCCGCTCTTTAGCTCTAATTGAATCCCGACGTGGGTATGCTTTCCACTTCCTGCAACTCCTTCAATAGGCTTAGCGGAAAACGTCACTTCCAATCCGTGGGATTCAAAAACTTCTTCAATTAATTCTCTTATAAACAGTTCATTATCCGCCGCCTGAAGAGCTGTCGAATATTTCCAGTCTACTTCAAGCTGTTCCATTACATGGCTGAATTTTCCTTTGACACCCATCTTCGCACTAACTCCTCCAACTTCTTTATGGGCCATTTCTGGTTCAAAACCGTAGCATTCCAGTAACATCATCACTTTTTCCAAAGCTGTTCGAACACTGCCTTTTGTTCGTTTCCAATATTGCTCCTTAAGCATTTGTGATGTGGAAAGTTTTTCCTCGTCAGCGAGTTCTTCCGGCGTCTTCACCCAGAATTCAAGCTCTGTAGCGGTTGTCAAAATTACGTTACTGATCCCTTTTCTATAGAGATAATTAAACTTTCCTTCCTTATGATGATTAATAAGTTCAAGGATTGACTTTTGAACATACCCTTCAGCTCTTTTCAGAACTGATCGTGAATCCACCATTTTATTGCTATGTTCCAAGAAAGCCGGAATTCTAAGAGTTCCTACTGGAACTCCTTTACTTTCATCCATGTGCTCATGATTATAATCGACAAACCAATTCACATCCAAGTCAGGTATTAAGTCAACCTTTGCATTGTTTAAAGTAGCAATTCTGTGCAGAATTACGCTGGACCCGTCGGTCTGTACGCCGTTTGTTAAAAAAGAGTCCATTTCGTCAATAAATAAAGAGATTGGAATTTTTTCATCAGTGTCGTTACCTCCAAGGTCAACACCAACCAATGATACAAACTTAATATAGCTGTGGACCTGCAGGATTTTCTTTAGATATTCCGACTTATGAGACCACACAGGCAACGTATAAAGTCTTTCCTTTTCAAGCAGGTCTTTTAATTCATATTCCATCAAACCATCCTTTCTTTTTATGCGTACAATATAGATTGATATTACAATAAATGTACGTTATATTACAAACTATAAAACGCTTGTTCAAATATAATATATGAATTATATAAGATTTGAATCCTTTTGTCCAGTACAATCTTTTCAACCTTTTCTAAAAAATTAGAAGACCGATTTGTTGCTATGACCTTCCAATGAAATACTCTTCAGCTTTCTGATAAATTAACGAAAGAGATTCTTCTACAGTTTCATGATGGATAGGAACTGCTAAATCTGAAACTTCCTGATAGATTTCATAGCGCTCTTCCAATATATGATAAATTCGTTTTTCCAAATCCTGTCCCGCATTTAACAAAGGACGATGAGTTCTGTCTTTTACACGGTGATAGATAATTTCAGGCGGAACATCCAAAAAAATGATTGTTCCCAGTTTCTTCATTTTTTCCTGATTGTCTTTATCAAGAATCAGTCCTCCACCGCATGAAACAACAATTGGTTTCTCATGATTCTTTTCATTATTATACAGGTTATTAATGACATTTTTCTCCATTTCACGGAAAAATGATTCTCCTTTTTTGACAAAAAGAGATTCAATCGTCATTCCAAGCTTCTTTTCAATAACCTCATCGGTATCAATATATCCAAAGCCCAACTTCTCCGACATTTTTTTTCCGAGGGTGGATTTTCCTGAGCCCATAAAACCGATAATAAACAGGTATCGTGGAAAAAGCCTGTTCCATTGTATTTTCTTGCTTGATTGTATAATGCTCTGGTATACTTCATGAATTTCATTTTGATAATCCGTTTTAAAACTGGTTAAGTTATTTAAAAGCTCTTTTTCTCTCAATGGATCCTCAATAGATATCCCTTCCATCTTTTTCAGATCAAATATTCGGTTTGAAATTGTAAAGCGATGATTTAACAACTCGATGATTTCCTTGTCAATTTCTTCGATCTTTATCCGAAAATCATGAATTGACCTTGAATCTCTTTCGTCCCTGTTATTCTTCATCATCAATCATTCTCCTTTTATCAGCCTTGCTAGAAGGCAAAATAAAAATAGCCAGCAACCCAATTAAGGAAAAAATGAAACCGATAAAGAACCATAAATAAGGATTGCGGTTTTTATCCTTCGCTTTCATTCCGGCAAGAAAACCGATAATCAACTCAAAAACAATGATATAGTATCCCAAGTTTAATGCCCCTTTCAGTTTAGTGCTTTAAGTAGTCCGGAATATTTAAAATTTCCTGTCCGTTCCATTCAATACTGTAAACATTTTCTAATCTTTTTAGTTCACCGATGCAAGCGAGTTTGTTAAATTCTCTGGGCAAACGTACAAAAAAAACAATTTCAAGGTCTTCTTCATATTCCTGGTCAGAGTATTCTTTTGGGTTGACAATGATATTTTTTATACTGACTTGATGGCGGCCAAAAATTGTTCCGATTTCACCAACAAGACCGGGTCTGCCCAATCCTCTTATTCTTACTTCTGAATACTTTTTCATCTTTGACATCCTTGTTTCCACCGTTTTTAGAATCAATAGTGAAAAAAGAGCTAACCCAGTCGTTACAAATGCCGCAAAATAAAACCCGAGACCGGCAGCTAAGCCAATCCCTCCACTAATCCAAATACTTGCCGCAGTTGTAAGTCCTCTGACATTTGTTCCTTCTCTAAGAATTGTTCCCGCTCCAAGAAATCCGATTCCGCTGACAACTTGTGCGGCCAATCGAGCCGGTTCTCCACCTGCACCGTCAACACCCATTCCTTCGAACCCATAAACTGATAACACCATAATTAAACATGAGCCAAGTGTGACTAAAATATGTGTTCGCAAACCCGCCGGTCGATTGGAAATTTCTCTTTCGAAACCAAGTATGCCGCCAAGGATTGTTGCTACTACTAAACGAATAGCAATATCTGCTCCTGATATCATTCAACTACCACCTCCTGAATCCACTTCTTATACGAATAAGCTTAATTTATTTTATCTTAGACGCTTAGAATTGTCTAATGAAAGCTTGGAAAAATTAAGAATCTCCTGAAAATATAATTAGTAATCGAATGAAGCATTGGGTATATAAATTGAAAGAAATAATAATTCTTGTATAAGGAGGCCAGCTATGAACATACAATTCTTAGGTGCTGCAAAAGTTGTAACAGGATCAAACATCCTTGTTACAACGAAAGATTACCAATTCATCATCGATTGTGGACTGTTTCAGGGTAGCGAAGACCTTGAAAATCTTAATTATGAAGATTTTAAATTTGATCCTAAGGAAATTGATTTTATGCTTTTAAGTCATGCTCATATTGACCATTGCGGACGAATTCCTAAACTCGTTAAAGACGGGTTTAGAGGAAAGATCTATTGTACCAATGCTACCTATGATTTAGCGGATATTATGCTGAAAGACAGCGGTTATATTCAAGAGTCGGATACGCAGTGGATCAATAAATCAAGGCGCCGATCAGGTAAAGAGCCTGTTGAACCGTTGTACTCCGTAGAGGATGCAGAAAACAGTCTACGGTATTTCGAGCCTGTCCTATACGATCAAAAGGTTGAGATTAATGGAGGAATTTCCGTACGATTCAAAGATGCAGGGCATATTCTTGGTTCATCCATCATTGAAATTTGGATTGAGGAGAAGAAGGATACGGCGAAAATTGTATTTTCTGGAGATCTTGGGACATCAGGAAAGCCGTTAATCCGAGACCCTGAATTTATCGACGAAGCAGATTACCTTATTATGGAATCAACTTATGGAGATCGCGAGCACGAAAACAAAGAGTTTCGGATGAAACGACTGATGGAGATCATAAACGAAACTGTCTCAAACAATGGTACGGTCATCATTCCTTCTTTTGCAGTTGGACGTACGCAGGAATTAATCTATGAGTTGAATAAATATTATGCTGAACATGATAACCTGGAGGAATTTTTGAAAATCCCGATTTATATCGATAGTCCAATGGCAATCTCAGCAACGGAAATTTTCAGAAAAAATTCTTATGCTTTTGACAAAGAAGCAAGAGATTATATTCTGAAAGGTGATAATCCTTTAAAATTTGATAACCTTTACTTCGTAAGAGATCATAAAGAATCCATGAGATTAAATGAAGCAGACTATCCGAAAGTCATTATTTCCGCAAGTGGTATGTGCACTGCAGGGAGGGTGCGACACCATTTAAAGCATAATTTATGGAAAGAAAAAAATGCAGTTGTTTTTGTCGGATACCAAGCCCACGGCACTTTGGGAAGAATCCTTCAGGAAGGAGCAACCTCAGTGAAACTCCTTGGTGAAAACATCGCAGTAACAGCTTCAATCCATAGCGTAGAAGGTTTTTCCGGTCATGCGGATCAGAAGGATCTTCTCCGTTGGATCGGTAAATTCAAGAAAAAGCCAAAACGTATTTTCCTGGTACATGGTGAGTCAAACTCTTCAGAAGCATTAAAAGAGTTAATCTTTAAAAAATATCATATCGACTCATATATTCCTTCTATGGGATATTCTTTTACAATTGAGGAATCTGTACTTAAGGAAGAGTCCGGCGAAATGCTGCTCCCTGTTGAGCGTAAAGAAAGAATCAAAAATGAGTTGGAAGAGGTCTTAAATCAATTCAGAATTTTACAGGAAAAGACTGAATACTTTCTTGATGATATTGTTTTGGAAAATGAATATGACCACTTAAAAAATAAGTTAATTGCTCTTCAGAGGGAACTGATGGATATAGCGATCCTTATTGGCAAATAAAACAGCATTTGACAAAGAAATAGACATTCCTGTTAGGAATGTCTATTATTTTTCCATGCATCAATTCGGAGATTTCGTTTATCCTTTAATACATTAGAAAAGCTTTCATTTTTGCTCCTATTGCTCCCATTTGAATCACGAAGCTCCTGATAGGATTTTAATATGGCACTATACTCTTTTTTCTTCATACTTTCCCCCCCCGCTTATTTATACTGATTTAAGTATTATTATACATCTTTGAGAAAAATATTCAAGGGGTATTACAAAATTAGTATTTATTAGCCATTCATTATTTGATTCAATTCACTTAATAAAAACAATTTGCCTTTCTCA
>LCWY01000016.1_pt1 | contig 31878 bp, 31 predicted proteins | sample 348741 | NCBI WGS metagenome assembly LCWY01 (sample SAMN03565343, study PRJNA281982) | anaerobic digester metagenome | biome: Anaerobic digester; feature: Alkaline_Metagenome_Assembly_A; material: Alkaline anaerobic digester sludge; isolation source: anaerobic digester run at haloalkaline... | reverse complement strand
AAAAGCCGAAACCTGTCAACCTGGCATTAGTGACGAGAAGACTTTTTTAACGATGCTGCGTTCAATCGGTCTGCGGCTTTTGCAGAGAAACTTTTTTCAACACATAAATACCTGATCCATGCTCAAGAAGATACCCCACACCTACGTTATCGTTTTTTTCATCATTATCGTAGCTGCCATTCTCACCTGGATCATCCCGCCGGGAAAATATATCGAGGAGACGGTCCTGATCGACGGGAAAGAGCAGCGCACCATGGTCTTCTACTACGAAGACCAGCTGCCGGAAGGGCACACCCTCGACAGCCAGCCGCAGACATGGCATGTGCTTTCGGCCCTTTTTAATGGCTTCGTCCGCCAGTCCAACATCATCGTGTTCATCCTGATGATTGGCGGGGCTTTCTGGATCATGAACCAGACCAAGGCCATAGACGTAGGCATTATGTCCTTTCTGAAATATGCGCGAAAGCTGGAGAAAAACGCTGCCATGCGCCGCCTGGGCGTGGACAATATCATTATCGTGATGGTGATGCTGTTGTTCAGCGCCTTCGGGGCCATCTTCGGGATGAGCGAGGAAACCATCGCGTTTGTGATCATCCTGATACCGCTGGCGATCTCCATGGGGTACGACAGCATCACGGGGGTTTGTATGGTATATATCGGTGCCCACCTGGCTTTGCCGGGGCCATCCTGAACCCCTTCACCATCGGCATCGCCCAGGGCCTGGCAGATCTGCCGCTGTTCTCCGGACTCGAGTACCGCCTGTTTGCATGGGTGGTGATCAACATAGTGGGCATCGCCTTTGTGTTACGCTACGTGGCAAAGATCCGGAAAGACCCCACCCGTTCCATCATGTACGAGGAAGACAGCTACTGGCGAAAAAGAGAGGCAAGCGACGTCAACAACATTACGTATTATACACCCAGGATGGCCTGGTTCGTGTATGGAGCGGTATTGATCGTACTTGCCATCTTTTCGGTGATGCACCCTGTGTCCACCCTTACCGTGGGGGCGTCGTCGGCCACTATCACCGTGATCCCGGTGGCCACCGCCATCTTCGCCCTTGCCGGAATATGGACACTGCGCAAGTCCGTGCATTTCTTCATCCTGCTGCTCCTGGCCTATACCATCCTCTTTCTGATAGTGGGAGTGATGGGATACCAATGGTACGTGATGGAGATCGCCACCCTCTTCCTGGGCATGGGAATTGCTTCGGGCCTCGCCGTCCAGAAAGATGCCAACGACATTGCCAACTCCTTCCTCGACGGGGTGAAAGACATCATGTCGGCAGCCATAATCGTGGGCCTTGCCGGCGGCATCATCGTAGTGCTTGAAGACGGCGGCATCATCGACAGCATACTGTATGGGCTCAGCCGGTCGCTGGGGCAATTTGGAAGTGTCACGTCGGTAGGGGTGATGTATGTGATCCAGACGATTGTCAACATTGTCATCCCGAGCGGATCCGCCAAAGCAGCGATCACCATGCCCATCATGGCGCCCTTCAGCGACCTGATCGACATCTCACGGCAAGCCACCGTGATGGCCTTCCAGTTCGGCGACGGCTTCACGAATATGATAACTCCCACCTCCGGCGTGCTGATCGCCGTGCTAGGCGTGGCAAGGATCCCTTACCACAAATGGGTAAAATGGGTAACCCCGCTGATTGTCATCCTCATCCTGCTGGGGTTCCTGCTGCTCATCCCCACGGTGACAATGGAACTTAGCGGGTTCTAGGATAATGATAAGGTTAAGATTAAGATTGAGATTGAGGATGAGGATGAGCGAGAGCGAAGCACTGTGGGAGAGGTGATTTAGGATTAAGATTAAGGTTAAGATTGAGGTTGAGGCTGAGGTTAAGGATGAGCGAGAGTGAAGTACTGAGAGGGTTGTGATTTGGGATCAAGATTAAGGTTAAGATTGAGGTTGAGGTTAAGATTAAGATTAAGGTTAAGATTGAGGCTGAGGTTGAGGATGAGGATGAGGATGAGCGAGAGAGAAGCACTGTGAGGGAGGCGATTTGGGATTAAGATGAAGGATAATATTTAGGTTAAGATTAAGATTGAGGGGGGTGTTGGGAGGAAGAGGGGGCGGGCTGGTTGAATTTTTTTTATAAAAATTAAAAGTATGTACAGGTTATTGACGATCTTGCTGATATTGATTGCGATGCCCGGATGGGCGCAGGTAATTTACCATACGGGGAACGAAGACCCGGTGGAGACGAACCACTTGCCGGGCCTGGTGCTGGCGGGCGGAAGAAGCGATAACAACGACGCCATGCAATGGATGCTGGAGCGGGCCGATGGCGGCGATGTAGTAGTGTTGCGCGCCAGCGGATCGGACGGCTATAACGACTATTTCTACAGCGGCCTGGGCGTCGGCATTAACTCGGTGACCTCCATCGTGATCACAGGCCCGGAAGACACCGAAAGCCCCGAAGTGCTCGAAATCCTTGGCAATGCAGAAGTGGTCTTCATTGCAGGGGGCAACCAGTGGCACTATGTGAACGAATGGCAGGACAGCCCCATGCTGGACCTGCTTAACGACCTGATCAGCGACAAGCAAATCACCATTGGCGGCACCAGCGCCGGAATGGCCGTGCTGGGGGAAGTGGTTTTCTCTGCAGAAGAAGGCACTGTCTGGTCGTCAGAAGCACTCGGAAATCCTTATCATTTTCGGGTAAAGCTGGAAAAAGACTTCCTGGATGTGCCGTTTATGCAGCAGACCGTTACCGACAGCCACTATAACCGCATCCACGACGACGGGATGGACCGCCACGGGCGCCACGTAACCTTCATGGCACGAATGGTGGCCGACTGGGACATGGACGCACGTGGAATTGCCGCCAATGAGTATACCGCCATTGCAGTGGACGAAACCGGAAAGGCCCGCGTCTTTGGCCACCCCAATTTCGACGACTATGCCTATTTCCTCCAAAAATACGGGGGCCCGCCGGAAACATGCACGCAAGGAGAACCCCTGCACTGGGAGCAGGGCCAGGAAGCCTTAAAAGTCTATAAAATAAAAGGGGACTTTGAGGGAACCGGCTGGTTTAGCCTGGACAACTACGAAGAAGGGGACGGCGGAGAATGGCAGTACTGGTATGTTTCGGAAGGAGAGCTGGTAGTGGTTACCGATGATGACACCCATGTGCAGGAACCGCTGTCACGAGAAAAGAACATGAAGCTCTTTCCAAACCCTGCTGCCGACATTCTGACTGTTACGCTGGCAGAGCCTGCCATGAAAGCACCGGGGCGCAACCCTGAGATCCGCATCTTTTCCGCCGCCGGAACCCTTGTCAGGAGAGAAATACCCGCAGACCCTGCCGCGGTGGTTCATACAATCAACGTAAGCGATCTGCCACCGGGGACCTATATCCTCACCGTGAGCAGCGAAAACGGGTCGTTCAGCAAAAGCTGGACCAAAGAATAAATACCTGGACAAACTTTGCGCAACTCCGGCGACTGTCGCAACAGGCTCCCCCCAAAAGCCCTCATACACTGATCCGGCGGCAAGGTGCCGTTATAAATGGCCGGCTGCAAAAACATGCTGCCGGCTGGCTCACCCTGCTTCACCTGAAAAGGTCCTGAGGCAAACGGGAACCCACTGATAAAAGCACCCCGAAAAGGCCGCATCTACTTGAAAGATGGACAATACGCATACGAAAAACGAGTTTTTGTAACTTTTTTTGTAACTTTTCCCTGCCAAACCACGTCTTGTAATCAAAGAGTTGCCTGGCACCATCCCTCCAGATGCGAGGATCGTTTTAAACAACCTGAAAAAGGGGTGCAGCCAGGGGCGGGCAAGCAGGATATCAGCCTGCCTAAGAGAACAGACGGTTGAAACAGAACGCATGACAACGGCCCAGTACAATAAATGTGTAGACCTGTATGCTGACGGCGTATACCGCTTCATCCTGAAAAACCTGCGTGACGAAGACAGGGCGCAGGATGTTGTCCAGGACAGCTTTGAAAAGCTCTGGATACGGCGTGAAGACGTTCACTTTGACAAGGCACGCTCCTATCTGTTCACCACAGCATACCATACGATGATCGATTCGATCAGGAAGGAGAAAGACAAATACAGGGTGGAGAGCAGGGAGTTGCCGGAAACAGGATACAACCTGGAGTATCACGGGCTGAAGGAGATCCTGGAAAAAGCACTTGGCAAACTTCCTTCGGTTCAGCGCTCAGTGGTTCTTTTGCGCGACTACGAAGGATACTCCTACCAGGAGATCGGCGAGATAACCGGACTTACTGAGTCACAGGTGAAGGTCTACATCTACCGGGCCAGGGTAGGGCTTAAAAACTACATCGGCAGCATGGATGCAGTGATCTGAGAAACAGAAGCAAAGGGCAGGGCTTGATGGAACACACGGCCTGCCGGGGAGCGGGAAAGCAAAAGGTAAAAGCAGAGGGTTAAAAATGCAGGGCTGATAAAAGGCAACAGGATGCAATCACCAGGCCAACGGATGGGTTGGTCAACAAATAACAATACCATGAATATCACCAGGGAAAATTATCCGCTTTTTTTTCTTGACTACTTCGAAGGAAGGCTTTCGGAGGGGTGCAAGGCAGAGCTGTTGTATTTCCTGGAGGAGCACCCCGACCTGAAAAAGGAGTTTCTGTCTTTTGAAATTGTTCACCTTGAAAAGGACACACAAGCCCGGTTCCCCGGCAGGGAAAACCTGAAAAAGCACACCCCGGCAGCCGCTCCCGGGCCCCACTGGCCCGATTTTGATGAGGGCGACATAAGCCTTATGTTCAGCAGGGATGAGAACGGCGCTTTAGCGGTAAACCATGACCACCATGAGCTGGCCCTGGCTGCTTATATTGAAAACGACCTCGATGATATAGAGCGGGCTGCCGTTGAGTCATATGTGTCGGGCAACCCCGTGAGGGAAAGGGAGCTGGCAGCAATGCAGAGATCAAAGCCGGATGCAGGGGAGGAGCCTTACGTCTTTCCGGGGAAGCGTTCGTTAAAGCGCTATTTCCTGAGGGCCACGGTACAGGAATGGAAAAACATTGCTGCGGCTGCTGCTGTCATCATGGTTGCTTTTGTTTCGTGGTATATGTACCAATCCCTCGACCAGGAGGGTTTTCACGATATGCTTGTTGACGGGAGCGGGGACGTTCCGGAGGCCGTTGCGGAAGCCCCGTTCCGGCAACAAGTTGTTGAGGCAAGCAAGAGGCCCGAACTTCTTGAGCCCGGCCATACGTTTACGCTGCCCTTAAGGAAAGAGGCCCCGGAAGAGATCCCATCCCTTGTTGCACAGGTAGAAACGCAAACGCCGGTGCTGGAGCTGTTGTACGAGGACGTGCCTTCGTACCCGGAAGAGCCCGTGCTCTTCAGCTCGCTGCAGGTAGCTTCCATGGCATTGATCCGTCCGGTCTCTCTTCCCGTGGAAACAGAAACGGCCCGCGTTCAGCCGGAGCGCCGGCAGGAATACTATTGGCTGGCCTATCGTGACCGGTCAGATCTTTTTGATGACGAAGACGGCGGGGAGAGGGCTTCATTGGTCAGCGGCCAGCTCTCCCGGTTAGAAGCGGCGCAGCAGGAGCTGGCAGAGAGGACTGAAGGGCCGCGGGCCTTTCTTGACGAAGCTGCCAGTACCGAGATGTCGGTCTTAGGCAGATATGCCCGCCGCGGCCTCGCCAGCATCAACAACCTCCTGGGTCAGCCAGTGGTGATAGACGGCCAGACCAACCCCGAAGGAAGAAGGGTGGAGTTAGCCATAGGCGACTTTTTCGAAGTGTCAAAAAGCAAAGACTAGCTGTCAACGGACACGCTGTGCTTTTTGTGCTTCCAGCGCCGGTGCGACCAGAGCCAGCTGCGGGGGTCAGCCTGTATCTCTTTTTCCAGCAGGGCCATAAACCGGGCCGAAATCTCCCCCTCTTTCATCTCCCCCGGGCGATCAGCAATCTTCTCAACATGCAGCAGGTAGTGGCCTCTCTTCTGCCGGCGCAGCGCTACAAACACCACGGGTGTTTTCAGGCTCCGGGCAAGCTTTTCCGGCCCGGAATAAACCGGCGTATCCTGTGAAAGAAAACGGGTCCAGTAAGCATTTTTCGGCTTGGGTGCCTGATCGGCGATCAGGCCTAAAACAAAGGGTTTTCCTTCGCGAAGGTATCGGACCACCGCCCTGCTGACCTGGCTCCTGGGAACCAGCTCGTGTGCGTGCCGGCTCCTGGTTTCCAGCATGAGCCTGTCAAACGCCTTGTTTGACAGAGGCTTGTAGGCAGGCACAACAAGATAGGGAAGGTGGCGGGAAACAACACCGGGCACCCACTCCCAATTGCCAAAATGGCCCAAAAGCCCTGTAATATTATACCCCTTTTCAAAATAATCCTGGAGGATAACCTTGTCTTCTTCCGCGATTGTGCATCGGCTCAGAAAGTCGTGGTCCCTGATGGTGTTAAGCTTAATGGTTTCCACTATCACATCGGCAAGATGCCGGTAGAAGCCGCGGGCAATCGCCCTGATTTGTCTTTCCGGCTTCTCCGGGAAGGCATTTTTCAGGTTGCTGATGACGACAGCACGCCTGTACCGGATGATATAGATCATCCAAAAAGCCAGAAAAGAGGAAATAGCATGGAGTGCCCCCATGGGCAACCTGGACATCAGGCGAATGAGTGCTGCAGTTACTTGGCTAAGGATCATATTCACGGGGATTACACACCAGGTGGTTGTTAGTACAGAAAATGGTCATATGGATACCTCTGCTGGTGGATCTCCACTACGGTATCATATAATAGCCTTCTGAACGGCTCCAGGTTTTGTTTCTTTTTTGCCGAGATGAAAATACAGGGCGCATTCATTGTGGCCATCCAGGTTTCTTTCATCTCTTCAAGGCTGATGTTTTCGCGTGTTGACGGCGTCAGGTCATCTTCTTCTTTTTCTACCCAGCTGTATTTATCCATCTTGTTGAACACCACGATGGTCTTCTTTTCTTCGTTGCCGGTGATCTCCGCCAGGGTGTCCCTTACCACCTGCAGCTGCTCTTCAAAGTTAGGATGCGAAATATCCACCACGTGGAGCAACACATCTGATTCGCGCACCTCGTCGAGGGTCGACTTAAAAGACTCGATCAGGTGGTGTGGCAGTTTGCGGATAAAGCCAACGGTGTCTGACAGCAGGAAGGGCAGGTTGCCGATTACGACCTTCCTCACGGTGGTGTCGAGGGTGGCAAAAAGCTTGTCTTCAGCAAAAACATTTGTTTTGCTGAGCATATTCATAATGGTTGACTTTCCCACGTTGGTATAGCCTACCAGGCTACCCTTACAAGGTTTCCCCGGTTGGATCGCTGGGTTGCCTTTTGTTTGTCTATCTGTTCGAGCTTTTTTTTCAGAAGGGCAATTTTGTCGCGCACGATACGCCGGTCTGTTTCGATCTCCTTTTCGCCGGGCCCTTTGAGGCCGATCCCTCCTTTCTGGCGCTCCAGGTGAGTCCACATCCCGGCCAGCCGTGGAAGAAGGTATTGATACTGTGCCAGCTCCACCTGTGTGCGGGCATGTGCCGTGCGTGCACGCATGGCGAAAATGTCGAGGATGAGGTTGCTGCGATCTATGACACGGGTTTTAAAGGCCCTGTCGAGGTTGCGTTGCTGCGACGCGGTAAGCTCGTCGTCAAACACGACGAGGTCGGCCTTGTGCTCTTCTATATATGCTTTTATTTCCTCTGCCTTCCCCTTTCCTATGTAAGTTGCGGGGTCAGGTTTGTCCATTTTCTGGGTAAAGGTCTTCAGCACCACGCCTCCTGCCGTATCGGTGAGAAAGGCGAGCTCTTCCAGGTACTCTGCCACAGCTTCTTCCGTTTCTCCACGGGTGATGGCCCCAACAAGTACTACGCGTTCCTTCTCTTTTTTGATCTCTATGTTTTTTGGCATGTATTTCCTGTCATCTGTTAAGGGATGAAAACCCAATGATCTCCCGAACTTCGCTTATCGTCTTCCTGGCGCTCTCTGTTGCTTTTTCTGCCCCCATCCGGGCCACTTTTTGCAGGTACTCGTTGTCTGCGTCAAGGGCAAGGATGCGTTCACGGATTGGCCCGGTGAAACGAACCATGTCTTCCGCCAGCTGCTTCTTCATGTCGCCATACCGGATGCTTGCCTTGTTGTAGGCATCAAGGAAGTGCGTGTGGGTGTCTTTGTCGCTGACGATCTCCATCAGGTTAAAAAGGTTTTCCACCGCCTGCGACATGGGCTCGCCCGGCTTCCCGGGTCCGGAATCTGTTTTTGCACGCATGACCTTTTTGCGTATTTGATTCGGGTCGTCGGCAAGAAAGATGGCATTGCCTTCCGCCTCCGACTTTCCCATCTTTGTGCTGCCGTCGAGTCCGGGAACCTTTACAAGCGCGCTGTCAAAGTTGTATGCATAGGGCGGGGGGAAGCAGTCCGTCTTATACATGCGGTTAAAGCGGTTTGCAAAGGTGCGGGCCATTTCCAGGTGCTGCTCCTGGTCTTTGCCGACCGGCACCTTGGATGCTTTATGGATAATGATGTCGGCCGCCATAAGTACCGGATAGGTAAGAAGGCCGGCATTCACATTGTCGGGCTGCTTGCGCACCTTGTCCTTAAAAGAGGTGCAGCGTTCCAGCTCCCCTTTGTATGCATTCATGCTGAGCAGCAGGTAAAGTTCTGCCACCTCGGGCACATCGCTCTGAACATACAATGTGGCCACCTCCGGGTCAATGCCTGCAGCGAGGTATTCAATAAGCACCTGCCTAACGTTGCGGTGCAGGTCGCCGGGTGTCGGATGGGTGGTAAGCGAATGATAGTCGGCGATGAAGAAGTAGCACCTGTGCTGATGCTGCATCTTCACAAAGTTCCTGATGGCACCAAAATAATTGCCGAGATGAAGGTGCCCTGTAGATCGTATTCCACTGACAACTGTTTCCATACCGCAAAATTACTATTAATTGTCAAATATGCGGCCAAAGGAAGTCGTGTGCCCGAGGAGGCCACCAGGGCAAACAATCTCTTTGTCCTGGTGGCCCAGGCCTTGTTGTTGCATAACCCGCTGCTCTGCCTTGCCCGGTTGGTCTGGAAATAAATAAGTGGCCCCATTATGGGTGTGAGAATGATTAACAGAATAAGAATCTTATTCTGTCCGGTTGTGATAATGTTCCTAATAGTCATTATCCACAAAACAACCGTGAGCAGAAACAGAAGAATGCCCAGGAAATAGTACGCTAAAGAGGCGCTCATGGGTTTTGTCTTTTGTTTATAGTCCAACCGGGCTCTGTTTCTCTCGTTTAAGTGACAGGTCACCATGTCTTAGTCAAAGCACAACATGAGCATGCAGTCCCTGGTGAACGGTTCTGTAAATTACTATTTGCCTGTCTTTCTGATTATCAACCAGAAAACGGTGGATGAAATAACTCCGGCTATACTGCTTTGCAGCAATATCTGCCACTTGAAGCCATCATACAGAAAAAGGACCTGTGCCAGGCTCAGGAGTGCCACGAAAATGAAAAAGAACAGGAATACTTGTTTTTTCATAACAACATCTTTTGCTTCGTCCATTTGTTTCATCGTTCTAGCCTGCAAGCTACGAAAAATGATTAATCAATTATGTGGTTGACGATTTGTATGACTGCGTCTGTGGCCGAAACGCCTACAGCGCCTCCCAATGCGCCAGCTATGGCTCCCGGACCGGCACCAACTCCCCCGGCGATCGAGCCGGTGATGGCGCCTGCGATAGCCCCTCCAATTGCTCCGCCAATGTCGCTGGCTACAATACTACCCCAATTGAACCATTTGTGCATCTCCGCCTGTTTGCAAGAATCGCCGTTGGCTACCGCATTAATCCAATCATCCATATTGTTGGCCCAATAGTTTGCAGACTCAATGCCGATGGTGGTAGCTGCATAAATCACATAGCGCTCCTCTTCCGGCAATGAAAGACAGTCAACATTTTGAATATGTGTCAGCAAGGGAACTATTTCCTCTGCGGTGCTGTAGGACTCCATGATGTTGTTAACGGATTGCAGCAGGTCGTACTGATCTTCGCTTAAGTCATCAATATGCTCCTGGATGGTGAAAAACAAAAAATCATTGTATGTATATTCACCTTTGTAGTTAGGATCGCTCACCATTTTCCTGAAAAGGAACAAGCGTTCAATTTCTTTGCTCAGCTTATTATTTCCAAGGGCATGACATAGATCCGGCAAGGAGCTTTGTGCTAAATGCTTAACTGCCACTTCTTCAACGAGTAACAGCAACCCGGTTTCATCAGATGTGTCTGTGGACTTTATTGCCTTAAGACATACCTCCATGGCCTCTGTGTGTACTGCAGCCGCTTCAATAAAATCCTGTTTAAAGTCCTCTGTCCTTACTTCGTCTTTCTCGCATGCATACAGTATTAGAAAAAAGCCAAGGCTGATAGCAAAGCTGTAAGTATAAAATTTTCTCATTTTCTCTTCTTTTGTGTTTGCGCGTACTCTTTCGATTTTCGGCTTTCTCGGCTACTCGTTTTTTTAATGCCGTTTTTCGCTCTCACATCCCCGGCGTTGGGCTGACAGCCCCCTTTCTGTCGTGTTTTTGCTTTGGAGATATTTTGCGGCTGCTCTTCACGAATTTAACCGCGTCTTCCTCCGCAAAAATACGCCAAAAAACAAAAATATAACAACAAATAAGCATAAAATATAGCCAAACGACAAAAGAGCCGCTTGTGTGGCAAGAATGCACAAAAAAACCCGCCGGAATCATTCCGGCGGGTTTTGATAATCATCAGATGTTGTTCACCCTTAAAAGCTATTTCGTTTTCATTGCTTGCTTGAACATGCTTCCGAGGTCGAAAGGAAGTTCTTCTTCCTCTTCCGGCTTGGTCATCGAGCTCAGGTCGAAATGATAGTAAGCCAGGTTGATGGTTTGTTGTGCGGTTAACTGCTTGACCTCTTCAGGGAGCTGCTCTTCTTCCACATCAGGCATTATGGGCTGAGTGAGTTCAATGCCGTTGCTGGTTGTGAATGTCAGCTGAGAGCCTGCAGAAGTGGTTGCCATTCCGAGAGAAAAAATAAAGGCTGCGGTGATCAGGATACGTGTTTTCATGACTTGGGGGTTTTTTATGTTTTTTTAGGTTCTTTCGTTTGTTTGTTTCTGCTTTACCTTGATCCAGAACTGTGCCAAAACCTGTAACAAAATGAAAATGAAAATATTATGAGGGTTGGTGGCGCACAGCAGCCGTCAAAAAAGTGTTCGCCTGCGAACACCTTGTTCCGTTTGCGAACGATTAATTAAACGGTTGTTTGTATTGACCTATGATTCTTTTTCTTATATTTGAAAGTGTAGAACCGCTTCCACAACACAAAGCAACACCATGGCCACCATATTAATAATTGACGATGATATTTATATCTGTAAGCGGCTTGAGAAGTTGCTGAAAACCAAGGGGTATAATGTTCGCATTGCCCATACTGCCAATAATGGCATTAAAGAGGTAAAAAGAGGCGGCGTTGATTTTGTGTTGTGCGACTATCGCTTGCCGGACACCGACGGGAAGGAAACATACCGGCTGGTCAGGAAGTACGAACCTCATATTCCGGTCGTATTCATGACGGCATATGCGGATGTGCGTACGGCAGTCCAGATGATACGTGCCGGAGCACTTGATTATATTACCAAACCTTTCCTGCACGAAGAGATCACCAAGCTCATTGATAAGGGGCTCCGGAAAGGAATGCACGACCCCGGGAGTTTTGAAGATCGCTTTGTGGAGGGAGAAGACCCCGCCATGCAGAATATCATGAAGCATGTGGAGATGGTTGCGCCTACCGACCTGAGCGTGCTGATTGAAGGAGAAACCGGATCGGGAAAAGAGTTTATTGCACGCAGCATTCATTATCGCAGCCATCGGAAGGACAAGCCATTTGTTGCCCTTGATTGCGGCGCCCTGCCGGGCGAACTTGCCAACAGCGAGCTGTTCGGACACGTCAAAGGTGCATTTACCGGTGCCATCAAGGATAAGGCAGGATGTTTTGAAGAGGCTGAAGGCGGCACCCTGTTCCTTGACGAGATCGGGAACCTCTCGCACGAGAACCAGGTAAGGCTGCTGCGAACCATACAGGAAAAATCCATTAGCCGGCTGGGCGACAACAAGATCAAACAGGTTGACGTGCGCATCATTTCCGCCACAAACGATGACCTGATCGGCGACGTGAAAGCAGGCCGCTTCCGGGAAGACCTGTATCATCGAATCAACGGGTTTACGATACTGGTCCCGCCCCTTCGGGAACGAAAAAACGATATTTTCGCTTTTGCAGAGCGCTTCCTTGATGATGCCAACGCAGATTTCGGAAAACGGGTGAAGGGCTTTGACCAGGAGGTGCGGGAGGCGTTCCTGCGCTATCCCTGGCCGGGAAATATCCGGGAACTGGAAAATGTTGTTCACCGGTGTGTTTTGCTTGAACAAGGCCAGAAAGTCACTGCGGACACGCTGCCTGCTGAAATCACAGAATACACTGAAATATCGGAGCCCATCGGCGAACTGAACAACAGGCCGGGCCTGCCGCTGTCTTTAAAGCAGGCCGCCATGATGGCAGAGCGGGACACCATCATAAGGGCACTTAAAGAGTCGGGATATAATAAATCCAGGGCGGCTCAAATGCTCAAGGTGGACAGAAAAACGCTGTACAACAAAATGCGCGAATACAGCATCCAAATGGATTAATACCTGAGGGTGGCAGCCATCAACGCTTCTTTTTCGGGGAACTCTTCCTTGTCGAGAAGATATACCCTGCCTCCCTGCAAAAACGTATTTTTCGCGGCCATATCCAGCAGGCAGTAGTTTGTGGCATTCTTCTCCTTATGTATCTCCACACGGCCATTCTCTTTATCATAAACACCAAACAGCTGTTTGCCCTTCTCTACAAAAAGAGTTTCAACACGCCCTTCCTCGGAGGCATTGTATATGTCGTCTATAATGGTAGCGGCGCGTCCCTTGCTCGAAAGGAAATCGTATAGCTTCAACGCTTCGTCCCGGTGCTTCATAAAGTATTTTTCCAGGAGCGGCCAGGCCTTTTTGTGGAGTTCCTGCATGGACAGTTCATCTGGATTTCCTGAAATATTTTTTTTGAACAGCGGGCTGTAGGAAGACACTTTACGGTAAAGCGAAAAGATGCTGTCAACGCATGCCAGCACAAGCGGTGCATTATGTCCCTGCAACACCTCCATCAGGCTTTTGTCGACCTCGCGCAGGTGTTTTATGATCTCATCCTTTTTGAAGTCCTTGCCTCGCCCCTGCCCGTGATACATCCCCTGTGCCCCTCCGGTCTGACCCGACCTGAATTGCAACGACCTCTCCTCGTAATCGCTTCCCACCGTATCCTCCAGTGTCTGCGGGATGAGGTCGTCAACCGGGATCTCCGTTACATGGTCGCGTGTGCCTTCCAAAAGACGAACCTGGTTAAGGCTTAATGGAAGGATGAAAAACCGTCCGTCACCGTTAAAAACCGGCATCAATGGCAGCAGGTAAAAACGGGTGTTCACTTCGGCATAATCTTTAAAACGAATGGGAAATGTCGAATAGGCGAACTTGCCGGGGTTGAGAAATACGGCGAGTCCGTCAGACATATGCCTCCATATCTCTGTGTCCTCATACAGCATTTCGAGCGGGTGCGTCATCTCCAGCACGTGATTTCCCTGCATGCCCCTCTGATGCAGCTCGTCACGCACATTCTGTATCTGGTTTTTAAAGCGGATGCGCGTCTTTTTGTTATCTCCCGCGCGCTCTGTGGGGATATAGATAGAAACACAAGGATATTGCTGTACTTCAGCCAGCTCCTGGAAAATCTTCCTTGTCATTATAGCCATTTCTAGAAGTTTTTTATTCCAGTACATTCAAACGGCCAGCTTGCATGACAGTCTGGTATCCGGAAAACATGAAACAATAGTTATGCCTTCTGCCCGGGATATCCCGGACAGAAGGGTGATAAGTGCAAAAATGGTGAAAAAACAGGACATTAACCCGCTATATTGAAGGTTGCGGTGGGATGTCCTCTATTGTGGGCTCCAGCATGATGGCCTGTTCTATGGCCAGGGAAAAATCATACAGGTCCGGCGGGGTGCGCGAGGTGATCAGGTTGTCGTGGATCACCACCGACTCGTCCTGGAAGTTTACACCGGCCTCTTCCATCTCATCCTGGATGCCTTCAAAGGCGGTGGCATTTTTCCCTTCCATCACACCCGCAGTGATCAATATCTGCGGCCCGTGACATATTGCAGCAACTGTTTTGCCCGAGTTGTAAAACTCACGGGCAAAATCTACCACAGAACTGTGTTCCCGGAGCATCGACGGGGCCTGGCCGCCTGGTAATATGAGTGCATCGAATCGTTCGACATCAACATCATCAACAGTTTGTTCCACATATATCGTGAAATCACTGTTGTAGGCCGTTGCCAGGCCTGTCTCCGCACCAATGACGGTTATCACTGCCCCGCGGTTTACCAGGTAACCTATGGGCATGAAGGCTTCTCCATCATGGAACCCTTCACCTGTCAAAACAGCAACATGTATTGGTTCAACAACATCAGCTTCGCGGTGGACCTCCGGCTGGCAGGCCATAAAAACCATTACCAATCCCAGCAAGGGAAATACTTTTCTTGTCTTTTTCATTTTCTCAGGGGTTTAAAGGTTCTTGCTGTGGAATACTATCAAAATGTCGTGCCACAAACGGGCGATCCGTAGGTGCAAATGAGTGCTGTTGTGGCTGTCAGCTAGTTATATGGAGGATGAGCTGATGTTGTAACCGGCAGGCCTTGTGGAAGCACTCCACAATGTGGGGAAGCAATGCCACAGTTCTGTTGTTTGCGGGGTGCATGGACAGCAGGTACAGGGTGGTGCTTTTCTGGCAGAACCAAAGGGTTTCTGCGTCAGCCAAAGAGCAGGGAAAAGACCTCGTCGATGCGGGTGACAGGGTGCAGGTTTATGTTATTCAGGTTGTCTGGGATGCTTTTCATGTTGTATTTTGAGACGAACACCTCGCTGAACCCCAGCTTGGACGCTTCTGTAATACGTTGTCCGATGCGGGTGACCGGCCTGATTTCTCCGGTGAGGCCAACTTCGGCTGCAAAACAGCATTTTTCGTTTACTGCGATATCTTCGCTTGAGGAAAGCACGGCGCAAATAACCCCCAGGTCTATGGCCGGGTCATCCACCCTGATCCCGCCGGTAACGTTAAGAAACACGTCTTTAGCTGCGATGCGGAACCCGCATCTCTTTTCCAGCACGGCCAGCAGCATGTTCATGCGCCTGAGGTCGAACCCTGTAGCCGACCGCTGGGGTGTTCCGTAGGCGGCTGAGCTTACCAGCGCCTGTGTCTCGATCAGCATGGGTCTCATCCCCTCAATGGTAGCCGATACGGTTACTCCGCTCACGGGGTCGTCGCGTTGCGAAAGAAGCAGCTCAGAGGGGTTGGCCACCTCTCTGAGCCCTTTGTCATGCATTTCGTAGATCCCCAGTTCGCTGGTGCTGCCGAAACGGTTTTTTGCGGCTCTCAGGATGCGGTACATGTGGTTGTGGTCGCCTTCGAACTGCAGCACGGTGTCGACCATGTGTTCCAGCAGCTTGGGGCCGGCAAGGGCTCCCTCTTTGGTGATATGGCCTATGAGAAATACCGGGACGGCAGATTCCTTGGCATAGCGCTGAAACTCCGCAGCACATTCCCTGATCTGTGAAATGCTTCCGGCGGCGGAATCCAGCTGGGGGGTGGTAAGGGTTTGTATGGAGTCAATCACCACGATTCCGGGGCGCATTTCTTCCAGGTGCCTGAAGATAGTGGCGGTGTCGGTGGCCGTGAGCACATAGCATGCCGGGTGGCTGTATCCCAGGCGCTGTGCACGCATGCTCAGCTGCATGTCGCTTTCCTCGCCTGAAATGTACAACACCTTCTGGTCCTGCATTTGCATCGCCACCTGCAGCATAAGGGTTGACTTGCCGATTCCGGGTTCGCCGCCAATCAGCATCAAAGCTCCGGGCACGATACCTCCTCCCAGCACCCTGTCGAGCTCAGCGCTGCCCGACGGAACACGGGAAAGCACATCGCCCTGAACCTCATGGATAAGCCGCGGCGCGGAAGAAGCTACGCCTGCCCCAGTGCCTGCCGTGCGCGGCCTGCCACCCCGCGACTCCTTTTGTATAACCTCTTCCACAAACGTGTTCCACTCACCACAGGCCGTACACCGGCCCATCCACTTGGGCGACTGCGCCCCGCAGCTGCTGCAGAAAAAGGCTGTCTTTACCTTCGTCATACCTGCTGATTTTAAAACAAGAAAGGGAAAACCGCAACAGTTACGTATATTGGCTTTCCCTCTGCAACCATGAAAACAAGATTGTAAATATACAAATAATTGCCGACATAACTAACATGCATGAATAATGAAGCCTAAACGATCTCTGAAGGTGCATGTCACCCGGCAAGCAGGTCTTCAAAGGCATCGTCGAGGGTGGGGAAGCGATAGGTGAAACCGGCTTCCTGTAACCGGGCGGGCACTGCACGCTGTCCTTTGGTCAACACAATGGCCCCCTGCCCGAAAACCAATTGTAAAGCCAGGGCCGGAACAGGAATAAACGCCGGCCGTTTGATTTTTTCAGCCAGAGTGCGGGTAAACGTTTTGTTGTCGACGATTTCTGGCGCACATACATTGACAGGGCCCTTCAGGTTTCTGTTGTGCACACCAGCCTTAATGACGGCCAGGGCGTCTTCAATGTGGATCCAGGGCATCATTTGCTGCCCGCTGCCAATCCTGCCCCCAACACCCAGTTTGAAAGGAGGCAACATCTTTTTCAGGGCTCCTCCATCGGTGCCAAGGATAATGCCGAAACGAAACATCAGGGTGCGGCAGGATGCCGGCGCCTTTTGGGCTGCAGCCTCCCAGTCGCTGCATACCTTACCCAGGAAATTGTCTGCCACAGCTTTGCTTCGCTCATCGTGGGTGCCCGACTCCGGGTAAATGCCCACGGCAGAGGCACTGATGAAGGTGTGCGGCGGAATGGCCATCAGGTGCATGGCGTCGGCCAGCTTTGTGGTGGTAAGAATACGGCTGTCGTAAATGGCTCGCTTGTGACTGGCTGTCCAGCGTTTCATAATGGGCGCCCCCGCAAGGTGGATTACAGCATCCACATCGTTAAGGTCGTCGGCAAGGACCGCTGCATCTTTTTTAAAATGCTCCCGGGTAAGGCTCATCACCTCGTGCCCCTCTAACTCAAAAAGGCTGCTCACCTTGCTGCCTACAAAACCGGTTGTTCCGCTGATTGCAATTTTCATGGTTTAAAAAAGGTCAAAAAGACAAAAAGGTCAAAAAGACAAAAAGACAAAAAGACAAAAAGACAAAAGGACAAAAGGACAAAAGGACAAAAGGACAAAAAAAAATATAAGACACAAATGCTCTAAGGTAAACAATTTTTGCAAGCAGGCAGTTCAAAAGTGGTGACCGGTATTGTTTGTTTGTTATTTTTGTAGGTTAATAAAATACCATGCACAGGTTGCGTGTGTTTTTCGTGGCCTGCAATAAAGGCTATCGGTGGCGGGCAGTGTTGACTTGCCCGTAAAACTAAAAACGAGCATAATAAATATTACTGTCCCATGAGAACAATCTTAAGCAAGCTTATCTTTTTAATAACCGGCATGGTGTTGTTTCCCCTGCTTCTTGTTGCTGAGCATCCCGGGGTCTGGACGCTGGAAGATTGCGTAAATCATGCCAGGGAGAATAACCTGCGCATACAGCAGCAACGGCTGGGAGTGGATGTGGCCAGGGAAAATTTGCGCCAAAGCCAGGCCAACCGTTTCCCGTCGCTGAACGCCGGGGCCAGCCACAACTACAACTGGGGGCGTACACTCGACCCCGTTACCAATGAGTTTGTCACCGAAAGGGTGCAGACCAACAATTTCAATGTGTCCAGCGGGGTGACATTGTTTAGCGGGTTCCAGGTGCGTAACAGCATAGAAAGAGACCGCTACAACCTGGAGTCGGTCCGTTTGGACGTGCAGACCATGGAGGACGACATCTCCTTGGCCGTGGCCAGCGGCTACCTCCAGATACTGTTCAGCAAGGAGCTTGTTGAGGTGGCGGCCAACCAGCTTGATATCACGCGCCAGCAACTGGAGCGTACCGAAAAGCTGGTGAATGCCGGAACCCTTGCGCGCGGCAGCTTGCTGAACATCGAAGCCCAGAAGGCATCAGAAGAAGTGCTGCTGGTAAACGCAGAGAACCAGCTGCGGCTGGCCTATCTGGACCTGATGCAGTTGCTGGATCTTCGGGAAGATATTGAATTTGCCATTGAGATCCCTGAGATTGAAATACAACCCACCGAAACAGTGGATTATTCTCCGCTGCAGCTCTACGACACTGCCGTCAGGATACAGCCGGACATAAGGTCGGCCGAAATGCAGGTTCGCACTGCCGAAAAAGGGTATGAAATTGCCCGGGGCGGTCGTTATCCCCAGCTGACACTGCGCGGAAGCCTGGGCACCGGGTATTCTGAAGCAAGGCTCGAAATTGCCGAAATGATAGAAACAGACCCCGAACAGATCGGCCAGACAGCCTCAGGCGAAGCTGTTTTTGCCCCTTCTTTCGACATAGAAACCAGGATCATTCCCTTCTGGGATCAAATTGACGATAACCTGAACAGGAGCATCGGCCTTAACTTGCAAATCCCGATCTTTAACAACTACCAGGTGAGAACACAGATCAGCCAGTCGAAAATATCTCTTGAAAATGCACGCCTTCAGCGTCAGATCGTCCGGGACGAACTCTACAAGACCATCGAGCAGGCTCATCAGGACGCCCATGCCGCCATGCAGCGCTATGTTGCCACTGAGAAGAATGTGGAAGCCCTCGAAGAGTCTTTCCGCTATACAGAAGAACGGTTTAATGTAGGCATGGTGAACACCCTGGAGTATAACGATGCGAAAAACAGGCTTGCCGAAGCGCAATCCGAGCTGCTCCAGGCAAAATACGAGTACGTTTTCCGGGTGCAGATCCTGGACTTCTATATAGGAAATCCTCTGACTTTACGTTAGATGTTTAGAAACATTATTTCATCATGAAAAGAAGAAAAGGACTTAAAATAGCATTGATCGTTGTCGGCGTCATCGTCGTTTTCAGCCTGATAGGCCGGTGCGGCGGCTCCGGCGACGGCCGCCGCGTATCTGTTGAGCCGGCAGAAACCCGCGATATTGTAGAGATCGTCACCACCAACGGTAGAGTCCGGCCCGTTACCGAGGTTAAAATGGCCCCGGATGTGTCGGGTGAGATCGTTCAGTTATACGTATACGAGGGCGAATATGTGGAACGCGGCCAGCTGCTGGCGCGTATCAACCCCGACATTTATGAGTCGGCACTCGACAGGGCCGAGGCCAGCCTGAACCAGGCCAGGGCCAACCTGGCCAATGCCCGCGCCCGCGTGTTGCAGAGTGAAGCCCAGTATGTGAACGCCCGCTCGAACTACCTGCGTAACAAACGGCTTTTCGAAGAGAATGCCATCTCTGAATCTGAATATGAGACCGCCTATTCGCAATACCGTGTTGCTGAAGCAGAGGTGGAGGGCAGCAAACAGAACGTTGTCGGTGCCGAATACCAGGTTAAAAGCGCCGAAGCCGGCGTAAGGGAGTCGCGCGACAATCTCAGCAAGACCAACCTTTTTGCCCCTATGGACGGCACCGTGTCGAGGCTCGATGCCGAGGTAGGCGAGCGTGTGGTGGGCACACAACAATATGCCGGAACCGAGATCATTCGTATTGCCAATCTCAATGAGATGGAGGTAAAAGTTGATGTTAACGAAAACGATATCGTGCGTGTAAACGAGGGCGACACCGCCTTTATCCAGGTCGACGCCTTTTTTGGGGAAGAGTTCCGTGGCATAGTGACCTCCATTGCCAACTCCGCCGACACCGATATGATGGGCAGCGACCAGGTGACAAACTTTGAGGTGCGCATCCTGGTGCTTCCCGAATCCTATGCGCATTTGCTGCGTGAGGACCGTCCGCACCTGTCGCCTTTCCGCCCCGGCATGTCTGCCACCGTTGACATACAGACCGAGAGGGCCTCAAATGTGGTGTCGTTGCCTATCCAGGCTGTCACCACCCGGGATGCGGATGCCATTGCTGCCCTCTCTGAGGAAGACCGTTCCTCCGGCGGCAGCAGCATGGCCCGCCAGCGCGAGGTCATCTTCCTGTACGACGGAGGCAGGGTGAAGATTGCTCCGGTACGCACCGGGATACAGGACAATCAGTATATTGAGATCAGGGAGGGTCTGGAAGCAGGACAAGAGGTGGTAAGCGGCCCCTACAGGCTTATATCCCGCGAACTCAGGGACGGCATGGAGGTCGAAAAAGTGGGGCGCGACCAGCTGTTCCGGTAGAGAAACGATTGATATGGCAGATATCCTTTTGCTTGAGACAACAACACGGGTATGTTCGGTCGGCCTGGCCCGCGACGGACATGTTATTGCGCTTAGAGAGGACCTGAGGCAGGAATATTCCCACTCGTCACTGCTCACCGTATTTATGGAAGAGGTGCTGGAAGAAGCAGCACTGGAGCCAAAAGACGTTGACGCCGTGGCAGTAAGCCAGGGGCCCGGCTCATATACCGGGCTGCGCATAGGGGTTTCTGCAGCAAAAGGATTTTGCTTTGCCCGCGACATACCGCTTATTGCCGTCGACACCCTCAGGGCCCTCGCCGAAAACGGGCTTCACCATCTTGCCAGCACAGCCGGGCTTTTACCTCCGAAACAGGAAAATGTCCTGTTGTGCCCAATGATCGACGCCCGGCGCATGGAGGTGTACTACGCCCTGTTTGACCTGCAACTGAATACCGTAAAGGAAACCGCAGCTGAGGTTATCGGCAGCAGCAGCTTCCAGCAGGATGAGCTGCAGGGCGCACACATTTTTTTCTTTGGCGATGGCGCCGAAAAATGCAGGGATGTGCTTCACCACGCCAACACCCGGTATGTCGGCAACATAAACCCGGGAGTCAGGGGGATGGCAGCCTGCGCGGAAAGCCGTTACCGCCGGGAAGAGTTTGTTGACCTTGCCTATTTTGAGCCGTTCTACCTGAAAGACTTCGTTGCGGGAAAGCCAAGGGTGAAGGGGCTGTCTTCATAATTCATTACCTTTGCAGAAAACCAGGCTGCTATGTGGACAAAAATTCCTCCTTTTCTGCGTAACAAATATTTCCTGGCCTTTCTTGTTGTGTTTGTCTGGCTGCTGTTTTTCGACAGCCACAACCTGATCAGGCATTGGCACACCCGGCGCGAAATCCGTGACCTGCGGCGGCAACAGGAGTTCTACCTGCAGGAGATACGCCGCGACAGCATCGCCGTCGACCGCCTTGAGAGCGACCCGGAGGCACTGGAACGTTACGCGCGCGAAAAATACATGATGAAGAAAGAAGGAGAGGACATCTATATCATTATAGAGGATCCACGTTAAAGACCACTTTCACGGCTTTCCATTTGTTTTCCTGCCTGAACTTCTCTGAAACATCCACCAGCTTTTTCTTGTCCGCCATCAGGTGCTGCCCGCGGCTGCACTTTACCAGGGTGTTTTTAATGTACTGGTTGCGAATACGCGCCACGAGCGGGTATTCCGGCCCGAGCACCTTTTCCGGGAACAACTTCCTGATACGCCGGGTGAGCTCATTCGCAGCCTCGTCGAGGTAATCTTCGCGTGTGTGCAGCATGCTCACCTTTATAAGACGGGTAAACGGCGGATAATGGAACTCCCTGCGCTCGGCTATCTGCTGCCGGTACATGGCTTCGTAGTCGTTTTCGGTGACCTGTTTTATGATGGGATGGCCGGGATGGTGTGTCTGTATGATCACCTTCCCGCGTTTTCTATATCTGCCCGCACGGCCGCTGACCTGGGCCATCAGCTGAAATGCGCGTTCGTGTGACCTGAAATCGGGGAAGGTAAGCATGTTGTCGGCATTCAGGATGCCAACGACACCCACGTTGTTAAAGTCCAGGCCCTTGCTTACCATCTGTGTGCCCACCAGGATGTCGGTACGGCGTTCTTCAAAGTCTTCGATGATCTTTCGGTAGGAATGCCTGGAGCGTGTGGTGTCGAGGTCCATCCTGGCGACAGTGGCTTCCGGGAAAAAGACAGGCAGCTCTTCTTCAATTTTTTCTGTGCCAAAACCCTGCATCTTTATGGCAGGAGAGGTGCAAGAAGGGCATGTGGCAGGTGGCATCGTGGTATGCCCGCAGTAGTGGCATTTCAGGCGGTTTATCTTTTTGTGGTAGACGAGGCTCACGTCGCATTGATGGCATTCCGGCAACCAACGGCACACATTGCACTCGAGGCGAGGCGAAAACCCGCGGCGGTTCTGAAACAGGATCACCTGTTCTCCATCCTGCAGCGCCTCCTCCATACTTTTAAAAAGGATATGGGAAAAGTGCGACTTCATGGCTTTTCCCCTTTTGTCGTGACGCAGGTTGGCCACAAGGATCTCAGGCATCTTCACCCCTCCATGCCGCCGGGCTATGGTGGCATAGGCAAACTTGCCGCTCTGGCAGTTGGAGTAAGCCTCCAGCGAGGGCGTTGCAGAGCCCAGCAACACCCTGGCACCATGCATGGAGGCCAGGTAGATAGCTGCATCCCTGGCGTGGTAACGGGGAGCCGGGTTGTGTTGTTTGTAGCTGGTCTCGTGTTCTTCGTCAACAATGATAAGGCCAAGCTTGCGGAAGGGCAGGAAAACAGCCGACCGCGGGCCCAGCACCAGGTCGTATCGAATGAGCTTATCGCCACTTTGTATGCCCCCCTGAAGGAGGTTGTTCCATACCTCCACCCGCTCCATGGGGTTAAACCGCGAATGGTAGATGCCTGCCCGGTCGCCAAAATGATGTTGCAGGCGGCGGATGATCTGGGTGGTGAGGGCAATCTCCGGCAGGAGGTACAATACCTGCTCGCCCCGCTCCATGGTTTCTTTTATGAGCTTTATATACAGCTCTGTTTTGCCGCTCGACGTCACCCCGTGCAGCAAAACCGTATCTTTCCTGCGAAACCCGTTTTTGACCTCCTCCAGGGCTTTTACCTGGTACTCGTTCAGCGAAACCGGCTTCTTTTCAGCTTCGAGGTGGTCGAAATAGCTGAGCTCTTTCCCGGAGGTTTCAAAGACCCCTTTGCTTACCAGGGCCTGCAGGGCAGCATGACCGCCATTTATGTTGCCGGTAACAAGCTGCCGGGGTACTTCCGGCCTGTCTGCCAGGTTTTTTGCTGTGCCGATGTAACGCATCAGAACCTCGAGCTGGCGGGCGCCCGTTTTTCACAGTAGTCGAAAAGCTCTTTCATCTCCTGTTCGTCTGAGAACTTTTTGGCCAGGCGCACATGCGTGACAACCCTTGGCCTCCAGGGGTTATCCAGCTCTTCCCTGGTCACCACAAGCCCCTTTTCCATCATGGTTTTGATAAGGGGGAGCACCTTAGGGAGGGAGGTGGTTTTTGAAGCCTCCGACAGGCTGAGCTGGCCTTTGTTGCCGAGTGCTTCCAGCAGGGCCTCTTCTTTTTCGTTCAGGCTATGTTGCTCAGGGCGTGCCGAAGGGTTCAGGGTGATGCGGGTCTCTCCGGCGAGCTTCATGGCGGGGGGGAGGGCAGCGGCCATTACCTCTCCCTCCGTACTCATATAATAGTTGGCAAGCCACTCCCAAAAGGAAAACTGCCGGGCAGTGACAACAGGCTTTTCGTCAAGCAGGCTGTGGATATACTTTATCCGGAAAGAAGGTGGCGGGTCTTCGTGAACCCTGCGTATCAGCCCGGAATACACTTTGTTGCGCCCAAAAGGTACAACAGCACGCTGCCCGTCACAAACGTGCGCATTCAAAGCATAAGGCACGCGATAGGTAAAGGTGCCTTTGACGGGCAGGGGCAGCAATACATCTGCATATAAGGTACGGCGCTCAGTCACGAATACAGCCTTTTCATGATCAAGTGGGTTTTCATTAAGCTATCACCGCAGCAGAGTGCCGGAAAACAGACGGCCGGGGTTCGTTATCAGTCACCCATGCAAATCCCTACGCCTCTGGCGGACTTTACCAGGTCGGAGTCCGGGTTTACGAAGTTGTAATGGCTTATCGCCTCGCTGAAGGGCACGGTGACGATATTCGGGTGGCGATAGGCGACCATTTTTCCAAACTCCTTGCGCAGCACCATTTCGAAGGCTTCAACTCCGAATTGTGTTGCCAGGATCCTGTCGTACGCGATAGGTGTGCCGCCACGCTGGAGGTGTCCCAGCACGGTTTCCCGCATGTCGGTTTCGAGTCCGGCATTTTTCAGCTCAGAGATAAGCTTGGATGCTACGCCTCCCAGCCGGACGTTCTTGTAGCCCACCTCTTCGCTTTCCTGGTAGTGTGTATCGCCGTCTTTGGGCTTTGCTCCTTCTGCGATGACAATGATGGCATAACCGCGGCCCCGGTGGAAGCGGGAATAGATCTTTTCCACCACCTTGTCGATATCGTAGGGAATCTCAGGGATCAGGCAAACGTCGGCACCACCGGCTACAGCGCTGTGCAGTCCGATCCAGCCGGCATAACGCCCCATTACCTCGAGGACAAACACCCTGTTATGGCTGGCTGCGGTGGTAACGAGCTTGTCGACGGCCGTAGTGGCCTCCTGGACAGCCGTCTGGAACCCGAAAGTGAAGTCGGTGGCAGACAGGTCGTTGTCGATTGTCTTTGGCACGCCGATGATGTTGCACCCTTTCTCAAAGAGTTTTTGCGATATCTGCTGGGAGCCATCCCCGCCAATGTTGATCACGGCATCGACGCCCAGGTATTGCAGCCTGCGCATCATCTCGTCCGAGCGGTCAGCCGTACCCCAGGTGCCATCCTTGTTTTTTATAGGCCACGCAAACGGGCCGCCCTTGTTGGTCGTGCCAATAATGGTTCCGCCTCGTATGTGCACCCCGGCAACTTGCTGTTCGTCCAGAATCACAATCTCGTTGGGCTCGTTCAAAACACCATCAAACGCGTTTATACTGCCCACAACCTCCCAGTCTCTTTCTTGTGACGCACGCATAACTACCGCGCGTATCACAGCGTTAAGACCGGGGCAATCGCCACCACCTGTGGCGATCAATACTCTTTTTCTCATGCTGTCTTTCATAATACTGTCGAAATGTCAAAATAATATAATCATCCCCTGTTTGTCAATGTCTTTGTTCCCCTGCTGTCGGGACCCTGAGACATGGGCGTTTCATGTTAAACAATGCCGAAATGTCAAAAAGACAAAAGACAAAATGCCAAAATGTTTAATCGTCATAAACGCCTTCCTGTCGTCCGGCACCAGTAGCCGGGGTGTGCGGGAACCTTCTCCCCGCCGCGGGGTATGTATTACCTCAGCGTGAAAGCTGTTTCGCCCAGGCGGAACTCGTCGGTGAAAAGTGCAATGGAATACGTGCCTGCCTCAAATTCTGCCATGCGCTCCCAGGTCAAACATTTGTTGGTGGCGCGGTTCGCATAGGTAAATGTTTCCCGGGCAGAAAACTGGAGTGTGTCGCCGTGGTGCACGAAAGCGTGGGAGAGTCCATCGCTCACCCTTAAAATATTACCGTTGGGGTCGGCTATTCGCATGTAGGCATTATACTCCCCGGCGGGTGTTATGGGGTTTTCTCCCACAACAAAACAGACACGGACCTGTTCAACGCGCCTGGCGCGGTCTGTCTCGTGCTCACGCCCTCTCCCGCGGATCCTGAAGGGGGTCACCTCAATTTCGTAAGCGCGCAGCCCGGAAGCCGCCTCTACTTTTGTCTCAAGCACCTGTTTGTCCTCGGCAAGTGCTGTGCTTCGGCGCTGGACCTGCTGGATCTCCTCCCGCATCTGTACATTCTCGGCACGCAAGACCTCATTTACCTGGTAAAGGCTGTCCATCTCATGAACATATTGCTGGGTGATGTCGCGCAACTGGTTCAGCTGCCTCCGGATCCTGTAATAGTCTGCCTGACGTGCAATCAGGTTCTGGATCTCCTCGGCGTTTGCATGAATTATACTGTCCTTGTCAGCAAGAATGCTGTCGTACTCCAGCCGTGTATTGTGGTAGTCATCAATCAGGGAGTCCAACTCCAGCTGAAGGTTATAGTTGCGTTCTGCAACAATCTCGCGCTCTTTCACGACTTCATGCAACGACTGCCGGGTGGTAAACCACAAAACCCCAAAAAGTATCACCAGGGCACCCAGGATTAAAACGACCGTGCGATAGATCTTTTCCTTTTTTTTGCCGGACCCCTGGTTAGGATCGACTTTGATTTCTTTTGTTTCCATTTTAGTCTTTATAATAACAAGTTAACGTAACAACAACCCTGCCGGAATAAGCCAGTTAAAAGAGGCCTGTTTTGTGTTTTGTTTGTATAAAAACACAAAAAATCGCTAACTTTGTGTTTTTGGTCTTATTTTGACTGTGTGCGTTGCTTACAAAAGGGCTGTTTTTTTATTTGTCCTGCAAATTTATACATTTTTCATGGAAAGTAATTGTGTTTCTGATGCTGTTAAAGATATTTGGCGATCTTTTGTAACCCTGATATATCCCCGGAGCTGCTGTGGCTGTTACAAGGTGCTGGTGACAGGAGAAGAGCATTTGTGCGGATTTTGCCGGAAGGATATGCCCCGTACGGACTTCTATATGTACAAGGAAAACCCTCTGACGCAGCGTTTCTGGGGGAGGGTACAGGTGGAGTCCGGCAGCGCCCTGTATCATTTTCAGAAAGGGGGGAGGGTGCAGCGTGTGATCCACCAGTTTAAATACCGTGGGAACCTCAGCCTTGGCGTTTTTCTGGGACGCCTTCTTGGCCTGAGCTTGTTGCAGAGTGAGCACTACGCAGATGTCGGCATGATCATCCCGGTCCCGCTGCATCCGGCAAAGCTTCGGGCGCGGGGCTTCAACCAAAGCGAAGTCATCTGCCGGGGCGTGTCGGAAGCTATGAACGTGCCCTGTTCTGCCGGTCTTCTTGTCCGGGAGAAGGAAACAGCTACACAAACCCGGAAAGAAAGGTTTATGCGCTGGGAAAATGTGTCAGCGGGCTTTAAAACACCCGACCCACTGGCGGTCACAAATAAAAACATACTGCTTGTCGACGATGTCGTTACCACAGGAGCCACCCTTGAGGCCTGTGCACAAACCTTGCTGCATATTCCCGGGGTCAGGATCTGGCTGGCCACCCTGGCTATCACAGAATAGCCTGTTCACGTATGCCTCGCCGGCTGCCCCGGCCATCACAGAAGATACTGGCCCGCATAGCATCGCTGCCTCACGTCATCACAAAACATCCTGGCTGCCCGTGCCTTACCCCAATTGAAGATGGCATCGGGGCATAGCCTGTAAAGAAAGAGCCACAGCAAAAACAACACCCGGCATACAACTGCAGCCCGGGGAAATGCGTAGTTTGTTGCACGGATCGTACAAACACATATTTTTGTGGTATAAAAAGGGAAATAATATGTCTGTTATTGAAGAACCAGTAACCATTCGCGATTTCCTGCCGGGGGATTACGACCAGGTTATGTATGTGTGGGAGCGTACCGGGCTGGGAGGCGCTCACCGTGGAGACGACCTGCATACCCTTCTGCACAGCATTGAGCTCGGAGGCAAGCTGCTGGTAGCTTGTACCCCGGAGGGTATAATAATTGGCACCAGCTGGATGACATATGACGGGCGCAGGATACATCTTCATCACGTGGGTGTGCTGCCTGAGCACCAGAGAAAAGGGGTCGGCCGCAGACTCAGTGAACGGTCTGTCTGCTATGCAAAGGAAAAGAACACACAGATCAAACTGGAGGTGCATCGCTCAAACCAGGGGGCTGTGGCCTTGTATCGTGAGCTTGGCTTCAGCTACCTTGGCGACTATGATGTGTATATCATGCGCGGGACACAGAAGCAGTGACAGTTTTACCGGAGATCTGCACCAATTACCGCCCATAGTTTTTCCTGTTTTACCTTTCCTCTTTCGTGGATCATTTCCACATGAATAATATAAACGCCCACAGAGGCTTTTTCTCCCGTGTCGGTTGTGCCGTCCCATGTAATGGCTCCCGCGGTGGCGAGTAGCGTGCCCGGGGCTATGGTGCGCACCAGTCGCCCCCGCCGGTCAAAAACCCGTATGTGCGCCACATAACCGGGTTCATCCAGCGAATAAGAGATGTTTAGCACATCCTTGTACCCGCTTCCGTCAGGCACAAAAACCCTGGGATAGACCTCCCAGTGGCGGGATGTTTGTTCCTGCGGGGATACATATTGGCTGTTTCGCCGCCCGGGTGTGCCATACCCCGCTGAAGCTGCGGCCGAATGCCACGACCAGGCCTTGTCTGAGGGCCTGTCGGGGTGCAGGCGCTCCAAAGCCACACCGCTGGGGTTGGCGATCAGGGGCAGGTGCATAGCCTCGTCGTATACAAGCTTGTCTATCATAAAAAGCCCTTTCGTCGCCACCACGATGACACCACCGGTATTGGTCATGCGCGGCATGCCGCTGAGTTCAGCAAAGATGTCGGGATGAGGCACACTGTAAAAGCGGGTCACTCCTGCTGTATCATTTGTCAACACGAGGTAGTCGCCGGGAAAGAACAAAAAGCTGTCTTCGCTGATATGCCGGACCGAGGTGATCTCGTTTTCGAGGGTGTCTGCAGATGCCAGGATCATCTCCTGGAGGTCAACGACCCTGTCGGAACGATTATATATCTCCACGTACCGGGATCCGCCGGGGAACGTGTTGAATAGTATCTCGTTTATGACCACAGCTCCCCTCTGGGGCGACTCCGGGATGGCCACCCTTGCGTGGGTTCCTGCAATGGGGTTTCCGTCGAGGTCGCAAAGCGACTCTTTGGTGCTGACCTTATAGGTTTTCCCGGGTTCCAGGGGGTGTTCCAGGGCAATGTCGATTATAGTCAGATCGGGCGGAAAGGTTTTTACCGAAAGCGGACTTCCTATCTCTTTGTCAATCGTGTATTGTAAGGGGCAAGCCAGGGAGTCTTCATTCATAGGTTCTGAAAAGTGAAGCCGTATGGTGAGGGGGTCTGTCAGTCCTGCGCGTACCAACCTCGGGTTTGTCGTGTTCGGGTTTTCTCCGCGCACCGAGTTTGTTTCTCCGGGGGTGCCGCCCCTGGGGTCGCCGGATGCTTTCCAGTTTTCGGCACCCTGGCCGTAGTTATAGGGGTCAATTTTTTCCAGCGACCAGCCTCCGTTGGATTTGGCGTTGTCCCTGTACCAGCGGTCGCTGTAGTGTACGAAAGAAACGAGGCTGCCGTTGTCGTCCCAGAGAGAAAGAGAGGTGCCCCCAATGGTGAAAGCCGTGGCAGGCAGGCCCGGAACGGCCAGCACATTTCCGTAGGCCGTCATTTCAGGGTATGCTGTTTCTGTGGTCAGCACCAGGTAGCCCCCGGGTTCGATGAGGGCGTGGGGCAGGAGCCTTTGTGTGTCGCCGTGTTGCAGCACCCAGCCCTCCACGTCGACAGGCAGCTCCGTGGTATTGTACAGTTCGATCCAGTCGTGAGGAGGCAAGCTTACAGATGGCCTGCTGTTGGCCATGATTTCATTGAACACGACATCAAAGCGTTGTGGAACGTAGAGGGTAAAGGTGCCCGCAAAGGGCTCCATGGTCTGCCCGTCGAGGCTTTTCACGTTTGCTATGTGAATTGTATAAAGGCGGTTTTCCTCGAAAGCGGAGACGAACTGCAGTCTTACGATGTGAGGTTGAGCCGGGTCCTGGGCAGCGATAACAGGTTGTCCGATATCCGGGGAGGCCACATAGTTATCTGTGTTTGTCGCCGTCTCCGGGTCCAGCACGGTGGAAAAGTATACATCCAGCATGTGCGTTGATACTGCCTGAAGCCTGATCACCTCAGGGGGGTGTCCCGGCTGGATCTCCCCAACCCGGAAATCATCAAAGTAGATCCGGCGGCTGTTGCTTACCGTATAGGTACATCTTACCCCGAACCACGACGTGGCCTGATGTGTGTTGTCGAAAACCTGCCCCTGGGGGAGCAGCAGCTCCCCGCCGTCAGGGTCCGCCAGAATACTCCAGTTGCCCGCCTCGTCCCTTATAACCCGCACTCTTAAGATGTTATTGGATCCATCTGCCAGGTTCATGGCCCCTGTCATGAGAAGAGTTGTTTCGGCACCGTCCTGGCGGAAAAAGAATATCCGCTTCATGTCGCCGCCGGTTTTTCCAATTTGCAGAAAATACCCATTCAGCGGCAGGGTAAGGTCAGCCTGGTCGCTTACCAGGTAAACACGTGCATGGTTGTTGTCGGAGGGTGTAAATGCCAGCCGCACCCAAAAATCCCATTGTGTGTTATGTAAAATGTGGCTTTGTGTGGAAAGCCACGACATGCCGGCTTCGTCATCAAACAGGCGTAACCTGCCGTCGTCAACAACAAACTTATCATGATCACCCACCCAGGGAGGGTCGTCTGTGAAGTTTCCGTTGCTGAAATCATCCGCAAACTGGGCAAACGCTATGGAGGCGTAAGAAAAAAGGACTAAAAAACATAAAAAACGCATCATGCCATCATAATTTTAGACATAAAATTACAAAAACGCTTTTAAAACAGGTTCGTTTTTTTTGACGAAATTTGCTACAGGTACAAAAAGCAAGTTGTATGGTAGTAGCATTGATTGGCGCCACCGGTTTGGTGGGCGAGGTAATGATGCGTGTCCTGGAGGAGCGCAACTTTCCGGTTAAGGACTTTATCCCCTGTGCATCTGCCCGTTCAGCAGGGCGCGAGCTGATTTTCCGGGGCAGGGCCTACAGGGTGAGGACGGTGGCGGAGGGCCTGGCTGCCCGCCCGGATATAGCATTGTTTTCGGCCGGGTCGGCCATTTCGAAGGAATATGCACCGGCGTTTGCTGCGGAGGGCTGTGTGGTTATTGACAACTCTTCTGCCTGGCGCGGTGACCCGGCGGTGCCGCTCGTCGTGCCGGAGGTGAATCCGCATACAGTGACCGGGGAAACCCGTATCATCGCTAACCCCAATTGCAGCACCATCCAGATGGTGGTACCGCTGGCACCCCTTCACCGGGCTTATGGTATTCGCAGGCTCGTGATTGCCACCTATCAGTCGGTGACGGGCACCGGTGTAAATGCGGTGCAGCAGCTGCATGATGAACGTGCGGGAAAGCCGGGGGCAAAGGCATACCCGCATCCCATCGACCTGAACTGCTTCCCTCACGGCGGCGATTTCCTGGATAACGGCTATACAGCAGAAGAAATGAAGCTGGTGAATGAGACCCGGAAGATCCTGGAGGCCGGCGACATACGCATCACCGCCACCGTGGTTCGCATCCCGGTGATCGGAGGCCATTCGGAGGCCGTCAACATAGAGTTTGAAAAAGATTTTTTACCGGAGGATGTGACCCGCCTGTTGAGGAACACCCCTGGTGTGGTGGTGCAGGACGACCCGGCGACAAACACCTACCCGATGCCACGCTTTGCCGAAGGCCGGGATGAAGTGTTCGTGGGCCGCATCCGGAGGGATAACTCCGTACCCAGCGGCCTCGACATGTGGATCGTCGCCGATAATTTAAGGAAGGGGGCGGCTGTTAATGCTGTACAGATCGCGGAACTTACCAGGGAAGTAAGAAGTAAGAAGTAAGCAGTAGGCAGCAAGATGGCTCGTGGCGCGTCCTGAAACAGGTTTGCTTTTTGTAACTTGCTTACTGCCTACTGCTTACTTCTTACTGCTACTCTATCGCGCACAACATCAGCAATCCGCTCCGCCGGGATCCGCTCCTGCTTCATGCTATCCCGCTCCCTTATGGTGACGGTATCATCCTCCAGGGTCTGGTGGTCGATAGTGATGCAGTAGGGGGTGCCGATGGCGTCGTTTCTGCGGTAGCGGCGGCCGATGGCATCCTTGTCTTCGTACTGGCACATGAAGTCGTATTTGAGGCGGTCGAAGATCTCCCGCCC
>LCWY01000015.1_pt1 | contig 34189 bp, 32 predicted proteins | sample 348741 | NCBI WGS metagenome assembly LCWY01 (sample SAMN03565343, study PRJNA281982) | anaerobic digester metagenome | biome: Anaerobic digester; feature: Alkaline_Metagenome_Assembly_A; material: Alkaline anaerobic digester sludge; isolation source: anaerobic digester run at haloalkaline... | reverse complement strand
TCATTCATACTCATTCATACTCATTCATGCTCATTCATGCTCATTCTGATCATCTTACACATACATTCCTGATCAGCTTCAGACTTTCATCCATTTCAGTCCCCCATCGTTCCATTAAAGCATCTTAACTTTCAGGCCTTTATACAGTTCATCGCTTTGAGGAGCGTTTAAAGGGGTCTTCCTTCCCTTATGGTCAATGACCAGGGATTCCCCTTCAATGATTTCTCCGATCTCCTTTGCCTCGATTCCCTGTTCCCTCAGCTGATGGATCAGTCCCTTTACCCGATGATCTTCAAGGGCCATCACCATGACTCCGCTGGAGATTAATCGGTAAGGATCCAGATTAAGAACTTTGGCAATGGTTTTCGTTCCATCTTTTATGGGAATATCCCGAATATCGACTTTGACTCCAAGGTTTGATGCCTCCCCGATCTCCCAGAGGGCTCCCAGGATTCCTCCCTCGGTGACATCATGCATGGCATTCACTCCATAGTCCCCGGCGATTACGCCTTCTTTTACCACACTGATTTCTCCGAGATAGGCTTCCGCTTCGTCCAGGATCTCCGAAGAAATTCCATCCTTCAGAAATTCCCTGCGATCCGATGCTAAAATTCCTGCTCCTTCCAATCCGCAGTGCTTCGTCATAATGATTTTATCTCCAACCTTCGCTCCTTTTGAGAAAATCATTCCGTTTTTGGGCTTTTTGCCGATGGCGGTGGTTGAGACCACCATTTGATTCACGGCGTCGGTCACTTCCGTATGCCCGCCGATGATCTGCACATTGACCTTCTCTGCAGCCCGATTGGCATCTTCCATAATCTCAGCGATCATTTCCTCCGTTGTATCCGGGGGTGCAAGGAGAGTAAAAAGTACTCCCACAGGCTCAACTCCGTTTGAGGCAACATCGTTACAGGAAATGTAGATTCCCAGGCTGCCAATGCCTTTTCCTGCACCGGTAATGGGATCCGTGCTGAACACACCGATTTCCTCGCCGAAATCCATGACTCCGCAGTCCTCTCCGACACCTGCCCCCATAATCACTTCCTTCCGTTCATGGGTCAGCTTCGACAGAACCAGGGATTTTAATAATCCTTCCGGTAATTTTCCGATTTCCATCCTCTGTCTCCTTTATCTTCATGAGATTCAATCATCATTTTCATGAGATCCAATCATCTATTTAATTTGACTCAAACAAATTATAACACGGAATTCTCTGTGAACCAAACGAGAAAAAATCAAGCAATAACCGCTTGATTTTTGTTTGTCCTTCTATGGGATTTTTCAAGAGAACTATTCAGGGTTTTCATGGAATCCGTTTGTCGATTTCTGATTAGACTCCCATGGGTTTAAAGCTTTTCTTATGCTTTAAACGGTCCACCACAAAGAGCAGACTCCCGGACATCGTATGGGTCCTGCTTTTCCCTTTCTCTTTGGAAAAACAGTCGAGATCATCGATGGATGTATCGTAAACAGACTGCAATCCATGGGAGGGACATCGAACAATCACCCGGGTTCCGTCTTTACCGTTGATCAGGGCATTTTGCACAATCTCTCTTTGGGGACAGGCCTGGAGGGCGATGAGAACCACGGTGTAGCCTTTCGTGTCAATCAGCTTCCCATCCTCCTTAAACACCCGGATTCCTTTGCTGAGACCGAGCTTCTCCGTCAGTTTTTCTGCACATCGTACAGCACAGGGATCAATATCAATCACATCGATTGATGCACCTGTTTTTCCGTGAATCCCATAGGCTGTGGCAGGTATTGCTCCGCCACCGATAAACAGGATTTTATCCTCCCGGGAGATCTCTCCCAAACGGATTTCCTCTTCAATAACGGGCTCATAATAACGGATAAAACCTTTTGTCAGTGAAGGAAACTGCGATGAAACTTTCTCTAGTATCCTTGTAAAACAGGGGATCATGTCCTGCTCCTCCTAGTGAATGATTTTAACAGATGATAACGTATGTCAATTCATAGTTAAAATCATATCACAGTTTTCCCCGGGGAACAAGAAAATGTTTATCTTTCTTCACCATCCTTTTTTCATTCGAAGCTTAATTCCCCAGCCCAGCAGTCCCAGTCCACCGATCACAGCACTATAGTACATCGTGATTTTATAGGCGGTATGATAGAAAAAAGGCTCTGGTACCATCTGAATCAGGGTATCGGTCCTGGGATTTAAAATCCAGAGATCGTTATCGAAAAAGATCAAGTGAAAAATCGTAAAATATTTGGTGAAATCGATGTACATCAGGAGTGCCAATAGTCCGAAAAACAGCAAATTCCCCACCATGGTGTACGCAAAAAGACCGGTAAACCCTTTCTTCCACCGATCGTCTTTTTTGACCATCACAAAAGCAAGGACCAGCAGGAGGATGATTCCAACGTTTCTCAATCGTCTTCCTCCAACAAAAAGATCCCGTACATCCACCATATGAAGAATTTCCCTCTCTCCATAAACGGGACGAAGCTCGTCTCCGAAATAGGCCTCGGTCTCCAGGCGGTGCCGGTCATCACCCCGCAGATACTCGAACATATCCTCCATTGTATAACGCAGCTGATCCGGATCCATCCCCGTCACCTCGGGGACATTATTCCGTTCAAACTGTTCCATGTAATAGTCCATATCAAAGGCAATCCACTCCACAACACTGAAGAGCACCACAATGCTCAACAGGATTCCCATGAATAGGTAAATTCCTCTTCTCAGCCATCGATTCATGTTATGAGTCCCCTTTAATCCTTATAAATTCCTCTTCTGTGAGAATTTCGATTTCTTCATCCTGTTCCTGAAGCTTCTTTGCTTTATCCAGCTTGGAGCCCGCATTCTCTCCCACAATGAGAATATCGGTGTTTTTGCTGACACTACCCGTCACCTTTCCTCCCACTGATTCCAGATAGTCCTGTATCTCTTTCCGATTGGAAAAGTTCTCAAAGGATCCGGTTACCACTATGGTCTTGTCTGTAAAATGATTCTTTCTTTCCGGTCCGTCTGAGGCCTCATCTTCAGTTGCCTCCCGGGGTTTGATCCCCGCATCAAGGAGATCCTGAATACTGTTGCTGATACGGTCATCATGGAAAAAATTCACAATGCTCTCTCCCACAATTTCGCCGATATCTCCGAGAGAGACCAGTTCTTCCAAAGTGGCCTCCTGAATATTTTTCAGGGTTTTAAAATGCCGGGTCAGATCCTTTGCGGTTTTCCTTCCCACATTGGGAATCCCCAGGGCATAGATAAACCGATGGAGCTCCGGATTCTTGGTGTTTTCAATGGCTTCCAGGAGATTCTTCGCTTTTTTCTCCCCAAAGCGCTCAAGCTCCACCAGATCATTATAGTTTAATCTGTAAAGATCCCCGATTCCCCTCAGACCCAGTTCATCGTGGAGCTGTTCGGTGATTTTTTCACTCAATCCTTCAATGTCCATGGCATCCCGGGACGAAAAATGAACGATCCGTGCCACTAATTGAGGCTTGCAGGACAGGGAATTGGGGCAGAAGAGATGCGCACCCTTCTCTACCACTTCCGTACCACAGGAAGGGCAGGCAAGGGGCTTTTCTATGAATTTCCCCTCATTGCATTCATCAGAGACTCCCCCCATGATTTCGGGGATGACGTCGTTGGATCGTCTGAGCCACACCGGGCATCCGATTTTCACGTTCTTCCGCTGTATGTCTCCGTAATTGTTCAGAGTTGCCCGTCTTACTGTGACCCCTTTAATCTCCACAGGATCCAGCTCTGCTGCGGGGGTGAGTTTTCCCGTTCTTCCCACCTGCCAGATCACATTTCTGAGGGTTGTGGTCATTTCCTGGGCTTCAAATTTAAAGGCCATGGCCCAGCGGGGAAATCTCTGGGTAAATCCCAGTTCTTCCCGCAGCCGAAGATCATCCGCTTTTATCACGATTCCGTCGGTAAGGTAATCAAGATCCTGCATTTTCTCTTCCATCTGCTGTATTTTTTCAATGACCTCTTCCATGGTTTTGCAGCGATAAATATGGGAATCCACCGGCAGCCGCTGTTCCTTCAGAAACTCAATCATCTCCTGATGACTGGAAAAGGAATGGTCAGGTGCATCATTCACATGATAAAAAAAAGCATGGAGATTCCTTGTTGCCGTAACCTTGGGATTGAGGTTCCTCAAGGCTCCCGCTGCTGCGTTTCTTGCGTTTTTCAAAGGTGTGTCCGCCTGTCTGTTGTATTCCTCCAGGGCGGAAAGGGCCATCAGTCCTTCTCCCTGAACTTCCAGAACTCCTTGATAGGGGATGGTCAGGGGAATGGATTTGATGGTTTTCACCTGGGCAAGAATGCCTTCGCCGACCTCTCCGTTTCCCCGGGTTGCTGCCTGTACCAAAACCCCCTCTTCATAGGTAAGGGACAGAGTGAGTCCGTCAAACTTGTATTCCACCATATAGGTGAGATCCTTCCCCTTTTCTCCCAGAATGCGCTTCATCCTGGCTTCCCAGTCCCTCAGGGTGTCAAAATCCTTGGATTTATCGAGGCTCAACAGGGGTTTCCTGTGGGTGTGGGGCTCAAACCTGTCCAGGGGCTCTCCCCCGACCCTGGCTGTCGGCGAATGGTCCAGCTGAATTCCCAGCTCCTCCTCCAGCTTCACCAGACGGTCAAACAGCTGATCGTATTCGGCATCGCTCACCACGGGGTCATCCAATTGATAATACCGGTAAGCGTAATCATTCAATGTCTCCACCAGATTTTTCATTTCCTCTTTCTTCTTTTCCTCTTTCTTCTTTTCCTCTTCCGTCTTATCCAGTTTCTTCTCTTCCGTCATCAGATTCACCTCACATCTCCCGGATTTCAATCCATGATCTTCATATTTCCATAGGCGGGATCGATTTTCTTCATTCCCGCTTTGTCAAAAATGATGGTCAGCATGTTTCCCTGAATCCCCACCACTTTTCCTTCTCCGAACTTGGGATGGACCACCCGTGATCCTGATTTTACCTCATCCATAGGGAAGGGAGATACAAAATCCGAGGTTTTCTTCGTCCGCAGTTTTTCAATCGCTTTCTGTCGGTCGTAGGGATCCTCCATCTGAATGAGATCCTTTGGAATCTCCTTCATAAATCGTGAAATTTCATTGACGTGGGTATTTCCGTAAAGGGTTCTCATTGTGGCATGGATCATATGCACTTCATCCATGGCCCGGGTAATCCCCACATAGCAGAGCCGCCGCTCTTCTTCCTCATTTCCCTCCGCAATGGAGATCGGCGAAGGAAAGATTCCCTCCTCCATTCCCGGGAGAAAGACCACGGGAAACTCCAAGCCCTTGGCACTGTGAAGGGTCATTAGCATGACTCCCTCTTCCGTCTCATCGGAATGATCCAGAGAAGTTTCCAGGGACACCTGGGCAAGAAAGGCCTCCAGGGATTTATCCTCTGAGGTTTTGTCAAAGTCCATGGTGATGGATTTGAACTCCTCAAGGTTTTCGATTCGTGCTTTTGCCTCGATGGTCCCTTCATCCATTAATGCCTTTCGATATCCGCTTTTAAAAAGGAGATGGTCTACCAGCTCCGTCACCGTCAAATCCTCTTTTTCCTTCTTTGCTCTTTCGATCACTCCCGTAAATTCAGCGATTTGATTTTTCACCCGTGTGGACAGAGAGGAAATCTCCTGATTCCTCTTCACACCGGTGTAAAAATCCAGTTCCGCCGCTTCACAGTATTCTTCAACTTTTTCAATGGATTTCTTTCCGATTCCCCGCTTCGGCTCATTGATCACCCGTTTTATGGCAAGATCGTCAACGGGGTTCTCCACTGCCCGGAGATAGGCGAGGATGTCCTTGATTTCCTTTCTTTCATAGAACCGTTTTCCTCCCACCAGCTGATAGGGAATCCCCTGCTTCAGAAACACTTCTTCAATTTTACGGGACTGGGCATTGGTCCTGTAGAGAATTGCAAAATCCTTATAGCTTCGTTTTCCCTTTGCCCTCTGCTTAAGAATGGTATCGGCGATATAGCGGGCCTCGTCCCCCTCATGGGTTGCTTTGTAGTAGTTCAGGGTCTCCCCTTCTCCCTTGTCCGTCCAAAGCTTTTTTTCCTTCCGGTTCAGATTATGGGAGACCACTTCGTTGGCAGCCTGAAGAATTCGGGAGGTGGAGCGGTAATTTTTCTCCAGCTTCACGGTTTCAGCCCCCGGAAAATCCTTTTCAAAGCCCAGGATATTTTGAATATCCGCACCTCTCCATCCGTAAATGGACTGGTCATCGTCCCCGACGACACATAAATTCCGATGCTCCTTTGCAAGGAGACTGACCAGAACATACTGGGCGTGATTGGTGTCCTGAAATTCATCCACTAAAATATAGTGAAACCGGTTTTGATAGTGCTTCAGGATCTTGGGATTCCCCTGAAAAAGTTCCACGGTCTTCCCGATCAGATCGTCAAAATCCAGTGCATTGTTTTCTTTCAACCGTTTCTGATAGAGCGTATAGAGTTTTGCAATCGTCTGCGTATAGTAATCATCCCCTTCAACCTTCAAATATTCCTGTGGAGACAACAGACGATCCTTTGCCCTTCCCACCGCGGCTAAAACCGCCTTGGATGATAATCCCGTTCGTTGATGTCCAGTGCCTTTAAACATTCCTTCATCAACACCTGCTGATCCGAGGTATCATAAATTCCGAAATTCCTCTCATACCCCAATACTTCAATTTCACTGCGCAGGATCCGGACGCAGGCGGAGTGAAAGGTGCTGATCCACATATGATGGTAGGGCCGTTCCAATAGACTTTCCACCCTCTCCTTCATCTCTCTTGCTGCCTTGTTTGTAAAGGTGATTGCCAGAATGCTGTAGGGATCAATTCCCATCTCCTCAACGAGATATGCAATTCGATAGGTGAGCACCCGGGTTTTTCCCGAGCCTGCCCCCGCAAGGACCAGAAGAGGTCCTTCCGTCGTTAATACCGCCTGTTTCTGAGTTTCATTCAAGTTTTCTAAGATCATTGGTTAGCTCCTTTTTTTCGATTCCGTCAAATTCTCATCTTCCCTCTTATCTTATTATATTTTTCCCTCTTCTTCAACGACAAAAGAAAAGCGGGGAGAGAAGCCTGCCGTTCCATGGCTCTCTCCCCGCTGAAGTCACTGGTTAAAACTGTTTGAAGAAATCATGAATATCCTCATTCTGCAGGGGCTTCTTTATATCCTTCGGTGAAAACTCCGGGGTTTTCGGTAAGGTCACATGCACTTTCGTTCCTTTTCCTTTTTCGCTCTCCACGTTGATTTCCCCCTGATGAAACCGCACAAATTCATCGCAGAGAATCAGACCAAGCCCCGTTCCAAGCTCCATTTCCGTCCCCTTTGTGGTTCTGACCTGATCCAGACGGAAGAGGTTCGAGATCTGTTCCTCCCGTATTCCGATCCCGGTGTCTTCAATGGAAATCTCCACCTTTCCATTCTGTCCTTTCCCCGTCACAATCAGCAAACCCCTTTGGTTGCTGAATTTTATCGCATTGGAGAGAAAGTTTCGAAACACCGTGTCCATCATATCGGGATCTCCCACAACGTAAAGACCCTCCTCGATCCGCACCTTCACCTGAAGCTTCTTTCTCTCCACACTTTCCTTATACAGACTCAAGTTTTCCCGGACAATGCTCTCCAGAAATAGTTTTTCGGGACAGACCTTCATTTCCCCTTTTTGATGCATGGACCATTGCAGAAGATTGTTCAGAAGCTTGTAGAGTTTTTCCGAATGGGTGGAGATGGACTCAAGGCAATCCTTCCGTTCTTCTTCGTCAAACTCATCATAGCTCATCTCCATCAGACGGACCAGACTTAAAAAGGTGTTAAAGGGACTTTTTAAATCATGGGCGACAATGGAAAAAAACTTGTCCTTTACCGTATTCATTTCCTCCAGGGCTCTGTTTTTCTCCATCAAAGCCTCTCTGGATTTTTTCAGCTGGAGATGGGTTTTCACTCTGGCCTTCAGCTCCAGGGCATTAAAGGGCTTTGTGATATAATCCACACCGCCCAGTTCAAACCCCCTCGTAATGCTTTCCGTATCGGTTTTCGCCGTAAGAAAAATAATCGGGGTGTCTTTGGTCTTCTCCTCGTTTTTCAAAAGTTCGCAGACTTGAAATCCATCCATTTCAGGCATCATGATATCCAGAAGGATGAGATCGAACTCGTTGTTGAGGGCTTGGGAAACCGCCTGCTTCCCGTCTAAGGCAAAGGCCAGGTCATAGGTTTCCTTTAGAAGGTTTGCAATAAGCTGAATGTTTTTCGATACATCATCGACAATCAAAATTTTTCCCCGTTTATCCGTCATTGGCCTGCTCCTTTATTCGTTGTATTAAACTGGGATAGTGGCGCAGCAATCGTTTTATCCCCTCGATATCAAACTGGTCCGTGGTTTGTACAAGCTCGACGCCATAATCCCGCAACCCTGTAATTCCATGGGTCTCCCCTTTTTCCTTCAGCAGTTCTCCGAAGCTTCTGATCTCATCAAAAAATCCGCTGTCCTTCACCCGGCGATACCCCCATTTCCCTTCCTTCTCAAAAAATTCCAGGGCCTTGACCCGCTCCCTCTTAATTTCGTAAAATTCGGGAAGTCCCTTTTCACTCCTGCGCTGGGAGGAAATCGCCTTGAAGGCTGCTTCACTTCCGTTACGGACTTTTATGTGATGAAAAATGATTTCAAAGCGGCTGCCCTTTTTCGGGACGCTGTAGAGATGCAGCTCTCCTTCGAGAACCTCCACGAGGTTTTTCGTGATACTGAGTCCCAAGCCGGTTCCCGGCTGATTGCTCTCCAGTCTTCCCCATTGTACAAAGGGTTTAAAGACCTCCCTCTGTCCTTTTTGAGAAATCCCCTTCCCGGAGTCGATGACCTCCAGGGAAAGATCTCCATAGCCCTTCTCCCTCATCTTAAAGGATGCACGGATTTTTACAAAGCCCCTGTCGGTGAATTTTATGGCATTTCCCACAAGATTGACCAGGATTTGTCGGATACGGATTTCATCAAGAAAAAGCACCTCCGGGATCGACTCATCCACTTCACTCTGAAGTTTGATGTTCCTCTCCTTTGCCCGCAGGGAAAATATCCCGATAATCTCCTCAAACATTTGCCTCAGAGAGACCTCCTTCAATTCAATTTTCATCATCCCGGCATCAATTTTCGAGAGATCCAGAATATCATTTATCAGCGTCAGAAGATTTTCTCCTCCCCGTTTGATATAATTGAGATATTCCAGCTGCTTCGGAGCATGAATCTCCTTTTCCAGCATATCGGCGAACCCGATGATGGCATTCATCGGTGTTCGTATTTCATGACTCATATTGGCGATAAACTCACTTTTTTGACGGTTTGACTCCTGAGCCTTTTTCATGGCCACCCGAAGCTTCTTCTGGTTGTTTTTTAAATCCTCTTCCCTCTGTTTTTTCTCAATATAGGTGCCCAGCATATCGGCGGCGGTGTTGATTATGGCAACGTCCTCTTCCTCCCATTCCCGTTTTCTTCCGACTTCATCAAATCCTAAAAAGCCGTACCATTTCTTCTCAACAAAAATCGGGATAATCAGAATGGACCGGACTCCCTGCATCCAAAGAACTTCCCGTTCCTCCGGGGGAAAATCCTCCACGTGTCCTGCAATATAAATTCCCTTGGGAAGCTGTTTTTTCCATCGCATAAATCCGTAATCATAATCAAAATGCTTCAAAACCTCCACATCAATCTGGGGCTCAATTCCTTCTTTGCAGACTTCATAGGCATACTCGGTATAGGTTTTTCGGCTTTTTGTTTTCGGGTCCCGCTTTTTAAAATTCCGGAAAATGTATACCCGGTCCGCATTGGAAGCCTTCTGTAAATGATGGAGGGACTCCTGCAAAGCCCGGTCCATATCCTCTTTCAGCAGCTGCCTGGAGACATTGGCCAGCTCCGTTTCATAACGAATCCGCTCTTCCAGAAATTTTTGGGCTTTTTTCATCTCTGTGATATCGATAGCGATTTCCATCCTCACAGTTCCGTGCCCCGGCCAGTCGATCATCTTCGCCTCTTTGATGTAGTAGCGGTCAAAATTCTCGTAGTAGGTTTCAAACCGGTAGAGCTCCCCTTTGTTGAGGATCAGGGAAGGATTCTCACACATATTGCAGGGAGCAGGCTCCTTATGCATCACCTCGTAACAGGTTTTCCCGATCAGCTCTTCTCCGTACATCTCGCTGGCGGTTTTGTTTGCATAAAGAATCTGATAGTTCTTTGGATCAATAATATACACAAGCTCACTGATATTATCCAGCAAAGTAATCACATAGTTTTCATTGTTTTTATCAACCATTATGATCTCCCCTTCATCCCCGGATTTACAAAGGTTTCCTTAACCGTTCCTTCAGCTTCTCCACTGAAGTGTTTGCAATAAGACGAAGATCCACTTCCGCCTCTTCCACCAGTTTCCTTGCACTGTCAAACTTTCCTACGTCATAGTGAATATGTGCATCACTGCCTACAGCAATGGTGACTCCCTGCTTTTGGCATTCTCTTGCAATCTCAAGACAGCGTTCCCTGCTCCCCTTCCGAAAGCTGGTGGGTCGAATGGAGCTGTCATTCACCTCAATCAGCACCTGTTCTTCTTTTGCTTTTGCAACCACCCGTGGAATATCAATGGGAAACGCGGGATTTCCCGGATGTCCGATGATATGAATATACGGGTTTTCCATCACCTTTAAAAGGCATCGGGTGTTCTCCTCCATCGTCCCCGGTGCAATACATGGCTCATGGAAGCTTGCAATGACGATATCAAGCTCCTTTAATACACGATTTTCCAGGTCCACATCCCCATCGAGACTGACAATATTCACCTCGGCGCCCCGCAAGACCTCCACACCGTTGATGGTTCGGGGAACCACCCTCAGATTGCTGAAATGAATAAAATTGGCGCCGCCGGGAATTGCATCCCCATGATCGGTAATGGCTATGGCTTCCAGTCCCCGCTCTCTGGCTGCATTGACCATTTCCGTCAGGGTGGAGTAGGCATGGCCGCTGGAGATCGTATGGGTATGGGTATCAATAACAAAATTCATCCTCATCACGTCCTTCTCTCATTGTCTATGGATAGATAAAAGGCTTTATCGCTGGAATCTCCAACCATAAAGCCCCGAATCTCCGATTGATTCCTGTATAATCTATTCGTCAAAGGAGGGCAGAAATCCTCCTTTATTTTCCTTCTTTTTCATCCTCCCCGATCCCCCGAATCTCAAATCTTGTAATTTCATTTTTGGAAAGAAACCGCATTGAAGGCCCCAGACTCCTGTTCCGGGGCTGGTGTAAATATGGGCGTCCTCTTCCTTGTATAAGCCCCAGGGATACTTGAAATAGAATTTCACGATCCACTCCAGGGGAGGAATCTGTCCTCCGTGGGTATGGCCGGAAAGCTGCAGATCCATCCCAAGCTTCACCGCTTCCGGAAATTTCACCGGCTGATGGGCCAGAAGAAGATTAAACCTTTCAGCGTCGGAGTCCGCCAGGATTTCGCTCAGTTTCATTGTTGATTTATAGTAGGTCCCTTTGAAAAAATCATCGATTCCGTAGACCGTAAGGTTCTGATCCACCTTGACCCTCTCGTTCCGAAGGGTGCGGATCCCCGCCTCTTCCATAAACGCGTGGAACTCCTCCACGCCCGTATACAGCTCATGATTTCCGATGATGGCATACACTCCCTTTTCCGCTTCAAGCTCCCCGAGAATCGGTGCATAGTCCTGAATGTGCTTATAGGGATCGTCAATAATATCCCCTGTCAGCACCGTCACGTCGGATTTAATGGCATTGGCTTTTTTCACGGTCTCCCGAAGCCACTCCTTCGAAGAGAAGTAACCGATATGAATGTCCGTAAGCTGGGTCACTGTGATCCTCTCCCCTTTTTTCAGTTTGGGGCTGAAAATCCTTATATCCTTGATCACCGGCAAACCTTTGCCATTGTAAATGGAGTAGACCGAGGCACCCACTGCAAGGATCATGGCGATAACCGTACTGGCGGTCATTGCCGCTTCTCCTGCTCCTCTAAAGAAAAACATCACCACATCCCGAATCAAAAAGGCTCCGATGGCGATGGAGATGAACCCCAGCCAGAGATTTCCGTAATGGGTAATCCAGTAAATATAGGTTTTTCGTTTAATAAACTGGCTGATCACAAAAAGAGAGCCGATCAGAAAGAACCCTCCTCTGATCACCCAAAGCAGGGACTCTCCCGGATCCATCCCCCGAAGCATTGAGCGATAGACATAGTAGTTCATTCCGTAATAGAGACTGAAAAAGAATACCACCATAATGAAGATCCGAATTTTCCTGCGCATGCTGATCCTTCCCTTCCTGAGTTTCCGTTTCCTATATCATACCCTTAGCAAGGTTACAGCAAACGGAAAAAGAGTGCATCCTCTCTATTTCTCATTGGATACACTCCGTTATTCGTTATTCGATATAATTTAAGCTTTATGCCGGTCTGTCAAACCCCTAAAGTCCGATATCTCCCCGCTGGGTCTTTCCTTCGAAGAAAATCCTCTTCCCGTTCTGATAGGCTCTTTTTCTTGCTTTTTCAAGGGTTTCGTCCATCGATGTGACGCCCAGGACCCGGCCTCCGTTAGTTTTAAGCTGACCGTCCTCCAGTTTGGTGCCGCTGTGAAAGACCACGGTTTTTTCATCCACCTGATCCACTCCTTGGATGACCTTCCCCTTCTCATAGGCTTCGGGATATCCCTGTGACGCCAGGATCAGGCACAGAGCCGCTTCTTTTTTCCACTGTATCTCCATCGTGGAAAGCTCTCCCTTTAAAAGGCTGAGAAAAATCTCTGCAAGATCGCTGTCCAGACGGCTTAAAATCACCTGGGTTTCCGGATCGCCGAAACGCACATTGTATTCCAGAACCTTCGGGCCCTCCTTCGTAATCATAATGCCGATAAAGATGATTCCCCTGTAGTCCATCCCCTCCTCTTGAATCCCTTTCAGGGTCGGGGCAAGAATTTCCGCTTCAACCCGCTTTTCCACCTCTTTTGTATAGGCGGGGTTCGGTGAAAAGGTTCCCATCCCACCGGTGTTCAGTCCCCGGTCTCCGTCGCCGATCCGCTTATAATCTCTGGAGCTGGCCATGGGCACAATGGTGTTTCCGTCCACAAAGGCGATAACCGAGGTTTCCGTTCCCACAAGAAATTCTTCAATCACCACTTCATTTCCCGCATCTCCAAACTCTCTTGCAACAAGAATTTTTCTAAGTGCTTTCTCCGCTTCCTGCTGATCTTCAGCAATGAGAACTCCCTTTCCCGCTGCCAGTCCGTCTGCCTTAAGTACAACAGGAAAGGAATATTCTTTTAAGCGGATCCTCCCTTCATCATAATCCGATGTGGTATGGGATTTAGCCGTAGGAATGTTGTACTTCTCCATAAAGGTTTTGGAGTAGGCTTTGCTTCCCTCCAGCACGGCACCTTTTTTGTCCGGTCCGATAATGGCGAGTCCTTCCTCTCTGAATCGATCCACGATTCCCATCACCAGTGGAGCTTCAGGTCCCACTACGGTGAGATCGATCTTCTTCTCCACGGCAAAGCTCACCAGGCCCTCCAAATCTTCCACATCGGTGGAAATGCAATCCCCGAGGTTCTTCATTCCGGGATTCCCCGGTGCCATGTAGAGCTCGCTGACCAAAGGACTTTTCTTTAAACTCCAGGCAATTGCGTGCTCTCTGCCTCCGCCGCCAACAATGAATACTCTCATCTCATCATCCTTTCTAATGCTTGAAATGTCTCTTTCCCGTAAATATCATGCTGATTCCGAATCGATTGCAGGTATCAATGGATTCCTGATCGTTCATGGATCCTCCCGGTTGAATAATGGATGCCACTCCATACTCCTGGGCCTTCGTTACGCAGTCATCAAAGGGGAAGAAGGCATCGGAGGCCATCACACTGCCGTTGCAGTCATGAATGGTATTTCTGAGCCCATTCTCCACGGCCCAGATCCGGCTGGTCTGTCCCGGTCCCACAGCCAGGGTCTGCCGGTTTTTCGCAACCACAATCCCGTTGGATTTCACGTGCTTCGCCACCTTATAGGCAAACTCCAGATCCCTCATTTCTTCACTTGAGGGTTCCCTTTCCGTCACAACTTTGATCTCGCTGATCAGGCTTTTATTCTTTTCCTGGAGAAGAAGTCCCCCCGCTACCTTTTTCACTTCAAAGGAGGGATCCTGCTCAAGAATGGAGGGGATACGAAGAACCCGCAGATTCTTTTTCTTCCCAAAGATGTCCAAAGCTTCTTCGGTATAGGCCGGAGCGATGATCACCTCTAGGAAGATCCCGTCCATTTCCCTGGCGGTTTTTTCATCCACTTCCCGGTTCAATGCAACAATTCCTCCGAAAATGGATTTCGGGTCCGCTGCATAACACTTTTCAAAGGCTTTATAGACGGTCTCGTCGGAGGCCACGCCACAGGGGTTCGTATGTTTTACCGCCACAGCAGTGGGCTCTTCAAACTCCTTTAATAACTCCAGTGCGCCGTTGGCATCATTCAGGTTGTTAAAGGAAAGCTCCTTCCCCTGAATCTGCTCCGCCTCCACAAGACTCCCGGAGATCTTCTCCGACTCCCGGTAAAAAGCGGCTTTTTGGTGAGGGTTTTCCCCATAGCGGAGATCCATAACCTTTTCATAGGGAAGGCTGATTTTCTCAGGAAAAAGAGGTTCTTTCATTTCTGTTTTCCGAAGATATTTTGCAATCAGTCCGTCATAAAAGGCGGTTTCCTCAAACACCTTCAGTGCAAGGTCGTATCTGGTTTCATAAGTGGTGTTCCCTTCATGTTTAATCTCGTTAAGTACTCTTCCGTAATCCTTTCGATCCGTGACCACGGTGACATCCCGGAAGTTCTTTGCCGCTGAACGGAGCATTGTCGGACCGCCGATGTCGATGTTTTCAATGGCCTCCTCAAAGGTGACCCCCTCTTTCATGATGGTTTCCTTAAAGGGGTAGAGGTTGATCACGAGAAGATCAATGGGTTCGATCTCCAATTCCCGAAGGGTTTTTTCGTGCTCGGCGTTTCCTCTTTTTGAAAGGATCCCTCCATGAACCTTGGGATGCAGGGTTTTTACCCTTCCATCGAGGCATTCGGGAAAACCCGTCACCTCGGATACGTCTTTCACTTCAAGGCCTCCCTCTCTCAACAGCTTTGCCGTTCCCCCTGTGGAGAGAAGCTCAATTCCCAAATCCGAAAGCCCCTTTGCAAATTCCAGAATTCCATCCTTATCCGATACACTTAGCAGTGCTCTTTTCATCCTACACTCCTCCTTCTTCCTGAATCTTCACCCGGCCTTCAATCACCTGTACCCTGCCCCTTGCCGTCAGCGCGATGGCTTCGGGATAGATCCGGTGTTCAATGGCCAGGACTTTCTTTTGTATCATGTCCGCATCATCGTGAAAATCAATTTTTACGGCTTCCTGAAGAATAATGGGGCCTCCGTCGGTTTCTTCGTTGACAAAATGAACGGTGGCACCGGAGATTTTCATTCCCCGGTCATAGACTCCCTGATGAACCCGTTTTCCGAAGTATCCCCGTCCTCCGAAACAGGGCAAAAGGGAGGGGTGAATGTTCAGAATCCGGTTTTCGTAGGCGTCGATCATAAACTCCGGAATCTTGCCAAGATACCCCGCAAGAACGACAAGCTCCACCTCATGGTCCTGCAGAGCCTGAAAAAGCTCCCGGTCCCGGTCCTCCTTCGAGGAGTAAAAACCCCGTTCAAAGGCCTTGTGGGGAATTCCTGACCGTCTTGCCCTCTCAAGGCCGAAAGCATTCTGCTTATTGGATGCAACATACACCACTTTCCCGGGATAGTCGGGATTTTCCGTTGCATCAAGGATGCTTTGAAAGTTTGATCCGCTCCCGGAAAGGAGCACACCGATTTTTACTCTTTCCATTGAATCACCGCATCCCTTTTCTCAGTCACCCGGCCAAACACATAGGCTTCTTCACCCATTTCCGGTAAAAGCTTCAGGGCTTTTTCCGCCTCTTTTTCATCAAGGGCGATGACCATCCCCACACCCATGTTGAAGGTGCTGAACATTTCCTTTTCATCGATCCTGCCCATCTCCTGAATCACTTGAAAAACCCGGGGAACCTTGATGGCTTCCCGGTCAAGCTCCACGCCCAGATCCTCCGGAAGCATTCTCGGGATGTTTTCGTAGAATCCTCCACCGGTGATATGACTGATGCCGTGGATCTCCACTTGATCCAACAGTGCAGTGACTGCATTTCCGTAAAGGCGGGTGGGGGTCAGCAGAACCTCTCCCGCAATGCCTCCCAGACCTTCATGATATTCATTGAGATCCAGCTTTCCGTCCTCCAAGAGGACCTTTCTCACAAGGGAGAATCCGTTGGAATGGATGCCGCTGGAGGGAAGACCCAAAAGAAGGTCCCCTTTTTTCACCTTGTCTCCGGTGATGATCTTTTCCTTGTCCACGATCCCCACCACAAATCCTGCCAAATCATACTCCCCTTCGGAGTAAAACCCCGGCATTTCCGCAGTTTCTCCGCCGATCAGTGCCGCCCCCGATTCCTTGCAGGCTTTGGCAATGCCGGTGACGATGGTGTTGGCCTTTTCCGCTTCAAGCTTTCCTGTAGCAAGGTAGTCCAGAAAAAACAGGGGCTTCGCACCCTGGCATAAAATATCGTTTACACACATGGCCACACAGTCCTGGCCGATGGTGTCGTGTCGATCCGTCATAAAAGCGATTTTCAGCTTCGTTCCCACTCCGTCGGTTCCTGAAACCAATACCGGCTCCTTCATTCCCCGAAGATCCGGCTGAAAAAGACCGCCAAAGCCTCCAAGCCCTGTAAGAACCTGGTCATTAAAGGTCTCCTTTACCGCTTCCTTCATGAGGCGGACTGCCTTTTGACCCTCTTCAACGTCCACCCCTGCTGATTTATAGGTATTTTCCATCACAGCGTTCCTCCCTTATACCGTTCTCTCATTCGATCGTTCTTTCATTCTGTCCTTCGTTCGATCGTTCTTTCATTCTGTCCTTCGCTCACTGCCTGCTGATCTCTCTAATATCCCCCGCCAAGACGGTTGAATGTGGTCGGTGATCCGTTGCCGTTCTTTTCATGTTCCGCATCCACATTCATGGGATAATCCTGATTGAAGCAGGCCAGACAGAACCGGTCCTTATCCGTACCGATGGATTCCGTCAGACCGTCGATGCTGATAAATCCCAAAGTATCGGCCCCAATGGTTTTCCGGATTTCCTCCACATTTTGGGTGGCAGCGATGAGACTTTTCCGATGAGGGGTGTCAATGCCGAAATAGCAGCTTCCCACCACCGGCGGTGAGCTGATGCGCATATGCACTTCCTTGGCTCCCGCTTTTTTTAAGCTGTGAATAATCCTTCGACTGGTGGTTCCCCGGACGATGGAGTCGTCAATCAGCACGATGCGTTTTCCCTTTATGTTTTCCCTGAAGGGAATCAGCTTCAGCTTCACAGCAATTTCCCTTAAGGACTGCTCCGGCTGAATAAATGTTCGGCCGATGTATTTATTTTTCATCAGGGCATCCCCGTAGGGAATTCCTGAAACTTCCGCATAGCCGATGGCTGAAGGAATGGAGGAGTCGGGAACCGGTGCAACCAGGTCCGCCTCCACGGGATGCTCCTTGGCAAGAATTCTTCCCGCATTCCGTCTCGCATCATAAACGCTGACACCGTCCATAACGCTATCGGGACGGGCAAAATAGATGTATTCAAAGATGCAGGATGCCCGCTTCTCAAGCTTTTTATACTGAATGGATTTCAGCCCGTCCTTGGTGATATGAATGATCTCTCCCGGCTCCACTTCCCTGACAAGCTCGGCATCCATCACATCAAAGGCGCAGGATTCAGAAGATAGGACATAGCCTCCGTCCGGGAATTTTCCAAGAGACAGAGGGCGGAGACCCAGCGGGTCCCTGACTCCGATCAGCTCGTTCTCCTTCATGATCACAAGTGCATAGGCCCCCTTCACGAGGTCCAGGGTCCGGGTGATGGAGTTGATGGTTCCCTCGTTGGAATAACGGGCAAGAAGATTCACAATCACCTCCGTGTCAATGGAGGTTTGAAAGACCACACCGTCGTCCTCAAGGCGGTTTCTGATTTTTTCCGTATTCACTAAGTTTCCGTTATGGGCAAGAGCAATGCTTCCCCCCCGGTACCTGACAACCAGGGGCTGGGAATTTCCCGCATAGCTTTCTCCCGTTGTGGAGTAGCGCACATGACCGATCCCCACATTTCCTTTCATTCGGGAGAGGATTTCCTCACTAAACACCTCGGGCACAAGACCCATGGCCTTATGATAGTCGGTACGGACCCCGTCACTGACGGCAATACCCGCACTCTCCTCACCCCTGTGCTGCAATGTATATAACCCGTAATAGAGATACTTCGAAAGACCGGAATCATTCTTGAAGATTCCGATGACTCCGCACTCTTCCTTGGGCTTCCCTTGATAATACTCCTTTAAGATTCTTCCATAATCCATTGAATCGCACCTCTCCAATTTTCCTCCAGGTCGTTTAACGGCTGATGAATCACAGGTTCGTTGTTAATGGTAATGGTCAGGCTGTCTCCCCCGGTTTTCCCCAGCAGGGTGAAGGGAACCTCCCGAGCCTTCAATGCCTTTTCCACATTCTCCAGATGTTCTTTCTTTAAGCTTACCAGGAATCTGCTTTGGGATTCCGAGAAGAGCACCCGGTCCTTTTTTAAATTTGAGGGAATCTCCACTGTGGCTCCCATACCTCCGGCAATTGCGGATTCCGCTAAGGCAATCCCGATTCCTCCTTCACTGACATCGTGTACCGAGGCCATCCATCCCTTTTCGATGGCTTGAAGAACCGTCTCCTGCACCCTGATTTCAAGGGCCATGTTCAGCTCGGGAATTCGTCCGGTTTCCAGTCCGTGAATACGGGAAAGGTATTCGCTTCCTCCGATTTCATCTTTTGTTTCGCCGATGAGAAGAACAAGATCCCCCTCTTCTTTGAACTCCATGGTCATATGCTTTGTCACGTCTTCCAGAACCCCTACCATCCCAACAATGGGTGTGGGGTAAATGGCTGCCCGGTCCGTCTCATTGTAGAAGCTGACATTTCCGCTGATGACAGGGGTGTCCAGTTCCCGGCAGGCTTCGCTCAGACCGATAATGGACTCTCTGAACTCATAGAACCGTTCCTTTTTCTCAGGGCTTCCGAAGTTCAGTCCGTCGGTGATTGCCGCAGGCTTTCCTCCCGATGCCACAATGTTTCTCGCCGCTTCCGCAACGGCAATTTTGGATCCCTCTCTGGGATTTAAATAGCAATACCTGCTGTTACAATCGGTGGTCAGGGCAATGGCCTTTTCCGTTCCCCGGATTCTTACCACCGCCGCGTCGGATCCCGGCTTTACAACGGTACTGGTACGAACCATATGGTCATACTGTCCGTAAATCCATTCCTTGCTGGCAAGGTTCGGTGCCTTCAAAAGATCAAGGAAGGTCCGGTTCAGATCTTCCGGCTCCTCAATCACGGAAAGATCGGTGCACTGGGCTTTTTTCATGGCCTCCGGCATTTCCGAGTCCCGGTAGTATTTCGGTGCTCCCGAGGAATCCAGGGACTCCGCCGGCATATCTCCAAGAAGGGTTTCTCCGTCGTAGACCTTCAGGCGGTCATCATCTGTGACTTTGCCGATCACCACCGAGTGAAGACCCCATTTTCCAATAATCCGGTTTACGGTTTCCTCCTGTCCCTTTCGGACAATCAGCAGCATACGCTCCTGGGACTCGGAAATCATCACTTCCACAGGATGCATTCCCTTTTCCCGTCGGGGAATTTTGGAGATGTCAATCATCATCCCGCCTTCTCCCCGGGTAGCAGTCTCGCAGGATGCGGAGGTCAGTCCTGCCGCTCCCAGATCCTGAATTCCCACAACCGCATCGGTCTCCAGCAGCTCCAGGCATGCCTCAAGAAGGAGCTTTTCCATGAAGGGATCTCCTACCTGGACCGCTGAACGCTTTTCCTCGGATTCCTCCGTCAGTTCAATGGAGGCGAAGCTTGCTCCCCCCACTCCGTCCCGTCCGGTGGATGCTCCCACATACATCACGGGATTTCCCACACCCTTGGCCCCGGCCCGGTGAATTCTGTCGTGCTCGATTACGCCTACACACATGGCATTGACTAAAGGGTTTCCTTCATAGGATTTGTTGAAAAAGGTTTCTCCTCCCACGGTGGGGATTCCCATGCAGTTTCCATACCCTGCAATTCCTTCCACAACACCGTCCAGAAGATATTTTACCCGCTCGCTGCTTTCCAGCTCTCCGAATCGAAGGGAGTTGAGAAGGGCTACAGGCCGGGCACCCATTGCAAAAATATCCCGGATAATTCCCCCGACTCCCGTTGCTGCTCCCTGATAGGGCTCCACTGCTGACGGGTGGTTATGACTTTCGATTTTCATGGCCACCGCCATGTTGTCGCCGATATCGATGATCCCGGCATTTTCTCCGGGACCCTGAAGAACCCGCTTTCCCGTGGTGGGGAAGTGCTTGAACAGGGCTCTTGAATGCTTATAGCTGCAATGCTCGGACCACATCACTCCATACATGTTGAGCTCCAGTTCGTTGGGCTCCCGTCCGAGAATCTCCACGATTCCTTCATATTCATGTTTTTTTAGACCTAATTCTTCATACAGCGCCATATTATCTGCCCTCCTTCAGGGTTTCGATGATGGATTCAAAGACTTTTCGTCCCTGAGTGTTCCCAAGGATGGGATCGCAGGCCCTCTCCGGATGAGGCATCATTCCCAGAACATTTCCCTTTTCATTGATGATCCCTGCAATATCTGCTGTTGAACCGTTTTTATTGTTTTCGTAGGTAAAGACGATCTGTCCCTTTTCTCTCATGGTCTCAAGTACGTCGTCCTCCACCACGTAATTTCCCTCTCCGTGGGCGACGGGAATTTCGATGATTTCCCCCTCCGCCAGCTGACGGGTAAAAGCAGTACGATTATTGACAACCCGAAGGGGTGCCACATCACAGATGAACTTCAGATTTTTATTTCTCACTAAAGCTCCCGGCAGAAGTCCCGCCTCTGTCAGAATTTGAAATCCGTTACAGATTCCGATGACAAGCTTCCCCTTCTCCGCATGGTGTTTGACTTCCTCCATGACTTTGGAAAACTGGGCCACGGCTCCGCACCGCAAATAATCTCCGTAGGAAAAGCCCCCGGGGATGATAATGCAGTCGTAGTGCTCAATGTCCTTCTCTTCATGCCAGATATAATCAACCTCTACCCCCATCATGTCCCTGAGGGCATGGTATGCGTCCAGATCACAGTTGGAAGCGGGGAAAACAATTACGCCGAATTTCATGGATGAGTTCCTCCTCTTTCTAAGTTTAATAACCTTCCGTGCTCAATTTCTCTTTTATAATCATTCCTCTTCTTATTCATTTCTGTTGATTGGCCACTCCCTATAATCGATCACTTCTATAGAATTTCATAGGTATACTGTTCGATCACAGTATTGGCCAGGAGCTTTTCACACATTTCCTCGATGGTCTTTTCCGCTTCCTCAGCCGGCCGGTCCTCCAGCTCCAGTTCAATGAATTTTCCGATTCTGACGCTTTCCACCCCTTGATACCCTTTTTTCGTCAAGGCTCCCTGAATTGCGGTTCCCTGGGGATCTGAGATACTGTCCTTTAAGGTCACATATACGTTTACTTTCATTCTAATTCCTCCTTATGGTTGGTTAGTTGGTTAGTTAGTTGGTTGGTTGGTTGGTTATAGTGCGGAAATTCTCTTCAGTACTTCCTGATATGCCTCTTCCACGTATCCAAGATCCCTGCGGAATCGGTCCTTGTCCATCGACTCCCCGGTTTTAATATCCCAGAGGCGACAGGTGTCGGGAGAGATTTCGTCTCCCAGAATGATTTCCCCTTCATGTCGTCCAAACTCCAGCTTAAAGTCCACGAGGCCCAGCCCTGCTTTAAGATAAACCTCTTTCAGCACTTCATTGATCCGAAGGGATAAACTGCGAATGATTTCCATTTCCTCCTCGGTTGCCAGACCCAGAGCTCTGATATGATCGTCATTGATCATGGGATCTGACAGTGAGTCGCTCTTTAGGCAATATTCCACTACGGGAGGAATAAGATCTCCTCCCTCGTCAATACCCAGCTTTTTTGCCATACCCCCGGCAGCCACATTTCGGACAATGACCTCCACAGGGATAATATCACAGTGTTTGACCACCATTTCATGATCCTTAAGGGTCTTTACATAATGAGTGGGAATTCCCCGCTCCTCCAGAATTCCGAACATCTTGGCGGAGATCAGGTTATTGACCCGTCGTTTATCTTTGATCTGCCCCTTTTTCTCACCGTTAAATGCGGTGGCATCGTCCTTATACTCAACGATCACATAGCGCTGATCATCACTTTCATAGACTTTCTTGGCTTTTCCTTCATAGAGAAGGGCTCCTTTATTCCATTCCATTGGACTCCCTACCTTTCCTTTTGGTCTAAGTATGCTTCGTAGCCGATGGATTCCAGGTGTTCCGCCTTTTTCTCCACCATGGCTTCCAGGGATTTCATGTATTTTTTCACTTTTTCCATCACTGCGGGATCCTTCAAAGCCAGGATCCTTGCAGCCAGGATTCCGCCGTTTTTTGCTCCGTTAATGGCCATTGTTGCAACGGGAATACCCGGAGGCATCTGGGCGATGGAGTAAAGAGAATCCACACCCTGAAGATTTCGGCTTTTTACCGGAACTCCGATCACAGGCAGGGGAGTAATGGATGCCACCATGCCCGGTAAGTGGGCTGCTCCTCCGGCTCCTGCGATGATTACTTGAATGCCTCTTTTCTCCGCTTCCCTGGCGAACTCCACCATTCGATGGGGGGTGCGGTGAGCGGAGACGATTTTTTCTTCATAGGGAATATCCATCTCCTGTAAGAGATCCAGGGCTTCCTTCATTACGGGAAGATCGGAATCGCTTCCCATGATGACACTGACTAAGGGTTGATTCATACTTGTTCCTCCTCTGCATAGATTTTGACTGTTTTTTCAAGCTCTTTAAGTTTGACGAGAACTTCATCCCGGGACTCTCCAAGAACGGTGATGTGTCCCATTTTTCGTCCCGGCTTGCAGACCTTCTTTTCGTAGAAATGAAGATGAGCACCCTCTGTTGCCAGAAGCTTTTCATAACCTTGAATCACCGGTTTCCCGGAGATCTTTCCTTCTCCCAGAAGATTGATCATTCCTGCGGCAGGCTGTTTCAGCTTCGTGCTTCCAAGGGGAAGACCGAGAATCCCCCGAAGATGCTGCTCAAACTGGGAAGTCTCCGATGCTTCAATGGTATAATGTCCTGAATTATGTACCCGGGGGGCGATTTCATTGACTAAAACCCTTCCAGCCTTTGTGACAAACAGTTCGATGGCAAAGACTCCCTGGCCTTTCAGCTTCTCCAGAGTTTCCTTCCCGAGATCCATGGCCTTTTTCTCCACTTCTCCGGAGATCTCTGCCGGCAGGATGGTGTGCTTCAGGATGTTTTTTTCATGGTGATTTTCTGATGGAGGATAGACTGCGGTTTCACCATTTTTTCCTCTGGCTGCAATGATGGAGATTTCCTTTTCAAAATCCACAAAGCTTCCGCCATCAGGTCCCGGTCCTCTTTCCCCTTTTTAAGGTCAAAAAAAGCTCCTTCCATCCCTTCTCTGCTTTGAATCAGGGCATTTCCCTTTCCGTCATAGCCTCCCGTGGTGGCTTTCAGCACCATGGGATACCCCAGGTCCTCTCCCGCCTTTCGAAGATCCTCAAGGCTTTCCACCCTTCGAAAATCCGGTGTGGGAAGTCCCTGCTCTTTTAAAAAGGTATTTTGACGAAATTTGTCCTGAATAATCTGCAGCGAATAGGATGAGGGAGTCACAAAATATCCTTCCTCTTCCAGTGTTTGTAAATAGGGGCCGTCGATATGCTCGAACTCATAGGTGAGTACGTCACATGTCTTTGCAATCTGACGGAGTTTCTCCCGGTCGTGATAATTCCCCTGTATATGTTGATCTGCAAGGGATACCGCCGGAGCGTTCTTATCGGGGTCAAGAACCGTAAACTGCATCCCCATTTTCTTTCCTTCCAGGATCATCATCCTGCCCAGCTGTCCACCGCCAATGATTCCTACCCTAAGGTTTTGTAAGCTTTTCAAGGAATTCACCCTTTCTCTCTGATTACTACCCTTATCATAACAAATGTCGCCCCCGGGTTCAATTGTTTTTCGTATTTTTATTGATCTGTTTTTTTATATAATTCGCTATATGTCGTATTATGTATATGGTTAATTCTTTTATCATCCGTATAAATTGCAGCGTTCAAAATTGCGTCGGAAAAACTGATCCGCTGTCGTATTTTTTCAACTTTTCTTCCTCTTATTGTTTGACAATTAAAAAACAATATGCTACTTTTAAAGAGACAACCGAATAATATACTCCGAGTCCCGCCTTCTAAGGGAAACTACGAAGACCGGACCGATAGGGTGCGATTGGAAACGACTGCGCCTCCCGCCGGAAAGGAGTCTTTACTACATAGGATCTACAGTAGATAAAGGGTCTTCACGACCTTTTTTTTGATTGCAGCGACCTCCTTTCCCATATTTTTGGAAAGGAGGTTTTTGATGCGTAAAGAAAAGTTTCGTGATTTTCTTTTGTAATTTTTTACCGATTCAATTACAATAACAATGGAGGAGTGAAATGATGAGATTTTCAAAGACAAAACCAATGATCGGCGATTCAATAAAAAAACACGTTCACTTTATACTGATTATACTGATTTTAATTTTCATAATGCCGGGGCTTACCGCCTGCGAAAACCCCGACCCGGGATCCATCACCCTTTCCACCACAACCAGCACTGAGAACAGCGGATTGCTTGACGAGATCCTTCCCTCCTTCACCGAGGAGACAGGGATTGAAGTAAAGGTCATCGCTGTGGGTACGGGAGCCGCACTGGATATGGGCAGGGGAAAAGACGCGGATGTGGTCCTGGTCCATGCCTATGATGCGGAAATGGAATTTGTGGAGCAAGGGTACGGAACAGAGCGCTATTCCGTCATGTATAATGATTTTATTCTTGCGGGACCTCCCGGTGATCCCGCTGAGGTTAACAGAATTGCGCCGGACAACATCCTTGATGCCCTTCAAAGAATCTGGGATGTTGAAGCCTCCTTTGTCTCAAGGGGAGACAGTTCAGGGACCCATATTATGGAGCAGAATCTCCTTGATATGGCAGGCCTGATTGAAGACGCTGACTTTTACGTTTCCGCAGGCAGGGAATGGGTGCGGTGCTGGAGATGGCTGATGAAATGTCCGCCTACACCCTTACGGATCGGGGGACTTATCTTTCCATGATGGGAAGTCTGGATCTGATCGTTGTCACCGAAGGAGATGAGCTTTTATTCAATCCTTACAGTGTGATTCCTGTGACCCAGGATGATGGCGGAAATATCAACACAGAAGGTGCACAGAAGTTTGTTGAATGGCTGATCTCCGATGAAACCCAGAAGCGAATCGGTGAGTTCGGTGTGGACATCTTCGGAGAGCCTCTTTTTATTCCTGATGCGGATTAATGAATGAATAAACCTTCTCTGCCCCGTGCTGTGGGAAGGCCGAAACAACCTCTTATGAGTAAAAGAAACAGCTTTTTATGTGTGCAACGTGACGACATCCTGTCCCAAGGAAAGGAGTGCGGCAATGGATTCCATTATCGAAGGATTTAGAAGTGCCCTGCACCTTATTTTCAGTTTTGATGCAGAGCTGTTTCAAATCGTGAACCTTACAATGCTTGTCACCATACTTGCAACCATGGCGGCCACCTTCATTGCCGTTCCCCTTGGGATTTTCCTCGGAATCAAGGCATTCCCTTTCAAGAAACTGGTCATCCGGGTCCTCTATACCTTTATGAGTCTTCCTCCGGTCATCGTGGGGCTTTTTGTCTTTCTTATGATCTCCCGGCGGGGTCCCCTCGGGCAGTTGGGAATCCTTTTTACCCCTGCCGCCATGGTGATTGCCCAGTTTATCCTTGTCACCCCGATTATTACGGGAATCGTTTATAACGGAACCCTCGAAAGAGGGCTCAGCATCAAAGCCCTGGGAAAAACCCTGGGAGCATCCAGAATTCAGCTGTTGTTTCTTATGATTCGTGAGCTTCGCATTGAAATCTTTGCGGGAATCATCTCCGGATACGGCCGGGCAATTTCCGAGGTTGGAGCGGTGATGATTGTGGGGGGAAACATTAAAGGGCACACCAGAGTCATGACCACTGCCATCGCCATGCTTCGCAGCATGGGGGATTATGAAATGGCCATCGCTTTAGGCCTTATTCTTCTTACCCTCTCCTTTGTGATAAACTTTGCCCTTTTTCATTTTCAACAGAAATCCTAAAATTGATCGTGACGATAAAGCCTGCTTAGTGACGATAAAGTCTGTCCTGAATGCTTTTAATAGGAGGATCACCATGGATCTGCAAATCAAAAACCTTGTTGCCAGCTACGGCGAAAAAATCGCTTTGGAAATTCCAAAGCTTCATATTCCCACAGGATCCTTCATTGGCATTATCGGGCCCAACGGTGCGGGGAAAACCACGTTAATCAAGCTGATCGCCGGGATGGATCCTCTTCACCGGGGAAGCATTCTCTACGATGGCAGCTCTTTGCGGAGAAATCCCGGGCTTTATAAAGAGATGACGCTGATTTTTCAAAAACCCTACCTCTTTCGCCGATCAGTCTATGAGAATGTGGCCTACCCCTTGAAAATCCGGGGAGCGGAACCGAAAATCATCGAAAAAAAGTGCAATGCCCTTCTGGATTCCCTGGGTCTTGAATCCCTTCGGGATCAAATGGCCACCACCCTTTCCGGTGGAGAAGCCCAAAAGCTTGCCCTGGCCAGAGCTCTGGTCTTCGAGCCGAAGCTCTTGATGCTGGATGAGCCCACGGCCAATATCGACCCCCAATCGGTGATCTTAATGGAAAAGGCGATTCGGGATTTTTATCACCGCACGGGAGCAACGGTGTTGATGATTACCCATAATATCCGGCAGGCAAGACGTCTTGCCAACGAGGTGTTTTATATCGATCAGGGAAAGCTTGTGGAAAAGGGCTCCGCAAAGGAAGTGATCGAATCACCGGAGAACCCTTCCACTAAGAGGTTTATTCAGTGGGATCAGATATAAAAAAAGGAACCCGGTTTTATCCGAATTCCTTAATGGTTTTAAGCGACGGCTCTCTTGCCGTCTTTTTTTGTGCAATTTCATGAATTACCTGTTCCACTTCAGTCCAGCTGTGCACCCGGATCATATTAGGCTTTAAGGGCATACGGTTATAGCTGCAGTCAATGAGAATCACGGTGATTCCCGCCTCCGCCAATTCCAGTGCATTCTCGTAACGATCCTCGATAAATAGATCGCACCCCAGCTCTCCGGCTTTTTCCGCCTTATGGTGGCTTCCGAGAGAATGGAGCTTTTGATCCGGAAGCTGATGCTTTTTAAACCATTCCAAAGTCAAGGTGTGCAAAGATTCATCCCTGGCAGTGATGTAATGGGCATCGTGTTTTTGGAAGATTTTCCAGAGAACCTCCTTCGCCCCTTCCCGGACTCCGGCTTTCCCGTGAATCTCTTCCTTATATTCCTCGTAGAACTTCATATAATCCTCTTTTTTCACATCCATGACCTCACCGATTTCATACACGGTAATCTCCTCCGGCTTGATGTCCGTTTTAAAATGCTCATTGGCAAAATCCAGCCAGTAGAAGGGATCGGTGATGGTGCCGTCAATATCGATTCCGATGGTCAGTCGCTTCATGGTTTTGTCCCCCTTTCAAAGAATTCCTCTATTCCCTCCGGTGGCTTTTCGCACCCCGAAAGAAATCCCTGTTTGAATTCTAAGTATAAGGTCTTTAGATCAAATTGTCAATGACCCCTTCCAGCGCAACCCCTCTGGATCCTTTGAACATAAGGATTTTTCCCCGCTTGTCCATGGTCTCCAGATGCTGATTCATTTCTTCCTTCCCATTGAAATACATGACCCGCCCTTCTCCCAGTTTCTCCATGGCACCCATGCCTAAGTGCCTGGCCAGAGGTCCGATGACGATCAATTGGTGAATCCGTGTCTCATCAATGGTTTTGCCGATTTCATAGTGTTTTTTCCTTTCATCTCCGCCCAGTCCCAGCAGATCTCCCAGAACCATGACTTTTTCCTCCCCGGTCTCCATGGATGAGAAAAAGCTGATGGCCGCTCGCAAGCTTGCAGGTGTTGATTTATAGGCATCGTTGATGATGCGATATCCCTGTTTCTCCCGGATCTCCATCCGCATTTTGGTGAAATCCCCTCTGCTGAGTCCCTCCAGGATTTCCCCGATACCAAGACCCATGGAAATAGCCAGGGCAATGGCTGCCGTTCCGTTATACATTTGATGGGCTCCCAGGAGCGGAATGAAAAAACCCGTGCTTTTTCCCCCGCTCTTTGAAGCGGCTCCCTTTTTGAACCGGCTGCTTTCAACGGAAAAATCAACTCCCCGGTCGGTTACGGCACCGGGGCTGATCCGAAAATCGCAATGCTCCCCTTCCCCAAAGGAAAAGACCCTGAGAGCTTTTCTCTGAAGCCCCTCCTTGACCATTCCCTCCAGTTCCCTGTGATCACCATGATATACCAGAGTTCCGCCGTCCTTTATGCCGTCGAAAAGCTCGAACTTGGCCTGCAGAATTCCTTCAAGACTGCCCACCTCCTCCAGATGGGTATCGGAGACGTTGACGATGATCCCCCTATCCGGTTTGGCGATTTCGGTTAAGCGTTTGATCTCTCCCAGAGAGGACATTCCCATCTCAAGGACCGCCACCTCTGTGTCCTCCTTCATGTCCAGAAGGGTGAGGGGCAGGCCCAAAAGATTATTGAAATTCCCCTTGGTTTTATGGGTGCGGTATGTACCTCTTAGTATTCCCTCCAATAAATCCTTTGTGGAGGTTTTCCCGTCGGAACCTGTAATTCCAATGACCTGGGGATTTACTTCCATTCGATAGGAAGAGGCCAGATCCTGCAGGGCTTTTTCCGTGTTTTCCACGAGAATGATCGGCGGGAGCTCTTCCCGGCTCAGCTTCCCTTCATCCACTGCCTTCTGAATGGCAATTTTCACCTCATCGATGGAGCTATTCTCACAGAGCAGGGCACCGCAGCCTCTTTCCATTGCCATGGGAATAAACCGGTGTCCATCGGTTGTCCCTTTAAGCGGAAGGAAAAGGTTTCCCTTCTCAAGGGTCCTTGTGTCGATGGAGACGCCATGAATCATGCCTCTGTCCTTTTGGCCCCTTCTCTTGTCTGACACAAAAGCTCCCCCGGTTTTGTCTTTAATCCACTGTAGATCTCTTTGAATCATCCCCGATCCCGTCCTTTCCAAGAAACGCTTCTTCACCATAAGAGACCAGCTGTTCCAACAGCTCCCGATAGCTCATTCCTGTCAGGGATTCCCACAGCTTCGGCGTCATGCTCTGGGGTGTGAACCCCGGCATGGTGTTGATCTCATTAATGTAATGCTCCCCTGACTTTGCCACAAAAAAATCGATGCGGGCAAGACCCTTGCAGCCGAGAACTTTATAGGCTTTCAGTGCATCCCGTCTCATCCCCTGCCTCTGAAGCTTTGTGAGCCTTGCGGGAATCACGGATTCTAATAATCCCGGCGTGTACTTCGTGTGATAATCCATAAAGGGCTTCCCCTGGATAAATTCCCCCACTTCCGACACTCTCGGTTCATGGTTTCCGATCACGGATATCTGCATTTCCCGACCCTGAATCTCCTCTTCGATCACAAGCTTATCGTCATAGGCAAAAGCTTTGTGAAGCCCGTCAATCAAATCGCTTTCCTCCCGGATGCGAAGGATTCCGATGCTGGATCCCAGCCGGGCAGGCTTGATGTAGATGGGAAACAGAAGATCCGCCAGCTTATCATACAGTTTTCCCCGATGGTTCATTTCAGTTTTTTCCATGACCCGGTAATCTCCCTGGGGAAGTCCGTGGCACTCCAGAAGATCCTTGGACAGGACCTTGTCAATGGCTACAGCCGATGCTGCAACATCATTCCCCACATAGGGGACTCCCAGAATCTCCAGCAATCCCTGAAGCTTGCCGTCCTCCCCGTAACTTCCGTGAAGAGCGGGAAACACCATGGTCTCCCGTTCTTTTCCTTTCACAGCCCTTAACAGCGGTTCAATTCCTTCACCCTCGACATATTCTATGATTTGACTTTTCAGATCCATCAGCTGGAATAAATCCTCTTTGCTTCCGATCTCCCTGTTGATCCTCCTGGCCCCATAAAACTCCCTGTTTCTCCCCCAGTACATTCCGTATACATCCCATTTTCCCCCAATCAGTCCGTTGATGATTGAGATCCCTGTTGTGATGGAAACCTCATGTTCAGGAGAAGGTCCGCCCATGATCACAATAACCCGTTTAGTCATTTTCACTTACCTCCCTCACTCTTGGAAAAACGCCTCCACAAACTCCGGTACCGATTGGGCTTCAAAGCCTTTCATGATCATCTGCTCATTGTTTTCGTTATAAAATCCGACAAGATAGGTGACTTCGGGACCTCTCCAGAGATTGGTGGACTGGTCAATCACCTCTTTGATTTTTTCCGGATCCCCGATTTCCATACGGATTTTCGGTTCCCGGTCATGAAGACGTTCCACCACCACATGGGACACATCCTCCGTGGTCAGAATCAGATCCTTTAAATGATCCCGCTCCTCCAGCCACTCCTCCACATTGGTAAAGGCTTTGAGCCAGTTTTGACTGATTTCCCGGTAAAATTTTTCGGTCTCGACGGACCTGTGCTCCTCTTCCGCCTTCAGCATGAGTCCGATATATCCCCAGCTGTTTCCACGTTCCAGAGTTTCGAAGCTGCTCTCCTCGATGTCCTTTTGCAGTGCAAGGAGAAAACTCTCCACTTCCTCCGGTTCGGTGATTCGAAGATGCTCACTGACTTCGCTGTAGTCCGAGGAAAGAAAGATCTGATTTATCTCTTCCCCGGTAAGATTCAACACCGGATAATGAATGGTTCGATGCTCGCGGGTCTCCATCATGGCTTCCCAGATGTCCCCGTATACATCCTCGGGTATACCGGAGTAGACCCGGGTGATACTCTGTCCGTCCTTTAGATGATAACGGATGTAAAAATTTCTCGCCCGCTGATTCCCGAAATGATCCCGCTCCCGCCGATCAAAATCCAGATCCAGGATCCGTTGATGAATGGCCTGCACATGAGTGATATTCTCCTCGGTTTCGTAATAGGGAGAGGTTCCCTGCTGAACTCTCCATTGATACTCATGCTGATGATGTCCGAGATAGATTTTCTCAATCTCCTCCACTTCAGGGATTCTTCCTTCAAATCCCGCAAGGTCCATGGCCAGGACCCCTCCCGTAAGAGCCATCACCATCAGAATAATTCCATATCCCACAACCAGCTTTTTACTGAAGATCCGTACGGACTTTAAAATGATTCCCTCGGCAATGGAATAGCCGATGAGGGCGAAAAATGCATATCCGAATACCGCCCAGAGCATCTGCCGCCCCGAATAATGGTAGAAATACATTCCCGCCAATAGTGTGGTGCAAAAGGTGACTCCGTATTGGAAGAAAATCTTCAGCGGTTTAAAGACGATGACCTCCAGAGTGTTTTCCAGCCGCCTTATTCGATAGAGGTAAATACTCAGAGCAATGAGGATGATTATAAAAAAGCTGTAGCCGATAACCTCCGTCGATGACAATCCCCGGTTCCCCAGCTCAAATATCCGCATCAGGGGAGAAATCTCTTCATATCTGCTCCGATCCACCAGTAAAGCATTTTCCGGACTGAATCCGTAGAGAAAGATCTGGAGATTTTCCACGATCAGAAGATGGAGAGCCATGGGCAGAACCAGGAGAATATAGGTGATAATTCCCTGTGGAATCGTCATTCCCGTTGCCATCCCCACAAAGAGAGTGACACTGTAGAGGGCCAGACCCATCAGCGCCTGGGTTCCAAACCAGACCCACACGTCCGCCGCCACATACACATGCTGAAGATCGATAAACCCTCTTAATAAGAGAATCGAGAAGGTTGTCAGCAAAAGGGGAAGGAGAAGGATCAATATTCCCACTGCCCCGTGGGTGATGAGGAGAGCTTCCCTCGGTATGGGCAGGGAATGGGTGAAATCCGAGTGATTTTTGTTTTGAAGATACCGAGTAACCAGCAAACCGATTACAACAGGGATCAGAATCATTGTAAATCCCTGGCTGATATGTCGGAAATTCAATACGTTTTCGATCATGTAACGGAAGTGGTAGCTTGAACCAACCTCCCGGACTTCCCCTTGATGCTCCATCATCATCTGCATGGGAATCATCAGAAACAAAAGCAGTGTATAGAGAAGAGGGACCCAGTAGAGCCTTTTGATCTCATTGAAGAAAATCCCCTTATTGAAAAATCGATGCGTTAATTTCATGGCTTAACTCCCCCATTTCGTAGATAAATACTTCCTCCAGGGTCAAGGGAAGGACGTCCAGCACGGGAGGCTGAATCTCCTCCATGGCCTTCATGATGTCTTCATAGGATCCCTTGATCATCCACAAAAGAATGCTTCCCTGCTGTTCCCTGCTCAGGATCTTCAGTTCTTTTTTTCCAAGAAGATACCCGTTTACATTCAGCTGAACTCCCTGCTTTTCCATCTTTTGCCGCTGCAGATCCCCCAATGCGAACTGCACTTTATGGATATCGCTTTTCAGTTCGTCCAGATCCCTCTCCAAAACCATTTTCCCCTGATGAAGAATCCCCACATGATCACAGAGGTCCTCCAGCTCCCGGAGATTATGAGAAGAGATCACAATGGACATGGACCGGTCCGCCACTTCCTCAAAGAGAAGCTTTTTCACTTTCTGACGCATAAAGCTGTCGAGGCCGTCCAGTGGTTCATCCAGAATCAGCAGTTTAGGCATAGCGGATAGTGAGAGCCACAGAGCCACCTGGCGTTTCATTCCCTTGGAGAGACGGTGAATCTTCTGCTTCGGATTAATGGGAAAGATCTTCCCAAGCTCCATGAATTTCTCCTCGCTCCAGTTGGGATAGATTCCCCGGTAAAACTTCGCCATTTCCTTGATGGTGTAGGAGGGATAAAAGTACAGTTCATCGGATACAAAGAGAATTTCCTGTTTCACAAGGGTGTTTTCATAAACCTTCTCCCCGAAAATCTTCACCTCGCCCTTTTCCGGCCTGTACAGCCCTGCCAGGGTTTTAAGCAGAGTGGTTTTCCCTGCACCGTTGGAACCCAGAAGTCCGTAAATACACCCTTCCCCCACATTGAGATCCACGTTGTTGACGGCCACAAACTCCTCATATTCTTTTCTCAGATTTCTCACTTCAATCATTGCTTTTTTCCCCCTTTATACGCTGATCGGTTTCCTTGATCATCGCTTGAAGCTCTTCCTTGTCCATGCCGAGATACAGGGCTTCCGATACCAGTTTTTTGATTTCCTTTTTCAACTTGACCAATGCCTCCCGATGATCCTCCTTTTTCATGGGCTGGACAAAATTTCCCCGGCCCTGAACTGTATAAATGTATCCTTCACGCTCCAGCTCCTTATACGCTTTTTGAATGGTGTTCGGATTAATCGTCAGCTCTTTTGCCAGAGTCCGGACCGAAGGAAGCTGTTCGTCCGCCTTCATAACGTCTTCCATGATGAGCTGTTTGATTTTCTCCATCAGTTGTTCATAGATGGGTATGCGACTTCTCAGATCAATCTGTAACATGGGAACCTCCTTCTTTCCTGTTAATACTGTCTTTCTCCGTAAAATGTTTCATGTGCTGGTCCAAGTTTCTTTTGTTTTTGCTGTTTTTTACTGTTTTACTATTATAACTGTTCTGCTGTTTACACTGTTTTATACTGTTTTATACTGTTTTATACTGTTTTTACTGTTCTAACTGTACTAGTTATCATAGTACACTTTGATTATACTCCCGGAGAAACTCTTTGTAAAGCATTATTTTTTCATTTTTACAGATTTCATTTTATCGACTGGAGCAGAGGCTTTTAGCAGTTCTCAGAAACCTGATTTGATAAAGACACAAAAAGCAAAAACATAAAAACCATAAAACCAAAAAAACCAAAAAAATAAAAAAAGAGCAATGAAGATTTTTCTCTTCATTGCTCATATTTCGTG
>LCWY01000007.1_pt1 | contig 47855 bp, 53 predicted proteins | sample 348741 | NCBI WGS metagenome assembly LCWY01 (sample SAMN03565343, study PRJNA281982) | anaerobic digester metagenome | biome: Anaerobic digester; feature: Alkaline_Metagenome_Assembly_A; material: Alkaline anaerobic digester sludge; isolation source: anaerobic digester run at haloalkaline... | reverse complement strand
AAGAATGTTTTCCACAGTGACCGCTCCTTTCGTATATTTTTTTGATACTATGTACTGCATGTATCTTAAGTTTATTATAGAATAGAACAAAAGAAGGAATAACCGCCCGAAGACCATTTCTCTTTCATCCTTTAGGGTGTTTTTCGCTCAGTCTTTAGGCGGAGGCGAATTAATTGAAAATTCAATGATTGCAGGGATCATGTTGAATCATTCCCGGGGCGGAGAAGAGAACAATCCCGAGACCCTTACTGCAATGGAAAACATTGATTATACTTGAAGAGGTGTAAAATTATATTGAAAAGGAGAATGACAAGAATGATTAAGGAAGAACTTCTTCAGAGTGTTTTGAAAAAAATGGGGTCACATTCGTCGATAAAGAGTGCTGTACTACGGATCGAAAGTGGTGATGACAAGTTTTCATGGGTAGGGGCTACCGGTGAAATGAAAGAAGAGGATTATTTTTTTATAGCAAGTGTAACCAAACTCTTTGTTACAGCAGTAGTAATGGGGCTTATAGAAGAAGGACGGATTCGTCTTGATGATCTCATCTCTAATCATCTGCCAGAGAAATATTGGGAAAGTATTCATGTTTTTAAAGGAGTGGATTATTCTCCTGAGCTTAAGGTGCTTCATTTGATTTCCAACACCTCAGGCTTGCCTGATTACTTCTTTCATAAACAGGATAACGGACGGACTGTTGCTGATGAACTGATGGAGGGAAAGGATGAACCTTGGGATCTGGAAAGGACCATCGACCTTGTAAAAAATCTTCGGCCGAAATTCAAGCCGGGGAAAAAGGGCAAGGCCGCATACTCCGATACCAACTATCAGCTGCTTGGAAAAGTCATTGAAAATATTACGGGAAAGCCAATCGCAGAAGTATTTCAAGAGAGGATTTTTTCAAAACTGAACATAGACAACACTTATGTGTATTCTGATGTGAAAGATCAACGTCCTGTCCCCTTTTATTTTAAGGAAAGGAAGCTTTTGCTTCCAAACTATATGACTTCCATTGCAGTGGAAGGCGGTATTGTTTCCACCACAGAGGATTTGATGACCTTCCTGAAAGCATTTTTCAAAGGGCACTTCTTTCCGAAAGAGAACATTGAAGATTTGAAGAAGTGGAATCTACTATTGCCTCCCCCGGGGATTTTCTATTTCGGAGTCGGATTGGAAAAACTCTATACCCCAAGAATTACATCACCTGCAAAGCCTATCAAAGAGGTTTTGGGATTCTGGGGTCAAACCGGTTCTTTTGCATTTTATAACCCTCAAACAGATCTATTCTTCTGTGGTACAACTAACCAGATCAACGGAAAAGGGCACCAGTATGCAGGAAGTGCGATGGCAAAAATCATTAAGACCATTCTTTAAAAAAGTGAAACACAAATCATTGGAGGTACAAACGATGGAGAACCGGAACTTGGTACTAAGACAGGTGAAATTGGAAGAAAAAGAGATTCTAAGAAATCTTCTGGAAAAATATGATTACGAATTTTCCAAGTATGATCAACGGGATGTCAACTCTCTAGGGCTTTATGGATATGAGTATCTGGATCACTACTGGACGGAGGAAAACCGTTGGGCCTTCTTCATTCTTGTAGAAGGAAAGCTTGCGGGGTTTGTAATGATCAACAATTATCCAGATGTAACAAGTGACACGGACTACAGTATGGCGGAATTCTTTGTGATGCACAAATACCGAAGAGGAGGAGTGGGACGGTTTGCAGCGTTGGAAGTTTTAAACCGGTTTCGGGGGAAGTGGCAGGTTAAGCGGCACCCCAATAATCAGGATTCGGTGAGGTTCTGGAACAAGATCATCGATGAGTACACAAAAGGCAGCTACGAGCTGTTTGAAAACCATCCTGAGGCAGAGTATGATGACGGAACCTTTGGGGATGTGTTTTTATTCGATAACTCCATGCAGGAAAGCGAACCTTCTACACAAAATTTTATTAAGTAATTCAAAATAATAACTTCTCGATAAGATTGAAGATATAAAAACCGCCCGAATGGCTTAATAAAAGCCTTTAAGGCGGTTATTCACCTGCTGTCGGAGTATGATTGGAAATATTTTTATCCGAAAAAGCTTCCATGATCATAACTTTCTCTTGCTTTCATAATATCTTTTTCCACTTCCTTATGACGCAGTGCTTGAAGAATTTTCTCCTGAGCTTTTTTAAAAGTAAGAATCAGCTTATGAGATTGATCTTTTTCGATAGTGATGACAAAAGTTTCGTTTTGTGATTTAAAGGTTTTTTCAACCTTTTCCCCCGCTTTCAATTGATCGACTTTTACTGAAATGGATTCAAGTTGATCGGCAGTCAGTATTTTTTCCACAGTACCCGCTCCTTTCAATGATTGTTTCAAAATGTTCTTTCATGTTCTCAGTATAAGATGGATGCAAGAATCAATAAACCGTCGAAAGACTCCTTTTGAGTCATCCTTCAGAGCCTTTTCCTCTCAGTCTGAAGTCGGAATGCAACAGGTGGGACAGGTATTTCGTTTTAAACGGAAACAAAAAAATACAGGTGTCATATCAAAAATAAGAAAACGGAGGGAATATCATGGATAAAAATCATCAAGAGAGAAAAAACGAGGAACAGATTCAGGCAAACAAAGAAGCCTGGGGAAAAATTTCAAAAGAGCATTATGAGAATTTTAAAGTACAGCTGGCGGACAAGGATTTTAAGTTGAATCCCATGGTGGAGAAGGAGTTGGGAGATATTCGAGGCAAGAAAATTCTCCATCTTCAGTGTAATACCGGGGCGGATTCCATCCTTTTAGCACGAAAGGGAGCGACTGTCACAGGGGTTGATCTTGTACCTGATAATGTGTATTATGCAGGGAAGCTCGCAGAGGACTTCGGAATGAAAGATCTTCAGTTTATCGAATCAGATGTATTGAAGTTAATGGAAATTCACGAGGAGGAGTATGATATTGTTCTTACCACTGATGGAGTCATCGGCTGGCTTCCGGATCTCGATCAATGGGGAAGAGTCATCTCACATTTTCTTAAAGAGGACGGATTTTTCTATCTTCATGACGGACATCCCTTCATGATGATCTTCGATGAGGAAGCCCTGGACCGGGGAGAACTGGATCCCCGTTATCCATACTTTCAAATGACTGCGGATTATGATCCCATGATTGGAGGATATGCCTCCGATGCCAAGGAAGCCGGAAATTATTATTGGGGCCATCAGTTCAGTACAATCATTAATGGACTTTTGAAGGGAAATCTCTATGTAACCTACCTTAAAGAATATGACCGGTGCGTAGTTGGGATGGGAGGAAGTAAAGCCGATGAGAAGGGACTTTGGTATTATCCTGAGCTAGAGGGAAAGCTTCCTGTAGTCTTTAGTCTCAAGGCTGAAAAAAAGAGATAAAGAAGGAGTTCAATGCTTTCATGTCGAACTAGTTTTGAAAGAACAATAAAGGGGGATGTTACTATGAAAATTGGAATCAGAAAACCGAGTCTGAAACGACGGATTAAAGCACGAACCAGCGTCAAAAGAAATGTTGTGCATCGTGCCGGGATTAAAATGCCGCGAGGATCCGGCTGGGCGAGAAATCCCAAAAAGTTTGCCTACAACAAGGTTTATCGAAGAACGTCTTTTGATCTGTTCAAGCTTTTTAAAAAACTCTTTAAGTAAAGAGGAGGAAACCGTTTGAAAATTAAACCCTTTAAAGTCGAACAATGGATGAACGAATACGAGAATGACGCAGTATACAATATTGCTGAAACCTGTGTCTATTCCATTACATTGAATGAATTAATGGATCTTACGGGAGTAAACCGGGAACAGTTCTGGGAAAAACTCAGTGATCAACGATTAACCTATGGCCACATTCAGGGTTCTCCGGATTTTAAAAAAGGAGTGGCAGCTCTCTATAAAACGCTGAAAGAGGAGAATATACTCTCCACCCACGGAGCTATCGGAGCCAATCACCTTCTTCTTTATTCACTTGTTGAGCCCGGTGATCGAGTGATTTCTGTTCTTCCTACCTATCAACAACTCTATTCCATTCCCGAATCCTTCGGAGCGGATCTGAAAATTCTTAAACTGCGAGAGGAAAATGAATACCTGCCGGATTTGGAAGAGCTGAGATCTCTTGTGAATTCCAACACGAAAATCATCAATATCAACAACCCCAATAATCCAACCGGAGCTCTGATGCCGACGGATATGTTAATGAAGATTGTGGAAATTGCAAGAAGTGTGGACGCTTATATCCTATGCGATGAAGTGTATCGGGGCTTAAGTCAGAATGAGGAATATCAGGAATCCATTGCGGATCTTTATGAAAAAGGCATCAGTGTCAGCAGTATGTCAAAGATTTTTTCCCTGGCAGGGCTACGAATGGGATGGATCGCCTCGCCATCAAGGGAGGTAATGGAAAAGTCCTCACAGCACCGGGACTACAATATGATCAGTTGCGGGATCTTTGATGAGGCCTTTTCGGCCCTTGCCTTAAAACATGCAGAGATAATTCTTGGGAAAAGTCGAGAAATTGTGAGAAGAAATCTGGAAATTCTGGATCGATGGGTCGAAGATCAACCCCGTATTTCTTACGTCAAACCAAAGGCGGGAACAACTGCTTTACTGAGCTATGACTTTGACATTCCTTCAAGAGATTTTTGCATTTCACTTCTCAAGGAGAAGGGGGTCTTTTTAACTCCGGGATCCTGCTTTGAAATGGAGAAGTGTGTAAGAATCGGCTATGCAGCTTCCACAAAAGAGTTGAAGGAAGGTTTGGGAAAAATGGGAGAGTTTCTTGAAACTTTGTCAGACTGAGCATTCTGATATGATTTTATTTAAATGATCGGCATAATAAAACCGCCTTGAGAGTGATTATTTTCATCTCAAGGCGGTCGATGTTTCCGATGTCGATCCACCGGCAAGTGTCATCTTATAGAGTTTTAATTGCGGATGCAATCGTAAGGGTTCTTTTTGCCTGATGAATGGCCGAACTTCGAATGGAGTCTTTGTCATCAAGCATTTCACCTTCCGGAGAAACCGTTGCGGTGGTCCCATAGGGGTTCCCACCGGATCCGAAGATTACCGGATCAGTATATCCAGGCGCAGCAACAATGGCTCCCCAGTGGTACATGGATGTATAAAGGGAAAGAAGCACAGCTTCTTGTCCGCCATGTGGATTTTGAGCAGAGCTCATTCCACTGACCACCTTATTCACCAGTTTTCCTTCTGCCCAAAGACCACCGGTTGTTTCCAACAAATTTTTCATTGGAGCTACCATAACTCCAAATCGTGCAGGGGTACTGAAAATAATCGCATCAGCCCAATCGATATCTTCAAGGGTTACTTCGGGCACATCTTTTGACTCTTCTTCAAGAGCCATTTTTACGGGGTCGGTATCGATGTCATGGGGAGGTTGAATATGAGGAACCTTCAGAAGTCTCACTTCCGCTCCAAACTCCTGAGCACCTTCTTCAGCCCACTTTGCCATTTGATAGTTGGTGCCGGTTGTACTATAGTAAATCACTGCTAACTTGACTCTTAACATTAGAATCTCTCCTTTTTGTCTACATATTATCATTGGATAAACATTATCATATAGGTTGGTATTTACCCAAGGTTGTTGGTTTTAATCATAACAGATCAAATAGGAAAGCAATTCATTTCCTCTTAATTGAATAGCTCGAAATTTGAAAAAGCGATTAGAGTTATGAGATGATGATAAGGAAATTCAATTTTAAAGATCTTAATGATGTTTGTAAAATCTATAATTATTATATTGGAAACACCATTGTTACCTTGGAAGAGGAACCGAGTTATATCGTGACCTAATCAAAGAGGTGAAGGTCCATGGATTCCATGCAGCCCTTGCAGGATTGTTATTCCTAATAATGAAAGCATCAACTTCCACGAAAAACTTGGGTTTGAAAAGGTGGCGCATTTAAAGGAGGTAGGTATAAAATTTGGTCATTGGAGAGATGTAGGCTATTGGGAGTACCGATTTGAACGTTAAGATCGTCAATAAATATTGGATAGTACGGAGCAGTCGTGTTATTAGTTCTTTTTTACAGAAAAGGAGAAATAAAATGGCAAGGAAAAACAAAACTGATGAAGTGATAAAAGAGTTTGTGTATGATACTTTTTCCCATGACAAAACTGTGGAGCGCTACACAGATGATACAATCAAAATCGGTTTGTGGGAGAGCGAGAAGGAAATGATTAAGAAACATTTTAAAGTCAGCGATTCTATTTTGGATTTGGGCTGCGGTACAGGAAGAACCACATTTGGTCTTCATCAAATGGGATACAAAAATGTGATTGGGGTGGATTTAATTCCATCCATGGTGGAAAATGCGATTAAGAACAATCGGGCATTCGGATCTGATATTTCCTTTGAAGTGGGAGATGCAATGAATTTGCGTTTTGAAAACGAACAGTTCGATGCCTGCCTATTTTCATTTAACGGGATTATGCAGATCCCCTTACAGAAAAATCGCATTATTGCCATGAAGGAGATTCACCGAGTTCTAAAAAAAGGAGGAATTTTTCTTTTTACCACCCATGATCGGGAAATTAACGAGGAATGGTTTCCTTTTTGGGAGGATGAGAAGAATAAATGGGAAAAGGGAGAGCAGGACCCCCGTTTGTTTGAGTTTGGCGACCGAATTGTGGAGGAAAAATATCGTTTGGTGTATCTTCATTTTCCCAATCAGAAAGAGATGAAAGAAGCGATGAAGGAAAGCGGCTTTCATCTGATCGAGACGATCCCTTCAACCGACGTGGCCAAGGAGCCGGAACATATACTTGAGAGAATTTCACCCTGTCGCTTCTGGGTGTTTAGGAAGTGAAAGAATTCAGGGATGAGAAGCTTTTAGCGAATAAGTAAAAAGAGGGGTTTAAACGAGGGAATTATATGGTAATAATTACAATAAGATTAATCCGATTTAAGCAGTGGAATCATTGAAAGGAGAATTTCCATGTTTAAACGTCTGAATGAGTTTAATTTACCCGCGGTTGGTCTGGGTCTCATTATTGGTGCAGGGATTGGTTTAATAATATCGGTATTTGCAAGACTGGACACCGCGGTGAGTATGATTATCGGTGCAGCAATAGGGATTGTCATCGGTGCGGTCGTCTTAGTATTTATGAAGTATGATTAGGATTTTCATTGGGTCAAAAAAGGGACGTCGTAGTGCGTCCCTTTACCAATGTCAACAGGTTGAATGTGGTGAACTGGAAAGCCGATTGACGGGAGTAACGGTGATCTTGTAATCAAAGAAGTAATAAATAATTGATTAATAATCGGAAAAGAGAAGTAAGGGGTATGAAGAAAAGGTGAAGAAATTCAGAATTACTTTATAGATTGCTACTGATTCTTAATGAGGGGTATATAGGGAATGTAGATAATTGCGGACTGAACGAAAGGAGAGGATGATCATGAGTGTCCAATTTCGAAATCTGGTGTTTGAAGGTGGAGGAGTAAAAGGAATTGCCTATATCGGAGCAATGCAGGTTCTCTCACAAAGAGGGCTGCTGGATCACATCGATCGTGTTGGTGGTGCCAGTGCAGGTGCCATTAATGCTTTGATCTATTCCTTGGGCTACGATATAGCAACTCAAAAAGAAATACTGAATTCAACGGACTTCAAGGAGTTTATGGATAATTCCTTCGGGTATGTCCGGGATTTTAAAAGACTCTGGTTTGAATTCGGATGGAATAAGGGAGATTTTTTCAGCGAATGGATTGGCGCTCTGGTGAAGGAACAGCTGGGCGATTCCCGTGCGACCTTTCAGGATTTAAAAAATGCCGGATATCCGGATCTCTATGTGATTGGTACCAACCTTTCCACCGGCTATTCGGAGATCTTTTCCTGTGAACGGGTACCTGATATGCCCTTGGTATCGGCACTGCGAATCAGTATGTCCCTCCCTCTTTTCTTTCGGGCAAAGCGATTCGGAGAACGAAAGGATGTCTATGTTGACGGGGGAGTGATGATGAACTATCCTGTGAAGCTTTTTGATCGGCAACGCTATATTGATATGGAATCCGAGGAGGAAGCAGCCCGTTTTGTAGAGTATTACAATCGGGAAAATGCCCGTTTTCTACTGGAACGTCCGGAAAGCAGTCCTTACGTTTACAATCGGCAAACCCTTGGAATGCGCCTTGATACCCAGGAAGAGATCGGATTATTCCGTTATAATGAACCTCGACAGGGAAGAGAGATAAAAACATTTCCAAGCTATGCCAGAGCATTAATCGCCGCCTTTATGCAGGTTCAGGAAAATAAGCATCTTCATAGCGATGATTGGCAGCGCACGATCTATATTAACACTCTGGATGTGAAAACAACGGATTTTGATTTGACTGATGAAAAGAAAAAGGATTTGATCCTTCAAGGAATTCAAGGGGCGGAAACCTACTTTAAATGGTTTGAAGATCCTGGGGAAGAACCGGTGAATCGTATGTGTTAATTGGATAAATTATTTTGTTCATGCAGGATTTTTTATATGGAATCCAGAACAGTATATAGTGGGGAACTTAATATGAATTATAATGAAACGTTCGTTCAAAATTGAATTTGAGAGGGTGAAGCCGATGTTAAAATTTCCCAAGGGTCTGTATAGCGATGTTCGGATCGAAGAGGTCTTTACGACAAAAATCAGTTTTAAGAAGAAAGATCTGCAGGATCATAAAGTACGACACCGAAAGGGGGTCTTTATCAGAGTCTTTGATGGAAATCGCTGGTATTACAGCTCTTCTACTGATCTTGACGGAATTCAGGAACAAATGGATGTCTTAGCTGAAATGGCGACGCCTCATAAGGACATAGAGAGCCATCCCGTGGTAATAGCCTTTGAAGTGCATCAGGAGAAAATAAATCACTATGAGAGAAATTCCGTCACCGACATTCCTGTTAAAGAAAAGCAGGAGCTTCTCGAAGGATATCTTCCACTACTGGAGGATTCTGCCATTGTTCACTATAAGGGACTCTATGTGGACCGAAAAATCATAAAAACCCTATATAGCTCTAAAGGATCTTCAATTACTTTTGATAAGCAGACCTGTGGACTGCGTTTTGATATGGAGCTTTCCTACGGAGAAAACAAAAATCAAGGTTCAATTTCGAAGGGAAAGGTGTACTTCCACCAGCTGAAAGGGTTGGAGAACTTCATTCAGGAAGAGATAGAAAAAAATATAGAATTTATTAAAAGTGCTGAGGGCATAGAGCCGGGAGAATATACAGTTTTATTGAGCCCTGAGGCAGCGGGCGTCTTTACTCATGAAAGCTTCGGACATAAAAGTGAGTCTGACTTTATGGTGGGAGACGAAACCATGAAACGGGAATGGGCACTGGGAAAGGTGGTGGGACCGGAAATTCTCTCAATCGTTGACAGCGGAGAGATCGAAGGAAACGGTTATGTTCCATATGATGATGAAGGCACGAAAGGAAGAACCACGAATATCATTACAAAGGGTGTGCTGACAGGAAGGCTGCATAGTGCTATGACCGGCGCTTTGCTCGAGGAAGCACCAACAGCAAATGCCAGATCCATCAGTTTTCAGTATGAACCCATTGTCCGGATGACCACCACCTATATCGAAAAGGGAGACCGTCCACTATCGGAGATCATCAAAGAAATTTCGAAGGGAATATATGTGGAAAGCATCCGTCACGGATCGGGAATGTCCACCTTTACTATTGCACCGGCAAGATCCTACCTCATTGAGGAGGGAAAAATCACAAAACCGGTAAAGGTGTCTGTTGTAACGGGCAATGTTTTTGAAACTTTAATGGAAGTGGACGCTTTAAGTGAAGAGTTCGAGCTTTTAAGCTTTGTGGGCGGAGGCTGCGGCAAGGGAGAACAATTTCCGTTGCCTGTTGGCTTCGGCGGGCCCTATACAAGAGTTAAACGATTAAAGGTGCAATAGGGGAGGTACTCATGAAAAAACAGACAATCACCATTAAACAACAGCAAACCATGATAAAAGTTCAAAATACGAAAATTGAAGGAATCCGCATGAAAGACATCGAGAAAAGGGGACTCCGTCTCTTTGAGAACGGAAAAATCGGTGTTGCGGGAGCTTTGGGCAAGGTGACCTTTGAGGAATTGGAAGCTCAGGCAAAAGAGCATCTTAAGGTGGGGATCGATTACCCCTATGATTTGGAGAAGAACAAAAGCCGACATAAGAAAAATCCCATAGCGGTTATGAATCCTGGAACGTTAAATGAAAAAGCAGAGGGAATCCTGAAAATCTTCGAAGGGATTTTTCAGATTTTGATTTCAGCCAAGATATCTACACCAACACTTTAAGATATGAAATGGAGGGGGATGATAATCTGGATCTCTCCTATGAGGATGCATATTATTCCATTGAGCTTGCCATAAAGGAAAAATCCACTGCCAATCTGATTGACGGATTTCTTCTCTGTTCCGGAAGATCCTTTAATGAAGAGGCCTTCTGGAAATATAACCGGCCTTATCTGGAAGCTTATCGAAATTCTGCGGAGCTTCCCGAAGGAGAAAAACTTCCGGTGTTGACGTTAAACGGACAGCATCTCTTGATGTTCCTGGGAAGACAACTGAACGGTGAGCGATATGGAACGGGAAGCTCCCTTTACTCTGGAAAAATGAAGGATAAGCTCTTTGACGGCCGGGTTAACCTGGTGATTGATCGAATAGGAGAAACCATGCCGGTGCCTTTCTTTGATATGGAGGGTGTGTATCATGAAGGGGACGAGTACCCTTTGATTGAGAATGGCTTCCTTGTTGGAGTCTATACCGATAAGGAAACTGCAAGTAAATACGATCTTCCGGAAACCGGATCTGCAGGAGGGGATTACGATGATCTTCCTGTTTTGGGATTTCCTCATCTCACTTTGAAGAGTGATACGAAAAATCTCAAAGAAGCTCTGGGGGGAAAAGCTGCAATTCTTGTATTGATCAGCTCAGGAGGAGATTTTACCCCGGACGGGAAATACGGTGCACCGGTGCAAGTCAGCTTCCTCTATGACGGTGAGAAGATTCTGGGGAAACTACCGGAATTCAGCATCAGCGGCCATATTAACGACCTACTTGGAAAAGACTACATCGGAACCTTTGACAACGACTATTTTTATGTGGGTGACCGGAAAACAGGTTTTCAGGCAAGCTATATGACGATTACGAGGTGATTTTTGTGGAAGAATTTATTAAAGACGTGGTGGTGGACGACAACGTCATCCATGTACTGGACAGCATTTTTGACCGTATCCCCGTCTCCATTATCCTGATCGATCATGAAGGAAAGATCTTAATGATCAGTCGATCCTTTGCTGATTTTCTTGGTGTGGAGAAAAATAAGGCCATCGGCAGAAACGTGGAGGAGATCAACCGAAATACCCGGTTTCCCTATGTGCTGAAAAGCAAAAAATCGGAGATTGCCTGGAAGCATACCTTCCAGAACGGAGAAACTGCTATTGTTCACCGGATTCCGATCTTGAATGCTGCCGGAGAAGCCTCCTATGGATTTGGGATGGTTCTCTTTGATAATATGGAGGAGTTTAAAAGGGTCATTGATAAAAACGAGCTTTTAATGACAGAGCTGAGTCACTATAAAAAGGTTCTGAAAAAAATACAGGGAGCCAACTATAGCTGGAAGAATATTATCGGAAAGAGTCCAAAGATCTCTACGGCAAAGTATCTGGGTTCGAAGGCATCAGAAACCGACTCTACCGTCCTGATAACCGGTGATAGCGGAACAGGGAAAGAGCTTTTTGCCCATGCAATACATAACGACAGCCGTCGTCAAAACGAGCCCTTCGTGAAGGTCAACTGCGGTGCTATTCCCTATGAACTTCTGGAATCCGAGCTGTTCGGCTACGATGAAGGAGCCTTTACTGGATCGAAAAAGGGAGGGAAAATCGGAAAGTTTGAGCTTGCCCATAAGGGAAGTATTTTTCTCGATGAAATCGGTGAACTGCCGAAAAATATGCAGGTAAAAATCCTCAGAGTTCTCCAGGAAAAGGAAATCGAACGCCTGGGAGGTCTTAAGTCCATCAAGGTAGATGTCAGGATCATTGCTGCTACCAATCGAAATCTTTTGGAAATGGTGAATAAAGGAGATTTCAGAGAGGATCTTTATTATCGGCTGAATGTTATGAGCATTGAAGTGCCTTCTTTAAAGGAAAGGATCTCTGATATTGAAGACCTTTCCCGTCACCTGGTGGAGAAAACTTCGAGAAAGCTGGGAAAACATGTGAATGCTATCTCTGATGAATCCCTGCAAGTCCTTCGTCGCCATCAGTGGCCGGGGAACGTCCGGGAGCTGGAAAATGTTTTGGAACGGGCAATCAACCTTTGCGATGGCGATGAAATCAAACGAAGACACTTGCCAATGTATCTGCTGGGACAGGACTTTCAGGTCCTTGAGCCTGAAAAGCAGATCCCTGAGATGCGGAATGTGGTAAGGAATGTTGAAAAGGAACTGATAGAGCAGGCTCTTGAGTATACAGGAGGAAACAAGGCAAAAACCGCGGAGCTTTTAGGAATTGCACGATCAAGTCTTTATGACAAAATAGAGGTCTATGGAATTGATGAAGAGAGCCACTGATATGGAAGCCTTATTTGTGTATGAAATGACTACACGTGTATGAAATACCTACACATAGATTGGGGAAGGTGTCTGAAAATCAGTCACTTTCTTTTTTTGCCTCTGAAGAAAATCTTGTAAAAGATCATTAGAAAAAATCAATTTAAAACTGAACCCTTTACCTATCAATGGATAAAGGCGATAGAAGTGTCAGCAAAATGAACACAATGTCAAGTATATTAACTTTTGGCACAGCAATTGCTTATATAGGAGTGTATGAAATTTTATTTAACAATTAAAGGAGGAGTTAATGTGAAAAAGAAAGCCCTGATTTTATTGATTATGATCATGATGGCGGCAACCATGTTTTTAGCAGGTTGCGGAGACGATGCTCAGGATGCTGAGGAAGGTCCCATCAAGATCGGCGGGATTACATCTTTGAGTGGTGCATTGCAGGATTATGGTGAGCAAATGCAACGTGGATTTGAGTTAGGTTTGGAGTACGCTACTGACGGTACTATGGAAATCGCAGGACGACCCATCGAAGTTCTATGGGAAGACACCACAACAGTGCCCGACGTTGCAAGAGAACGGGGACTGATCCTGTTAGAGGATGAAAACGTTGATATTTTAGTAGGTCCCGCATCATCTGCCGATGCAGGAGCATTAATCAGTTTGGCTGAAGAGTTTGAAACCATCCTGATGCTTGAACCCGCTGCTGCGGATCATTTAACGGGAGAAATGTGGAACCGGTATGTCTTCAGAACCGGTAGAAACTCAGCTCAGGATGCAAGGGCAATGGTGGAAATCATCCTCAATGAAAACCCTGAAGCACGGGTTGGAACATTGGCGCCTGACAGTGCTTTCGGTAGAGCGATGGTTGATCCTTTTGAAACTGCACTCGCTGACATGGGTGGAGAACTGGTTATCCAGGAATTCCCACCTGTTGAAACCACCGACTTTTCTTCATACATTTTACGAATCCGGGAAGAAGCACCGGATTATGTATATGTGATCTGGGCGGGAGCAAACAACCCCTGGGGAGAGTTAATGGAGTTTAATTTAGAGGATTTCGGAATTCAGATTACAACAGGAGCTCCTGAAATTGCAGCTTTACGTATGATGAGTCCGATGATCGGTATGACCGGATTTACAGTCTACTATCACAGTGTACCTGAAAATGATATGAATGACTGGTTGGTTGAAAAGCATTTGGAAAGATATGACATGCCTCCGGACATATTTACATCCGGTGGAATGGCAGCAGCTGTTGCAATTGTAACAGCCATCGAAGAGAACAACGGCAGCACAGATACCGACGAACTGATTGAAATTATGAGAGGGATGGAGTTTGACTCTCCTACAGGACGAAGATATTTCAGAGCAGAAGATCATCAAGCAATTCAACCTCTTTTTGAAATTGAATTGACGGAAGTTGACGGGGTGGATCATCCGGTGCCTGTTCATATTAGAACGATTGAAGCGGAAGATATCGCACCGCCGATCAGAGTTCCTGATGGAGCGGTTAGATAATTTGACCGTAAGAAAGGATGTAGGCAATGGGCGAAATCTTAATCGAGACGAAGGATTTAGGAATCAGTTTTGGCGGACATAAAGCCGTAAATAAAGTAAGCATTAAACTGGAGAAAGATAAACTCACAACCATCTTAGGGCCGAACGGAGCGGGAAAAACCACGCTGTTCAACTTAATTAGCGGTCTTCTGGAGCCTACAGAGGGGCAGGTATTTTTTAAAGGGACAGAGATCACTTCTCTGTCCCCCCTTCAAAGAATTAAAATGGGGATGGGTCGATCCTTTCAGTTAACAAATGTGTTCGGTGCATTAACCGTGTTTGAAAATGTTCGCTTATCTCTTCAATCCAAGGCGGAAATCGGATACAAAATCTTTACCGATCATCGTCGATTTAGTGAATTAAATGAGAAAACCGAAAGAATTTTAGAGGAAGTATTACTTTTTGAAAGAAAGGACTTTCTTGCCAGCGAGTTGAGTCATGGAGAGCAAAGGAAGTTGGAGCTGGGCATGGTAATGGCTCTTGAACCGGAGATTCTTCTCCTGGATGAACCGACGGCGGGGATGGCAATTGAAGAAGTTCCGGTGATGATTGAAATCATGAAGAACATTCAGAAGTCGGGAACCACGATTATACTTATTGAACATAAAATCGATATGGTGAAAAGCTTATCTGATAAGCTGATTATCATCGTTAACGGAAAATTTTTGACTGAAGGGGATCCCGAGACGGTTTCAAAGGATCCTGAAGTCTTAAAAGCATATTTAGGAGGAGGTGTGCTGGATGAGCTCGCTGCTGAAGGCTAGTAACGTAGAATCCTATATCGGCTTATACACCATCCTTCATGATGTAAATCTTGAGATCAACAAGGGTGAGGCTGTGGCTCTTTTAGGGCGGAACGGTGCAGGGAAAACCACTTTTTTAAAGACTCTGATGAACCTGGTAAGCACCAGAAAAGGGAGTATAGAATTGGAAGGTCGTTCCATTGTCGGAGTTCCCACCCATAAAATTGCTAAAATGGGGATCGGCTATGTTCCAGAGGACTACGGGGTGTTTGACGCGTTGACGATTGAAGAAAATCTGCGGGTGGCTATGTGGAAAGAGGATAAAGAGACTTTGGAACGGGTGGACTCTGTTTTGGATCTCTTTCCGGATCTGAAAGTTGCTTACAAACGGATGGCAAGCACCCTAAGTGGTGGACAGCGACAGATGCTCTCTATCTCCCGTGCTCTGGTCAATGAGAACCGGATCATCCTCATTGATGAACCCAGTAAAGGTCTTGCTCCGGTAGTGATTGAGAAGCTGGCCCACGCATTAAAAGCCATCAGCAAGGATGCAACCGTGTTACTTGTGGAACAAAACTTTGCAATGGCATGCGCAGTTGCAGACAAATATTATATCATCAGTGAAGGAAGAACAGTGAATAATGGTGATATCAAGGATTTAATGCAGAATAAAGAACTTCAGCATAAGCATCTTGGTGTGATGTAAAGGAGGGCACTATGGATATTTTTATTACATTAGTTATAAATGGTTTAGCCCAGGGGGCTCTGCTTTTCCTTTTAGCCTCGGGTTTATCGATTATTCTGGGGTTGATGGGCGTAGTCAACTTTACTCACGGAACCTTATTTATTTGGGGAGGGTATGTGTACATTTGGATATTCACCCTTACGGAGAGTTTTCTTCTCGGAATCCTGGCTGCTGTAGGTGTAACCTTTCTTATGGGTGTTTTTTTTGAAAAATTTTTTGTCAGTCGGGTGTACGGAAATGTTCCGGCTCAAATTCTTATCACATTGGGTCTGCAGGTGATCTTCACTGATTTGGTCCGTCTCATCTGGGGGGCAACGCCCCTTACCATCGGACGTCCGGATTTTCTGGCAGATACATGGATTGTCGGCGGAATCGTGATTGTTCAGTATCGTGTGTTCTTAATTGCTGTAGGGGTTATTGTAGCCTTTGGAATTCATCTTCTGCTGAACAAAACAAAAATAGGGATGATTGTTCGGGCCGGCGTGCAAAGACCGGATATGGTAAGAGCGTTGGGAATCAATATTAACACCTATTTCACCTTTGTATTTGCTGGAGGAGCGGCACTTGCGGGTCTCGGAGGAGCGTTGTACGCACCCCTTGTAGGAAGCATGGCTTCCACTGCAGGTATGCATAATCAGGTTCTGGCATTTATCGTTGTGGTTGTAGGAGGAATGGGAAGTTTTATGGGATCTGCGGGAGGAAGTGTTCTTCTTGGCTTAATGGGGTCAGGGATTGCATGGTTTGCACCGGGCTTCGCATCAGTGGCAAACGTCGGTTTAATGGCGATTGTTCTTGCTTTTAAACCAAGTGGACTTTTCGGATTGGCGGTGAAAAAATGATGATCACAAAGGATTTTTCAAAAAAACGGTTAATCATTTTGGCACTACTTTTGGCGGGGCTCTCAGTGATCCCTCATGTGTCAGGTCTGTCAACCATTACATTGTTCAGCCGGATCTTTATTATGGCAATCTATGCCATGAGTTACGATATTTTACGTGGTTATATGGGATTCATCAACTTAGGACACGCAATGTTTTTCGGAACCGGAGCGTATGCTGTTGGTGTAATGTTTAGAAACTTCGGAAGCACACTGCCGGTATTTCTGATTGCAATTGTTTTTTCAGTCGTTTTCTCCTCCATCGCAGCGTTTATTATGGGGAAGATCGTATTCCGAAGTGGAGGGAAAGGCCCTGTGGTGGTAGTTGCAGGCGCCATGACCACTCTTGCTCTTGGAGAGATCGTGCGTCATACGGCAGAGCGGTGGAGATCGGTAACAATGGGTGCGGACGGTCTGAGTTATCGGATTCCTGAGATTTTCTCGAATCGTATCTTGTTTTACTATTACGCTTTGATTTTTATGATTGTTATGACCCTTGTACTTCGACAATTCGTTTTATCACCTACGGGAAGAGTCTTGATGAGTATTCGGGAAAACGAACAGCGGGCGGAATTTTTAGGATATGACACGCAAAAATACAAACTGATCGGTCTTCAGGTGGCGGGCATTGCCTCGGGCCTTTCCGGTGTTATGTTCGGTATTTTAAACCGCTTTGCTAATACTGAACTCTTAAGTGTTCAGCAGACATTAAATGCACTTCTCATGACTCTGGTCGGTGGAACAGGAACCTTTACGGAGCAATTATCGGGAGCGGATTTGTAAATATCGTTCAAAGTCAGCTGTTGAACTTTCGAAGTGTCCACCCGGTATTTGAGCGTTGGCTGCTCTTTTTCGGAGCGATGTATGTCATTGTCGTGATCTTTATGCCTAGGGGATTTGTAGGACTGTATTATACCCTTACAGATAAACAAAAGGCGAAAGTACAGAAATCTGCCGTAGGAAAATCTTAGAAATCCAGCAAGAAGAAAATCCTGAAGAGTCATGGATATTGTATAAAGGAGGTCGAGTTGAGGATGATTAAAGGAACGGTTGAGCTACCCAACGGGGAAACCATGTTTTACCGGGAAATGGGACAGGGAGATGAAACCCTTCTCCTTATTCACGGTAACATGTCCTCATCAAAGCACTGGGAGCCGGTGTATGAAAAAATGAAAGACCGGTATAAAATCTATGCGGTTGATTTGCGAGGGATGGGAGAATCCAGCTACCACAACTCCTTTGATACTTTAAAGGAGCTGACCGACGATGTGGCGGCCTTTTGCAAGGCACTGAATATAAAAAAGACAATCGCTGTCGGATGGTCCACCGGTGGCGGCATCGTGATGGAGTTGGCTGCGGATTATCCTGAACTTGTTAAAAAAGGAATCTTAATCGAATCGGTATCATACAAGGGATATCCCATCTTCAAAAAGAACGAAAAAGGGGAGCCGATCCCCGGGGAATTCTATTCCTCAAAGGAAGAGATGGCAAAAGATCCTATTCAGGTGGTCCCTGCACTTCAAGCAATGGAGTCGGGAGACCGGGAAACCATACGGATGATCTGGGATGCCGCCATTTATGTGGTGGAAAAGCCCTCTGATGAGAAATATGAGGAATACCTCACGGCAATTCTTCAACAGCGGAATCTGATCGATGTGGATTGGGCACTTGCCAACTTCAACCTGTCCAACGAACATAACGGAATGACAGAGGGGAATGGCAAGATTCAAAAGATCAAACAGCCAATGCTCCTCTTTGGAGCAGAACTTGATTATGTAGTACCGAAGTACATGGTGGAGGAAACTGCTGAGGCTCTTGCTGAAAATGCTGAGATGCATATGTTCAAGAATTCGGGACATTCACCCATTACCGATGTTACAGAAGAGTTGATTGAAAAAATGGAGGAGTTTATCCTATAGGTGGTGAAAGGTGTGACGACGGCACAGATCAACAACTGTGAAATAAATTATGAAATTTCGGGAGAACGAGGAGAGTTCCTGACAATCCTGAACGGCATCATGATGAGCAGCGACAGCTGGAAGGACATCAAGCAGGATTACGTAGATGCAGGCTATCGTGTTCTCACCATGGATTTTCGGGATCAGGGAAGATCTTCATCGGCGACGAAACCCTACTCAATCAATCAGCATGCAGAGGACCTTTATGAATTGTTGAATCATCTCAGCATAGAAAAAACACATCTCATGGGAATCTCCTATGGTGGTCAGGTGGCCATGATTTTTGCACTGAAGTACCAGGATCGAATCAATAAACTGCTTTTATTCAATACGAGTGCGAGGCTGACCAATTACATTAAAGGGATCGGTGAAGCCTGGGATGAAGCGGCGCGTCTTGGAGATGGAGAACGGTTTTTCAAGCTGGCAATGCCTCTCATTTACTCCGATGAATTTTATGAAACCCACTGGGAATGGTTGAAGAACCGGGAGAAGGTCTTTAAAGAGATTCTCACAAAAGAGTGGTTTGAGCGGTATCTCAGGCTCTCTTCAAGCCACGGCGAGTATGATATTCTGGACGAGATACACCGGATTACGACGCCCACGCTGGTGGTGGCTGCAGACAAAGATGTTGTGACTCCATACAGTGAAACGGAAATGATCCATCGAAGAATTAAAGGCTCTGTTTTCACAGTGATTCCTAACTGCGGACATGCCTCCTGTTATGAACAAACGGCAGCCTACAATATACAGGTGTTAGGGTATTTAAGCGGAATCAAATAATGAGGTATTTCAGAAAGAAGTAAGATAACAAACATTGAAAACGAATGGAACACTGATATTTTATGAAAATTCAGGTGGAGGGATCAGCAATGAAAAAAGAGCATGTGGGAGTTGTCGGTTTCGGCACCTACATTCCTGAAACAAAAGAAACAGCGGAAGACATCGCTGAAGCATCCGGTGTCCCTGTTGATGTTATTAAGAATAAGTTCGGCTTCAGGCAAAAACCTGTACCTGGTCCTGATGACGGAACGATGGAAATGGGCGTAAAGGCAGCGACAGATTGTCTTAATCAAACCGGTGTTGAAGCTGACGAGATTAATCTGATCATTTCCATCGGTGAAGAATACAAGGAACATCCTTTGATTACTACAGGGATTTATATCCAAGAGAAAATCGGAGCGAAAAATGCTTGGGCATTCGACCTAGCTCAACGGTGTGGAACAGGTGTGGCAGCTATGAAGGTTGCGAAAGCCATGATGCTGGAGGATGAGACCATCAATACCGTACTCATCGCAGGCGGATACAGAAACGGCGATCTGATCGATTATCAAAACCCCAGAGTCAGCTTCATGTTTAACCTGGCAGCTGGTGGAGGTGCTGTAATATTAAAGAAGAACTATGGAAAAAACATACTGCTTGAAAGCTCAATTATCAGTGACGGATCCTTTGCTATGGATGTGGGAGTACGATATGGCGGTACATCTCTTCCGATTACGAAGGAAAATGTGGAAGAGGGAAGCAAATCCCTCGATGTGTTTGATCCGGATCATATGAAATCAGGGTTGGAGAAAGTGAGCATGAACAATTTTGTCAAGGTAATTGATCAGTCGGTGAAAAAGAGCGGCTACAGTCGGGAGGACATTGACTATCTGGCCATCCTTCATATGAAGCGTTCTGCTCACCGGTTTGTAATGGAAGAATTGGGGCTCAGCCTCGATAAGTCGATTTATCTTGAAGACTATGGACATATCGGCCAGGTGGACCAGATTCTTTCCTCCCAATTAGCATTGGAACAAGGGAAAATCAAAGACGGAGATCTTGTTACCTGGGTGAGCGCAGGGATCGGATATGCTTGGGATGCCTGTACGATAAAATGGGGAAAAGTACCGGAGGTGAAGTAATGGATGTCAGAAAGCTCTACAACGACCGAAAGATTACAATTGAGAAAGCCCTATCATTTGTGAAAAGCGGAGATGAAATTGTCTCTGCCTTAGGGGCAGCGGAACCGAAGGGAATTGTCAGCCGGCTCCACGAAGTTGCTGACCGGGTAAAGGATGTGACAGTTGTTACGTGCCTGCCGATGGGAGGATATGAATACTTTCAAAATCCAAAATACAAAGAAAGCTTTTCCATGGACGGCTGGTTCTACAGCCCGGAAATTCGGAAGGCCCATCTAAACGGAAATGTCTCCTTCGTACCCAACCATCTGCATTTAGCGGCAGAAAAACGCCTGCATTATAAAATGCCGGATCTTTTTATCGGCACAGCAAGCCCAATGGATCCACATGGCTATTTATCCCTCTCACTGAGTGCAACTTACGAAAGGGAGATGATTGAACATTGCGGAATCTCAATCATTGAAGTCAATAAAAATATGCCGAGAACCTTTGGTGACACCATTGTTCATATCAGTGAAATTGATTATCTCGTTGAAAACAATTATCCTATTCCTGAGCTCCCCGTTATCGAGCCCAGTGAAAAAGATCGAATTATCGGAAAAAATGTTGCTGATCTGGTGGAGGATGGATCAACAATTCAACTGGGTATTGGCGGGATTCCCAACGCGGTAGCATCGGAACTGAAAACGAAGAAGGATTTAGGTATTCACACGGAAATGTTCACTGACGGTATGGTGGATCTCTATGAAAGCGGAGCCATTACCAACCGGAAAAAAACCCTTATGCCGGGAAAGATGGTTGCAACTTTCGCTTTAGGCAGTAAGGTGCTTTATGATTTTATTGACGACAATCCTGGAGTCCAAATTATAAAGGGACGCTGGGTGAATGATCCCAATGTGATCGGACAGAACCATAAAATGGTGTCTATCAACACCACTATCGAGATCGATCTTACAGGTCAGTGCTGCTCGGAATCCATTGGACATCGACAATTTAGCGGTACGGGAGGACAGGCGGATACAGCCATAGGGGCGCAAATCTCTGAAGGTGGAAAATCCATTATAGCCCTCTACTCGACAACCAGGGTAAAAGACCCTCTAACAGGAGAGAGAAAGACTATTTCCAAAATCGTACCCTCTTTAACAAAAGGTGCAGCAGTCACTTTATCAAGAAACGACGTGGACTTTGTGGTTAGTGAATATGGAGTGGCATCTCTTCGAGGGACACCGATCAAGGAACGGGTGAAGCGCTTGATTGCGATTGCTCATCCGGATTTTCGGGCTGCATTACAGGAAGAGGCGGAGAAGTTAATGATTTGGTAACAACCTCCTTGAAATATTGGTGAAAGAAAAGCACATCAGAGCTTCCGTGGCGAAGGAGCAATGGTGTGTTTTTCTGTGTCTAAAAGAGGTATAAGTATAAGAAGGTGAATGACAAAGCTAAATTTCAATAATGAAGTAAAAAATCAGTGACGAAGAACGCATCAATAGAAGAATTACAAATAATCGCAAATTGTAAAAGGAGGGCTTATGTTATGAAAAAAATACTGATTTATGGCGGGAACGGATCAGTGGGAAAGGCGATAGTCTCAAAACTTCATGAAAAAGGTTATCCTCTTCATTTAGTGGGAAGAAACGAAGAAGAGTTGTCAAAATTCGCAAAAAAGTTTGATGCATCATACACAATTGCAGATGTGACAGATCCTGAAAGTTTTAAACGGGTAGCTTTAGAGACGGGGAAAGAATTAGGAGGATTGGTTTATGCGGTAGGAACAATTAATCTGAAGTCAATCAGAAGACTTGAGTATAATGATTATATCAATGATTTCAGAATCAATGCTCTGGGTGCAGCATTGGCCATTAAAGCTTCTTTGTCTGCGCTGAAAAAAGGAGACGGGCAGTCTTCCATTATACTCTATTCAAGTGTGGCAGTGAGAAGAGGCTTTCCTCTTCATGCATCGGTAGGAATGGCAAAAGGAGCGGTTGAGGGATTAGTGGTTTCTTTAGCAGCTGAACTGGCACCATCTGTCCGTGTAAATGGAATAGCACCATCAATCCTTGATAAAAGCCAACTTTCAGCGGATTTACTGAAGAGTAATGAGAACCGTGAAAAAACGAGTAAATCCCATGCTTTGCAGCGGCTTGGAACCCCGGAGGATATTGCTGCTATGACACTATTCCTTTTATCCGATGAATCATCCTGGATGACAGGCCAAATCATCGGTGTGGATGGAGGAAGATCAACACTTTAACTGGAGAGAATCTTTTGCAACCTGCTCCCCCCTTTCTGCGTAATGAATAGAGTAAACGACACAAAGCAAATATTGTCTGGAACTGGGAGGTAAGTATTATGAAGAAACTGAGATTGAAAAAAAACTGAGCTGCGATTGGTGATTGGATTTTTAACGTTGATCATCGCAGTATTATTAGTCATCGACAACTTTGAAAACATAAAGGACTTAATCGATTAATAAAAGAGGTTTGGCGGATCGGTCATGAATTAAAGGAATTGTGACAGGAAATGTCGAATAATATACTGTGAAATAAATCTTGAAACGGGTATATGGTCGAAAGCGATCAAAATTTAATCATTATTATCTACTTGGGAGGGATATCATGAAAATTTTAGTTTGTTTTGACGGTTCGGAACAAAGCTACAAAGCATTAAAAACTGCGAAAGAAATGGCTTTAGCCTATGAGGCGGAGGAAGTGACACTGATTCACGTTTATCCGGAAAAAGAGGCATCGGTTTGGCAGGCTGTAAACGAAAACAAGGCGAAAGCACCAAAAGCTCTTTCAACCCATGAACGATTGCAGGTTGAAAAATTTATTGCTATTAAAAATATGATGAATCAAGCCGACAAAGAATTTGATCGAACCAAAGTAAAGGTTAGCAAGAGAATCATCAAAGGGAATCCTGTTCAAAAAATTACGGAAATCGCTGAAAAAGAAGACTTCAATATAATTGTGATCGGAAGTCGAGGGCTTGGAGGGTTAAAGAAGTTTATGCTGGGAAGTGTCAGTAACGGAGTTCTTCATGAAGCAAAAGTGAATGTTCTTGTTGTGAAATAACCAATTGCTTGCATAAACCATGATTAAGAAGAGTAGTCATTCAGAAATATGGCTATTCTTTTTTGCTTAATACTTTCCGGTCTCATTCAATTTTGTGAAAGTGATGATTTGAAGTGACGGAAAACCTTTAGTATAAGAGAAGGAGCGTGGACGATGAAAATCATTTCTGTAAGAGAGCAGCCGGAGTTTGAAGAGACAATAATTCGATATATTCAGAAGATATGGGCCACTGAAAATACAATGATGGTATATGAGGATTGTATTAAACACAGCACGAAGACTGATAATCCTTTACCCCAATGGTATTTACTAATGAATGAGGAGGATAGAATTGCCGGTTGTGCAGGTTTGATTACCAATGATTTTATCAGTCGTATGGATCTTTACCCCTGGATTTGCGCTTTATATATTGAAGAAGCTTATCGGGGTTCCGCTTATGGTGAGCTCCTTCTTAAAAAGGCAAAGGATGATACAAGAAAAGGCGGGTTTCCCCACCTTTATCTTTGCACCGATCATATCGGTTACTATGAAAAGTTCGGATTCAGTTACATTGGAGACGGCTACCATCCCTGGGGTGAACAGTCGAGAATTTACCAATCAGAGGAGCTTAATCTTTAAGGTTCGTCGATGACTGTCACTCTGGCAGCATAAGCCTGTTGTGGCCAGCTATCCATAAGCTCCCGGGAACGAACACGAACATACTGTCCCAACTCATAATCTTCCGGATTGTTCACTGTATACCAGACAGCAATTAGGTTGCGGTCATCCGATCCCTCCATGCTTTTCTCAAGAAGCTCATCCTCGGTTAATTCGTTGATATCTTCCTGGTCAATATGACTCACAACGAAAATCCGCTCATCGGAATAGTCCACAATATATCCCTCCTGAACATGTCGAGCAGTGGGATCAAGTGCGGTGCCGCAGGAGACAGATACAATAATCAGAAGAGCAAGGATGAAGGATAGAAGTAATTTTTTCTGAAGTTTCATCTTATAACCTCCTTTAAAGATTCTTCTTTGAAGAGCACTGTATTGATGGCTAATACATTATTATGACGAGATGGAGTTTGGGAATGTTCCATTATGAGTCAATCGTTCCTTTTGAAACAATCATGGTTTCATGAATACAAACATTAAAAACAACCAACGACCTAAGTGTCTAATATGGAAAAAGGAGATATTCTATGGAATCTGAACAGTATCAATATCGGCTATTGGAAAAGAAAGAAATTGACAAAATAAGGGAAGTAGACGGCTTACACTATATACACCGGGCATGGAGGCCGGTAAACGGAGCAAGAAATCTTGTGGAAATCAACTATGAGGACCCGGATTTCCCCGGCGGATTGGATGACCATAAAGAGGCATTGTATAAGACGTATGAAGGCAATGGAATAATCTTAGGCGCATTCGATCGGCATCAACGCATGGCCGGTTTTGTTTCTATAAACCGGAAGCCATTTGGAGAGAAATACCGCTATGTTCTCTTGGATCAACTTTTTGTTACAAGGGAATTACGGGGCAAGGGAGTTGGGAGAGAGCTGTTTTTCAGAGCCGCTTGTCTTGTAAAATCATGGAATGCAGATAAGTTCTATATTTGTGCCGGTTCAGCTGAGGATACCATTGCATTTTACCGTAATCTTGGTTGTGCAGATGCGGTGGAAATCAATCAGGAAATATATGAGGAAGATCCAAGAGATCTTCAGTTGGAGTATGACTTAAGGAGGGGAGACCATGAATGTACAGTATCGAATGAACAGTGATATCTCAGCTAATGAGTTGATAAAAGTATTTAATAGCGTTGGCTGGAATAAAGACGAAAAAGTCATTCTAAAAGCCTTTAAAAATTCCTGCTATGTTTTGGCCTATATTGAGGATGATCTGGTGGGATTCGCCAGAGCAATTTCTGATGGATATTTTTATACAGGCATCTATGATGTTATTGTGGATCCCCGATTTCAAGGGAGAGGGATCGCAAAAACGATGATGGGAAAGCTGACCGATCGATTTAAAGGGACTTATTTTTTCCTTACTTATACTGATGGGAATCGTCAGTTCTATGAGAAGTGTGGATTTCAACAAAACGATCAATCGATGTGGATTCCTAAATAATAACGAGAAGGAGAATATATTTATTCATTATCCCGGCTTTGTATAAAAGGAACAAAGGCAAATCCGGGATATTCGCTTTTTTTGTACTTGTTTTCACCGTTTTTCTCAACCAACACCATGCTTCCCTGATAATCACGCAAAGGAATGACCAGCTTCCCCCCAACTTTTAATTGATTCAGTAATTCTTTGGGAATTTCACTTGCACTTGCGCTGACTAAAATTCGATCATAAGGTGCTTCCTTGGGATAACCGCGAGAGGCATCCCCATGGACAAAGATCGCGTTCTCCTCTTCGATTTTCTTAAAATTACTCTCTCCGAATGTTTTTAAGGAATGTACTATCTCCATTGCAATGATTTTACCTTTTGGGCCAACGATTTTTGAAAGAAGAGCTGTAGTCCAGCCTGAACCGGAGCCGGCATCTAAAACTTTATGACCTTCCTGGGCCTGCAGCAACTCCAACATAAACACGACGGTAAAGGGTTGGGAAATGGTTTGACCTTCTCCGATGGGAAGGGGCCGATCATCATAGGCATAGCCTTCATACTGAGGAAGCACAAAATCTCTTCGATCAACAGAAAGAAGAGCCTGCTTAATGTTTGGGGTTTTCAAAACACCGCTGTTTTCGATTTTTATTACCAACAATCTACGATCATCAGACATTTAAATCACCTCTTACATATCTATTACCCACTGAGCGCCTCTCATAAAATGAGTAATAAAAAAATTATAACGGGAAGAGGAGATTTTACCGTAAAAATAGAATCATGTTATAATAAGATATTCAATAAGGAGGGCACTTGATATGCATCGGATTTTACTGCTTCACGGAATAAATCATAACATGTTCGGGAAAAGAAATTCCGCACAATACGGAACAATCACTCTGGATGAAATCAACCGGCAGGCATTGGATATTGCTGGAGAGCTGGGAGTTGAACTTGAGTTTTTCCAAAGTAATTATGAAGGGGAAATGTGCGAAAGGATCCATAGAGCCTACGAGGAACAAGTGGATGCCGTGGTGATTAATGCAGGCGCATGGACCCATTACAGTTATGGAATCAGAGACGCTTTAGAGATATTGGATGCTCCCGTCGTCGAAGTCCATATGTCCAATATACATGCCCGGGAAGAATTCCGTAAACGTTCGATTTTTTCAGAAGTGGTGAAAGGGCAAATCATCGGCTTTGGTGTAGAGAGTTATATACTTGGAATCAGAGCGGCGGCAAGCATAATCAGGAACAAAGATTAATCAGCTACCTGTCAAGGTAGTTTTTTTATAATGACTTCAAAGGAGTGAAACCATGAATCAATCAATTACCGGCAATACAAGACTGATAGGTTTAATAGGTTCACCGGTTACACATAGTCTGTCTCCACTCATGCATAATACAGCATTTAAAAAACTTGAACTGGATTATGCATACTTGGCATTTGATGTTGATACCGAAAATCTGGAGGATGGGGTTAAAGCCATGAAGACCTTGAACGCCTCTGGATTTAACGTTACTATGCCGATCAAAGAGTCAATCCTCCCCTATCTTGATGAACTATCCAGGGAAGCTAAACTGATCGGTGCTGTAAATACGGTAAAAAACATCAATGGCCGGCTAAAAGGCTACAATACAGATGGAATGGGATACGTCAAATCTTTAAATGAGGAAGGCTTTGAGGTTGGCAAGAAGAAGTTTGTTCTGGTCGGTGCCGGAGGAGCAGCCAGAAGCGTTGCAATTCAACTGGCCATTGAAGGTGTCAGAGAGATTGTGATTTTTAATCGCGATAGAGATAAGGCAGATGAAATTTGTCAAATCATCAGGGAGAACTTTCATGACGTGGAAGTAAAAACATCGGAACTGAACGATGAGTTTCTACGAAGAGAATTAATAAATGCGGATGTATTCGTTAATTGCACACCTTTGGGAATGGGTCCTCATGAAGAGAAAAGCGTAATTGAAGATCCGGAGTTTTTAAGAGAAGACCTGGTGGTTTCAGATCTTGTCTATCATCCCATTAAGACACGACTTATAAAGATCGCCGAAACAAAGGGATGCGAAATTGTCACAGGGATTGGAATGATTCTTTGGCAGGGAGCCTATGCATTTAAAATCTGGACAGGCGAGGAAATGCCGATGGAGGCTGTTAGAAAAGCAATTGTTACCGGCAGACAGCGATAATTTTATCAGAACCCTATAGGACGGAGGTAGTCATATGGATGAGGGAAGGTTAAAAGATGTGATCACTGAGGAGGAAGTCATCGGCTTTATCTCGGAACTTGTAAAAATTCCTAGCTATAGCGGCATGGAAAAGCAGGAAAATGAAGTGGCGGAGTTCATTCATTACACTTTTATCAAAGAGGGGATCATTTCTGAATTGATTGAGGTGGAGAAGGAGCGATACAATGTCGTTGCCACGTTGAAAGGAAAGGGTAAGGGAAAAAACCTCTTGCTCACAGGTCACATGGATACGGTTCCCGCCTATGATATGAAGGATCCCTTTACGATGAAGATCGACAGCGATAAGTTGTATGGGCGGGGTGTTGCGGATATGAAAGGACCGCTGGCGTGTATGATTTATAGCATGATTGCCATTAAGCGGGCAAAGCTTGAACCTCTGGGAGACATCATTTTTGCAGGTGTCATCGATGAGGAGGAAGGAAGCCTCGGAACCATCGATCTAATCGAAAAAGGAATAAAAGCGGACGCAGCTATTGTAGGAGAGCCTACAAATTTGGATCTTTGTGTGGCTCACCGAGGGCTTGAATGGTTTGAGATCCGTTTTCACGGGAAAGCGGTTCATGGAGGCAAGCAAAAGGATGGGATTAATGCCATTAAACAGGCATCAAAATTCATTCAACGATGCGAAGAAAAATTGCTACCGAAAATTGAGAGCGAGTTTCACGACATCATCGGTATGTCCTCAATGAACTACGGAACTATTCATGGAGGAACACAACCCAGTACTGTTGCGGGGGAATGCATCTTAAGATTTGATCGTCGTTGGGTTCCGGGAGTAAGTTATCAAGAGGTTGTATCTGATTATGAAAACATCATCAAACAACTTGAAGAAGAAGAGCCTGAGTTTCAGTGTGAACTAAGGATCATGGAAGAAAGTGTCATGAAAAAGGGGTTTGTCCATGAGGCAATGGAAACTGATCCGGAGCATCCAATCATCCCCATTGTCATTAAATATGGGGATGAAATTATTGGTAAAAAGCCTGATATCACTTATTTTCCTGCATGGACTGATGGAGGGCTGTTAAGTCAGTATGCGGGGATTCCAACGGTCGTTTTTGGACCCGGAGAGTTGGAGAGCGCTCATTCGTCAAAGGAGCATATAGACATAAAACAACTACTCCCGGCAACGCTGATCTACGCAAAAACCGCGATGGAATTTTGTAAATAGGAGACATCACAGTATACCTTTAACGATCTAACCGCTGAGGAGTATTTCCACTAACTTGTCAGCGGTTTTAATTTTTTCAAAAAATCTCTTGACAAATCTTTCATATGAGGTTATTATGTTAGTGCACTAGTTAAATAGTGCACTGGTATTATAGGAGGTGTCAATGTGAATTTTAATCCATCAAAACCCATATACGAACAAATCATCGATGAGTTTAAGAAGAAGATGGTTCGGGGCGAATTACAACCAGATGATAAAATGCCATCACAAAGGGATTTGGCCCAGCAATTGAAAGTCAACCCCAATACTGTTCAGCGGGCTTATCGTGAGATGGAGCATCAAGGGATGACTGAGACTCAAAGGGGTCAGGGAACCTTTGTGGCAAATGACACCGAGAAGATTCGCGAGTTGAAGGATGAAATGGCAAAAAAAACGTTGGAGAATTTTATTCAGGAAATTCAAGATTTGGGATTTTCCCAAGAGGATATTCCGATACTGATTGAAAAATACAGAAAGAAAGGGGATAAGAATTGAGATGATTGCTTTCAAAGACGTAACGAAGAAATTCGGAAAAACCGTAGCATTGGATGACGTGAATCTGGAAATCAAAAAAGGAATGATCACCGGGCTTTTAGGACCTAATGGTTCCGGTAAGTCGACCATGATTAAACTGATCAGTGATTTGAACAAACCTACAAAGGGTGAAGTTTTGATTAACGGAGGGGAAATCAGCCAGGAAATCAAGAAGCATATTTCCTACTTACCGGAAATTGATCATTTTTATCCATGGATGAAATCCGGGACGCCAAAAATTTTGTAAAAACCTTTTATGAGGATTGGGACGAAGATCGCTATCAGGAATTGCTTGATTTTCTCGAGTTGGAAGAGTCGATGATGATTAAAAAGATTTCCAAAGGACAGAGGGCAAAAACCAAGCTTTTACTTTCCTTTTCCCGACGTGCAGAGATTATTCTTCTGGATGAGCCTCTTTCCGGGATTGATATTTTTACCCGGGAGAAAATCATCGAAACCATGATCAAGGATTACAGGGAAGGGGAGCAAACCATTGTTATCACCACCCACGAAATCAAAGAGATTGAGCATGTGATAGATGAGACGGTTTTTCTGAATAAAGGTGCTGTAGCCCTTGCGGGTAACGTTGAAGAGTTGAGAGAACAGCAGCAGCGATCCCTGGTGGAAATCATGAAGGAGGTGTATGGCAATGGAAAGGACTTTTAAACAGCAAATCTGGATGCTCTATAAAAAAGATGTGATGAATCTTCGAACCGAAAGTTTATTACTCCTGGCATTTGCTGCAGGATTAAACGTATATGCCTATATACAGATCCTCAGGGCCGAAAGCACCTTGAATGCAGCAGGTTACGGAGTTTTAAGCTCTATGATCGTCTTCGGCGCACTCTTTTGGGTCTTTATCCGGTCATTCAGTCTTGTTTCCTCGGAATGGAAGGATCATACACTGCATATGATCATGCCACTTCCCATCGGCGGGAAAAGCATCTTTTTTTCAAAACTGATGGCCTTGTTTACTCAGATCCTTGTGGTAGGTACAATCACTGTCATTTTTGCCCTGGGTTCCGCCACATTGATTCTCGGTCTTGACGAGGTGACATCCTTTTTTCGGATATTCAATATTGCAAGTGAAGAACTGATTCTTGGCAATATCGGTGAAATTATTAAAATGATCATCTTTGCTTTCGTCAACTTTGGACAGCTGCTGGTCATCGTATTTTTCAGCAGCGTTGTGGGAAGAATGTTTAAAAAGCTATCTGGTCCGATCACCTTTGTGGTGTTTATTTTGAGCAACTTTGTCATCTCGCGGATTACTATTTTAATCGCTAGGTCGGTAACCTTCGATTCACAAGCCGGATTTTCAATTAGCGGAGACAACGTTACCGGCATGGAAACCACAATCAATTTTATGTCCACTCCCGAGTATCTGTTCGGAGTGTTCTATGCTTTGGCATTTGGAGCTTTGTTTTTCTTTGCAACCACCTATTTATATGATCGGAAAGTCGAATTATAAATCGAATCAGGAGAAAGATCAAAGGGAGGAATATAGAATGATAAAGAAAAATTTCAAAAAAGGGATCGTTATGGCGATATTGCTATTCGCAATGATATTTGCGGTAGCTTGCGGTAACGATGAAAATTTAAGCGATCTGGAAATGTTTGAAGAGGCAGTCAGGGCAAATCTCAATCGGGATTCTTTCTCTTTCGCCGGAGAACTCTCATTCAGCTCCGAAGATCTTCAAACTGAGGATCCCAACCTGGGGATGATGCTTGGCATGATGAGTCAGATCCGACTGAATATGGAAGGATCAGTTGATCAAAGAGATTCTGAAAATCCCAAAATGCATTTTGAAGGAATAATGAATGCGATGGGAATGGGAATCGGGATTGAACTCTATCTGGAAGATCATCTGATGGCAGTTCGCGCACCGATGATGGTACAAATCTTACAGGATCCAAGATTGATGGATGGTTTTCTGTTGATGGATACAAGCACGATTGAACATGAGGAATATCGTAATGACACTGCTCTGATTCTTGACGAAGCCGATGTCATATCATTATTCAAGTACTTAGGTGAAGCTGCACTGTCATTGATGGATGAAGATTTTATCGAAAATCGTGGTGAAGATACAATCACCATTGCAGGTAAAAAGGTAAAAGCAACGGAAATGGTAGTGACTATCGGAGGAGAAGAAATTGAAAAGATCTTCCGCGGAACACCGGATTTGATCAGGGATGAGGAATTTCGTCAACGTTTGAAAACGATTTTTCACGAGGGACAGCAGGAGAAGATCGATGAAGAACTGGATGCACTAGAGGAGATGTTGGATGATGAGGCAATTGATGAAGGATTGCAGAAAATGAAAGAAATCTTTGATTTCGAGAGAACTGAGATCCAATATGCGTTCTTAATTAATACGGATCTACAAATCGTCAAAGAGGACGGAGCCATTACTCTTGCCATGGATGATGGAAAAGAAAGCGCCGTCCTTGAGTTTAAACTGATGATGGAGTATTGGGATATTAATGCAAATATCGATATCGAAATTCCTGAATTCAATAATGACAACAGTGTATATTTAGAAGAACTTCTTGAGAACATGTTTATGGTTCCGGGGATTTAATAGCGAGTTACTGTAATTCAAAGGCTCCTGTGTAAAGCTGATAGTATTTTCCCTGTTGGGTGATCAGGCTTTCATGGGAGCCCCTTTCTATAATTTTTCCTTTTTCCAGGACCATGATGACATCTGAATTTCTGACTGTAGACAGACGATGTGCAATCACAAAGACTGTCCGTCCTTCCATCAGACGATCCATTCCTGCCTGAACCAGCGCCTCCGTACGGGTATCAATGGAGGAGGTTGCTTCATCCAGAATCATGACGGGAGGATCTGCAACTGCTGCACGGGCAATAGAAAGAAGCTGTCTCTGACCCTGAGAAAGACCATCTCCGTCTCCGGTCAACGCCGTTTCATAGCCTTTATCAAGCATCCGGATAAAACTGTCGGCATTGGCAAGGCTTGCAGCTTCCATACATTCTTCATCAGTTGCATCCAGGCGTCCGTAGCGGATATTATCCATGACGGTTCCGGAAAATAAATGCACATCCTGTAACACAATCCCCAAAGACTGCGCAGGTCTTTTTTTTCTTATCGTTTTAATATCAATCCCATCATAGAGGATTGTTCCGGAGGAAATATCGTAAAAGCGGTTAATCAGATTGGTTATCGTTGTTTTCCCAGCACCGGTTGCACCGACGAGAGCAACTTTCTGACCGGGTTTCGCATAGAATGTAATATCATGGAGCACCGGATCTCCTTCAACATATGAAAAATCAACGTTTAACAATCGAACATCACCTTCAAGGGGAGTAAAGGCAGACTCTCCGTTTTTCAGTGGTTCCTTCCATGTCCAGCACCCTGTCCTTTCATGGCATTCCTGAATATCACCATTGACGATTTTTGCATTTGCCAGAGTAACGGTTCCATGATCTTTTTCCTCAATTTCATCCAAATGTTCAAAAATTCGTTCAGCTCCGGCGAGAGCCATGATCACAAAGTTCAATTGTTGTGATACCTGGGCAATGGGCATGATAAAGCTCCGGGAAAGCTGCAGAAAAGAAGCGATGATTCCGAGGGTCACCACATTTACGCCCGTGAAGCTTATATTGGTTATTCCGAAAATCGCCATCATTCCGCCGAAGATTGCTAATAGAACATAAAGAACATAGCCCAGATTGTTCATAATCGGCATAAGAATGTTGGCATAGGTATTTGCTGCAGTTGTGTTTTCCGCCAATTCATCATTGAGTCGGTTAAACTCTTCTTTCGCTTTCTCTTCATGATTGAACACCTTAATCACCTTTAAGCCATGGATCATCTCTTCAATATGACCATTTACGGCTCCTAAGGATCTTTGGCGGGCAATAAAGTGCTTTTGAGAGTTCCCTGCAATATATCGGACCACTTTCAATACAAGAAATACAAAACCCACTGCGAGGATGGTCAACCAGAAACTCAGATACAGCATGGCGAGAAGGACTGCAAGAATTGTTGTGGCGGATGACATAAACTGTGGTAAGCTCTGAGTAATCATTTGGCGAAGTGTGTCGATATCGTTACTGTAATGACTCATGATGTCTCCGTGACTGTTTTTGTCAAAATAACGGATAGGCAACTCCTGCATGTGGGTAAACATATCGTCCCGAATCCGTTTTAAGGTTCCCTGTGCGATTCGGACCATAATTAAATTGTAGGTCAGTGCGGACAGAATGCCTATCATATAGATCATTCCCATGATGGTTAATGCCCGAAAAAGCCCTGAAAAATCGGGGGCCGACTCTAAAAGAAGTGGAGCGATGTACTGATCAATCAAAACCTGTAAAAAGAGGGCTGCACCTGCATTAACAGCGGAACTGATCAGTATTGCGATTCCAACCAAAATTAATAACGGTCGGTAATGTCCAATATAAGAAAGTAGCCGTTTGATGGTTTTCCTGTTGATTGATCGGTTCTTTGCGATCTTTGAAGCTTTTTCCAAGGTTGCGTCGGATCTACTCATGGATTTGCCCCCCCTTCACTTGTGATTCATAGACTTCACGATAAATCGGGTTGATTCTCAGCAGGAGTCATGGGTGCCTTTGGCTACAATTTCTCCCTCATCCATAACGATAATCTGGTCAGCATCCTTAATGGAGGCAATACGCTGAGCAATAATCAGTTTTGTGGTGTCAGGGATTTTCTCCAGCATGGCTTGGCGAATTTTAGAATCCGTGTGGGTATCCACAGCGCTCGTAGAATCATCAAGGATTAGAATTCTCGGCTTCTTAAGAAGTGCCCGGGCAATGGTCAGACGCTGCTTCTGCCCACCGGAAACATTGCTTCCCCCTTGTTCGATGAGAGTATCGTATCCGTTGGGAAGTTCATTGATAAACTCTTCCGCCTGGGCGAGTCTTGCGGCTTGCAGGATTTCTTCTTCGGAAGCATGTTCGTCGCCCCACTTCAAATTATCCCGAAGGGTCCCTGAGAAAAGCACATTCTTTTGAAGGACAACAGCTACCTGATCCCGTAAAGCCTTAAGATCATAATCCCTCACATCTATACCACCGATGCGCACAGCTCCGCTGGTTACATCATATAGCCTTGGTATTAGCTGTATCAGACTGCTTTTTGATGACCCGGTTCCACCGATGATCCCCACAGTTTGCCCTTGAGGAATTTCAAGGTTAATGTCAGAAAGGACCGGCTTTTCCGATTCCTCCGAGTAGGCGAAGCTGACATTTTCAAAAGAAATATCCGCTGTTGAAACGGTTTTGACCCCGTCCGGTTTACCGGTTAATGTACTTCTCTCATCCAACACTTCTACAATTCGTTCAGCGGATGCCCTGGAAATGGTCATCATTACCAGAACCATGGAAAACATCATCAAGCTCATAAGTATCTGCATGGTATAGGTCATTAAACTCATCAGCTGGCCGGTGCTTAAGCCGAGATCCGGATTGTTTCCGCTGGCAACAATGGTTCTTGCGCCGAACCATGAAATAAGGATCATCGAAGCGTAGATGACAAACTGCATCAAGGGGAGATTTAGAGCAACAAGTCTTTCGGCCTTATAAAAGCCGTCATAAATTTCCTGAGAAATTTCCTTGAACTTCTCTTTTTCGTAATCTTCCCGATTAAAGGATTTTACAACTCGAATACCACGAAGATTTTCCTGAACAACTTTATTCATTTTGTCATAGGTTTTAAACACTATCCGAAAAATGGGAAAAGCGTTCTTTATGATGAAGAACAAACCGATTCCAAGAACAGGAAGCATGGCAAGGAAAATCAGAGAGAGTCGGGCATTAATACTGATGGCGGCAGCAAGGGAGAATATTAACATAATTGGGCTCCTCGCAGCCATTCGAATCACCATTGAAAAGATTGTTGTACATAATTAATATCCGTAGTGAGTCGGGTTATAAGACTGGAGGTGTTGAACTTGTCGATATCAGCAAAGGAAAGATCCTGAATATGATAGAAAATGTCTTGTCTCAGGTTTTTGGAAAAACCTGCTGAAGCAATTGCTGCATGTCGACCGGCCATAGCGCCCAGAAAGAGAGCTAAAAAAGCGGCAAGCAAAAGGAGCAGACCCATCTGAAGAACCACACTCATATTTTCCTCATCAATACCCCGGTCAATCAGATAGGCCATGATAAAGGGGATGGCAACTTCCAGGATGACTTCGAACATTACATACATCGGTGTTTTTAAAGCAGCCTTGCGATACTCCCGAAGGCTGCTGAGCAGTCGTTTGATCATTGAGGTTCCTCCAGTTTAGGGATGTTCATTATTATTTTCTATAGCCTATCATACCATAAAATCTCAGGATTAAACCAGAGAGGACAAATATAGCTGATACAAAAAAGAATAAAAATTAAACGACAATGATTATCAAATACGATGTTGGGTATCATAAAAATAGTGATCAATCATTCTTTTGTGTTGTTCGATTGTGAGTTGAAAAACCTGCATGAGAATCCTGCACAAAGGAAAAATCCAATATAGGAGGAATCGAACTATGAAATTTACGCTACCTGAATTAAGACATGCAGTAGATGCCTATGAACCCCATATTGATGCAAAAACGATGGAAATCCATCATACCAAGCATCATAACGGATATGTGGAGAAGCTTAATGGTGCCTTGGAAGGGCAGGGAGAGTTTCAGACCTGGGATCTTCAAGAGCTTCTCAAAAATCTTGTTCAGTTACCGGAGAACATTCAAACTGCAGTAAGGAATAACGGTGGTGGACACTACAACCATACCCTTTTCTGGGAAACACTTTCACCTGAGGAAGTAAAGCCGGGAAGCGAATTTTTGAAAGCCATTGATGATGCTTTTGGCTCCATGGAGGAATTCAAAGGAGAATTTAAGGATGCGGCCCTCAAGCGATTTGGAAGTGGTTGGGCATGGCTGGTTCTTGATCAGGGCAAACTGAAGATTACAAGCACACCAAATCAGGATTCTCCAATATCCCACGGACAAATCGAACTTCTCGGTCTTGATGTTTGGGAGCATGCATATTATCTGAATTACCAAAACAGAAGACCGGATTACGTAGATGCATTCTGGAATGTTGTTGACTGGTCAGTGGTTGAAGCACGGTGGCAGAAAGCGAAATAAACACCGTGATATAACGAGAATGAAAAAGAATTACATTAACTAAATCGATTACTGCTGTGGATGGAAAGTATATCAATCATGGCAGTAATCGATTTATTTTGAAGCATATAATGCTTAAGAGACGTATTAAATTATATAAAGATTTAAAATAGGTATAATAGCAGATCGTAACATGTCAAAAAGTGATGACCTAGGATGATTGCTTTTGTGATCTCTGCCAATACCGGAGGAAGATATTAAATGCAGGAGGGAATGACATGGAAAACAGATATCAAATTCTAAAACGGGCTCCAACACTGGAAGAGTACATAGAGCTTTGTACAATTATAGGATGGAAGGATTTTATGAATTTTGAAGTGGCGCAGAAATCTCTCGATCAATCAATTTTTGGTACCGTGATTCAATATCAGGACAAAATTGTTGGGATGGGAAGAATCATTGGTGATGGAGCAATATATTATTACATACAGGATATCGTTGTTTCACCTGAGCACCAGAATAAAGGTTTAGGGAAATTGATCATGGAAACATTGATGGAATATCTAAGTACTCATGCTCCCCACAAAGCATTTGTAGGGCTCTTTGCCAATGAGGGAACACAGGGGTTCTATCGAAAACATGGATTTCATGCCTACGATGCGATGGAAGGAATGTTCAAGGTGATGCTCAATGAAGGGAAAGCAAATCATTAAAAAGAAGGCGAAAACCAGAGTGAGTAAAGAAACCGCCTGAAACCTTTTACAGGTTATAAGCGGTTTCCTGAATTGTCCATAACAATCCCATATCAATCAATGACTTCTTCATGAATCAGTTCACCGGCTTCATCGTAACCGCGGATCATGACCGCTTCCAGGTAATCATGATCCTCTTCAGGCCATCCACTTGGCCAGTGCCCGTAGTGCAGGTGATCAGACAGGGTATTGAGGGTGGCTGTCGTACCATCACTAAGGTCCACTTCAAGGGTTGTGATCGGGTCTGATGCATGAGCATAAACAAGGTGTTCTCTCCCATCAAAATAGACACTGCTGACACCATAGGTGATCATGTCATCATCATCAATTTCCAGTGGCTGACCCACCATAAATCCCGGCTGGTAAAAAATTGAATATCGGTGATAAACATAAAAGGAGACAATCCACTGATCATATTTCGTCAACAGATATTTTCCATTGGAATCATCCATTACATAAATCTCGTCAGCAGGACCGTAGTGAAAGATATTCTTTTCCATGTGGCGGTAGGCCGATTCCCAGGAAAAAAACAGTCTCTGAGAGAGTATAATAAGAAGGAAGATCAGAATGAGAAGTGAGATGTGCAGAACCAGTTTTGTCTTTTTATTCATCCGTGTCACTTCCTTCCGCAAGAGGGATGATGATTTCAAAGCTTCGATTGAAACGATCATAGTCCAGTACAAGATATTCCGCATCAAAGTCCACATTTCTCAGACTCAGTAACAATTGACTGGTAAACAGTCCGGAGCGATAGGGGGTGGCCAGATCGAAATACCCGCTGTTTCCCAAATCATCGTACACCTGGTCGAATAAGACACCCGTGTTCCTCGGTCTTCTGGTATAGGTCGTGGACTCCATCAGTACAATGACCCGATCCGGTTCCTGCATCACGGCTTTGTCAAAATAGAGGGTCCTGTTGTCCAATGTGATTTCCTGATCGATGACAATTTCAGCAATAACTCGCTCCTCATCGATTCCTGTGCCTATTGTGTATTGAGAAAACACTTCGCTTCCGATCCCAATCAGGGTGTGGATGGCAAGAAAACCGAAGATAATCAAAAGAAAACGGCTGACAGTCAGTGCCCAGCCAAGAAAGGGCCGGTGGACATCATTGAGGGCTTTTCCGATTTCCTCAGCATCACCCATCTCTTCCATGGCTGATAATAAGGCATTCTCCCGATCCATCTCCTCTTCAATGATCATTTCCCGGGTTTTATCCTCAATATGAGCTGTAAGCTCTTCCCTGATCTCTTTTTTGACGAGGGGAAATTTGATTTCCTTTAATATGCGATCGATAAACTCCTGCTCTTTTGGATTGTTCGATGTTGTCATAGGTCACCTCCGTTACCCATAAGTATGAAGTCCTTTCTGACGACTGCCTTCAATCACTTTTTGCACATTTTCAGAAAAGGATTTCCAGGCTTCTGTTTCCTCTTTCAACTCTTCCAGGCCTGATTTTGTGATCTTATAGTATTTTCTGGTTTTTCCTGTGTCTCCCTTTGCCTTGTAGGATTTAACGAACCCCTTAGCCTCCAGTCGGTGAAGAACCGGGTAGAGGGTCCCTTCCTTAAATTGAAAGGCCTTTTCAGATCGGCGCTCAAGTTCTTTGATGATTTCATACCCATAACGATCCTGTTCCTGCAAAAGTGAAAGCAGCATGAGCACAGTGCTTCCACCAATTAATCCTTTATCATAACTCATGATTATTCTCCTTTCAAAAGAGTTTTAATATAGCAGATTGATATTCAAACAAAAGAGGGTATACTTAGATAGTCTATGCTTAAATTATACATAGAGAATCTAAGTAAGTCAAGAAGTTTTTACAGATTGCATTAAAATCATAGAATTACGAGGGAAAGAATGAAAAATAGGGTATCAATAAATGTAGCCACGAATCATTTCATTGATTCGATCAATTATTTAGAGGAGTGATTGGATGAAATACAAAATGCTTCATACCTGTTTACGCGTGATGAATCTTGAAAAATCCCTGGAGTTCTATACGAAAGCCTTGGGATTAAAGGAAACCAGAAGAAAGGATTTTCCTGAGCATGAATTTACTTTGGTGTTTTTAGGAGATGAGGAAGGAAATCATGAGATTGAATTAACTTACAACTACAATCCGGAAAAACCCTATACGATTGGTGATGGATTCAGCCACATGGCCTTGGCCGTTGATGATCTGGAAGCTTCTCGGAAGCGTCATAAAGAGATGGGATATGAGGTTACGGATCTTATGGGTCTTCCGGGATCTCCACCCCGCTATTATTTCGTAACGGACCCGGATGGATATGAAGTAGAGATTATTCGAGGTTCCTAAAATTCTTTTATCCAATGGAATACTTAAAAGAACCACGAATTGCCTCTACATTGAGGCGATTTGTGGTTCCCTTCTTGAGTGAATGAAAATTTCCGATATGTTTTCTATTAAGAGTGCATTGTAAAGTATGCGATTGCAGACAGAGTTTTCCGCTTTGCAGAGGATGGGAATAAGAGAGTGCGATTCCAGGCATTTTTTAGTAAATCCTGTTTACTGCTTTTAACACCGGTTGCACACCACATGGAAAAATGCTCGCAGTTATTCTCTTTTACCCGATAACCACCAAAATCAGAGCCGATTTTGGAGATTGCCCTTTGAACAACTTCATCCCTTTGAAACACAGAGAAAGGCAATGTGTCAATTTCAATACTGCCATCTTTCTTGAACTCATCAGAGGTACATATGCGAATACTTGCTTGGCGAATTTTAAGAATGCTATCAGTCTGGAAATGGATTACTTTGCTGTCTCCCAGATCGATTCCGTAATGCTTATAGGGAATCCACCGAAAGATGATTTTATCGATCCAACAGCTATTGGGATTTTCTCTTATTTTTACAGACTTTTGTCCTAAGGGGATCCTTTTGACGTAGATTATATCGCCACGCATGGCGTCACTTCCTTTTCAAGTATATTCAATCATTAAAGCTATAGTTAATCAGACACTTCATTATATAGGAAAGAGGACTTTTTTACTACTACTATTTCAGCTTTCTGTCACCAAAGGATGAATAAACCTTCCGAGCGAATAGAAGTTTTAGAAGGAAAAAAACAATCTATGGAGAAATATAAAGTAAGATTACTTGCAAAGGAGTGATAACGATGGGTTTGGATGTAAGAAAGAAAACACCCCCTTCTACGGATGAATGGTTAAAAGAAGTAAAAAATGATCCTCAAGCTTCAGAAGAGGGGATGTATCTGATTCATAACGGAGTTGTACGTAAAACCCCGAAGTTAAAAGTTCGAGAAGGGATTGATGATGGAACATCTGTGGACCGATTGGAGTTTTCCTATGATGAAAAAAAGGTTTTGAAGATTGTAGAAAAAACGAAGAACATGAAGGGAATCTTTCACGTAAAAGTATGGTTGAATGAAGGAATTCTTGAAGTTGGCGATGATATTATGTTAGTGCTGATCGGTGGAGATATTCGGCCAAGGGTGATCGATGCACTGCAATTTCTTGTAGGAAAAATAAAAAATGAGTGTGTAGAAGAGGTTGAGATTTCAGGTCCGTAAACCATTGGATCAAAGGAGAGGAAACAATGGATAAGTTGTCTTTTCAGGGAACAATCCGTTCCATACAGCCACGAATTCGATTAAACAGATCTTTCGATGAAGTCGCCCATAATTATTTGGGATATGCCATTCTTCTGATTGGAAGAATTGATGGAGAGGAGCGGGCTTTTCAGATAGGAATCGGGAAATCCGCTCAGGAAAAGTTTCAGCTTAAGGTCGAGGATGTGATTGGAGGAGCGTGTCTTCCTGTTGCAGACCCTAAAATGGAGCCGGTGGAGTTTTATAAAGTATCGAAGCTCAAAAAACATTATGAATCTCATCTTGATGAGAGTGGAGAACCACCATACCTCAGAGTTCCTCCGGATCTTGAAACCTATCGTGCCAGAGGGCATCGTAGACTTTCAGCGAGATCCTATGAAACCAGGTGTCGCCCCTGTGTATGGGGATGCAGGATGCCTGTGGAAATCACTGTGGATCAATGGAATCCTAAAGGAAGCAAAAAATTTCGCTATGAAACTTTCTGCTATGGACCACTAAACTGTTCTTTTTATAAAGCAGGACCTTTGCGGAAAGTTCCGGGCAGAAAAGGGATGGTGTTTGTGGAGGAGGACTGGTTGGATGAAATGAGGGTGAGTCACCGACATCCTGATGATTAAATAATTATTGAGCATATGTATAATTTATGCTAATCTATTTGTTGAAAGACAAAAATATATGGCATCGGAGGGATTCTGTGAAGAAAAATTTTATTGATTATATCGGTGATAGCTTTAAAATTCTTTTTCATAACAAAATTTTACTTTTCCCGGGAGTGGTGGATACTCTCTATGGAGGATTTCTTCTCCTCATTTCGTATAATTTGGCAATAAACGTTCACCGTGGAGGCATGTTTTCCACACTTCTTTTATTACTCCTTACAGGCATGGGAGCGGCATTCCTCATCGCAGGAAAATTGAATATGATCAGGCTGGTCTATGAAAAAGAATATAACGGAGAGGAAGACGGTGAAATAGAATCTCCTCAAGTCAGTGATTATTTTGAGGGAGCTAAGGACTTCGGGTTGAAAATATTCGGCGGGAGCTTACTTATTATGGTAGGGGCTCTGATTTTCTTTATTCCTCTACTCATGATCTCGGTCATGATGCAGGTTTTTATTCTTGTGATGATTGTCACAATAGGATTTGTGGTTTTAATGCTTTTTATCACGCTATGGGATACGATTCTTGTCGCTGATGACACACCGATCACTGATGCAATTGGGGACAGCATTTCCTTTGTAAAGGGAAACTTTCTTGTGGTGCTTGGGCTCAACCTCTTTGCCGGAATCATCAGTTTTGAAGATGTGTTAAGTCCCAATATCGATATTGGAGCACAAAACTACGGACAAGGACCACTCTTTGAACTGCCCATGGTGTACCAATGGTTTGCAAATACCATGGGACCACTATCCTGGCCTTTAATATTGGTGGTGGCAATGGTCTTTAATGTGATTGCTCACATGGTTTTTATGGACCTGTACCTTGACCGGAGAAATCGCTACGGAAGCTTTTCTTAATCAGAAAAACGATTCGTTTTTCGAAATATTTCAGGAAAATGGGTTTAGAAATTCTTCATTGGTGGTATAATAAAGAAGTCTTATTTTAGACTTCTTTTTCTGTAGGGTTTTATTGCAGAAAAAGCACAGGAATCCCAAAAGGGGGAAATCAAGTGAACGAGTTTATGTACATCGGTATTTTCATGGGTGTAATCCTGGTTATCGGGATCGTGGAACGGATCAGACTCCAGAGAAAAATAAAACAGGTTCCTATTCGGATTATGGTCAATGGGATCCGTGGAAAATCCACAGTCACACGGCTGCTGATGGGAGTTCTAAAAGAGGATCAGCGGAAGGTTGCAGGGAAGACAACAGGGACAATGCCTAGACTCATCTACTGGGACAAGGAAGAGGAGATTGAAATTCTTCGGAGTCTTCAAGGACCCAACATTTCTGAACAGAAATGGATCGTTAAGGAAGTGGCAAAGCGAAAAGTGGATGCATTGGTTACGGAATGTATGGCTGTGGATCCCGAGTACCAGGATGTGTTTCAAAAACGGTTTGTCCGACCCAATATTACCGTGATTACGAATATTTTCGAGGATCATCTGGACGTGATGGGACCCACCCTTGACCAGGTGGCGGAAGCCTTCAGTTCCACAATTCCAAGAAACGGATTTCTGATCATGCCTCCAAACCCTTACGAAGAGTACTTCCGTCATAAGGCGGAAAAAAGAAATACCAAGGTCATCATTGCTGACCCCGATGAAGTGACACAGGAGGAGATAGACCGCTTTTCCTATATGATGTTTCCAGAAAATGTAGCAATCGGATTTGCCTTGGCGGATTTAATGTGGATCGTTCGAAGAACCGCTTTGAAGGGAATGATTAATGCTCCGCCGGACCCCGGGGCACTGGTTGTAAAAACCTTTGGAGATCAACGTCAGCTGAATTATTTTTTTAACGGGTTTGCTGCCAATGATGCCACCTCAACGATTACTATTTGGGAGAGGATTCTTGAGGAGCACTCCCATGTTTCCAGGAAAGTGATTATCATGAACTGTCGACATGATCGCGTGGAACGTACAATACAGTTTGCCAAAGAAGTTTTACCGGAACTTTCTGTTGACCTTATCATCGTAACGGGTAAAATGGTAAAACCGGTAGTTGATGCATATCGGAATCAGCGATTATCAACAAAAGAACTGGTGATTCTAGAAAAATCCGATCCGATGGAAGTTGTAAAGGTCCTGAAAGAACAGAGTGAGCCCATGATCGTCTTTGGAATTGGAAATATTCATGGCGGTGGAGAGGAAATTATGGAAGCCATCGAAAGCATCGACTGGTCTCATAAAGAAGAGCTTTCAGGCTCTGTTGAAAAGAAAAAAGAAAAATCATCGAAGGAAAAGAACTCGCAAAGGAGTGTATCCGCCCATGTTCGGAACTGACTTATATATCGCCATTGTTGTGGGAGTGATTGTTTCACTAATCTATGCTGAAAAGACCGGAATTGTACCATCGGGTCTTGTTGTACCCGGTTACCTGGCATTGGTTTTCGACCAGGTCTATTTTGTTCTGGTTGTGGGTGTAATCAGTCTTCTTACCTACCTGATCGTTACCCAGGTTCTGGAACGGATCACAGTTTTATATGGACGAAGAAAATTTGCAGCGATGTTGACTGTGGGGATTCTCTTGAAGCTGGGCTTCGATTTTCTCAGTTTAACTCCTTTTATAGTATTGGAGCTGAGGGGAATTGGAGTCATTGTTCCCGGACTGATCGCTAATACGATTGCAAAACAAGGGGTTTTCCCGACTTTTTCTTCAACATTTTTATTATCAGCAGTGACTTTTGCTTTACTGACAGTGTATCAATTGCTTTAACGGAAGTGAGAGGGGATTTTCATGTCAACAAAGTTAACAAAGAAAGAAAAAACCATGCTAAAACATCAACAACAACGGAAAAAAGCTCCGGTTCATGCCGCGATTCTTTTAGCCATTCTATTGATTCCTTTTCTCTCCCATGAACGGTTGTTTACTTCGGGAACTCCTGAAGCTACTCGGCCGGAAAATGTTGATTATAGGATCAGTATGGTGGGAGATATGATGTTTGGACGTCATGTTGAGGAGCATGCAGTGATGAACGGACTCCATATTGACTATGTGTTTGATTATGTGCGTCCATTTTTAGCGGAATCGGACTATGTCACCGGGAATCTGGAATCTCCCATCGTGGATGCGGAAAATCCGGAGATTGAAAACCAAATGGAGAATTCTGCCTTGCGTCATAAGGATATCCATCTTCATGCCCTGCCTTGGGCAATTGATGCTTTGGAAGGCGCCCATTTCAACTCGGTATCTTTGGCGAACAATCATTCTCTTGATTACGGGGATCTGTCTTTGTATGAAACCCTTGAACATTTTGAGGGGCGCGATGTTGAAATTGTAGGCATCGGTCATGGCCTTGATTTATCCTTTCGAGCTGAGCGTGAAGGATTGAAGGATGCATCGGGGATTTCCTATTACGATATCAGAGATGATTTTCGTGTCGCAGTCATCGGAATTACAGACTCCTATGTAAGAGGCTTTGACGCCAGTGAGAATGTGGGCGGTGTTTTTACAAGCCTAATATGGATCTTCTGGCAAACCGCATGATTGAAGCAAAAACTCCTCGTTCACAAGGGGGAGGTGATGCGGATGTCCTCATCATCCATATTCACTGGGGAAATGAATATCAGGTTCGCTATAATGAAAATCAGAGGGGCGATGCCCAATTTATGGCGGATAACGGTGCAGATATTATTATCGGCCATCATCCTCACGTCCTACAGTCTGTAAGCATTCTTCAGGGGAGAGACCCTGTAAATGATCATGAGGATCATGAGACACTGGTCATGTATAGCCTCGGGAATTTCGTCTTTGATCAGGGCTGGACAACCACCAAGGAATCCACGATTGCCCAGCTGGATTTTTTATCCGACGGATCAAAGCAGATTTCTTTTATTCCTTTATGGATTGAAAATGCCACTCCAAGAGAAACCAGCGGCCTGTTAAAGCCATACCGGGACCGGAGGATTTTCCGTATGCTCACCAAGGACATCGATGAGGAGATTTACTCAGTCAGTGAAGGCCGTTTGGTGATCGATTTGGAAAAGACAAAGGTACTCCAAAGGGAGGGCGACTGAGATGATCCATTATAAAAAGCACTTGATTCTGACATACATTCTGTCGGCAGTCATTTTCATCGGTCTGCTCAGCTGGACTTATCTGGAAGCGGCTCATCAGGAGGAGGTCTCCAGAGAGTTCAGAAGAAACCAGATTTCTTCACTGAAAGCTCATGATGGATTCAACTATGAAGAATTTGATGAAGCAAACCGAGAAAGATACACGGAAGATGATTATTCAATAGAGTTTTACGGTGTCAGTGCTCTGCATCCTATTGCCGCCGAAGTTGGAATGGAGATCATGGAAGCTGGAGGAACAGCAGTGGATGCAGCCATTGCAATCTCCTTTGTTTTAAATGTGGTGGAGCCTTATGGTTCAGGTATTGGTGGTGGAGGAGCATTAGTGCTTCATGATCCCTATGATGGAGTATATAGTTATGACTATAGAGAAATAGCTCCCCTCAGTGCAACATCATACTGGGGTGGCCCGGAGCGGGGAATGGCGGTGCCTGGAATGGTAAAAGGGATGGAAACCCTTCATGAAGACCATGGAACCATGACCTGGGAAGAGCTATTAGCCCCCTCAATCCGGGTGGCTGAGGAAGGTTTCCGAATCACGGAAATGTTTCATATTCAAGTTATCAACGGGGCCAGATATGTACTGGATGGCCCTGTCAGACGACGGCTGTATCCTGACGATCATCCCATCAGAACGGGAGCGCTTTTGAGAATGCCGGAATTGGCTGCAACCCTGCGAAAAATTCAGGCAGAGGGATCCTCAGCCTTCTATGAAGGTGAAATCGCCTCACAAATCATAAGGAGAACAGGAATGACCAGAGAGGATTTATTGGCCTACGAGGTCAATGTGGGCGAGCCTGCGAAAGGGGAGTTTCAATTTTATGATAAAGAGCAGGATCGCTGGAGAACTCAGACCGTCTATGGAGCAGCAAATCCAACATCCTCCATTGTAACGATACAGGCTTTGCAAATGGCAAGCCAGTTGGATCTCAGAGAATACTTTCAGGATCCGAATCTTCCCGAGGGGGCGTCTATGGGTGATCTTCTCTCTATCGAAGCATTCAAAGGAGATTACATTCACCTGGCAAATGAAATCATTCGCGTGACCTATGAAGATCGCCTTGAGAATATTGGAGATCCCAAATTTGAAGAAGTGGATCAGGACGCTCTGACATCACCGGAATATACCAAAGAGTTGTTAACAAAGGTTCGCATGGATGTGGCCGGTCAATACGAAGAAGACATGAAAGAACTTTTCGATTCTCCGGCGGAAAGGGAGGATTCCCGGCATACCACACACTTTGTGATCATCGATCCTGAAGGCCGTATGATTTCAGTTACCAACACTCTGGGAGAATTATTCGGAGCAGGAATTGAAGTGGCAGGTTTTTACATGAACAATCAATCCAGAAACTTCAGTCAGGAATCCGATTCACCCAACTATTTTCAACCGGGGAAGCGACCCAGAACCTTTGTTTCACCATTGATTTTAGCGGAACACGATCGACCTGTACTGGGACTTGGAACTCCGGGAGGAAGACGGATTCCGACCCTTCTCTTTCAAACGATTATGCAGTATTATTTCGGCAGGGATAACGAAGGAAATTCCATTGATCTTCAGGAAGCAATTGAACGTCCCCGTTTTTACTTTGAAGGGGATTCGATCTATGTGGAGGAGCCCCTGGATGACAAGACGATCCGGCAGATCCGTGAGAAGGGGTGGTCCACTCGAACCAATACATCAAGTATATTTTACGGAGGGATTCAGGCACTGGGACTTGATACAAATGAACGGGGGCATGTACTCAGTATTTTCGGCGGAGGAGACCCCAGGCGTCGGGGAATCTGGCAAATTAAAGTGTGGGATGAAGAGGAATAGATGTGAAAACTCCTGCAAACTGTGAACTGCTCTTCGAAAATTTATACTGATATAACCAGCAGCCAATATATTACAATAACCAACAGCCTACCCGAAACGGGTGGGTTGTTTTAATGACTGGATATCAAAAACTGTAAATACCTGTACATTTTGGGTATTGCCAGTTTGGTCAAGACGTACTAAAATAGGAGTATGCTCAAATAGAAAAAAGGGGGAAACACCATGAACACTCGTAATCAGGGGACGGGTTTCTTTTGGTATTTGGGAACGGCAATGGTCTTTTTTATTCTGATTGTGATCCTGGTAAGTGGAGTCTATAGCAGTCCGGTATTTAGCGGCAGGGGAACAG
>LCWY01000006.1_pt1 | contig 49505 bp, 40 predicted proteins | sample 348741 | NCBI WGS metagenome assembly LCWY01 (sample SAMN03565343, study PRJNA281982) | anaerobic digester metagenome | biome: Anaerobic digester; feature: Alkaline_Metagenome_Assembly_A; material: Alkaline anaerobic digester sludge; isolation source: anaerobic digester run at haloalkaline... | reverse complement strand
AACCTGCTCACAGCCACCGGCGGCAACTTCATGGCCGATGGGTTTGGCAAGGGATTTTCCTCTGCATTGATACTTTCTGAAAACTCAAACTTTACCGAAGCCCAGATCGACCAGATCAAATATGACTTCAAAGGGATACATACCTATATCAAGATGGATGAACTCCCATACGACAACATATCCCATCTCGACATGCACATGAAGCTGCTTGACGAAGAAACCCTTCTTGTCGGGGAGTTCCCCACAGGCGTGTCAGACGGGCCTTTTATCGAAGCAAACCTGGATTACTTGACCAGCAATTACCAAACCGCCTACAACAGGCCCTTTAATGTGGTGCGCGTACCCATGGCACCAAGCCCCTCAGGCAATTATCCACCCAATGCGCATTACAGAACATATACCAACTCCATTATCCTGAACAATGTTGTGCTGGTGCCTGTATACAATTCCTATCTCGACTCCGACGCTCTTGACATCTATGAGGAGGCAATGCCGGGCTACGAGATCATAGGCATCAACATGAACAACGTCATTGCGGCCAGCGGTGCCATACACTGTGTGACACGTGAAATTGCTGCCGATGACCCTATCCATATCGCGCACGCCCGCCTTCACGAAAACGAAGCTGAAAATGAAGGCCATCCTGTTGAAGCCGTTATTAATAATGCCGCAGGTATTGATGAGGCAAAGGTTTACTGGAAAGCCGAAGATGAAAATAATTTTTCTTTCGTCAGCATGACAGCGACAGCCGAAGACAATACATACCTGGCTTACATCCCTGCACAACCTGCAGGCACTGAAGTATCATATTTCATCAGCGCCACAAATGCTAACAACAAAACCATCAGCAAACCTCTTGTTGCCCCGGACGGATATTATACTTTTACCGTAACGGGTATAGACATTGATTTTTATGCTGATGAAACATCATTGGAAGTGGGGGAAAACACCTTGTTCCACCTTACATTTAATGAGGAACCAGAAGATATCTCCTGGCATTTCGGAGAAGGAGCCGTGCCCGAAACTGCTGAGGGAGAGGGCCCTCATGAAGTAAGCTATCAAACACCCGGCGCAAAAACCGTTGAGTTGGAATACGACGGGCAAACACTTGTGAAGGAAGATTATATCCTGGTTAATGAGCCCAACGGATACCTGGTCCTGGTAAAAACAGAAGGCGAAGGGTACTACCGATCCTGAGCCGGGTCAATATCTGATTGGTGGTGGTGAAGATCTGGAGCTGGAAGCCCTTCCTGAAACCGGATGGCAGTTTGCCAAATGGCGCATTAACGGCGAAGACACTGAATATAACGAAACCATCACGGTGACTATTGACAGTAATACAGTCATAACTGCCGTTTTTGAAGATCCAACCGGCATAGATCATACGGCAGACAGCAGGTTGAGGCAAAAGATCTATCCCAACCCAAGCGATGGGGAGTTCACTCTTTCGATGTCGCCTTCAGGCTCCGACGCACATCTCGTAATCGTAAATCTTTACGGCGGAGTAGTATATGAGCAGGTTCTTACAGCCTCGAACGCAGAAACCCTGGAGCGTATCAACATCAGAGGAGTAAGCCCGGGTGTTTACCTGGTGCGTATTACCAACGATGAGGAGAGTATTACAGAAAGAATAGTTGTCAGATAACAGGTCAGGAAAACATAAATCATTTGTATATGGACTTATCGAAAATAATGGCTGTATCGGGCAAACCCGGTCTTTACATCATGGTTGCCAAAACACGCAACGGATTGGTGGTGGAATCCCTGCTGGACGGGAAACGTATGCCCGTTTTCGCTTCCGACAGATCTTCTTCCCTGGAAGATATCAGCATCTTTACCTATGAAAAAGATGTCCCCCTGAAGGAAGTTTTGTGGAGCATCCATCAAAAATACGATGGAGCAAAGGGCCCCGACCCCAAATCATCCCCCGACGAACTCAAAGCTGCTTTTGAAGAGGTGTTGCCTGATTACGACAAAGACAGGGTTCATGTGTCGGATATTAAAAAGATATTCGCCTGGTACAATATCCTGCTGGATAAAGATATGATAAGCGAGCCGGAAGAGGACGAAGAAAAAGAGGGCGGGAAGGCCGATGGGGAAGCTACAAAGGGCGAAGACACGAAGGGAGAAGACAAGGGAGAAAAAGGAAAAGAGGATAACGAAAAACCAAAATCCTAATTAAGCACATGATATGTACCGGAGACTGATCCGACCCATATTGTTTGTATTTCCACCCGAATGGATACACCGGGCAGTAGCAAGGCTATTGCCCTTTTTTTTCAGCATCCCGGGTGTAAGAGGATGGATACGAAGCAATTACATAGTTAAAGACAGCCGGCTTGAGCGAGAAGTCTTTGGGATCCGTTTCCCAACCCCGGTAGGTATGGCCGCCGGATTTGACAAGGAAGTGACGCTGTACAATGAATTGGCTGATCTTGGCTTTGGGCATGTTGAAATAGGTACGGTTACGCCCAGGGGGCAAAAGGGCAACCCGAAGCCAAGGCTTTTCCGGCTGCCGGCAGATAAGGCCCTTATCAACAGAATGGGGTTTAACAACCACGGAACGGATGCTTGTATACGGAACCTGAAAAGAAAAAATCCAAAGGTAATTATTGGCGGAAACATAGGGAAAAACACCAGCACCCCAAACGAAAAAGCAGCAGAAGACTACAGCTTCTGTTTTCAGGAACTTTTCGACTTTGTCGATTATTTCGTGGTCAATATAAGCTGCCCCAACATCAAAGACCTCAGCAAATTGCAAAACAAGGAGGAAACAATAAAAATACTTAACGAACTGCAGGACATCAACAGGAGAAAGAAAAAACCTAAACCCGTACTGCTGAAAATATCACCGGATCTAAGTCATAGCCAGCTCGACGAGATCATCGATATTGTCAGAGAAACCCGCCTCGATGGCATCGTCGCTACCAATACTACTTTGAGCCGCGATAACCTGCAAGCAAGCCGTACAAAGGCAGAACGTATCGGCCAGGGCGGATTAAGCGGCCATCCATTAAAAGATAAAGCTACACGGGCCATTGCATATCTGCACAAAAAATCGTCGGGTGCGATTCCGATAATTGGTGCAGGGGGTATCATGCAGCCTTCAGACGCCATGGAAAAATTAAAGGCAGGAGCTTCGCTGGTACAGGTGTATACAGGATTTATCTATTCAGGCCCTTCCCTGGCAAAAAAAATCAATAAAAGAATACTTGAAGAGGAATAAAGGATACCATCACTTCCCCCTGTTTTCGTTTTGGCAATCAGCCGGATGACAGCATGCGTTTTATAATGGCGAATTTAAATTTTCTTTATATTTAGCATAAAACTTTGGCTATATTTTTGTTGTTTATCAGGGTATGAGCAAATTAGTATTTTCATTAGGACTTATACTTATCCTGCTGACCCCTCCGGTCGCTGTTACCGGTCATGCTGCTGAAAGTGGCTTCCGCTTTGACCAGGACAGACGCTCTGTTACCATACCTATTAAAGTACGAAACAATCTGGCCGTAATGCCGGTTACCATAAACGATATCGGGCCGTTTTATTTTATTCTTGACACCGGAGTAAAAACCACCATCCTTACAGAACCTTTGGTGATGAATTTATTGGGTCTGGACATTGAGCAGACCATATTGCTGTATGGTCTTGGTGGAAGCGGGATAGTAGAAGCATTGCTTGCCAAGAATGTGACTATTGGAACACCGGGAATTACCGGACACAACAAAAATCTGATTATTATCCCGGAAGACCTTCTGACTTTCTCAGAGGTTTTTGGATTTCCCGTATACGGAATCATCGGTTACGACTTTTTCAAAAACTTCCCGATGCGTATCAGTTACAGCAACGAATATATCAGGGTATACAACCATCATGACTACAGGATACGAAGACGCAGCCATATTATCCCGATCGACCTTGTTGACGGAAAACCCTATGTTAAGGCATCGATTGTAGGTTCCGGTTCCGGCTCAGCTGCCGATACCATTACAACCCATCTTTTACTGGATATGGGAGCAAGTCATCCCTTATATCTGCACAAGAATTACGCCGGCCTCTCCGAGAACACTATTTCCGGTTTTTTAGGCAAGGGGATCAGCGGATATCTTATGGGCCAGATTGGTCGGGTAGACAAGCTGATAATAGGAGACACCTACATTTCTTCCCCCCTCGTGTCGTATCCGGACGTGGAGTTTTTACGTATCCAGGGGCAGGAAATTGACTGGGAGGGTATTATAGGCGGAGAAATTATCAAACGCTACGAAGTTGTTTTAGATTATCCCCGCGAAAAAGTGGTACTGCGGCCGGGCAGGGATCATGGAAATCCATTCAACACCAGCCTTAGCGGACTTGAAGTAGTAGCCAGAGGGGAGAACCACCAGAAGTTTATCATCCATTACGTGAGGCCAGGCTCGACTGGCTACGAATCCGGTATATGGGCAGGCGACAGGATAATGGCGATCAACAAAGAGCCTTACCACAAACTCTCCATGGAAGATGTGCTGGATGAATTGTCGCGTAGCCGTGGCAGTATTGTTAACCTGACCTTGAAAAGAGGAGATAATATACTCTCCGTCGAAATAACCCTGAGAGAAGACCTGCTTTAGATCGCCCCTTTTAAGGTTCGTAGTTGTTTATTCTGATTGCCAGGTTTTACGGGCGCAGATACTTCATATCTTTCTCCCTGCCTTTTTCAGCCCATTCTTCCGGAACAACTTTCCAATTGTCCCTGCTTTCCGGGTTATATACACCTGTTTCTGAAAAGTAATCAATCATGTATCTTCTCAGGTCGTGTTCGCTCGTGCTGGTAACACGTTCTGACAGCTCTTCATGCGGGATTCCGGCGCCCCTTGTCAGATGACCGCCACCGCCGCTGCCACGGTAGGAGTTAATGGCCACTTTATACACTGTTTCCGTATCAAACGGACTCCCGTCTTCCATGCTGGTGATCTCCACCCTCTCTCCAACAGGTTTGCTTACATCCACGATATATTTTATACCTGCAGCCGAGTCAAAGTTATACATCGGGTTTTGCAAAGCGCGTCTTCCCCTGCTGTCCGGATGGATACGACCCATCTCGTCGCGCCGCAGGTTCAGGAGATGGTCCTCTTCGTTGAGCATCCTGTTAAACCACAAACCGTAAGAATATTCAAGGTGGTCCAACACTTCCTGCCCCGTAAGCTCCATGGTATACAAGTAGTTTTCATATTCGTACAAGCGGAAAAAATCACGCTTATACAGTTTCCCTTGCCGGATCGTCTGATCAAAAGCCAGCGGTGCAGTAAAACTTATATCCGCATCTGTCAGGGAGAGCTGAATATGGTGAACTACATCAGTAAAAGGGGCGCTACCGAACAAAGATTCAATCGAGTGCATGGATTCAGATATCCGTCCTACCTCGGTGTTGGAAAAGTCGAGAATTTCCTGTACATCATCTTCAAACTTTTGTATGTAGGGATGACTTGGCACAGCTTTGTCAAGGGATATGATCTCAGCACGTATATCCTTTAGTTCAAACGGGTCTCTGCGGGAATCCCTGCGAAAGGTAAGTTCAGCGAGTGCAAGGTTCTCAGCGAAATGCCCGGGGTTTATTACCATTACATCTTTTCCGGCTGTGCTGCTTACTGTTTGAAGTCTACGCTGATGATCATGTGAGGCAAAAATAACGTCAAATCCATGCACGTGTTTGGCGATATAGCCGGATGCATGTTCAAGGGGGTGGTCGTCAGGATCGGGGTCCAAAGGTCCAAAGCCACTGTGAAACAGTCCCACTATAGCATCGGCATCCTCGTTCTCCTGAATATAGTCTATCCAGTAACGTGCGCTTTCTACCATATCCTTAAAGGCCAGGCCTTCCCAAAGGTGCGGGGGCAACCAGGTGGGTACTCCCGTAGTGGTGAGGCCCAACACAGCAACCTTTACCCTCTGTCTCTCGATAATGGTATAAGGCTTGAAATAGGGCTCTCCGGTTTCAGCATCCAGCACATTACCACCAAGCCACGGAAAATCAAACTCTTCCAGTAAGCGATTATACACTTCCGGGCCGGCCTCTATATCATGGTTGCCAATGGTTGCAGCATCGTAGCCGATAAAGTTCATGACGCGGCTAAAGAGGTTTTTGTCTGCTTCCTGGAGGAAGTTTGCATAGTAGGCAGCAGGAGTTCCCTGAATCAGGTCGCCGTTATCGAGCAGAATAAGGTTGCTGCGGTCCCTGGCACGCAAAACCTGGGACATGTAATGCACATTGGCGAGGCTTGTCCTGGCAGGCTTGTTGGCTACAAAATCATAAGGGAATAGACGTGCATGCACATCCGCCGTGACAGCAACCTGAACTTTGACATCCCGCGAAAAAACTGTATCCGGAAAGATGAACAGAGCTGCAAAGGAAAAGACGAATAAATACAACAGACGCTTCATAAGGGGTTGGGCTTAAGGAGTGATAAATAAAAAGGGGCAGCATAGTTATTCGTTGTGCTTTGCCCCTTTACCTGGTATGTTTTTATTTTACTGGCCAAGGTAGGCCTTAAGAAGCTTACTTCTCGAGGTATGTTTCAAACGGCGGATAGCCTTCTCTTTGATTTGACGCACACGCTCACGGGTGAGGTCAAATTTTGCGCCTATCTCATCCAGGGTCAATCCATGATTCATTCCTATACCGAAATAAAGATTTATCACGTCACGCTCCTTTTCAGTGAGGGTAGCAAGCGAACGTTGTATCTCCCTGGCAAGGGATTCGTGTATCAGGCTTGAGTCAGCATTGGGTGAATCCTGGTTTACATATACATCAAGCAAGCTTGCATCTTCGCCCTGTACCAGCGGTGCATCCACAGAAACATGGTGTGTGGAGATCCGGAAGGATTCTGTGATCTTATCTTCGTTGACATCAAGGGCGTCGGCCAGCTCTTCGGCTGATGGAGGGCGCTCATAACGCTGCTCCAGCCTGGATGCCTCTTTCTTTATTTTGTTCAGAGAGCCTACCTGGTTAAGGGGCAACCTTACAATACGGGATTGTTCCGCCAGGGCCTGCAGTATAGACTGGCGAATCCACCAAACGGCGTAAGAGATAAATTTAAAACCCCGTGTTTCGTCAAAGCGCTTGGCAGCTTTTATCAAACCGAGATTGCCTTCGTTTATAAGGTCTGGCAGGCTCAACCCCTGGTTTTGATATTGCTTGGCAACGGATACAACAAAACGAAGATTCGCTTTGGTAAGCTTTTCGAGTGCAACCTGGTCACCTTGTTTGATCCTCTGGGCCAGTTGCACCTCTTCTTCTGCAGAGATAAGAGGAACCTTGCCAATCTCCTGTAAATACTTATCCAGTGACGCAGTGTCCCGGTTCGTTATTGATTTCGAAATTTTCAGTTGTCGCATATATGGAAGTCCTTTATTGTTAAAAGGTTAAAGGGGGTTTTCTCACCCGGTGCAGAAAAAACCCTCAAAGGTACAAAAAAATTTTGTTTCAGACAATAGCATCAGACAGTTACAAGCGGTTTCGATCAGCTGTGTTTAGCTGAGACCGACTCCGTAATACGCCCTGGTGCCGTCAGGAGTAATTCCTTCAATAAGAACACCACCGCTTCTTCCTTCCAGCATGTTAAGCACATCATCCGGGTGATGCACCTCCTGGTTGTCGATGTGTGTTATAATAAAGCCCTGGCGTATACCGGCATTTCTCAGAGCGCCACGTGCAACGGAGGCCACCCTCACTCCATGATCTGTGTCAAGCTGTTCCAGATCCTGCTCCGTAATTTCCTCGAAGCGTGCTCCAAGGATTTCTGCTGTCTCCCTAACTTCCCTGGTGACTTCTGCTATCTCGCCATAGATATTCTTCAAGATGGCTGAGGTTGTCCTCTCCCTGCCGTCGCGGTAGTAGGTCACTCTTACCTCGTCGCCCGGACGTTTACGCCCGACAACCTCAATCAGCTCGGTAGGATTACGAACCGCGTTATCATTAATTTTTAAAATTACATCGCCCTCTCGTATACCGGCCTTTTCGGCGGCACTGTTTGGCGAAACGCTTTCCACATAGGCCCCCCGGATCACACCCAGACCGCGCTCCTCTGCCTCCCGGCTGGTAAGCGGCGATATGGTCACACCCAGCATTCCTCGCTGCACCTCACCAAACTCCATCAGATCTTCGGTAACCTTATTTGCAATATTAGATGGGATGGCAAAAGAATACCCTGCAAAAGCACCTGTAGTTGAAGCAATGGCTGTGTTGATCCCAATAAGTTCGCCCCTGGTATTGACAAGGGCTCCACCGCTGTTCCCCCTGTTAACAGCTGCATCTGTCTGGATAAAAGACTCTATGGCCATCGTGTCGGCAAGAATATTGATATTGCGGCCTTTGGCACTTACAATGCCTGCCGTGACAGTTGACTGCAGGTTAAAGGGGTTGCCGATGGCAAGTACCCACTCGCCTACAAGAAGCTGGTCAGAATCCCCAAATTCCAGAAACGGAAGATTTGCCTCGTCAATTTTCAGCAATGCCAGGTCTGTCGTAGGGTCGTAACCAACAACCTCGGCATCATACACCCTGTTATCGTTTAAGCTCACTTCAATTTGAGTTGCGTTGTCGATCACATGGTTATTGGTGACGATGTAGCCGTCCGGCGAAATTATTACTCCACTCCCGGAACCAATAATGGGACGTTGCTGGGGAGAAGGCCGGCGGCGGGGACCAAAAAAGAAATCAAAAAAATCATCAGGCCCGAAAAAATCATGCTGCTGACTGCGCTGGCGCTGAAACTCAGCCTGAATATGAACGACAGCATTTACTGTCATGTCCGAAACAACGGTAAAATCTGGCAATCCCTCAGAAAAATCGTTCATATGCCGAACCAAAGAAGCCGGAACTCTCTCAGATCTTGCCGGAATAACATGAGAAACAGTTACGTCCCCGTTGTCAGGTGAAAGATAGACAGACTGAATACCGGTTGCAGCTATTCCACCAAGAAGAGCTGCAAGAAACAGGCCTAAAAACTTTTTCATAGTATTTCCTTTTAATTTGTTAACAACATTTTTACGGCTTTGTTTTACTACAAACCGAAAATATCTTTTGTTTTATCAAACCTGCTCATCAATAAATATGCCTTAGGATGACAAAAAATCTTAACAAATTTTAAAAACACGTACACGCCTGTGTTATAGCCACTATATCAACACTTTCCGCACTGCCAATCTGTCACATATAATTATTTCGAAAGCCCATCTTTGTTTTTTTGCTACTTTTGAGTGTCAGAAAACTACATTGCAATGACGATCCCTTTTAAAAAATATCATGGCACCGGGAATGATTTTATTGTAATTGACAATACAAAGGATTTTTTTAGCGCCAACAGCCCTAAGACGGAGTTGCTCATAAAAAAACTGTGCCACCGGCATTTTGGTATTGGAGCAGACGGGCTTATCCTGATAGAAAGGGCACCGGGCGTGGATTTCAGAATGCGGTATTTCAACTCAGACGGTCGGCCGGGAAGCTTCTGCGGTAATGGAAGCAGATGCGCCGTGGCATTTGCATTATCCAATCGCCTTATCAAAGGCGGGAAAACCCTTTTCCTGACCTCCGACGGACACCATGAAGCTGCCGTAACAAAGCAGGATGGCATTGTCACCCATGTAAGGGTTAATCTAAAGGAAACGCGCATGCCGGATGCCGTTGCTGACAACATGTATTTTGTGGACACCGGTTCGCCGCACGTGGTTTTGTTTGTTGAAAACCTGGAAAGCATAGATGCGGTTGCGGAGGGAAGGCAAATTCGGCATCAAAAACAATGGGCGCCGGATGGCACAAATGTCAGCTTCGTGAAACACCAGCAGGATGGCAAGCTTTATGTAAAAACGTATGAAAGAGGAGTGGAAAACGAAACTCTCTCCTGCGGCAGCGGTGCAGCTGCCGCCGCAATAGCAGCCCATCACCGTGCCGGCGGCGCCCAACAGGCATACACGGTAACTACCAAAGGAGGCGAACTCAGAGTTGCGTTTTCACCTCCGGCAGAAAAAGGATCAGCATACAGAAACGTTTCACTTGAAGGACCGGCAACCTTCATCTTTCAGGGTGAATTTTCACGTAACGGCATTTGAAATATGAAGCCTTTAACAGGAGATCGCATACATCTGAGACCGGTTGAAATAGAAGACCTGGAAAACCTCTACACCTGGGAAAATGATGCAAAAAACTGGGTTGCATCCAACCACCTGAACCCCATTTCGCGTTTTTTCCTCGAACAATATATCCTGGGCTCAGAAAATAACATATATCATGACAAGCAATTGCGCCTGATGATCGAAACCGTCGCAGGGGTCACCGTGGGGATAATAGATCTGTTTGATTTTGACCCCCATCACCGGCGTGCGGCAGTGGGTGTTTTGATTGCTCCGCAGCACCAACGCCAGGGCTATGGCTCCGAAGCCATTGACATTATAAAGGAGTATGCGAAAAACACATTGAACCTGAAGCAGTTGTTTTGCGGCATAAGCACCGGGAACAAAGGAAGCCTGCGCCTGTTCGAACGTAAAGGCTTTGAGATAACAGGCACACGAAAGGCATGGCGCATGTATCAAAACCGCTGGCACGATGAACATTTCCTGCAACTGCTGTTTTAGCCAGTTTGAAATAATACAGGTTGCCGCAATGAATAATAACGAAAAACGTTACTTCTCATGATTATGAGAGTTGCACTGATGATAAAAATTGCCGCCGGAGTCTTTGTGGCCGTCCTGGCCGCCGCAGGCATACTGTTTTATAGTTATGTCTATGCGCCAAATGTGGCACTTGCAGAAAAAGAACATATTCACCTGCACATCCCTACAGGGAGCAGCTATGATGATGTGCTCGGGATGGTCATAGATAAGGACCTGTTACGCCACCCCGACCGGTTTGATTGGCTGGCCAGACAAAAAAACTACCCTAACCGCGTAATGGCAGGTCGCTACCTTATTCGCCACGGCATGAGCAACAACGAACTGATCAACCTTCTGCGATCGGGAGAACAAAGCCCAGTGAGGCTGACTTTTCATAATATCCGCACCAACGAGGAACTTGCGGGAAGAATAGCCTCGCAAATAGAGGCAGATTCAACAGAGATCATTGATCTTCTGCGTAACCACGAATTGCTCCGGGAGGCCGGGACAGACTCTTTGCCAGCACGATTGCTTTTTATTCCAAATACATACGAAGTGTTCTGGAATACAAACGCCAGGCAGCTGTTTGACAGGATGCAACGTGAATACCGGGTTTTCTGGAATGAAGCGCGCAGGCAAAGAGCAAAAGAAATTGGCTTATCGGAGGCTGAGGCAGGCATACTGGCATCGATCGTGCAAAGCGAAACAAACAAAAGAGAGGAAAAGGCCAGAATTGCAGGTGTTTACATGAACAGACTAAACCTCGGGATTCCCCTCCAGGCGGATCCGACGGTGATCTATGCGCTGGGCGATTTTACCATCAGGCGTGTACTTAACAGGCACCTGGAAATAGATTCTCCTTATAATACATACAAGTACGCCGGACTGCCGCCCGGCCCCATCAACTTGCCGGAGCCGCATGCCATTGACGCGGTATTACACTACGAAGAACACGACTACCTCTATTTCAGCGCAAAGCCAGACTTTAGCGGATACCATGTTTTTGCACGTACCTATGCAGAACATCTGGCTAACGCAAGAAGATACAGAAGGGCGCTGGACGAAAGAAATGTTTTCAGGTAGAGGGTCAGTGTTCTGATTTTCAGGCGAACAGACCGGCATCACCACCTTTCTGGCCATGCAGATGCATTTTACGGGATAAACAGAGAAACGAAAACGGGTTAACGAACAGAAAAGCATGAAAGAAATCAAATTCGGAACAGATGGCTGGAGGGCCGTTATTGCAAAGGATTTTACCACCTCCAACGTGGCGCGCATCGCTGAAGGCACGGCATTGTGGGCATTAAGGCAAACGGAAAAGCCAACTATCGTTCTCGGCCACGATTGCAGGTTTGGCGGCGAACTATTTACTGATACAGTGATTAAGGTGCTATGCCGGCACAATATCAAAGTGTATATGGCCAGTACAATAGCCACAGCCCCAATGATCAGCCTGGGCACTGTACGTCACAAAAGCACCCTCGGCGTGTTCATAACAGCAAGCCACAACCCTCCCGAATATAACGGCTACAAACTCAAAGGCGCATACGGAGGGCCCCTCCTGGAGAAAGAGGTGGGCGAGATCGAAGAATTAATACCCCCACGGGCGGCCGGAGAATATGAAAATATACGCCTGGAGGAGCTGCAGAAAGCAGGCTTGCTTGAATATGTCGACCTGGAAGACATGTATTGCAAACATCTTGAAAGTCAATTCGACCTGAATGAGATTCGCAACTCAGACATGAACTTTGCCTTTGATGCTATGTATGGCTCCGGGCAAAACATCATGAAAAGGCTTTTCCCGGACATAATGCACCTGCACAGCGAAAGGCAGCCTCTTTTCGACGGCATCCCACCGGAGCCCCTGGCAAAAAACCTGAAAGCATTCACAAAAGCCATCAAAGAAGCTGGAAACATTCATTGCGGCCTTGCCGTCGACGGCGATGCGGACCGGACAGCCCTGATGGATGAATACGGAAACTACATCGACTCCCACCACGTAAAGCTGCTCCTGATTCAATACCTGCATCAACACAAAAACAAAAAGGGGAAGGTGGTGGTCGGGTTTTCCTCATCAGTAAAAATAAAAGAGCTGTGTGCATATTATCAGATACCCCTTGAGGTGGTAAAAATAGGATTCAAGCATATATGCGGCATTATGCTGGAGGAAGAGGTCCTGGTAGGCGGAGAAGAATCAGGAGGGATAGCGGTAAATGGTCAAATTCCTGAACGCGATGGCATTTATAACGGCCTGATCATCTGGGAAGCATGGTAAAAAGCGGCAAGTCACTCACGGAGCTGATAGATGACGTATATAAAATCACCGGCCCATTTGCTTTTGAAAGATCAGATCTTGCGCTTGATCCCGCTGAGAAAGAGCGTATCGTGGAGAATTGCAAAAAAGGGGTTTACAATAGCTTTGGGAAATATAAGGTTCTGCATACCGAAACCCTGGACGGGTTTAAATACTATTTCAGCGACCACCAGTGGGTGATGATAAGGCCTTCGGGAACTGAACCGGTGCTAAGGACCTATGCAGAAGGCAGCAACAAAGAAGAAGCTTCCGACATCCTGATGCAAACTTACAATACCATTATGAGTAAGTAACCCATCGTTCAGAAAACAGGCATTTTTGACTATGGAGAATGATTGGCTCTGTATTGTCAATCATTTTTGTATTTTTATGCCCGTTCCATTTATCATTAAAATGCATTTTTTCTAAATTCTTACAATTATGTTTCTTTCAAGGTCCTTTGTTTTACTTTTTACCGCCATTTGCTTCCTTATCAAATCAGCAAGCCTCTCTGCAGGAGAAAACGGACTAACTGCCCCGAAAGACTTTTTTGGTTTTAACCCGGGCGACGACAGAAAGATGTTTCTCTATGAAGAACTGATTGAATACCTTGATCTCCTTCAAAACCAATCCGACATGATGAAGATGGTCGAACATGGAGAGTCCCCAATGGGCAGACCTATGTATATTGGTTTTGTTTCCTCGGCAGAAAACATAGCTAACCTGGACAGGTTGCAGGAAATAAACCGCCGGTTGGCACTCGATGCGGATATTCCTCCCGCCGAGCTTGAAGAACTTATCGACGAAGGAAAAACGTTTGTGCTGGTTACCTTGTCGATGCACTCTACCGAGGTTGCACCCTCCCAGGCTGCTCCACTGATGGCATACAACCTCATCACAGGGACCGGCAGCAATCCCGGCCATCTCGACAATGTCGTTTTTATGATGGTTCCTTGCCACAATCCGGATGGGATGAATATGATCGTGGAGCATTACCGCAGATACCTGGATACACCTTATGAGGGAAGTTCTTTACCCGGAGTTTACCATAAGTACGTAGGTCACAACATAAACCGTGACTTTGTAACCCTTACCCAAACCGATAACCAGGCCGTGGCCGACATATACAACCGCGACTGGTTCCCTCACGTGCTCGTCGAAAAGCACCAGATGGGAAGCACAGGGCCGAGGTATTTCGTGCCCCCCAACCACGACCCCATTGCACAAAATGTAGACGAACTGGTATGGAACTGGACCTGGGTTTTTGGTTCAAACATGGCAAGGGACATGACCGCCAGCGGACTGAAGGGCATCAGCCAGCATTACCTTTTTGATGATTACTGGCCGGGGTCTACCCAAACATCGACCTGGAAAAACGTGATCAGCCTGCTTACCGAAGCCGCCTCGGTTCAACTGGCAACACCCATTTACATCGAGGCCAACGAACTGCGCGTTTTTGGCAAAGGATTGTCTGAATACAAAAAAAGCATCAACTTTCCTGCTCCATGGCCTGGAGGGTGGTGGAGATTGGAGGACTTGGTAACTTATGAACTGGAGTCGGTATATTCCCTGGTAAAAACCGCTTCCCTGCACCGTGAGGATATTCTGGAGTTCAGGAATGAGATGGCACGCAGAGAAATCAACAAAGGGCTTACCAAGCCTCCGTTTTATTATGTGCTGCCGCGCGAGCAACACGACCAGGGTGAGTTGATTAGTCTTTTAAAGCTCATGGACCGGCATGGCATCAACATATACCAAATGGATAACGATGCCGTCATGGAGGGTTTGTTTATTCGTGAAGGCGATTTTATCATCCCGCTTGCCCAGCCTTTCCGAGCTTTCATCAAGGAGGTCATGGAAAGCCAGGAGTTTCCCGTACGCAGATATACTCCCGGCGGAGAGATGATCAGGCCCTACGACATCACCTCCTGGTCTTTGCCCCTGCACCGTGGAGTGTTGAGCCATGAGATCAACACTCCCTACAAAAACGACCTCGTTCAGTACTCACGGATCAACCCTTATGAGCTGCACGTCAGCAGGGGCGTACCCGGAGACATCACCCATCTTCTCTTTCCTGCAAACAAAAACCACAGCTACAAAGCAGCTTTCTCCACCCTTGGCGAAGGATTTGACGTAATGAGAACTACCGAGAAGATGCTGTGGCAGGATGAACCATATCCCGAAGGAAGTTTCGTGATACCAGTGAGCAGAAGCAACCGTGAATTCCTGTTATCCCTTTTGGAAGATCTCCATATCAACCCTGAATATCTTACTGAATTGCCGAATGTGCAGATCGCAAACGTTGATATGCCCAGGATTGCCCTGTGTGAAACAAATTTTCACGACATGGATGCCGGCTGGACCCGCTGGCTATTCGACACTTATGGCATCAGATACAGCGTCCTCAATCCTGTAGATTTCAAAGACACCGACCTGAAAGGGAAGTTCGATGTGATCGTATTTCCCGACGCCACCAAAGATCAGATCCTGCATGGACACACCACCCGTGCCGGTGAGGTATATATTCCCTTTTACAACCCGGAATACATAAAAGGCATGGGAAGCGAAGGGTGGCAGAATGTGCTGAAATTTATGGAAAAGGGAGGAAATATTGTTTCCTGGGCGCGGTCCACCGAGCTTTTCTTCGGACTGATGAACCCCGGCGAAGACGAGAATAATTTCCGCTTCCCTGTGCAGAATGTATCCGGGCAACTCACAAATAACGGGTTTTACAGTCCGGGTTCACTGCTGAAGATCAACCTTCTGGAAGATCATCCCATAACACTGGGCATGCAAAACCAGATAGGTGTATTTCACAGGAATTCACCTGTTTTTGCAACGTCCATACCCAGCTTCGGAATGGATCGCAGGGTGATCGGAAAGTTTCCCGAAGATAAAGACCTGCTTTTAAGCGGTTACACAGAAAAAGAAGAGCTGCTGGAACGACATCCGGCCGTAGTGTGGCTTAAGCGCGGCGAGGGGCAAGCGATACTCTTCTCTTTTGCCCCCAATTTCAGAGGGTCAACCCCGGTGTCCAACAAGCTGATTTTTAACTCTCTGCTGCTTAAATAACTTCCGGCCCCTGGACCCGGCAAAAATTCCCGGAGCTGAGCTTACCGGGAAGTCAGGACATTATTTGCCGTGTGGCCTGGCAAACAATTCGAACGCCGCGGCATCCGTAACCGTTGCCGAAACAAATTGACCGGGAAAAAGCGGACGGGATTTTTCAATAAAGACCTCGTTATCAACTTCCGGGGAATCAAACTCTGTGCGACCGATATAGTAATCGTCCTCTTCCCTGTCGATAACTGCTTGCATTACCTTCCCGATTTTGCGGGAGTTATGTTCCATGGATATTTCGGCCTGCTTTTCCATGAGAGCATCTGACCGCTTCTGTTTTACGGATTCGGGCACGGGGTCTCCCAGCTCCCAGGCCTTTGTTCCCTCCTCAGGGGAATAGGTAAAAACGCCAAGACGCTCAAACCGGGCATGGGATACAAATTCCATGAGTTCCCGGAATGCCTCTTCCGTTTCTCCCGGATAACCCAGCATCAGCGTCGTGCGCAGGGCAATACCGGGAACTGTTTCCCTGATCCGTTGCACCAGCATCTCCGTTTCATGTTTCCCATGCCCGCGTCGCATCGACCTGAGGATTTCCTCGTTGATATGCTGCAGGGGGATATCGAGGTAGTTGCATATTTTTGAGGATTCGCGCATGACGTCCAGCACTTCTATTGGGAAATTATTGGGATAAGCATAATGCAGGCGTATCCATCGTATACCTTCCACTTCGCAGAGAGTCCTGAGCAGTCCGGCCAGTTGCGAACGGCCGGCCAGGTCAATGCCGTAATAACTCAAATCCTGGGCTATCAAAACAAGCTCTTTAACTCCTCGCCCGGCCAGCATCCCGGCTTCATCTACAAGGCGGTCAACCGGTACAGACCGGTGCTTGCCACGTATGGCGGGTATCGCGCAAAACGAACAGGTGCGGTCACATCCCTCCGAGATCTTAAGGTAGGCGTAATGGCCGGGTGTGGATAGCAATCGCTCAGGATTACGGGCATCGTACTTCTGATGAAACCATTCGAGAAGCTCACCGGGATCGCGTGCGCCAAACCAGGCAGCCACCTCGGGGATCTCCCTGCTCAATTCCTCACGATAGCGTTCCGACAAACATCCGGTAACTATAACGTCTTTGACCAATCCCTGCTTGCGGGCCTCAACAAGCCGGATAATGGCATCTATACTTTCTTCTTTGGCATCCTTTATGAAACCGCAGGTGTTGATGATAACTATGTCAGAAGGCTCATTGCTTTCGTGCGATATGCTGAACCGGTGCGGAGAAAGCTGACCCATTATTTTTTCAGAATCAACCACATTCTTGGAGCACCCGAGGGTTATGATATTAACGGAAGTTTTGTTTGCCACGATCAGGAAAATTATTCTGCTATCAAATGCATCTGCTCATGCTACTGGAAGAGTTTCTCAACGAATGCTTCCCTGTCAAAAATCTGCAAATCGTCGATCTTCTCGCCTACACCAATATATTTGACAGGTACGCTGAACTGGTCACTAACACCAATAACTACGCCCCCTTTCGCCGTGCCATCCAGCTTGGTAATGGCCAAAGCATTTACTTCAGTAACGGCGGTAAACTGTTTGGCCTGCTCGAAGGCGTTCTGGCCGGTAGACCCGTCAAGCACCAGCAGGATCTCGTGGGGCGCGCCGGGAATGACTTTTTTCATTACCCTTTTGATCTTGCCCAGCTCGTTCATAAGGTTGACCTTATTGTGCAATCGTCCGGCCGTGTCAAGAATGGCCACATCCATATTCTCCCGTTTTGCATACTCAAGGGTTTCATAGGATACAGACGCAGGATCTGCGCCCATGCCCTGGCTGACAAGCTCAACCCCGGCACGCTCTGCCCAGATGGTCAGCTGGTCGACCGCCGCAGCACGGAAAGTGTCTGAAGCCCCGAGCACAACCTTCTTCCCGGCGCTTTTAAACTGATGTGCCAGCTTGCCTATCGTAGTGGTCTTTCCAACACCGTTAACACCCACCACCATGATCACATAAGGACGTTCCCGGCTTTCAGACAATATTTCGGAAAAGTCGGACGATTCATTTTCGCATAAGAGTGCAGTAACCTCTTCACGCAATATCCTGTTCAACTCATCCGTGCCGAGGTATTTGTCCCTTGCCACCCTCTCTTCAATCCTTTCAATGATCTTGATGGTTGTGGACACCCCCACATCCGACCCAACGAGCACTTCTTCGAGGTCATCCAACACCTCATCGTCAACCTTCGAGCGGCCGGCAACCGCCTTGGAGAGTTTTGAAAAAAAGGTGTTCCTGGTTTTGGATAATCCCTTATCCAGCTTTTCTTCCTTGTTCCTGGAGAACATGTCAAACAAACCCATGATAGACAGATTTTTTTATGGTACCGCAAAAAAAACAGACCTGCACCAAGCGTGTTGGAACAGATCTGAAAAGCTCCCTGTTATCCCTGCAACTACCATTTTGCCAGGCAGATATCGATCAGCCCGGCAGGTGCGCTGGGAAAAACCTGAACAAACAATTATTTCTTCTGTGCAAAATACTCTTTTACTTTTTCCGCAGAAACAATGTCTTCTTCAAAAGCGTATGCACCCGACTTTTCAGATTTTTGCATCCGGATGACTTTAGCAAACCCCTTGCCACTTCCTGTCTTTAGCGTTGCAACTACTTTCTTTGCCATAATGATTCAGATTTACTTTATTTCCTTATGAATGGTCATTTTTCGTAAGATGGGATTGTATTTTTTAACTTCGAGGCGTTCAGGTGTGTTCTTTTTGTTCTTTGTGGTAACATATCTTGACGTCCCCGGCATCCCACTGTTTTTGTGCTCAGTACATTCCAGGATTACCTGGTGACGAGCTTCTTTCGATTTCTTTGCCATGATTGTCGGTATTTGATGTTTTTCAGGAGCGCAAAAATACAACTTTTTTCTGACAATACAATTTTTTAGACAGTAATATTCTATAGTAAGAGGATGCTCGCCAAGCCTTCAGCCATATGCCCGTTTGCCTGTCAGCACTGGATAACACCTGCTCACACCCGCGCATTTAATAAGGCCAAAACAAATAAAACCCCTTGATTTTTTGCGATTTATCTCATTTTTTATACCTTCGCAATACAAATAAAACCCGATTCGGGCTTCCCTTTAAGGGAATTGCCCGTTCAAATTTCAAACCAACAATTGTATATTATGACGCAATCTGATGCCAAAGTAATTGCACTCACTTATGAGTTGCGCGAAGGAGGCCCCGAAGGAAACTTGCTGGAAACTGTCAAGGAAGACCAGCCTATTGAATTCCTGTTTGGTGTGGGCCGCTTGAATCAGAGCTTCGAAGAGAATGTTAAAAACCTTAAGGAGGGAGAAACGTTTGAGTTCACCATAAAAGCCGACAAGGCTTATGGGCAGGTGAACGAGAAGGCCATTGTAGACCTGCCCAAAAGCATTTTTGTGATTGATGGCAAGCTCGCAGATGACCTTCTCATAGAAGGAAATATCATCAACATGGAAGATCAGGAGGGGAACCCTCACAGGGGGAAAGTGATGGAAATCGGTGACGAAAAGGTCAAGATGGACTTCAACCACCCCCTGGCAGGCATGGATCTTCACTTTAGGGGAAAAGTGATACGCCGCCGGGAGCCTACCCCTGAGGAAGTTACCCAGGGTTATGTTAAACCCCAATAAGACGGTTTGTTTGTCAAAATAATGAATAGCATTCTGGGCCTCCCTGCAAAGCGAGGCCCTTCATTTTTTGCTGATGGTATTTAAGGAGGCCACGTGAACGGTCACACTGATGGCGATAACCAGCAACATCAGACGAATCCATAAATTGTTGATCGCAAAAATCGCCGTAATCCCTATACTGATCCAAAGCAAAGCTATCGTTCCTCTTTTAACCGCCGCTGTTACCGCATGGTGATCGCGATAGTTAAGTATGTGTTCGCCAAAATACCGGTGAGTGATAAGCCAGTTGTAATATCGCTCTGAAGATTTTGCAAAACAGAAGGCCGACAATAACATAAACGGAACAGTGGGCAGCAAGGGCACAAAAACACCCAGAAAACCCAGGCCAAAACTCGCCAATCCCGCCAGGGTAAAAAGAAAACGCTGAACAGGGTTTAGCTTTTTTCCAAAATTGGGTTTTTCTTTCTGCATCCCCATAAATGTTTATTTTTGGATCTGTCTTTTCCGGGCACAAAGGTCGTAAAAATGAGTAAAATGAAAAGCCAATCCGTCAGCACGAAGAGTTTTTTCCTGAGCAGCCCGTCAGATCACCGCTTTCATGTGAACGGTTATGTTCCGGCAGACGCCAAAGCCAAAGGAATGGTTTTGATCATCCCAGGAATGGCTGAACACGCGGGCAGATACGAAGAATTTGCCACCTTCCTTGCAGAAAATGCATACAGCGTGTATATTGGCGACCATCCGGGTCAGGGCAAAACAGCACAAGACCTGAAAAACACGGGCATCATTTCGCGTCAGAGAGGCTGGCAGAGCATGCTGGAAAATGTCAGGGCATTATATACCTACATACGCAAAGAACATCCCGAAGCACCCGTTTTTTTATTCGGGCACTCTATGGGTTCCGTGCTGGCAAGACACTTCACAGCAGTGTATCCTGTTTACATCAAAGGACTTATTCTTTCAGGCACTTTCGTGATGAACAGGGCCCTTTTGCTGCCGTTGCTGAACTTGCTTCGCCTAAAGTCGATAATGGAGGGTGCCGAAAACAAAAGCGCATGGTTCAACAAACTGTTCTACTGGAATTTCAACAGGCATTTTAAACCCAGGCCAACCATGTACGAATGGATCTCTTCGGACAGGCAGGAGGTGAACACATATGCAAAGGATCCATATTGTGGCTTTTACCTGTCAAATGGATTTTTCAAAGAGATAATAAAGGGTGTACTGGCTACCGCAAGGGCGGAATCATTGATTACATACCGGAAAACACTACCCGTGCTGATCATGTCCGGGAAAGAAGACCCTGTGGGCCGCTTCGGAAAGGACGCAGTAAAATTGCATAAAAATTATTTCCAGCAGAATTTCCAACACCTATCCCTGAAAATTTTTTCAGGGAGGCATGAATTGCTGCACGAAAAGAACAAAGAGGAGGTGTACGATTACCTCCTCGACTGGATAAACCACAGCCTGACCATTAAGTAACAGACTTCCCGGTAAGTTTATGCCCTGAATATCAACAAAGGTGTAGTGCTCTGGTAGATCAGCTTGCGTGTGATATCAGGGTTAAAAAGCCTGGCAAGCAAACTTCGCTTCCTGTTAACCATCGAAAACAGGTCTATACCCTTCTTTTCGACAAACGACTCCAGCTCCTTGATAGTATCATCGCTCTCCAGAAGGTGGCATTCAACTTCTATGCCTCTGTGTACTTTCGCAAAATACTTTTTAAGAGTGTCCATCCTGGCCTCATTCATGTCTTTGGCGGGCGTTTTTGACATATGGATGCAGTGCAGCTTAACTTCAAACTCGGAGAGAATGGATAGCAACCGCCGTATGGCAACATAATCCGAATCGTCAAACTCGGTGGCATAGGCAACGTTTTTTACCTCCTTGGATGCATCGTAGGCAGACTGCTCCGGGATGGCCAGGACAGGAACCCTCGTTCTGTCAAGCACACGGTAAACAACGCTTCCGATGATATCACTCTGTTTCTCACCTTTGCCTTTTGTCCCCAGAACAATAATTCCGGGTTTGTAATCTTCCGCCATCTTTGCGATCTCGTCCTCTGTGATCCCTTCCCGCAAAGAATAGCCGATCCTGACATCTCCCATTCCTTTGCCGGCTGCTTCCTTTCTGATCTCGCTTACGAATTGCAGAAGGCCTTTCCTGGCATTGCTCTCCATCTCACGGAGATTGATATCCATATCCACCTGGATGCTGTAGGCATCAGTGATAGGGACCAGGTCAACAATAGGTGCATAATACACATGCAGGATCTTGATATCGGCTTTTAGTTTTTTTGCCAGGTTTAATGCATACCGGCAGGCATTTTTTGAGTAATCCGAGAAATCAACGGGTACCAAAATGCGCCGCACTTCGCGGGGATTCTTCATCTCCATCTTTTCCTGCTCAACCTTCCATTCGTTCATTAATCGCAGTGCCATCTGGAGGTCATCTTCATGTATAAGGACTTTCACACCTTCTGAGCCCGCTCCCTGTATGAGGTGAACGTTTCGCAAAAAGCACTTTATTCCGGCAGATTCGAGCCGCGCCTTCAAAACTTCCGCAGCTGTGTAATGATCTGTTGCCAGGGTAATCAATTTGTCTTCCATCGTAGTGTGGGTTTAGGGTTTATGCACTTCTGACCTGCATTGTTCATGTTCTTATTTCAGGCCGGTTGCGAGGCGTCGAAAGCCGCCGGCATAGTATTCTGTTTCGAGATTCTGTTTCAAGGCTTTCGCAACGAATCAGATGGCCTGAGGTAAAAAAGCACATTTAGCAAGCAGGCTATTGTTATGTTAAAGGTAGGAATAATAGAGGGTATTTCCAAAAAAATACGGGAGGTTTCCAATACGCAGGAAGGGAAATGAACGGTGATGGAAGACCGGGAGAATAAAGGGCCAGGTATTTTTCATAAGGCTGTACCTATTGATTTACAGCTTTTACTGCTGGCATTTTGCATGTCGGGGTTCGGGAAATCATATCCTGTATCAGAAATAGTAGAAAGCGGTGAAAAGCAACCTGGTGTTGGCGACTTCTTCGTGGTGTTTTACACGTCCTTTATTGTCAGGTTCACCGTAGGCAGCTGCAGTATATTCCAGCTCGGCGCACAGTTCAATGTTGCCCGAGGAAAAGCGCAGCGACGGGGCAAGGCGATAAACATAGGCGATCTCTTCGCCGCGACCATATGATTCGCCTGCAATTTGTTCATCAGCGCCGAAGTTATGGGCATATCCTAAAAATATACCGGCCATTACACGGTCGCCATATAACACATTAGCCCATGAGGAGAGGTGATTCAGCGGTGTATACGAAACGAATCCTTCGTCATCGATCCTGGTTTCGGCATAGCCTCCGAGCATAAGATGCTCGCTGAGGTTCTGGCCGTATATTGTTTTCGCTTTAACATCCCAGTTGCTGCCGGTAACGCGGCCATAAGCCATCAGTGCAAAGGTGGAGATGTTGTTGTCGGTATACAGGTTGGATTCTGTTACCAACCTCGGCCTGATGGTTTTATAGTCGGCAGCCAGCCCCTTGCTGACGTTCCCGGCTTTCCGGCTCCATTGGAAATGCACGTTCGGCATTACAGCTGTTCGCAGGTAGTTGGGCGAGACACCCTGCGGGCCATCACTGGAGTTGTCGCGCTGACCGATGAAAGAAAGCAACCAGCTGGAGTTGGCATGGTGATAGGTAAGGCTTGCCTGCGGATTCCGGATAAAGGGCTGAAAAGGCGCCCCTGTATTCAATGACACCACGGCAGGGACCACTGCCGGGGAAAAAAGAGGATGCCACCATTGCCCCAGAAGCAGGTCCCAGCGTTCCCATGACAGGTTCAGATAAGCGTGCCTGAGGCGAAAACCGTTAATGTCGGCATCGGTAACACCGGAAAAGTCCGCTTCTATCATCCCGCTTACCCTTGCGCCAAAGGCATCAGGGCCGGTAAAATGGCCAGCCACCCGGGATGTGATGGCCGAAAAATTGAAAACGGGATCTCCGTATATGTCGACGCCGTTGTCATCCAACTTCTTACCTGCCGGATACAGCAAAAACAGATCCTCGCGAGCCGCCACCACCGTGCGGCTGTCAATCCAGTAATCCGTCTTCACAAAGCCACGAAAGCTCACAGAAAACCCCTGTTCCTCTCCCGGCAACGTATCATTATCAGCAATAACAGGAAAATGCACGCTGCAAGACACCATCACAAAAAATACAATCATCCGCTTCATCTTACTCCCTGCTTTTTACTTCTTACTTCGAATCTCCATCTGCCTTCTCACCTATTTTTTACTTTGGCCCGTCCTGATTTTTCATAACAAATAGTAACCCTTTTTCATGACGAGACATACATCTGGACAACCTTGAATTGAACCTCTTCCGGTAATCTCTTTACTTTGTATCTCATAATCCTGATTTTTGTTTACAAAAAGTGTAAACCTATTTCAGGACGAGACACCTGCTTCCTACTTCCTACTTCATACTTCCTACTTTATACTTCTTACTTCCTGCTTCCTGCTCCTTACTCCCCATCCTGCTATCAAACGCTTCCCTGTGTTTAACATCTCTTTCAGGAAAGTTTCATGTCTCCTCTACCCTTTGCTTTAAGGGGCTGAATCACGCCGATTTGGGTTGTGTGAACCAGCTTACTACCGGGTTGAGGGCAAGGGATGTGAACATGCCTATGGTTCCTGCCTGCGGGGAAGGAATGCCGGCAGCATATAATACCAGGCACACCATAAGTCCGCCTGTACCCGAGGCAATGGCACCGGCGCGGGTGACCTTTTTGCTGTACAGGCCCCAGATAAACGGGCCAAGAAAGAAGGACCCGAGAGCCCCCCAGGAAATCCCCAGTATCATCACAATGCTGTCAATGTTCAGGTAGGCCAGCACGACAGACAGCAGGATGAAGACGGCGCTCATAAACCTCATCATCACAGTCATGGATGCATCTTTAATGTCCTTTTTTATAAATCCGTGCACAAAGTCTTTCACGAAGGTAGAGCCGGAAACCAAAACGAGTGCTGCCAGTGTTGACATCGAAGCCGAAAGGATCAGCAACAGGATTATCACGCTAAGGGAAACAGGCACTACATTGGTAAGCAACTCGGGCATGAGAATGTCATACACTGGCTGTTCCTGCAGGTCGAAAGCAGCAGGGGCGGTTTCGGGGCTGAGGAAAACCCTGGAGGTGGAGCCAATAAAGTAGGCCACGCCGCCGATAAGGATGGCAAAGAAAGTAGAAGCCAGCATACCTCTTTTTACGGTAGCTTTGTCTTTTATGGCATAAAACTTCTGCATCAGCTGTGGCATGGCAAAAGGCGCCATACTGGTAAGCAAAACCATGGACAGCAGCGGCCACCATCCGGGCGGGCCAACCGCTTGTGTCAGCCTGGGGTCTATCTCGCGCAGGGCAAAGGTGATCTGGGGCAAACCGCCACCCTCACCAACGGTGCTGAAAAAAAGTATAATGACACTTACTGCCATGATAATTCCAAAGATCATGTCGATCAGTGCCATTGATTTATACCCCCCCAGCACCATGTAAAAGGCCGTAAAGAAACCCATAAATGCCAATGCATGCCAGTATTCAATATCAAAATTGGAGGTAAAAAGGTAGGAAAGGCCCATAAATACGGCAGCAGTATAAGGGATCATAAACACAAAAACCACGAGACTGGCAAGCAGTTTAAGCTCCGGTGCATTATATCGCTTTAACAGAAATTCGGGCATGGTAAAGGCATCGTATTCCCTTGCAGCATCTTTCAGGCGCATACCAACAACCCACCACACCACCAGTACGCCAAGAAGAGCATTTACCAGCGCTATCCAGAGGCCCGAGAAGCCAAAGTTCCAGCCCACGTTTCCGGCGAATCCGATAAAGAGGACAGCGCTGAAATACGCAGTGCCGTAGGAAAAAGCGGTCATCCAGGGCCCGACATTTCCGCCTCCCAGGTAAAAATCATTGAAAGTCTTTGTTTTTTTCAGGCCTCTTATGCCCACCCATACAATCATCAGGGCGTATAATGCCAGAACAACTATTCGGATTATCATAATGTTTTATCAGGGTATCTGAGGTTAGGTCTGTTTGTTCGCATCTTTCTGTATGTTGATCCTTGCATCAACCGCTACAATATATTCTTCGTTACCCAGCAGTGGGTTAAGGTCCATTTCAAAAATCTCGGGAGCCGCTTCCATCAGCGACGAAAGCCTCACCAGCACATCGGCAAAGGCATCAATATCAATGCCTTCTTTTCCCCTCACTCCCTCCAGGATCTCGTAACTCTTCAGGCTGTCGATCATTTCAAGTGCCTCATCTGTGTTCACGGGATACAATCCGGTTGCCACATCTTTCAGTACTTCGATAAAGATGCCCCCCATGCCACACATGATCATATGGCCGAATTTTTCTTCCCTTTTGGTGCCGGCGAAAAGCTCAATACCCTCAAGCATAGGCTGCATGAGCACACCGGTAGTATCTTTGATCTTCATCATGCGGCTAAACTCCCTGACCACACTTTCCTGGTCTTTTACGTTCAGCACGACCCCTCCGACATCAGATTTATGGACGGGTCCTACTACCTTCATAACCAGGGGGTAACCCATCCGGTCTGCAGCTTTGACCGCTGCTTCCTGTGTTTCAACTACCGTTTCGGTCACCCGTGGGATGCCGGCGGCGTCGAGGAGGGTTTGCACATCCCTGGGTGTAAGGTATCCGTCACCGGCGTTGTCAATGATACGGCGGATCTTGGGTCTGTCTACCTTGGGTAGTACAATATCCTGGCGGGATGGCGGGGCTGTGTTAAAGACCCTGCTCAGGGCCTGACCCAGCATCACCTCGTCGGGGAAGTTTACATGGCCTTTTGAGATAAATGCATCCACTTCGTCTTTCGCGGTAAGTATGCTTGGCAGTACCGGAAAGATGGGTTTTTTGCATAAACGCATCTTCTGGTCAAGCATGTCATAGACATTGTACACAGGGAAGAGGCCGGGCGTGCCAAATATGACAACCATCCCGTCGATGTTGTCAAAATATTTTTCGGTATAATCAATGACGACACCCAGCTGTTCTGCTGTACCTGTGGCCAGAAAGTCGATGGGGTTGGCAACGGAGGAGCCGGGGAACAGCTCCTCAAGCAGCTCATTGGATTTCGGTGACTCAATGGCAGGCACTTCCAGTCCACCCTCGCTCAGGGCATCGGTAAGCATAACAGCGGGGCCGCCTGCATGTGTTATAACGGCAATATTCTTTCCTTCCAATTTAGGATATGTGAACACCGAAGCAACCGCTATCAGGTCTTCGCGGCCGTAGCAACGGACGATGCCGGCCTTGCGGAACAAAGCGTCTACGGCGGCATCCGGGCTGGCCAGGGCCCCTGTGTGCGAAGAGGCCGCCCGGCTGCCGGCTTCCGAACTGCCAGCCTTGACAGCTGCAATGCGGCATCCCTTGCGTATCAACGATGCGGCATGGACCAGCAGCATCTGGGGCTTCTTGATATCCTCGATATACAATAGCTTGATCCGGGAGCTGCTGCCCGGGTCAAACGACTCATCCCAGTACCTGACCACCTCTTCAACACCCATTTGTGCGCTGTTTCCAACAGAGAAAACGTTGGCAAAACTCAAGCCTTTGGGAATACCGGCCTCCATTATAAAACAAGCAGTAGCGCCGGACCCCGAAACAAAATCACATCCCCTGGTGTCAAGCCTGGGAATGGGATACGTAAAAACACTGTGATGATTCGGTGTAAGGACGCCGGTACAGTTTGGCCCGATCAACGCCCCATCCACCTCATCAACAATCTCCACAAGCCTTTTCTCGAGCTCAGCACCTGCCTCACTTTCTTCGCTGAATCCCGCCGACAGGACAATAAACGCACGGGCTCCCTTCTGGTGGGCGAGTACATCTACCGTATCCGGAACAAATTGAGCAGCAATGGCAATGATGGCAAGGTCTACCTCCGGAAGATCAGCAACGTCGTTGTAACTTTTAATGCCCTGTACCTCGCTCTCCTTAAGGTTGGTAACATAGAGCTCACCGGAAAACTTTCCGTCGATAAGATTCTTTAATACTTTTCCTCCCGGTTTAGCGGTATTATTTGAGCCCCCGACTACTACGATACTTTTGGGATCAGTCAACGCTTTGTTTATCATATCTTTTTCTGTTTAGCTTAATGGCAGCGCACCGAATATCTGCTGCCGAAAAACGCTTCGAAATTAGGCAATAATATGGACATTTTCAGCCACCAGAGGAGAAAAAAACCATAATTTAGCCGTTCAAAACTGAAAGACATACAGGGTCTGACCTGCAGATCCCGGCAAAAAAAACCTTGCGACCTTACACCATAAAATACGCCGCAGATGAGAAAGAAAGAGCGTTTTGATTTTGTTTTAAACTACTTTGCAACGCATCAGCCCGACCCGGAAACAGAGCTCTTGTATAAAGACCCTTACCAGTTGCTGGTAGCAGTTATCCTGTCAGCCCAATGCACCGACAAGCGCGTAAATCAAATAACCCCTGCATTCTTCGAACGCTTCCCTGAACCCGGTTCACTGGCCAAGGCAAGCCATGAAATGGTTTATGAGCTTATAAAAAGCTGCTCTTACCCGAACAATAAAAGTAAAAATCTCATTGGGATGGCCGGGGTATTGCTTGAAGAGTTTAAAGGCGTAGTTCCGGACGAGGTAAAAGAACTGGAAAAACTGCCGGGTGTGGGGCGCAAAACTGCCAATGTAATTGCCTCCGTGATCTATAATAAGCCGGCCATGGCCGTCGATACGCATGTTTTCCGGGTAGCACGCCGGATTGGCCTTTCCACCAATGCGAAAACCCCACGGGAAACCGAGAAGCAGCTTCTGAAATACATTCCTGAAGAGCAGGTTGCCGTTGCCCATCACTGGCTTATCCTGCATGGCCGGTATATATGCCAGGCACGAAAGCCCAAATGTGATATCTGTCCGCTCAAGCCAGCCTGCAAATATTATCATGCCAAAAAAATGAAAAATGAAAACCACCAGCGCTGCTTTATAAACCGTTTGTGTTATATTTGCAGAGTAGGCAAAATTATGGTTATGGTTATACTATTACTGGCATGCGCAGATTTTTTGTTTTAGGAGTTCACTTCATTATACTGGGATCCTTTTTTTTCCTTTCCCCTCCCGCCATACAATCTGCCGGGAACAATACAAAGCAGAATACCCGTGAAGATCTCTACAGTTCTCCCTGGGTAGACTCGGTTTTCCATTCCTTAAGCCTCGAAGAGCGAATAGCCCAGCTGTTGATGATACGGGTGCATACCGATCGCGATGAAGCCTACTACGACAGTATTGTGCACCTTGTAAGAGACTATAACATTGGAGGTGCGGCATTTTTCCGCGGCGAACCGACCCAACAGGTGCTGGTCACCAACCGAATGCAAAGCCAGGTTCAAACTCCCATGCTCATTGCTATGGATGCCGAGTGGGGCCCCGCAATGCGCCTTGACAGCCTGGAGGCTTTTCCGCGGCAAATGGCGCTCGGAGCTGTCCGGAACAGTGATATGATTTACGAAATGGGTAAAGAAATAGGCAGGCAGCTCAGGCGGATGGGGGTTCATATCAACTTTGCTCCCGTGGTGGATGTCAACAACAACAGCGAAAACCCTGTCATCAACTTCAGGGCCTTTGGCGAAGACCGGCAACTGGTGGCCGAAAAAGGACTCGCGTATATGCACGGACTGCAGGATGAAGGCATCATTGCCTGTGCAAAGCATTTCCCGGGCCATGGCGATACCAACCTGGACTCTCACCACACCCTGCCCCTTTTAAAACATACTTTTGAAGAGGTCGACTCCATACACCTGTACCCTTTTAAAAGACTCATAGAGCAAGGGCTGCAATCTGTCATGATCGCACACCTGGAAATGCCCTCGCTCGAGCCGGAGCCAAAGCTGGCCTCAACCCTTTCCCATAACATCGTGACAAAGCTGTTGCAAATGGAAATGGGGTTTAACGGACTCATTATCACCGATGCCCTTGATATGCGTGGGGTAAGCGACTATTTCGAACCCGGCGAACTCGAACTGAGGGCGTTAATGGCCGGGAACGATATCCTGCTGCTTCCCGAAAACGTGCCCGCAGCCATCAATACCATAAAAAATGCCATCCTTAACGGTATCCTGCCGGAAGAATACCTCAACCTAAAATGCAGAAAAGTATTGCACTTTAAAGAAAAAGCCGGACTGGACAACTTCCGGTACGCCACTCCTGAAATGCTTGTTGAAGATCTTAACACCATTCAAAACAGGTTACTGAATAAAAAGCTTGTAGAATCCTCACTGACCCTTGTTCGGAACCAGCAAGAACTTGTGCCGCTAAGAAACATTGCTCACAAGCGTATTGCGGCTTTATCCATAGGTGCCACCCCTGACAATGCATTCCATGAAAGGCTCAACAAGTACAGCCCCGTCTCCAGGTATGGGATCGATAAATATCACACGCCGGTCAGGGCCTTTCAGATGATGAAAAAACTGGAAGCATACGACCTGGTGATCATATCCGTGCACGACAACAGCTTTTTCTTTAGAAACGATTACGGTATCAATGGAAAAACAATCGGGCTGATACACTCCATAGCCCGGAAACAGGACGTCATTCTGAGTCTTTTTGCCAATCCTTACAGCCTCGCATTCTTCGAGGATGAGATATTGTATGTCGATGCTATCCTGGTTGCTTACCAGGAGGGGGAATTGTTTGAACATGCAGCTGCCGAAGCCCTGTTCAATGGCATTCAGCTCACAGGGAAGCTGCCTGTAACGGCCGGGAAGCACATCCCGGCAAACACCGGCATCGTCACAGCCGAGCCGACCCGTATTCGTTTTGGATACCCGGAAGAAGCAGGGATCAGGGGTCATCTCCTGCACCGTATCGACAGCCTGGCAGAGAGAGGCATCCTGGAAAAAGCATACCCTGGATGCCAGGTAGCCATTATAAAAGATGGCGTAATGATCTACAACAAAGCATTCGGATACCATACATACGACAGCATTACCCCCGTTAACACTTCAGATATTTACGATCTTGCATCGGTCACGAAAGTGGCCGCAACCACGGTAGCACTTATGAAGCTCCATGAGCAAGGGAGAATAGATCTGGATGCGGGCATCGCAAAATACCTGCCCTGGATCGGGAACCCGGACATAGGTGAGATCACCATGCGCGACATCCTTGCGCACCAGGCCGGCTTCAAGCCCTGGATACCCTTCTTTACGGAAACGCTCAACCAGGATGGCAGCTTTGTTGATGGCCTGTACCATACATATGCCACAGATGAATTCCCTGTAAAGGTCTCCCCGGATATGTATTTGCACAGGGACTTCCGGGAGAGCATGTTTGCCCGGATCTCCAATTCGGAACTCAGCGAAAGCAGGGATTACCGGTACAGCGACCTTGGGTTTATTCTTCTGGCAGAAATCATCAACCATGTTACCGGCCAGCCCCTCGACAGCTTTGTACATGAGTCCTTTTATATGCCGCTTGGACTTCAGAACACCGGGTTCCGGCCAGGCAAACACTCCGACAGTATACGAATTACTCCCACCGAGAGGGATACTTTGTGGCGCAGACAAACTGTACACGGATACGTTCACGACCCGGCAGCTGCCATGTTAGGCGGGGTAAGCGGGCACGCGGGCCTTTTTGCAAACGCCGCAGACATGGCTGTCTTAATGCAGATGATCATCAACGGCGGCAGCTATGGGGGTGATCAGTATTTTGAAAGTTCTGCCGTTGAAAAGTTTACCACAGCCCATTTTACCAGTAAAGGAAACCGGCGGGGGCTGGGGTTTGACAAACCTGCCCTGGACAGAGATCAAAGCGGCCCCTCAGCAAAGAGCGCATCGCCGCTAAGCTTCGGTCATAGTGGTTTTACAGGCACCTACGTATGGGCCGACCCCATGGAAGACCTGGTTTTTGTCTTCCTTTCCAACCGGACATATCCCAGCCAGTCAAACCGCAAACTCATTGAAATGAACATTCGTACCGACATGATGCAGGAGATATACAACGCTATTATTTATTCAAGGATCCTGGAAAACGTCTCGTTCATTCCAAACGAAACCATCGACAAATAGATGCGTATATGGTAAAATGCTGACACCCGGGAGTGTGATCATTGGCAATGGAAGGAAGAAGGCTAAGGCAAAGCCAAACCCCACAGAGAGGATCCCGGTGCTCCGGGAATAAAGGTTTTGACACACAGGAGGATGATTATTGGGACGTTTCGGCGTTTCGACAGTTTGACATTTTGACTTTTTGACTTTTTGACAGTTGCAACACAACCCCTAAGCTTTTGACAAGAACATAAACACCTCAATAACCATTAGTTGAAAAAACATAAACAAATGAAAAACAGAAGCGTGCTTTTCTGGATTATTGCGATAGTAATTACACTGTTAAGTTCGGTGTATACGCGCATGACCGGTCCCACCAAGCCTGTCCGGGCCAGCGTGGAGATTGCATCAGAAACAATTGACTACCGCCTGATCAGAACCTATGATCAGCCTTCTGATGCACCGGTAAGGATAAAAGCAGAAAACAGGGATATCGAAGGGTATTACAGGGTAAGGCTGTATCCGGGTGAATTTCCCTGGGATACCCTTCAGCTGGTTCGGGAGAACGATTACCTGGTGGCATACATCCCTCAACTGCCGGCGGCTGGAAAAGCACAATACCAGATTGTGCTCGAGGCAGGCGACGAGTCGGTGGTCGTAAATGAAGAACCCGTGATCATAAGGTTCCGCGACGCGGTGCCGGCATGGGCTCTGACACCGCACATCATCTTCATGTTCGCCGCCATGCTTTTCAGTATGAGAGCGGGCATTGCAGCCCTGTTCAGGGAAAAAACCTATAATTTTGCTCTATGGACCATTGTAACACTGATCCTGGGCGGGCTGGTGTTTGGCCCCATCGTGCAAAAGTATGCCTTCGGCGATTGGTGGACGGGGTGGCCTTTCGGCACAGACCTTACAGACAACAAAACAGCCGTTTCCTTTATTTTTTGGGCAATTGCCTTTTTCAAGGTCAGAAAAAACCCGTATCACCGGTCCTGGGTGCTTGCGGCAGCTATCATTCTGTTCCTGGTATACCTTATCCCCCACAGCTTGCTTGGCTCTGAAATCGACTGGACACAAGAACCGCCTCAATAAGCGGCCTGGCAACGGATATCAGACAAACCCCTGTTTTTTTTCATAAAAAACAAACAGGAAGCTGGCTAAAGTTGTAAATTTGCAACCTGGCGTCAGTCGTAAACAGTATTGTACTGCGTCACCAGTGTCGTAAGAACCGGTTCAGCTTTTGCATTATCCGCCAAAAGGCAACGACCTGGCTGTATATCAATGCTTGCTAAATATTTTGCAACCAAAACGCATTAAAAACAACCGTTGTTTTTTATATTTTTATATGAGTAAAGTCATTGCCATTGCCAATCAAAAAGGGGGTGTCGGAAAAACCACCACCGCCATAAACCTGTCTGCCAGCCTGGCCGTTCTTGAACACAAAACGCTGTTGATAGATGCAGACCCCCAGTCAAATGCTACTTCAGGAGTAGGCATAGACCCAAAACACGTTAAGACAAGTATATACGAGTGTATTATTGACGATGTAGACCCCCGGAACATCATCATTAAAACAGAAACACCAAACCTGGAGTTGATCCCTGCACATATTGATCTCGTCGGAGCTGAGATAGAGATGATCAATATGCCCAACCGCGAACAAATGATGCGCAAGGTAATTGACAAGGTGAAAGATCAGTATGATTTTGTAATTATAGACTGTTCACCTTCTCTCGGACTGGTTACCGTCAACGCACTGACAGCTTCTGATTCTGTGATTGTCCCGGTGCAATGTGAGTATTTTGCCCTGGAGGGTCTTGGAAAACTCCTTAACACCATCAAGATCGTACAATCCAGGCTAAACAGAAAACTTGAAATTGAAGGGATTCTCCTGACCATGTACGATGCCCGGCTCAGGCTGGCTAACCAGGTGGTGGAAGAAGTGAAAATGCATTTCCAGGATCTGGTTTTCGACACGGTGATATACAGGAATATCAAGCTTGGGGAGGCGCCCAGTTTTGGAGAGACCATTATTATGCACGACGCCCAAAGCCGCGGATCGCTTAACCACCTCAACCTTGCAAGAGAGATCCTGCAAAAGAACGGGATGACAAAAATGAGAAAGGCAGATAAAAAAATAAACATATAATTTTATCCCATCTGCGCGTTACAACTTACAGGATGATTGTCATAATAAAGGTATGAAAATACCGATTCAATAAAATTTCAATCGCATGAATGCCAAGAAAAAAGCACTGGGTAAGGGATTGGGAGCACTGCTGGATCAAAGCGGCATAGAAGCACAACCCACCTATGATGTGGAAAAAGACCTGCTGCCAACAGGTACTATCGGCAAGGTGCCCGTCGACATTATTGAGCCCAATCCGCACCAACCCCGCTCCGATTTTGACGAGGAAGCGCTGAACGACCTGGCTGCCTCAATCAAAGAACAGGGAGTGATACAACCCATTACCGTTCGCAAGCTGGAAGATAATAAGCTGCAGCTTATATCCGGAGAAAGGCGGCTAAAGGCAGCCCGGCTTGCAGGTCTGTCGGACCTGCCGGCCTATATTGTGGCAGCCGATGAAAACGCCATGCTGGAAATGGCAATCGTGGAAAATATTCAACGCGAAAACCTCAACCCGATTGAAATAGCACTCGGTTATAAACAACTCATAAACGACTATGCTCTTACACAGGAGAGGTTAAGCGAGCGACTGGGCAAAAGCAGGTCCTCCATAGCCAACTACCTAAGGATCCTAAACCTGCCGGGAGAAATTCAGCTTGGCCTAAGGCAGGACCTCATCAGCATGGGTCATGCAAAAGCTCTTCTTCCGCTGGATGATGTAACCACCCTGCTGGAAGTGTACCAGGATACCCTGGCACAAAACCTTTCAGTCCGCGAAGTGGAAGAAATAGTCAGGCAAATCATAACCCCGGATGATGCGGACCAGGCCCCAAAGCACAAAACAACCTCACTGAAAAAACAACTTACCGAAGAGCAGAAAGAACTGCAGGAAAGCCTTGGTAATATATTTAACACCAAGGTAAGCATCAAAAACAAGAAAGACGGCAAAGGAAGCATAGTGATAGCCTTTGAATCGCAAGAGCAACTTGCCATTATTGCTGGTAAGCTTAGTGAACAATGATGCCAGGCTGCTGTCTCGTTACAGAAATTTTTCAACATGCACCGCAGAGAAAAGTATAGCCATTTCCCCAACAAGCTGATTGCTGGTCTGGCCTGTGTACTTTTTTTTTATCTCTCCGCCTTCAATACCTCGCCTGTTCACGCATTTACCATAAATAACGATCAGGTCAGGCCTTTGAACGAGACCGAAGTGTTTGAACCTTCCCCTGCAAGGGCAGCCATGCTTTCGGCCACTCTCCCGGGCCTCGGCCAGATATACAACAAAAGATACTGGAAAGTCCCGGTTATATATGCGGGGTTCGGAACCCTTGCCTATTTCATTGATTTTAACAACAGCAATTACAGAAAGTGGCGCAATGCATGGATTGCCAGGATTGACGGTAACCCCAACACAGTAGACGATTTTCCCCTGCATTCAGACGGTGAGCTGGAACGGGCCATGAATTTCTACCGCAGAAACCTGGAGATCACTTACATGCTCACCGCTGCCCTCTACCTTCTCAACATACTGGATGCAAGCGTGGACGCCCACCTGATGACTTTCGACGTAGGAGAAGACCTTACTCTGAGGATGGAGCCAACGACCATACCTTCTGAGCTCAGCATTGGAAATACCTCTCATAGTGCTCAGTTCACTCTTAGGTTAAGATTTTAAAACGACAACATTATGAGCATGAATAAAAAACTTAAAATCGCATTGATAGGTTACGGCAAAATGGGAAAGGCGATTGAAAAAATGGCTGTTTCACGCCATCACGAAGTTAGAGTAATAATAGATAACGAAGACGATTGGGATGCTCACAGGGAAAAACTTGCGGAATGCGACGTGGCAATGGAGTTTACCACTCCCGACGCAGCACCGGGAAATATTAAGCGATGCTTCGAACTTGACCTGCCGGTTGTAACCGGCACCACGGGATGGCTAAATGCGATGCCCGCGATCTTGAAATTTTGTGAAGAAAACACGCGTACACTTTTCCATGCTTCCAACTTCAGCATCGGAGTAAACATTTTCTTTGAACTTAACAGCAAACTTGCGTCAATGCTGGCTAAAGCCGAAGGCTACAGCCCCGGGATCACCGAAACACACCATACCCAAAAACTGGATGCACCCAGCGGCACAGCAATCTCCCTGGCAAAAGACATCATAAGCAAACGGGAGAACCTCAGCAAGTGGGGAAATGCAGATGATAACCCAACCAACGGGGTCTTACCCATCAAATCTTACCGCGTCGAAAATGTAACCGGTACGCATGTCGTTTCTTACGACTCTTCCATCGATAGTATAGAGATTAAACACACAGCACACAACAGAAGCGGCTTTGCTGAAGGAGCCATTCTGGCAGCCGAATGGGTGCATGGCAAACAGGGCGTTTTCGGCATGAAAGATCTTTTAAACTTTTAAAACCAAGAACAATGGCATACATGATCCTGACAATCATTTTCTTCCTGGCCTCTGTAGCCGGCCTTTGGAAAATATTTCAAAAGGCAGGATACCGCGGCTGGGAGGCAATTATACCACTCTATAACTTTTACATCTGGTTAAAAGTCATACACAAACCCCTTTGGTGGTTCGTGTTTATTCTGATCCCCTTCATAAATGTGTTTACAGTCCTGTTGATGGTGGTAGAAACATTGAAATGCTTCAGAAAAGACGGACTGGGGGAGCAGGCACTGGGTGTTTTGTTTCCTTTTGTATTTCTCCCCTGGCTGGGATTTTCGCGCAAACAACAGTATACACATCCGAAAGATCTGCCGGTAATCAAAAAATCAGCAGTAAGAGAATGGGCCGATGCCATCATTTTTGCCGTAATTGCAGCGTCTCTTATCCGGACTTTCATGCTTGAGGCGTATACGATCCCCACGTCGTCGATGGAAAAATCATTGCTTGTGGGAGACTATCTCTTCGTGAGCAAGCTCAGTTACGGGCCAAGGGTTCCGCACACCCCCATTGCTTTTCCTTTTGCACATCACACGCTGCCGCTGACAGAAAATGTAAGATCCTACGTCGAATGGATCAGTCTGCCTCATTACAGGTTTCCCGGTATACGCAGCATCAGTAACAACGATGTGGTTGTGTTCAACAATCCTGCAGATCCCATAGAAAGGCCTGTAGATAAGAGAGAAAACTATATTAAGCGTGCTCTCGCCATACCCGGCGACACCTTTGAACTGCGCGAGGCGAAAGTATACATAAATAACCAACGGCAGCCAGACCCTCCTGAAGCGCAACACTTTTACAGGGTCCGGTCTGATGACCCGCTCTCAGCAAGGCGGTTAAGAAGGCTCGACATAACCGACTGGGCTCAGCAGATACCCGGGACATACATGATGGCCATGACCAGGGAGACAGCAGCGACGCTCAGGAACCTCAGCGGGATCACCGAAGTAACGAAAAGAGTGGAACCCCGGGGAGAAGCAAAAAGGCATATTTTCCCTCATGATCATGCATTCCCCTGGAACCAGGATAACATGGGCCCCCTGTATGTACCGGAAAAAGGTGCTACCGTTGAAATCAACAACGAAAACATAGCCCTTTACGAAAGGATAATCAGCAAGTACGAAGGCAACGACCTGAGAATAACAAACGACGCCATCTATATCAACAACGAAAAAACAACAACGTACACCTTCGAAATGGATTATTACTGGATGGTGGGTGATTACCGGCACAACTCTGAAGATTCAAGGTATTGGGGCTTCGTGCCCGAAGACCACATCGTGGGAAGAGCCATGTTCGTGTGGTTGTCACTCTCACCCGAAAGGGGTTTCCCGGCCAATATCCGATTCGATAAAAGCATGCGCGTAATAAGGTAAACCACACCATGTCCCAATTCTTTTTGCATGTCCTTGATATCTTTTTTGTGGTCTTTCACTCTGTGTTCATCCTGTTTATACTTTTTGGATGGATATATCCGAAGTGGAGGATCATCCACCTGGCAGCCGTGTTGCTGACCGGCATATCCTGGTTTATCCTTGGGATCTTCTACGGCCTCGGCTATTGCCCGCTTACTGACTGGCACTGGTCTGTTCTCAGGCAACTGGAGAGGACAGACCTCCCCACAGCATACGTGCAGTATATACTCGACCGCCTCCTGGGTATTCAGATCACTCCCTCGTTCTCCGATATAATAACCCTTCTGGGATGGCTCGCCGCATTAATCATATCCGTGTATCTTCAATACCGGAAAAGAAGAAAAAAACATAAAAAACAACCCGCAGGCAACAATTAGAAAAGCTACTGGCTTTCTCCCCTTTATCATTCTTGCCAATCAATAATGAACTGAATGTAAAAAAAATTCGCTAAAATCCGACTATCCACGACCAAAGAAGGCGGCTTTTACCCCGATTTTTGCTTCGCACCGTGAGTTTTTCGGCCGAACAGGCCTGCGGGTAAAGCCCCGCCAGAACATGACCCCACAAAAAGGACGTGGGTTTTCAAGTTAAACTAAAAGAAGAGTTGCGATTATAAATTAAGGCAGGGGAGAACAGAAACAAGCAAACACTATCTGATTTGTAAAACCGTTTATTTTATATTTGCTGAAGGATAAGATACCAGAGCAAAAAATTGTCTGCAAAAAACAAAGGGCAAAGCTGGCAGGGCAGCACGGCTGTCAGCTTTAAATCACAATACCCCGGCTCCCTGAGTTTTGCAGTTGCAGACAACAGTTATATGCCTGCACCTCCAGCACATATCTTGTATGCTGCCTGAGCTTTGCAGTTGCAGACAACAGGTGCCGGTTGTGCCATCGCAGACAGTTGTTTTATTATATTTAATGCGGATATGAAAAATAAATACATCGACCTGATTGAGCAAACCTTTGATTTTCCCCAGGAAGAATTCAAGGTGATCGACAACGAACTGTACTTTCATGACATTTGCATGATGGATCTTGTCAAGCAATACGGCACACCCCTAAAGATCAGTTACCTGCCCAAGGTCAGCCAGCAGATCCAAAAGGCCAAGCGTTTGTTCAACGTGGCGATGGCCAGGGTAGATTATGCAGGTGAGTATCACTATTGCTATTGCACGAAAAGCTCTCATTTCAGCTTCATCCTGGAGGAAGCGCTGAAAAACGACATCCACCTCGAAACGTCTTCTGCTTTTGATATTTATATTATAGAAGAACTGCTAAGGTTAGGCCTGATAGACAAATCAAGGTATATTGTTTGCAACGGCTTTAAAAAGCCTTTGTACATGGAAAAGATAAGTGACCTTATCAACAGCGGATTCGGCAATACCATCCCTGTCATCGACAATAAAGGGGAAATCAGGGTATACGATCAGCTTATACGTAAAGACAAAAAGTGCAAGTTAGGTATTCGTATAGCTGCGGAGGAAGAGCCCATGTTTGAGTTTTACACTTCGCGATTGGGTATCCGATACAACGATATCGTGCCTTATTACAAAAAAAACATTCAGAATGACCCTCGTTTTGAGCTGAAAATGCTGCACTTTTTCATCAATACCGGAATCAAGGACAATGCATATTACTGGAACGAACTCTCAAAATGTGTAAACGTCTATTGTGAGCTAAAAAAGATCTGCCCGGAGCTCGACAGCCTGAATATCGGGGGTGGCTTTCCGGTGAAAAATTCGCTGGGCTTCGACTACGACTACGAATATATGACAGAGGAAATCATTGCACAGGTAAAGCTGATCTGCGACCAGTATGAAATCCCGGAACCGGATATCTTTACTGAATTTGGTGCGTTCACGGTTGGTGAAAGCGGTGCCGTCATCTATTCCATTCTCGACCAGAAACAACAAAACGACCGCGAGAGGTGGAATATGATTGATTCCAGCTTTATGACCACGCTGCCCGACATTTGGGCAAGTAAGCAGCGCTTCATTCTTCTGGCTTTGAACAACTGGGACAAGGAATATGAAAGGGTGAACCTGGGAGGGTTAACATGTGACAGCCAGGATTACTACAATGCAGAATCGCATGCAAACGCCGTTTTCCTTCCTAAGATAGACCAGGAGGCAACGCAATATATAGGGATGTTTCACACCGGGGCCTACCAGGAGACCCTTGGTGGATTTGGCGGTTTGCAGCACTGCCTCATTCCCGCGCCAAAGCTGGTGATCATCGACAAGGATGAGGAAGGCGAATACCATACCAAACTTTTTGCCAAAGAACAAAGCTACAAGTCTATGTTGAAAACCCTGGGGTTTTAACCCGGCATTTTCTTATTTTTGTTAAACGATCTCATAGAAGCCCAAAGGCATGCCTGCAAACGTGAATAAGTTCAGAAAGAACACATACAAACAGAAAAAAAACAGCCAGAGCAACGACCTGGAGGGCCGTGAGTTAACGTGGACTTCCCTGAAGGCCTTCTTTAAAAGCCAGCGGCTCAGAAAAAGCGTGGGGCTGTTTTTCCTTTTGCTGTCAGCATATTTGTCCCTTGCGTTTGTGTCTTACCTGTTTACCTGGACTGCAGATGATGTTTGGCTGGATGGCAGGGCTTTCAACTGGGCATTGCTTACCGACTCCTCGTTAGAGGTCAGCAATATGATGGGCAGGGTTGGAGCGGTGCTTTCCCATCTGTTTATAAAACAATGGTTCGGAATATCTTCTTTCCTGATTTTATTCATCATGTTTCTCACAGGGTTCCGGATACTCACAAAATACAGGCTGCTGCCGCTAAAAAAGAATTTCTATTACTCGTTTTTTCTTTTGATCTGGATATCCATATTCCTGGGATACATCATCCCGGATGACAAGCTGCTTATCCTTGGGGGGCGCTTTGGCTATGAGGCGTCAGCCTTTCTCAACGGCTTACTTGGCGTGATAGGCACAGCGTTTTTTCTTTTTTTCACCGGGGCACTTGTGGTCATCCTCCGCTTCGACCCCAACTTCCACGCAATTGCAAATGCGGTGTCCGGCCTTTTCGGACGGAAGCAAGAAGAAGAAGAAGAAGAAACGGAAGCAGGGGAAAACACGCTCACTCCTGCTGATGACAGCCTGGAGGAGGATGACGGAGATAGCGGGCTTCCGGATCCGGCATTCCAGCATGAGAATGGTGATGATCATGCCCCCGTGCCAGATGAAGACGATCACACAGCTGCCGAAGTTGAACTGGATACAGATATCGAACCAAAGCCTGCAAAAACAGGTGAAGACCCGGACTGGGAAATAGAGGTGGCAGATGGCAAAGTGTCGGGCAGCGACTATCGTGAGCTGGATGATCCGTATGGAAGCGACGACCATGAAGGCAGCAGGACGGAGCTGGGCGAATACGACCCAACTCTCGATTTACCCCGTTTTCAGCTGCCAGGCCTCGATTTGCTTGACGATCGCGGAAGCGGTACCATACATGTCAACAAACAGGAACTTGAAGAAAACAAGAACAGGATCATTGAGACCCTGAAAAATTATGCTATTGAAATCGATAAGATAAAAGCCACCGTTGGCCCGACGGTTACACTTTACGAAATAATCCCCGCGCCCGGCATACGAATATCAAAGATCAAAAACCTTGAGAACGACATCGCGCTCAGCCTGGCTGCCCTCGGAATCCGCATTATTGCTCCTATTCCAGGCAAAGGGACCATTGGGATAGAAGTGCCAAACAGCCAGCCGGAAATCGTTTCCATGAAATCCATTCTGGCGAGCGACCGGTTTCAAAAGTCTGGCTTTGACCTTCCTATCGGGCTGGGCAAGACTATTGCAAACGAAACATTTATTGCTGACCTGGCTAAAATGCCTCACCTGCTGATGGCAGGTGCCACAGGACAAGGGAAGTCGGTGGGCCTTAATGCAATAATCACCTCCATACTGTACAAAAAACATCCCGCCTACGTCAAATTTATCCTTATAGACCCGAAAAAGGTAGAATTAAACCTGTTTTCAAAGATCGAGAGGCACTACCTGGCGAAGCTCCCGGATACTGAAGAAGCCATCGTAACCGAAACCCGTGAGGTCATCCGCACGATCAACAGCTTGTGTGTTGAGATGGACAACCGCTACGACCTGCTTAAAGACGCACAAGCCCGTAACATTAAAGAGTACAACAACAAGTTCATAAACCGGAAACTCAACCCCAATATGGGGCACCGGTTTTTACCATATATCATCCTGTTTATTGACGAATTTGCTGACCTGATCATGACAGCGGGCAAAGAGATAGAGTTGCCCATTGCACGTCTTGCGCAGCTTGCAAGAGCAGTTGGCATACATCTTGTCATTGCCACACAGAGGCCGTCGGTAAATATCATCACCGGAACCATCAAAGCCAATTTTCCGGCCCGTATCGCCTTCAGGGTTACGGCAAAAGTGGATTCCAGGACAATACTTGACAGCGGAGGGGCGGATCAGCTCATTGGGCGCGGCGATATGTTGCTTAGCACAGGCAGTGACCTGCTAAGGCTGCAATGCGCATTTATTGACACCCCTGAAATTGACAGGATAACCGATTTTATTGGTTCGCAAAGAGCCTATCCTGATGCTTTTCATTTGCCAGAGTACCTGGAAGAAGACGCAGCTGTGAGCGATGCACTGGACCCGTCGGAAAGAGATGCATTCTTCGAGGACGCAGCACGACTGGTCGTAAGCACTCAGCAGGGATCCACCTCATTGATACAGCGAAAACTTAAACTGGGATACAACAGGGCCGGACGTATCATTGACCAACTGGAGGCAGCCGGCATAGTTGGCCCCTTCGAAGGGAGCAAGGCGCGGGAAGTCAAAATTAAAGACGAAGTCAGTTTGGAACAGATTTTGAAGAACAACCTGTAAAAGCAATTACGGGTTTTTAATACCTTATCCCATGATGTCAGCACGATTTCAATCAGTATATTTCCTGGCCTTCCTGGCAATGCCTTTTTTTGCGGCAGGGCAGCCGGAGCGGTACGAGGAAAAAGCAAACGAAATTCTGTCGGAAGCCAGTGAGGCGATCAAAGCTCACGATGCCATGAAGATGACCTTCATCTACACGATGATAAGTGAGCAACACGGCGAGCAAGAGCAGCAGAAAGGATACATCCTCACTTCGGGTGACAAATACTATCTGAACCTTGGCAATCACCACTTTATCTCGGACGGCGAAACTGTCTGGTCTTTTTTTGAGGACGTAAAAGAAGTCCACATCAGCCTGGCTGAATACACTGACGATGCAATAAGCCCGGCCTCCATCCTGGAGAATTTTAAAGATGATTATACCAGCAAATGGATCCGCCTGGAGCCTTACGGTGATAAAATGAAGCATATTGTTGATATGGTGCCTCGCCAGCCCCAGGCCTTTTTCAAGTTCAGGCTGGCCATCCTGGAGGAAACAAAAGAAGTAGTGTATACGGAAGCTTACGACCGGCAAGGGGTCATTTACAGGTACGATATAGAAACCATCGACACCAGCCCCGATATAGCCGAAAATACATTTGTCTTTGAAGCTGATGACTATCCGGAAGAGCTTGAGATAATAGACCTTCGCTAATCAAAGGCCAGCTCAACAGGCCTGGTTACATCCACCCAGCGGTAGTTTTTGATCCTGTAAATTGAGGTATGGGAGTTTTCCCAGCCGTGGTTTTTGTCGCCGGCCCGATGGAAAGCAAAAGGGCTTGCGTGACCAATTCTGTTCATATAGGGCATACACCGTGTGAACCCGGAACCGTATTCCAACAGGGCACTGAAAAAGAAATAGGCGGTTTGCGCTCCGTTAAAAGCATCCTCATCCGGTTCGCTGAAAAACGTCTGCCTGTATCTCCTCACAAAGTCCCTGATATGATCATCCGAATAATCATAAAAGGAGTCGTTGAAAAAATGAACGTTAAGGTTTTGCAGATAGTCAATTTCGATGCTGATATAGTTTTCCCAGTCGGGGATCCCCACGATACTCATATGATAGTTGCGCCGGTTTTCATGCAGCTGGCGCAGATAATCCGAAACAAAAGGTTCGCCGCCGATTAGTGTGATCAGCACATTTTTCTTGTCCTGGCGCATGCTTTTCAGCAGGCCTTCCATACCCTCTTCTTTGTATATCAGTTCGGTTACATTGGCTGGGACAGGCAAGCGCCTTTCTGTTTGCTGTCCGAACAGGTCAGGCGAAACCCACTTGACCGCTGCTGTATCCGGGATAACCAACGAACGCGACCTCCTGTTGCCGACAAGGGTGCCATCCAGGTAGTAACCGTCTACGCGGGCCAGGTTCAGGCTATCGTAAAAATGGTTTACCATCGCCACCCGTGTCAGCAATGTGTCCTTGAAAGATTCGATCACCGCAGCAGCACCCGGCTGATTGTCATGCACCACAATAATATTTTGCCTGGGATAGTTTTGAGCGATGTATCCGGCCACTTCGGCCAGCATAGTTTCAAGCGACGGTCTTACTTTAAAAAGGTTTGGATTATCCTCAAGCTGACGGATGTCGGGGAGCATAGGCGAAACCACCGGTATATCATGCATCTGACCATATGCAGCGATATGCTGAAGCGGCCTTTCGTGAAAAGGGCCAATGATCAGGTCCATATTGTCCAGGGTGTCTGTTGCTGTCAGCTGCTGTACCTTCTGAATGTTATCGCATCCGTCAAAGACATGCAGGCGTATGCTGGCACCGGCATCCTGGAGAGAGTCAAGTGCCAGAAGAACACCATGATAAAAGGACAAAAAGCTGAAAGACCTGTGGCCGGGTGACATATCAACTGCAGAAAACCTGTCTATAGTCTGCCGGATTTCCTGCTGATCCGGGAGGCTGTCAACGGAGGCCTCGCGCAGCTTATCTATTCGGGCTGCATGCTCGTCCGTTAATTCAAGGCTTTCCAGGTACAACGGGATGATCAGACCAACGTTGTATTCGCTTCGATGCTCCGGGTCATAGCAATAAGGGTCCCATTCCACTGTTTCCTGTACCTGATGTTCCGATGGCAGGAAGATAAACCGTTGAGCGGGTTCTGTCACCGGTTCAGCAACCTCCCTTTCTTCCTTCAATGGCAGCCTTATCTGCTGGCCTGCGCGGAGCCCCTCCCGGATCTCCGGGTTCAGGTACTCAAGCTCGGCCACAGAAATACCATACTCGCGCGATATGCCATATTTGGTCTCACCAGGTGCAACCGTATGCAACCGGTACCTTCTGATGCGGGATCCTGGTCTTCAATGGGGACGACAAGCACCTGGCCGACCTGCAACACTTCACGGGCCTCCGGATTATAGAAAAGGATGGTTTCCTGTGTCACTCCATACTTTCTTGAAAGGCCGAAAAGAGTTTCGTGACGCTGAACTTCGTGTTCAACAAAATCGCCATCCGGCATCGGTGCCACCTCATCCAGCCTGAGCTTTTCTATCGGAGGCATGGTAGCCGGATCATCTTTCACCGGAATGCGTATCACCTGGTCGTAGCGCAAGCCGTCACGAATATCAGGGTTCTCTGCAATGATCTCATCCTCATCCACACCGTAGGCCCGGGCAATCGAATACAGGGTTTGTCCGCGCAACACCGCGTGGAAGTAGTACGCCTCCCCATCAATGTACTGGGGTGTCCTGGACCGGTTGGTGATTTCAACCGGCTCACGTCTCTCATCTTCCTCCTCAAAAGCAACAGCAGGCTGGCAAAAGCATAGCAGGACAGCAAGGAATATAAAAGCAAAGGGTTTCTGCATAACAACCGTGGTTTTTTCTCTGGTAAATATCATTCCCATTCAATGGTAGCCGGAGGTTTGGAACTGATATCATAAACAACGCGATTTATACCTTTCACATTGTTGATGATATCATTGCTTATCCTTCCAAGGAGTTCATAGGGAAGATGAACCCAGTCGGCCGTCATGCCATCGGTTGACTCGACAGCCCGCAGTACCACTGCATTTTCATACGTTCTTTCGTCGCCCATAACGCCAACCGATTGCACAGGCAAAAGAACCGCAGCTGCCTGCCAGACTTTGTCGTACCACCCTGATGACTTCAGGGCTCCGATATAAAAGTGATCCACATCCTGGATGATCCTTACTTTTTCCGCTGTCACCTCACCGAGGATGCGTATGGCAAGGCCGGGGCCGGGAAAGGGGTGGCGGCTGAGGATCGTTGAAGAGATGCCAAGGCTTTGTCCTACCTTTCTTACTTCGTCCTTAAAAAGCAAATTCAGCGGTTCAACCACCTTTAGATTCATCTTTTCCGGTAACCCCCCGACATTATGGTGGGATTTGATCGTCATAGAAGGACCCTTAACCGACACAGACTCAATTACATCCGGATAGATGGTCCCCTGTGCCAGCCAATGCACGTCCCTGATCTTTTTCGCTTCCTGCTCAAAAACTTCAATAAACACACGTCCGATAGCTTTTCTCTTGGCCTCTGGTTCACTGATGCCCTTAAGTGCATCAAGGAAACGGTTTGCAGCACGCACTCCCCGGACGTTCAACCCCATGCCCTTATAGGAAAGCAAAACCTCTTCAAACTCATTTTTGCGCAAGAGGCCGTTGTCAACAAAAATGCAGTGCAACTGAGATCCAATAGCCTTGTGCAGCAGAGTTGCTGCAACGCTTGAGTCGACGCCCCCGCTGAGCCCCAGCACTACCTTGTCTTTCCCAAGCTTTTCCCTGAGCTCTCCAACGGTTTGTTCTGCAAATGAAGCCGCAGTCCAATCACGGGAACAGGCGCAGATGTTCTCAACAAAATTCTCTAAAAGCTGCTGACCCTGCCTCGAATGATACACCTCAGGATGAAACTGAAGCCCGAATACCATATCCCCGGGATCCTTAAAGGCTGCCACGCCAATATCATTAGTGCGTGCAATTATGCTGTAATGGTCGGGAAGCCGTGTGATTGTATCAGCATGTGACATCCAAACCTGCGACTGCTCCTCTATCCCCTTGAACAAAACCTCCCCCGGGGCCACGTATGACAGATTGGCCCGCCCGTACTCCCTGGTCGATGACGGCATCACATCGCCCCCGTTGAGAACAGTAATGAGCTGGGCACCGAAACATATTCCAAGCATGGGAAGCTTGCCTTCGCACCAGGAAAGGTCAGGCATGGGCGCTTCAGAATCTCGAACGCTGAAGGGACTGCCCGAGAGAACAACTCCCTTGATATGAGCTGTTGAGTCCGGCCTGAAGTAGTAAGGGTGGATCTCGCAATAGACATTAAGCTCTCTCAGCTTCCTGGCTATCAACTGAGTATACTGCGATCCGAAATCAAGGATTAAAATCGTTTCTTGCATGATGCAAAGATAAGGATATCCTTTTTTTCGGTGACAAACCGTGAGCAAAAGATATCAAGTTTTCAACGATTGTGTATTTTTGTTACCACGTAAACGATACCTTCGGCAAATATGTCTATAGCAACAAACCTTCAAAACACGCTCAACAGCATCCCTGATCATGTGCAGCTCGTGGTCGTTTCCAAGACAAGAACACATGAGGAGATCATGGAAGCCTACCGGGCAGGACAACGGCATTTCGGGGAAAGCAAAGCACAGGAGTTAACCCCAAAGGCAGAGGACTTGCCTGAAGATATCCAGTGGCATATGGTAGGACACCTGCAGTCAAACAAGGTAAAATACATTGTACCTTTCGTGTCGCTGATCCATTCGGTTGACAAATTAAAACTGCTTAAGGTCATCAACAAAGAGGGGAAAAAGAACAACAGGGTCGTACCTGTTCTGCTTCAGCTGCATATCGCAGAGGAAAGCACCAAGTTTGGGATGGACTATGAAGAGGCCTGCAGCCTGCTTGAGAGCGAGGAATATCGCGACATGAAGTTCGTCGATGTCAGGGGTCTTATGGGGATGGCAACATTCACCGATGACAAGGAACAGGTAAGGCGCGAATTCAAAGAGTTGAAGCATTCCTTCGACAGTATCCGTGAAAAGTATTTCCCTGCAAGTCCTTCTTTCAAGATCCTTTCTATGGGCATGTCTGACGACTACCAGGAGGGCATCCGGGAGGGCAGCAACATGGTCCGTATCGGAACTGCTATATTCGGACCGCGCCAGAACATGACCACGCCCAAATGACGTGGGTTTTCAAGTTAAACTAAACAGCTCACAATTATTCTTTCCGAAAGCCAGTCAATCAGATACAACATTTTATCTGCTTTCTGGATAGTCAGGTGAACAATGTGGCAGATCATACAGTTATTAAGGTAATCACTATAAATAACTGTACGATGCAACCTCCTTTGTTAAGCAAGTATTTTTCGTTGCTGATCATTTTTATGATGGGCGCACAGACGCTCTTCAGTGATGAAGGTGGCGGTGACAATGTGATCCATCTCGGGCTGCAGGAAGCACGTGAACACGCCCTGAGTCACAGCTACACTCTTCGCCAGGCCAGGGCCGACCTGAAGATCGCAGAGAGACAAATATGGGAAACAACCGCTGCAGGACTGCCCCAGATCAATGCATCAGCAGGGTATAATTACTATCTTGACATTCCCACCTCGCTCGTACCCGCCGAGTTTTTCGGGGGCGAACCCGGTGAGTTCACAGAGATACAGTTTGGGACAGAGCACAACATCACAGCTACAGCCTCTGTTGAGCAGCTCATCTTTGACGGACAATACATTGTGGGCCTGCGTGCATCGCGCATTTACCGCGACCTGGCAAATCAGACACTCAAAAGGTCAAACCAGGAGGTAAAACACGCCGTGACAGAAACATACTTTCTTACCTTGCTGGCAAAGAAGAACCTGGAAGTCATCCGGCAAAATCTCATCAACCTGGAAGAACAGCTTGCCGAAACCCGCGAAATGCTTAAGGAAGGATTTACAGATCCCATCAACGTGGACCAGCTTCAGCTAAGCGTCTCCAACCTCAAAAACAGAATCTCTTCCCTTGAACGTCAGGCTGAGGTGACAGAAAACCTGTTGAAGTTTCAACTGGGGGTTGATGTGGGAAAGGAGATAAGGCTCACCGATTCCCTCGAAGACCTTTATGATGACCTGTTGAGCGACCTGTCGTTTATGGCCTCCTTTGTGCCCGAAAACCACATTGCCTACCGAATCATGCAGTCGCAGGAAAACATGAACCTGATGGCCCTCCGGCGCGAACAATCATCATACCTCCCCACACTCTCCGCTTCCTTCACCAGGCAGGAGATGGCCATGCGCGACGAATTCAATTTTTTTGACAGCGACCGGTCGTGGTTCCCCAGCACCTACTTTGCCGTTAACCTTAGCATCCCCATCTTTTCCAGTGGAATGCGCTCATCAAGGGTGCAGCAGGCACAACTGGAGCTCGAAAAAGCACGTACCGGCAGGGAGGAAGTGGCGCAATCCATAACCCTGCAAATGCAGGAGGCCCTTGCGGATTTTCATACGGCACGTGAGCAGTATGACAGCGAACAGGAAAACATGGAGCTTGCACAGCGCATCTTCGACCGGACAACCATCATGTTTCGCGAAGGAATGGCTTCCAGCCTGGAGCTTACACAGGCCAATGATCAGCTTATCGCAACAGAGGCCAACTATTATAATGCACTTTTCGAGCTGCTAAACGCAAGAAACCACATCGAAAAAGCACTCGGCAGATAGCCGGTTCTTTCAGTGGCATCATAAATCCCCTTAAACCAATGAACTCAGCAGAACAATTACAATCAGGAATCCAGCATCGAACGCCCGTGTCGACCTCCAATGTCCGGGAACAATGATTTTTAACCCATAGGAGAATGATTTTTTTTGACATTTA